>Ga0214228_1000065_pt1 | contig 32916 bp, 34 predicted proteins | sample TroBogypolimnion_21_FD_153066 | JGI IMG/M metagenome (GOLD analysis project Ga0214228, IMG submission 153066) | Freshwater microbial communities from Trout Bog Lake, WI - 05NOV2007 hypolimnion | ecosystem: Environmental > Aquatic > Freshwater > Lake > Hypolimnion/Profundal zone | place: Trout... | reverse complement strand
GAATTGTCATAAAATATCGTATAATATCCGGATGTGTTACCGTTATCGGTCCGCCTTTTTCAATTTGATTTTTAAAAAGCGGAATGACTGACCCGTTTGATCCCAATACATTTCCGAATCGGGTAGTAATAAACTTTGTTTCTGCTCCTCCTTTAGATTCCAATTTTCTGAATAAAGACTGTACATAAATCTCGGCAATTCGCTTCGATGCACCCATTACATTTGTAGGATTCACAGCTTTGTCGGTAGAAATCATAACAAATCGTTGAACCTTATATTTTACGGCCAAATCAGCTAGAATCTTAGTACCTTTTACATTTACCTGAATGCTCTCAACTGGATTATCTTCCATCAATGGAACATGTTTGTAGGCAGCAGCATGATATATAAAATCGGGTCGAAATAACTCAATCATATACTCCATCCGTTCTTTATTTCTGACATCACCTAAGAAAACACAAAAATTTTGTTCGGGATAAAGCTCTTCAAGTGTTAACTTTAACGAATGCATTGGCGATTCAGCCTGATCGACCAATATAATTAATTTGGGATTGAATTGAACAATCTGACGAGCTATTTCACTTCCGATAGAACCGGCAGCTCCACTGATTAAAACAACCTTTGATTTAAGTTGAATTGCAATATTTTCTTTTGAAATCTCAATCTCAGGACGTTCCAACAAATCTTCAATCTGGATTGATTTAATTTGCTTTATGGTTGGCATATCGTTTTGCCAAATACTCATGGGTGGCGATGTTAAAACTGATAGGTTGTAATTCAAAAACATATCCAAATGAGTGTTTGGACCATTTTGATTCATCTTATTTGGCGAAACAATAATAGCTTTAGCTTTATTTACAACAATTTTTTTTAATGTGTTTTCATTCAAATGGTAAACCTTTACTCCCATTATTACCTTTTCTAAAGCATTCTTATCATCGTCAATAAATCCGACAAGTTTATATTTTTTGTCTTCAGCCGAACGAAGCATTTTTGCAATTCCTATAGCTGCCGATTGGGTTCCGAAAATCATTACAGGTATGACCTGACCTGAATTTTGGGTAAAGAAGTCATACATTGACTTTACCATCAGCCTCAAAACAAATAAAAACAAAAAAGACAACACTGCATAAATAGTCAGCGTAGAGTAGTAGTACAACTTAAAGTCTGTGAACATATCTCTGATAAAATTCACTAAAGCAATAAATGCTACATTACAACAAACAGCTAACAATAATTTTGAAGCGTCAACATATCCTGAATATCGAAGTACGCCTGAATAAGTATGAAAAACCCAAAAAAATACGATCTGACTTATACTTAAAAAAGCAACACTCAACAAAATATTGTAAAAACTTATATAAGGAAGGTTATTGTATACTTTTGACGTAAGATAAAATGCAATATAATAAGATATTAAACACAAGATAACATCAAATATTAAGACTACCCAACGAGGTAAGTATTTTAATTTCGTCAGATGTGAAAACATATCTGAATTTAACAAAAATGTGAACCGTTCATTCATTTTGATAAATATTAATCCAATCTTCTTGTGAAAATAATATGCAAAGATAACTTTAAAAAGCGAAAATTATTCCTAATATTAGCTTTAATCCTGTCAAAAAATAATTGTGTATCAATCAGCGCAACTTAAGATATTATAAATTAGGAATATATAAAAATCAAAGATTGAAAATTGTTGTTTAGTTATATATGCTTATCTTTGCAGCATTAATTTTAAAATTGAATAATATGTCAGTACATTCAGAAGATAGTAGAAAAGTTACCACACACCGATTAATGGAAATGAAACAACGCGGTGAAAAAATCAGTATGTTGACTGCTTACGACTATACCATGGGAAACATAGTTGATGAAGCTGGAGTTGATATAATTTTAGTAGGTGACTCTGCATCTAATGTAATGTGTGGAAATATAACTACTCTGCCTATTACCTTAGACCAAATGATTTTCTTTGCGAAATCTGTGGTCCGGGGCGTAAAACGTGCATTAGTTGTTGTAGATATGCCCTTTGGAAGTTATCAGGGAAATTCGAAAGAGGCTTTGGCATCGGCTATTCGTATTATGAAGGAAACTCATTCGGATTGTTTAAAGTTGGAAGGTGGTGAAGAAATTCTCGAATCAGTAAAACGTATTTTAAGCGCTGGAATACCGGTTATGGGACATTTAGGCTTAATGCCACAATCAATCAACAAATATGGTTCGTACACGGTTAGAGCAAAAGAGGAAAATGAAGCCGAAAAGTTAATTCGCGATGCTCATTTACTCGAAGAAACAGGTTGCTTTGCCATTGTTCTTGAAAAAATACCTGCTAAATTAGCACAACAGGTTGCGTCAGAACTCACAATTCCCGTTATTGGAATTGGGGCCGGTGGTGGCGTTGATGGACAGGTGTTGGTTTTGCATGATATGCTTGGACTGACTCAAAATTTTTCACCTCGTTTTCTTCGTCGTTATGCAAATTTGCAGGGTATTATGAATCAAGCAATAGAACATTATGTAGCAGATGTGAAATCCGGCGATTTTCCAAGCGAGAAAGAACAGTATTGATAATTATTTAAAAACACTTCCGTTAAAATCCATATTACGGAAGTGTTTTATTCTTTAATAGTTTTCACTACTGCCCAATTGTTTTTTGTTTTAAAATTGACAAGTTTTAATCCATTCCGGTTAGCTTCTGCTTCGATTAACGGAATATCTTCCTTGTAAAATCCACTCATATACAATTCTCCGCCTGACGATAAACAATTGGCATATAATTCCATATCAGCTAACAAAATATTTCGATTAATATTAGCCAATATTATATCAAAATGCTTTCCGGCAAGCAATTCGGCACCACCCAGTTCGACAGTAATTCCGCCAACCTTGTTTTTTTCAATATTTTCAATTGAATTTTCGGTACACCAGCTGTCGATATCGATAGCCAAAATATTTTTTGCAGCTCGCATGGATGCTAAAATTGCTAAAACTGCCGTGCCACAGCCCATATCCAACAATACTTTCCCTTCCACATTCATCCCAAGTAATTCTGCAATTACCAAACTCGTAGTTTCATGATGACCGGTACCAAATGCCATCTTAGGATCAATCACAATGTCATACTTTACTTTTGGGATGTTTTTATGAAACGAACTGTGTATAACGCACTCGTTTTCAATAATTATTGGTTCGAAAAAATTCTTTTCCCACTCTTCGTTCCAATTCTTTGTTTCAATTTGAGTTATTTTGTAGTCAATACTGGTTTCGAACGGAAAATTATCCAACAGATTTTTTAATTTTGATTCATCGAACACAACAGACTGAATGTAAGCATTTAACCCATCATTAGTTTGTTCAAAACTATCAAACCCGATTTCACCTAATTCTTCAACAAGTACATCGGCTATGTATTCTTCGTATTGTTCAATAATGAAATTTACTTCGATATTATTCATAAGTGTTTGTTTTTTAATATGTTTAATTTATTAGTTGAAATAAATGCCGTAAATACTTTCAAATACAAAAGTAAATAAAAACTTAGAAAATTTGTGCAATCGAGTTATTTTCAAATTTAATGTTGTAATTTCGCTCGCAGTATTTCAATGGCATGATTCTTGTTGATGTTTTAATGCTCAAAATGGTCTGAATTGATTTAAAAATAGGAGATAAAATTATGAAACGCATTCATCTTTTTTCGTTGATACTGTTATTCCCAACAATGGGATTTAGTCAGAATCAGGCAATCGTTACCGACGATATTTACTTCAATCCCGGCATTGCAAAAAATGCTGATAATACGCTTAATGTAAACCAGATGTCGAAAATACGTCAATCGACAAACTATAAAAACGGGGCTAAAGAAATTGTTTTTAAAAATCAAAAACAAACAAATACAAATCAATCCATCGTTCACGATACAGTTTACGTTGTTGGACAAGCTGGCGATGTGCCACATAACAACAAGAATATTAATCAGAAAGTGAGTATTGAAAATGGAATTCCTATTATTCACGACACCATTTTTGTAACCGAACAATTGAACGAAAGTAGCCCGGAAACAGACCAAAATCAGGGTTATTATCTGAATGGATTTAATGGCAATCAAAGTGATTTAGATTATGCTCAACGAATCCGGCTTTTTCATAATCCCCGTTATTCCATTTTTATCAGCGACCCGCGATACAATGATATTTACTTTCTGAATAACAACGATTGGAATGTATACATAGATGGTACTTATGCTTATGTAACACCAACCTGGACAAATCCTTATTGGTGGAATTATAATTTCATGCCTTATAGTGGTTATGGTAGTTGGGGCTATGGATTTGGTTCTGGGTGGTATTCGCCTTTCTATTCCGATTGGTACAATCCGTATGGCTATTATGATGGATTTGGGTATGGATATGGATATGGGTATCCATATTACGGATATGGCTATGGGAATTTTTCAGGCTATGGATTCAATCGATATACTGAAGGAAACAGAAGACACTCCAATAACCCCTCAGGGAATAACCGACTTGGCGGAACACGAACAGAATCAGAAGCTTCGAGAACTATTGGTGGTAGCTCTGTTACATCAGGAAGTAGATATACTGTGGTTAGTGGTACGAGAGATGCGGCAGCTTCAAACGGTCCAACTTCATCGAGAGCTGTAACCGTATCAAATTTCAGATCAGTAAACGATCAAGTAAATGGAATTGGAATTGTTCGTAATTCAGGAACGAGAACAATTAACAATCAAATAACAGGACGAAATTCACAAACTCAACTTTCGAATACCACAATTAATACAAATCCGAGAACTTATTCAACTACAAGTTCAAATGTGCCGAATGGAACTGTTATTTCTGGTCAAACTTTCAGGTCAGGGTCAGGGTCATCGTATCGGGGAAATTCTTCAGTTGGTTCACGTTCAAGCAGTTCTGGAAGTAGCATTATTTCTTTTCCATCACGTGGAAATTACTCGAGCGAAAGTTCTTCAAGTGTTTCACGAAGCAACAGCCCTGGATTTTCAACAGGAAGTGGAAGTTCGAATAACATCAGTTCAGGTAGTAGCGGAGGCGGTCGAAGTTCAGGAAGTTCATCCAATTCATCAAGTTCAAGTGGCGGTGGAAGAAGATAGACCACTCTAAAATTTCTTCTGTTTAATTTTTTAAACTTCATCCTTATGAAAAAGTATATATTGGTTTTTACCGCACTTCTTAGCAGTAGTTTGTTAGTTTCTCAAACCGAATTTGATGCATTAAAAATAGTGCAAACAGATATACTGGGAACAGCCCGGTATATGAGTATGGCAGGAGCTTTTGGAGCATTGGGTGGCGATGCATCAGCTATTAAAGATAATCCAGCCGGTTTGGGAATTTACAGAAGTTCAGAGATGACCGGAACTGTGAATTTGATGTTCCAAAACAGCAATTCGAAATGGAATGCTACAGAAAGAAACGATAATACCACCGGAGTAGGTTTTAATAATCTTTCCTATATTAAGTTTTCCCCAACCATGTTGAGTAACAATAGTGGAACTGGGCTGTTAAGTTCAAATTGGTCATTTTCGTATAATCGGTTACGGAATTTTGATCGCGTTTCAACCATTAAAAGTGGTGAACAAAATTCTTCCATTTCGGATTACATGGCTTATTTTACCGGAGATATTAAAAGCTCAAATCTAATAGCTTCTGCCAATCCATACAACAATATTAGTATCCCATGGATTTCAGAACTTGCATTTCAAGGTTATTTAATAAACGAAACTGTAAATCCAAATACAGGTCTTAGTTCATGGTCATCAGCAATTGGAAATACAATAACTCCTTCGTATACAATTCGTGAAAACGGACATATCGATGAATACTCCATCGGTTGGGCAGGTAACTTTAGCAACATTTTTTATGTTGGGGCAACTTTTAATATTGAATCGTTAGAATACACTGCAAACAGCCAATACATTGAAAATTATGGAAATTCAACCGGCATGACGCTTACAAATGTAGTAACTACTTCAGGTACCGGTTTTAATTTAAATATTGGTGCGATTTTACGTCCTACAGATTTTCTAAGGGTTGGAGCTTCGATACATTCGCCTACATTTTTTGCATTAACAGATAATAATTATGCCAATCTGGATTATTATTTTTCAAGCACAATGAATGGAAATTTGTCAACACCAATGTCAGCAGATAATCCGCCGTATTCGATGACAACACCCTGGAAATTTAACGGAAGTGCTGCTATAATTATTGGAACTAAGGGTTTGCTCAGTGCGGAATACAATTATAGTTCTAATACTCACACCACATTTATGGATGAAAATGGTAATAGTCAAAGTTTTGAGGATGAAAATACAGGCATGAAAACTATGTTGAAGGATGTACAGACGTGGAAGTTTGGCGCTGAATACAAACTGACTCCCAATCTATCGCTTCGTGCCGGATATGCCACTGTTTCTGCAGGTTCAAATCCACTTGCCGATAAATTAATGCGCTACAACACTACAAGAACCGATACAGAGTATTTTTTGGATAATGGCTCAAACTATATTACAGCAGGCTTTGGCTATCGGGAGAATAACTGGTTTGTTGATTTTGCTTATGTGAACAAAACTGTAAACGAAACATTCTATCCTTACAATTCTAACAAATTGCCTTTTCAGGTATCACCAGCATCAGTTTCAACCACAACGAATAATTTGGTTTTTACTGTTGGATATAAATTCTAATTGCCTGATTTTTAAAATGAAGAGGTTGATGAAAATTGACCTCTTCTTTGTGACTTTTTCAGAATCTCATTAATTCAATTTTATCGCCCAACCTATATCTTCCTGACACATCGTTTATAGTACAACATTCAGTGTAGGCATCGTGTTCAAAAAATAAAATCTGTTTTTTCTCTGCTGCTTCTTTCAGCAACATTTTCTTCTCATCCATAGCTGAGATGGGAAAAATATCGTAAGCAGAAATCCACGCCAACGGGATATTGGCTGCTAGCGGAATAACATCACCAACATAAACCAGAGTTTTTGACTTAAATTTAATGTAGCTAACTAACTGTCCAACTGTATGTCCATCGAAAAGCCGAACTTCCACTTCGGGACAAACCCATTCATTCTGACTGACTAATTTTAGGTTTCCGGCTTCCTGTATCGGCATCATATTTTCGGCAAAATATGAATCTCCTTCACGCACATTCGGGTTTAAAAAATTTTTCCATTGTTTCTCACCAACCCAATGCATAGCATTCGGAAACACTAGCTCCAGTATTGATTTGTCATCATTATATTTCGTACAACCACCACAATGATCGAAATGCAAATGAGTGAGTATTACGTCGGTAATTTCAGAAGTTTTGAAGCCCAATTTTCCAAGTTCAGTTTCGAAATTTATAACATTCCTAAATCCATAATACTTTAGATACTCTAATTGTTTATGACCTGTGCCTGAATCAATCAAAATCAATTTATTATCGGTTTTGATAAGCAGACAGCGCATAGTTAACTGACAGTAATTATTCTCGTCGCAAGGATAGCGCTTTTGCCAGACTTTCTTTGGAACAACTCCGAATGCTGCTCCTCCATCAACATGAAATGTGCCGGCTTCAATTTTGTATAATTGCATAATTTTTACTTATTTTCGATTGTGAATTGCATAAAGTAAAATATTAAATCAGAACTTTATGAACTTTAATACTTTATAAACTTTTTACTTTATAAACTTTTTTAGTACATTTGCGTTTCAATAATCCCGAGGACAAAAATAAGCAAAAACTTTTATCATCCAATCGTATGCACAGAGTTCATTTTATAGGAATAGGAGGAGCTACCATGCACAATTTGGCCATCGCCACCAGTAAAAAGGATAATTTTCAGGTTACTGGTTCAGATAATCAATTTTTGGAATCATCGCGTCAAATATTAGAAACCACGGGATTACTTCCTCCTAAAATAGGGTGGTTTCCGGAACAAATTCATTCGGGTTTACATGCAATTATATTGGGTGAACAGGTTTCTGAAGAAAATCCTGAGTTAATTCGGGCAAAAGCACTAAAGTTAAAAATTTATTCAATCCCTGAATTTCTTTTTCAACAAACACGTAGTAAAACGCGGATTGTTGTGGGAGGTAGTCGTGGAAAAACCACGACTACGGCTATGATTCTATATGTATTAAAACAGTTGAAAATTGAGGCGGATTACCTCATTGGCACTCGGGTTGATGGATTTGATAATACAGTAAAACTTTCATACGATTCGCGTATAGCTGTTTTTGAAGGTGATGAATATTTGACTTCAACAATCAACTACTCTCCAAAATTTCATCTTTATAAACCGCACATTGCAGTTTTAACAGGTATTGCTCTCGATAATTTCAAAGTTTATCCGACATTTGAAAACTACGTCAAACAATTTTCCGAATTTGTTGATTTAATGGAAGTTCAGGGTCGGTTGATTTATTTTGACGGTGACGAGAATCTGAATGAAATTGCCCAACACTTGCGCAGAGACATTGTTCCATTTCCATACAATACTCCCAAGCATGAAATTCGTGACGGAATCGTCTTTTTACAAACTAGATATGGAGAAGTGCCTTTGAAAGTTTCAAGCGAACATAATTTACAAAATATAGATGCTGCCCGATTAGCTTGTCGACAAATTGGTGTTACCGATGAACAATTTTATTCAGTAATTTCTAAATTTCCAGGTATTTCAAATCAGTTGCAATAAATATAGTAAAATCACTTATACAAATGACAAAACAGCAATCATTAGATAACCGATATATGCGAATGGCACGAATTTGGGCTGAAAATTCCTATTGCGAACGCCGGAAAGTAGGTGCTTTATTGGTAAAAAACAAGATGATAATATCGGATGGTTACAATGGTACACCTTCCGGATTCGAAAATAATTGCGAAGACGAAAATAATGTCTCAAAACCCTACGTTTTACATGCCGAAGCTAATGCTATCAGCAAAGTAGCTCGTTCGCACAACAGTAGTGACAATGCAACTTTGTACGTAACCGCTTCGCCTTGTATCGAATGCTCCAAATTAATCATTCAGTCCGGAATAAAACGCCTTGTTTATGGCGAGAAATATCGTATTATGGATGGTGTTGAATTACTGGAACGCGCCGGAATAGAAGTGGTTTATCTGGGAGAGTAACTCAAAACTACCTAATAATCAATATATATAATTCTCAATTCAAAGAAAATGAACAAAAAAAATTTACTATTCGTTCTGATAATTTTATTTTCAATTCTGGGCGGATTTTTTTTAGGGAATTTATTATCACGCCGTGCTAATGATTCCGGATTATTGCGGTCATCGCACAGTAAAGTTGACGAATTACTTTCCATCATAAAATCGCAATATGTCGACACTGTTAATATCAAACGAATAACAGAAGAATTGATGACCGAAACTGCTTCGAAACTCGACCCACACTCGGTTTACATTCCTGCAGCCGATTTGGCTGACGTAAACAGCGAATTGGAAGGCAGTTTCAGTGGAATTGGAGTTCAATTTAATATTCAAAATGATACGGTCATGATTATTGCCGTCATTAGTGGCGGTCCTTCCGAAAAAGTTGGCTTAGTAGCCGGTGATCGGATTGTTCAGGTAAATGATTCGGTTTTTGTTGGAAAGAAAGTCACGAATGAGAAAGTAATGAAAAAACTGAAGGGAAAAGCCGGTACACAAGTTAAATTGGGCATTCGCAGACATGGGACGAAGGAAATTCTGCATTATTCCATCACTCGGGGCGAAATTCCGGTAAATTCTGTTGACATTGCCTATATGATTGAGCCACAGGTCGGTTTTATAAAAGTAAGTAAATTTGCTGCCACTACCTATTCCGAATTTTTGGATGCCATTGCAAAGCTCCGCACTCAGGGAGCAAAAAAATACATCATCGATTTACGCGAAAACAGCGGTGGTTATATGGAACAAGCTATTAACATGGTGAATGAATTTCTTCCTGCCGGACGAATGATTGTTTATTCGCAAGGAAAAGCATATCCGCGTTTTGAAGCAAAATCGGATGGAAAAGGAAGTTGTATCAATTTACCCATCGTGGTGCTAATTGATGAATTTTCGGCTTCTGCCAGCGAAATTTTTTCAGGTGCTATTCAGGATAATGATCGGGGCATGATTGTTGGTCGTCGCTCGTTCGGCAAAGGTTTGGTACAACAACAAATAACTTTGTCCGATAAATCAGCCATTCGGTTAACAGTAGCCCGTTATTACACACCCTCAGGGCGTAGTATTCAAAAACCTTATATTAAAGGAAAAGCTGAAGACTATGAAATGGATATTTTGAACCGTTACAAGCATGGTGAACTTGACAGTAAAGACAGTATTCATGTAGCTAAAAAGCTGAAATATAAAACAGTAAGCGGACGAATCGTTTATGGAGGTGGAGGCATTATGCCTGACATTTTTGTTCCACGCGACACCACTGAATATACACCATATCTCAATAAGGTTATCAATTATGGTTATCTATATCAGTTTGCTTTCCAGTATTCCGATAAAAATCGTGAAAAATTGAAAGTAATAAAAACCTGGCAAAAAATGTCGGATTATTTGGATAATCAAAACATTTTGAGTGATTTTGTATCTTTTGCCACTTCTAAGGGAGTTGCTGCTAATCAACGCCAAATCATGATTTCAAAACGTTTTTTATTAACACAGCTGAAAGGATATATTTCTCGAAATATTTTAGGTGATTCGGGGTTCTACCCACTCATTTATAAAGACGACAAAGCGGTTAATACTGCATTGCTTACTCTTCAAAAAAAATGATGACTTTTGTCTTATACAAAGAAGTAGCAACTTTAGAATACAACTATGAAATTTCAATTTATAAGTCAAATATCATTCTTTATACCATAAATTCATTATTTCAGCAAAAATACTTACAGAATATATACTTTTTAAAAAGCAAGTACGTTATAAATAAAATCAGATTATTTTTTAAAATGAATCTGATTAACATCAAAATTGTTTTTAACGAAATAATAATTTAAAGTTATATTCTTTCTATATCTGGAGCAATATTTAGTTTATAATTGACAGTTTTTCTGCTTGAAATTGATAAAAAAGTAATATTTTTCTTGTTTTTATTCAATAATGAAATATAACTATAAGCCACCTGCCTGAATATGAACAGATTAAAAATAAATAAAATTAAAATTTGTAAAAACATTGAACATTAATGATTTTGTTATTATTTTTGTGCTCATTTTAATATTCAAAACCACTATTTTAAAATTAAAATGCGCTGATAGACAGAATCGAACAATTGATAAAAGTTTAATGTTAAAACAATTATAAAAATAATACTAATAAAAAAAACGTTATGGCAAAGAATCAAAAACAACCAAAGAAAAGTAAACAATTTACTGGAATCAAGTCTTCAGGACTTATTATTTTAACATGTTTTGTAATCGCAGAACTAATTTATCATTTTATTTTCGGTGATGCATCTCACTTCGAAGGTGGTAATCCTGCAAATCATCCTATACAAGGTGACTTATTAGGAACAATCTACAAAGGTGGTATCATTGTACCAATTATTCAGACATTATTATTAACTGTTTTGGCTTTGAGTGTTGAACGCTTCTTTGCAATCAGAGCAGCCCAGGGAAAAGGTAAATTAGTAAAATTTGTTGAAGACATAAAAGCTAACCTAACAAAAGGTGATTTAAAAGCTGCAACTGAAGTTTGTAACGCTCAAAAAGGGTCTGTTGCGAATGTTGTAACATCGGCTTTGATCAAATATGCTGAAGTGGAAGAAGATAAATCTTTGTCGAAAGAACAACAGATTTTGGCTATTCAAAAAGAAGTCGAAGAAGCCACAGCATTGGAACTTCCAATGTTAAGTCAAAACCTGCCAATTATTGCAACAATCACTACTTTGGGTACTTTGATGGGGCTGTTAGGGACTGTAATTGGTATGATTCGTTCGTTTGCAGCGTTGGCCGGTGCCGGTGGTACTGACTCAATTGCACTTTCTGCCGGTATTTCGGAGGCACTTATTAACACAGCTTTCGGTATAGCAACAGGTGCATTGGCTGTAATTTCTTACAATTATTTTACAAGCAAAATTGACTCTATTACCTATGGTATTGACGAAGTAGGTTTCTCTATCGTTCAAACATTTGCTGCATCTCACAAGTAATCAACCTCAAATAAAGCGAAATTATGTCTAAAGTAAAAGTAGCAAGGAAGAGTACTCGTATCGATATGACCGCGATGAGCGACGTTACGGTACTGTTGCTTACATTTTTCATGTTAACGTCTACGTTCGTGAAAAAAGAGCCGGTACAAGTAACAACTCCCGCGTCGGTATCCGAAATCAAAATACCTGAAACCAATATTTTATCAATATTGATTGACCCATCAGGGAAAGTATTTATGAGCATGGATAAACAGGGCGATATGGTTGAAACCTTGACAAAAGTTGGCAAAGAATACAACATAACTTTTACTCCTGCTGAAGAGCAGAAGTTTAAATTATTGTCGACATTCGGCGTTCCAATTAAAAATATGAAGGCTTTTTTAGCCTTAAAAACTGAAGAACAGGATAAACTGCTGGCTAAGTATGGAATACCAACTGACAGCATTGATAACCAGTTTAAAGTTTGGGTTAAAAATGCTCGTGCTACCAATTCAGAACTTAGAATTGCAATCAAAGCCGATCAGAAAACACCTTATAAAGTAATTAAGGATGTGATGACTTCTCTTCAGGATTTGAGAGAAAACAGGTACAATCTGATTACAGCACTTAAAAATGAATCTGCTAAAAAATAAAAATCATGGCTGAAATACAAAGTAACGAAGGCGGCGGAAAACATAAAAAAGGCGGTAGTAAACAGAAAAAACTAAGCGTACATATTGATTTTACACCCATGGTGGACATGAATATGTTGCTGATTACTTTCTTCATGTTGTGTACTTCATTGAGCAAGCCGCAGACAATGGAAATAAGTATGCCGAGTAACGACAAAAAAATCACAAAACAAGATCAAAGTGAAGTAAAAGCTTCCGAAGCTATCACTTTGGTTCTGGCAGGTGGTGATTCTATATTTTATTATACCGGAGTGCCCGATTATAAGAACTTTAATTCGTTGAAATTATCGTCTTACGACCCAAGTGGATTGCGGGCATTTTTACTGAAACGAAATGCCGATGCAGTTTCGAAGATTGAAGACTTGAAACAGAAAAAGTTAGATCGAAAAATATCGCAAGAAGATTTCACGAAACAAGCTTCGGAAATTAGAAAAGGAAAAGGAACTCCTACGGTGGTCATAAAAGCTGACGACAGAGCTACCTATAAAAATCTGATTGATGCATTAGATGAAATGGCAATTTGTAATGTTGGTAAGTATGTGATTGATAAGATGACACCGGGTGAAACATTTTTGATTAAGAATTTCAGAACCCGCGGTGATTTATCAAAAAAAGCTGTAAATTAATTTAACGCCTAAAAAGAAAATAAGATGGCTAAAATAGATTTAACATCCTTTGAATGGCGAGAAATCGTTTTTCAAGGCAAAAATAAGGAATACGGCGCTTATAAAATGCGTGGCGAATCCGACAAAAGACACAACCGAGCCATGTTGATAGTGGCCATAGTGGCTGTAGTTGGTTTCAGCCTTCCTAGACTTATTGAAATGGTGAAACCGAAGGTTAAGGAAACAAATACAGAAGTTACTGAGTTTGCAAAGCTGGATAAAGCCAAGGTTGAAAATGACGTTAAAAAGGTTGAAAAAATTGCTCCTCCACCAGAATTAAAAAGTTCGATAAAATTTACAGCTCCTGTTATCAAAAAGGATGAGGAAGTAAAAGACGAAAACCAATTGAAAAGTCAGGAAGACCTGAATAAAACCACTACTGCCATTTCTATTGCTGACGTAAAAGGTAAAGATAATGGTAAAATTGACATTGCAGATGTAAAAGAGCAGGTTACACAAGAAGTAGAAGAAAAACCATTGCTTGTCGTAGAACAAATGCCTGCTTTTCCAGGTGGTGAAGCTGAATTGCTGAAATATATTAATTCTAATATTAAATATCCAGTAATTGCTCAGGAAAATGGAATTCAGGGAAAAGTTACATTGCGTTTTGTTGTTACAAAAACAGGAATGGTTGATAAAGTAGAAATTCTTCGCTCACTCGATCCTGCATGCGATAAAGAAGCAATTCGCGTTGTAAAAACACTTCCAAGATTTATTCCGGGAAAACAAAACGGTGTAAACGTGGCTGTGTGGTTCAATTTGCCGATTACATTCAGATTGGAATAGTGTTAAAATGCTAAAATTCAAAGTTCTATCCATTGTATTTATTCTGGTTTTGTTTTCGTGCAAAAATAAAGTTCAGAATAAAGAGACTGATACATATAATTCAGGAGTAATTCGAATTGCCGTTGACGAAACATTTCGTCCGATTATTCAAAATGAAATTGATGTCTTTGAATCGATAAATCCAAAAGCAGGCATTGTTCCGAATTTCACTTCGGAAGTGAATGCATTCAATCTTTTTTTGAAAGACAGTGTGCGGGTAGTAATTACTACCCGCCCCTTGTCTTCGAAAGAAGTTACTTTTTTAAATGGGAAATCGTTTTATCCGCATTCCTATAAATTAGCAACTGATGCTATTGCATTGATAATAAACAATCACAATCCTGATTCGTTAATTACAATGGGTCAACTTAGGAGCATTCTGACCGGTGAAATAACAAGCTGGAAGGAATTATACCCCAAATCAAATCTAGGTAAGTTTAAAATAGTCTTTGACAATGCAAATTCAAGTACAATGCGTTATGCCATTGATTCAATTTGTAACGGTCAAACTCTTAAATCAAAAGAACTTTATGCACAAAATACCAATCCGGAAGTTATTGATTATGTATCTAAAACTCCCAATGCGATTGGAATTATTGGCGTAAACTGGTTAGAGAATCGTAAAGATACGACAAATCTGACATTTAAAAATGAAATTCGGGTTATGGCTGTAAGTGGCGAGGTTACAGCAACACTTGAAAATAGTTATAAACCCTATCAGGCTTATCTATTCTATGGTTATTACCCGCTAACTCGCAATATCTTTGTAATTTTAAACGATCCTCGTGGTTCTTTACCAACAGGATTAACGTCTTTTTTGACATCTGATCGTGGGCAACGAATAATATTGAAATCCGGTTTAGTTCCGGCAACTCAACCAGTTCGCATTGTGCATATTAAAGATTAAAAAACTACATATCAGCCGAATAGAATTTTCAGGACAGAAAATACTGAGTTGAGTTGGTTAAGCTTACAATTCAACAAAACTTTTTAATAAATAAATTATTTACAAATGAAACGGAACTTTTTATTTTTAATTTTGACCTTTACAACATTAAGTATTTTTGCTGCTCAACCCAAAAATGCCCAGGGAATCTCTTATTACAAAGCCGGTTTTCCATTGGTTGCTAAACCACTTTTATTATCGGAATATGAAAGTGATACCCTGACACGTTCCGAGACCTGTTTTTATTTGGGAAATATTTATTTTAACGAGAACAAGCGCGATTCTGCTACCATTTATTTTACAAAAGGGCTTATCGGAAAGCAGGTAAATGCTTTGAATACAATTGGATTGGCTATGCTGAAGATGAAATCAAATCTCAAAGAAGCCGATTTGGATATTCAAAATGTATTGAAATTAGGGAATAATAAAAAGAATCCTGATTATTTCATAGCTGCTGCCAATGCTTATTTAGTAAATGGAATGATTGATCAAGCAATTGTATATCAGGAAAAGGCAAAAAACATCAAGCTTAAGTACTCAAGTTTAGCAGTATTGTCTGGCGATATAGAATTGGCTAAAAAAGATGTAGGAGCTGCTTGCAGTAATTATGAATTAGCGATTCTGTATGACGACAATTGCAAAGAAGCATACATAAAATATGCACGTGCGTACAAAAACGTAAATACAAATCTTGCCATTGAAATTCTAAACAAACTGAAGCAAAAAGATCCTACTTTTTTGTTAGCTGACAAGGAATTAGCAGATATTTATTATTCAATAAATGACTTTGATAAAGCCGCAGAATTGTACGAAAATTACTTGCAATCGGGAAATTCAACTGTTCAGGATAAAACGAAATATGCCATGACGCTTTTCTTGAAAAAAGATTATGCAAAATCGCTTGAGGTTGCCAAATTAGGATTGCAAAAAGCACCCCGAAATCCTGCTTTTAACAGAATGGCAATGTACAATAATGTGGCACTTGAGAATTACGATGAAGCACTGAAATACGCCGATTTATTTTTTACTAAATCAGACAAACCAGATATTACATATTACGATTATACCTATTACGGTCAGGCTTTACGTAAGTCTAAAAAATACGATCTAGCTATAGAACAATTTAAAAAGGCATTAAAGCTTGATTCTACTCAAGTTGGTTTTTGGAAAGATATTTCGGATATGTACAACGAAAAATCAGATTATAAAAATGCCATCTCAGCGTATAATACTTATATGAGTACATTGAGCGAAGAAAAGAAAACGGCTGATATCTATTATGATTTAGGAAAATTGTACTATAGTTTGGGAAATAGTTCGACAGATAGTGCTACCGTTAAAAAAGCAGCATTAATTAAAGCAGATACCGTTTTTGCAAAAGTAATTAAGTTAGAACCCGAAAGTTATCGGGGTTATATTTGGCGAGCGCGTACAAATTTTGCGTTAGACCCTGAAACAGCCCAAGGAATTGCAAAACCTTTTTACGAACAAACTTTAACTATAGTTGAAGCTAAGGCTAATGCAAGATACAATCCGGTTATACTCGAATGTTCGCGATTTTTAGGGTATTATTATTTCCAAAAAGAGGATTATACGCAATCGAAAATTTACTGGAATAAGATATTAGCTATCGAACCACAGAACGAATTAGCGTTGAAAGCAATTGATGGAATGGAAAAAATGATGAAAAAAAATAAAAAATAATAGTCAAATTTACAGTATGAAAAAGAAGTAGAAATTTTCTGCTTCTTTTTTTGTTTGATAGATGCTCTAAATCAGCAATAATTCACTATTTTTGTCAGGTAAATTCATGTCAAAATTGCAGTTAAAATAACTTTATAATATGCAACAGTCAGAAATTCAAGCAGTAAAACAACGATTTGGAATTATTGGAACCTCCGAATTGTTGAATAGGGCAATTGATATTGCTGTGCAAGTAGCTCCAACCGATCTTTCGGTACTTATAAGCGGAGAAAGTGGTGTTGGTAAAGAAAATTTTCCTCAAATAATTCATCATTTCAGCCATCGAAAACACGGACCTTATATAGCCGTCAATTGTGGTGCAATTCCGGAAGGAACAATCGATTCGGAACTTTTTGGGCACGAGAAAGGTTCATTTACGGGTGCTACAGCCGATAGAAAAGGGTATTTTGAAGTAGCCGATGGAGGAACAATTTTCTTGGACGAAGTCGGTGAACTGCCGCTTTCTACACAAGTTCGTTTGTTGCGTGTGCTTGAAGCCGGTGAATTTATCAAGGTTGGTTCATCGAAAACTCAAAAAACGAATGTTCGTGTAGTTGCAGCTACAAATTTAAATATGACGCAAGCTACGCGAGATGGCAAATTTCGCGAAGATTTATTTTATCGTCTAAATACAGTTCCGATTGCTGTTCCTGCATTGCGTGAGCGAAAAGAAGATATTGTGCTTCTGTTTCGTAAATTTGCCTCTGATTTTGGCGAGAAATATAGAATGCCGCCTTTAAAACTAGCTGATGATGCCAAGCAACTGTTGACCAACTACTACTGGAATGGAAATGTTCGTCAATTGAAGAATATCACGGAGCAAATTTCAGTTATCGAGCAACAACGTGAAATTAATGCTTCAATTTTGCGTAACTATTTACCAACAGATGAAATGGAAAGATTACCTGCAATCTTTTCAAAATCATCATCCGAATCAAAAACTTTCAACAGTGAAAGGGAAATATTGTATCAGGTTTTGTTTGATATGAAAAAAGATGTGAATGACTTGAAAAGGTTAGTCCATGATATTATAAATAATCAACCCATTGATAATCAAAATTCAAAATTGGATTTTCAACCCGCGTTTTACAATCCGGATGATTCAGTAACGAATACAAAAGTTGCAAGTGTAGAATTGAAAAATGTAAAAACAAATTTTGAGAATGTACAATTTCACTCTACTGATGAGAACGAAGAGGCATTTCAAGACGCTGAAGAATACCACGAATTGGAATCTACTCAAAAGCCAATTTCATTAATCGAGATGGAAAAGCAAATGATACGCAGTGCACTTGTGAAGTACAAAGGTAGACGTAAAATGGCTGCTAAAGAATTAGAAATTTCAGAACGCACATTATACCGTAAAATTAAAGAGCATGGTATTGAATGATAATACAATATGAAAAATAATATAATAGCATTAACAGCCAGACTTCGTTCTGCCGGATTGTTGATAATTATGCTTGTTGGTATAGTTTCATGCTCTATTTCTTATAAATTTAATGGATCATCCATTGATTACACGAAAACCAAAACTATTTCAATAAGTGACTTTCCAAATACAGCAGAACTTGTCTATCCATCACTTTCTCAGACTTTTTCTGAAACGTTGCGAGATTCATATAGCCGTCAAACCCGCCTACAGCTTATTACAAAAGGTGGTGATTTACATTTGGAAGGTGAAATTATTGGTTATCAGCTAACTCCATTGGCTATTAGCGCCGATTCATACGCCTCACAAACTAAATTAACGTTAACGATAAAAGTTCGTTTTTCAAACAATAAAAATCCCGAAGAAGATTTTGAGAAAACCTATTCAGCATTTCAAACTTTTGATAGTAGCAGTTTGCTGACTGCTGTTCAAGATCAATTGATAAAACTGATGGTTGCAGATATTGTAGATAATATTTACAACGATACGGTTGCAAAATGGTAATTATACATTGAAACTGACAAATGACCCACGAAGAATTTATATCGATTGTCAAACAGCCACAATCCGTGCTAGCAACTCAAGTTGACGATTTGAAGGAATTAGTGGATCGTTATCCTTACTTTACGGCTGCCCGATTGTTCTATACTAAAGCATTACAACGATCAAACAGTATTCATTTTACTGCAAATATTTCAAAAACAGCACTTTATTCTTCAAATCGTCGTAAATTTTATTACTTTATTTACCCCGAAAAGAAAATCACTACCGAATCAGCCAAATTTGAACGTCAAAGTAAGACCTCAGGAAATTATTTTGATATGATTGATGCATTAGAATCAGAAGGTGGGGATACAAAACAATCATTAAGAAACCTGGCAGAAAAATTGAAAGAAGCACGAGCGATTGTTGTGAAATCATCTGTTCAGAACAAATCTGAAATACAAAAAAATGTCTCGAATAAAACAAGTTCAGAAATAAAAAAGAACATTCAAAGAATGAATTCCGAAACCATAAGTTTTGAAATTTCAGAAGAAAATGCTAAAAAACTTATAGTCGAACGAAAATACAGTGAAGCAATTGTGATTTTGAGAGCTTTAAATTTGAATAATCCGAAAAAAAGTGTTTACTTTGCAGACCAAATTCGATTTTTAGAAAAAGTTATCTCAAACACAAAAAAATAAACAGCATTATGTACGTTGCCATCACCATTTTAATTGTAATTTTATCAGTATTATTGACTTTGTTCGTGTTAGTTCAAAATTCGAAAGGTGGAGGATTAGCTGCAGGTTTCTCTTCGTCAAATCAAATTATGGGCGTTCGTAAAACAACTGATTTTGTCGAAAAAATGACTTGGGGATTGGTTATCGGTGTCGTTGTTCTATCGGTTATGGCTGTTGGAATTCACAAACATCAACCTGTTAGTGTATCTAACGAATCTGAAATTAAAGAACAATTTCAGCACAAAAGTCAAGCAGAACCCAATGCTGTTGCTCCAAATTTTGGCGAAAAACCTGAAGCTGCAAAACAAACACCAGCAAAACCGGGTTTCCCTGTAAAAAAATAAGTGATTAAAAAATATTAGGTGAGCGTATCAAATAATTTTTGATACGCTTTCTTTTTTGTACTTTTATCGTCCAAATAAATTTGTACTTGCAATGAATATTATTCAAATTATTGAATACCTGGGCGTTTTCGCATTTGCTATCAGTGGTATTCGATTAGCATCAGCAAAACAATTCGATTGGTTTGGCGCTTATGTGGTAGGTTTGGTTACTGCTATCGGAGGCGGAACAATTCGCGATTTATTGCTTATAACAACTCCTTTTTGGATGTTGCAACCATCCTATCTTGTTATAACCGGTGCAGCGTTGATTACGGTCATCCTTTTTGGAAAATACCTTATCCGACTTAAAAATACTTTTTTTATTTTTGATACTATTGGATTGGGTTTGTTTGTAGTGGTGGGAATTGAGAAGAGTTTGGCTGCAAATCTCCCATTCTGGGTGGCTATAGTCATGGGAATGGTTACCGGTTCGGCAGGTGGTATTATTCGCGATATATTGATAAATGAAGTTCCACTGATTTTCAGAAAAGACATCTATGCGTTGGCATGTGTTTTTGGTGGAATTGTGTATTTTATTTGTTTCAAATTTAGTATTTCTTCCGAGATAACACAAATTACAGCCGCCGGAATAGTCATACTTATTCGAGTTTTATCCGTCAAATTTCATATTAGTGTACCTGTTTTGAAAGGAAATGATTCGTAAACTTAATTGTAAAAAACTGATTCCCTAATATTTTTACTCTCATTAAAACTATTTTATGCTTCAAATAGATGATACAATTATAAGTCTGGATTTATTGGACGAAAAATTTGTTTGTGATTTGGCTTCTTGCAAAGGAATTTGCTGTATTGAAGGCGATGATGGTGCACCACTCGAACCTGAAGAGGTGAAAATTATTGAAGACTTATTGCCAATAATCTGGAATGATTTGACAGAAAAATCGAAAGAAGTAATTCGAAATCAAGGTGTTTCGTATATTGATGATGATGGTGAACCGGTAACTTCTATTGTGAATGGTGCTGAATGCGTTTTTACCTACACCGATTCATCGGGAATTTGTAAATGCGCCATTGAAAAGGCTTTCAGAGAAGGTAAAACTGATTTTTATAAACCAATTTCCTGTCATTTATATCCCGTTCGGTTGCAAAAATATGTTGATTACACAGCCGTTAATTATCACCGTTGGAGTGTTTGTAATTGTGCCCGCAAATTAGGTGTCAATCTGCAAATCCCTGTTTATAGGTTTTTAAAAGAGCCATTGATTCGAAAGTTTGGTAATGAATGGTTTGAGCAGTTGGAAATTGCGGCTAATGAATTGCGGGTATACTGATGTAATTAATTTTATTATTTGAATATTTATAGATTTAAAAATGAATAATTCTGTGAAAGTAGAAATTATAACTATCGGCGATGAAATTCTGATTGGTCAGATTGTGGATACAAATTCGGCTTGGATGGCAACAGAGTTGAATAAAGTTGGTTTTGAAGTTGTTCAAATTACTTCGGTGCATGATAATGAAAATCATATCCTTGATTCGTTAGAGCTTGCATTACAAAGAGCTGATATTGTTTTGTTTACAGGAGGAATCGGACCAACAAAGGATGATATTACAAAACAAACGCTTTGTAAATTCTTCAAAACCCGACTTGTTTTTGATGAATCTGTTTTGAGAAACATAGAACAGCTTTTTTCAACAAGACCAAATTTCGTTATCAATGAATTGACGCGTGCGCAGGCTATGGTTCCCGAAAATTGTATAGTTATTCAAAATCAGGTAGGAACTGCACCATTGACATGGTTCGAAAAGAGTGGAAAAATTATTGTTTCAATGCCGGGTGTTCCTTATGAAATGAAGAATGCCATGAGTACCGAAATCATTCCTCGACTACACAAACGGTTTAAAACACCCGTATTGCTTTATAAAAATGTTCAGGTCTTTGGTTATGGCGAATCGGCATTGGCATTAAAAATAGCAGAGTGGGAAAACGAATTGCCCGGTTATATTCGGTTGGCTTATCTGCCCAATTCTGGTATCGTAAAATTGCGGCTAAGCGGTTTACTTGACAACTTGCTCGAATTGGAATTTAGCATGAATCAGCAAATTGATAAACTTAAACAAATCCTTGGTTCAGCCATTGTTGCTTTTGAAGATATTCCTATAGCAGAAGTTATCGGTAATTTATTGAAGTCAAAAAAATTAGTAGTCGCAACAGCCGAAAGTTGCACGGGTGGAAATATTGCACATGAGTTGACATTAATTCCCGGAAGCTCTGATTTTTTCAAAGGTTCTGTGGTGGCATATTCCAACGAAATTAAAACCAGCTTGCTTCAAGTTTCAACTGCAGATTTAAAAAATTTCGGGGCTGTAAGCCAGCAAGTTGTAGAGCAAATGGCTGTTGGCGTTCGAAAACTATTAAAGTCTGATGTTTCGATTGCAACATCAGGCATAGCAGGTCCAGCAGGTGGAACAGAAGAAAAACCGGTCGGAACAGTATGGATTGCAGTAAGTTCTGCCGATACGACTCTCAGCTCTGAGTTTCGTTTTGGGTCCTTACGGGAACAGAATATTAACCGTTCTACACAAGCTGCATTGCTTCTTCTGAAAGAAATAATCTAATATAAAATACACTTATTCAGCATTTTGGATTGACTTGTTCATCTAAAAATATAATAATTGAAATTTATAGAATAAAAAACTTGTGCAGTTGAAAAAAATACTATACTTTTGCACACTGTTTTTGAGAAAAAATGTAAACAATAAAAAGATATAGAAATGTCAAAGATTTGTCAGATTACCGGTAAAAAAGCGATGGTTGGAAACAACGTATCACACTCAAAACGTCGTACTAAACGTACATTTGATGTGAATTTGTTTACCAAAAAATTCTATTGGGTAGAACAGGATACCTGGATTAGCTTAAATGTTTCCGCTAATGGACTTCGTACCATTAACAAAATTGGATTGGATGCTGCCATCAAAAAAGCGTCTGATAAAGGGTATTTATACGCATAATTAGAGAATAAACCATGGCTAAAAAATCGAAAGAAGCAAGAATCCAAGTAATTTTGGAATGCACAGAGCATAAAGAAAGCGGTATGCCCGGAACATCGCGTTATATTACTATGAAAAATAGAAAAAACACACCGGCTCGTATGGAATTGAAAAAATACAATCCCATCTTGAAAAAATATACAGTTCACAAAGAAATTAAATAATTTGAATCATGGCAAAGAAAGCGGTAGCATCTCTCCAAAAAGGTGAAGGTCGTGCATTCGCAAAGGTTATTAAAATGGTAAAATCACCTAAGACCGGTGCGTATATGTTCCAGGAAGAAATTGTACATAACGATAAAGTGAAAGATTATTTTACTAAATAATTCATTTTGTTCAATTAAATAGAAAGTTTCCTCTCATTTTACAAAATGAGGGGATTTTTTTTGCGGTTTGCTCAAAAAAAAAACTTAATTTTGTAGCAGTTTCATAATGTGCTAATTATGAATTATTAATTGTAAATTATTAATTGAAATAAATGGGATTATTTAATTTTTTTAGTAAAGAAAAAAAGGAAACGCTCGATCAAGGTTTATCAAAAACCAAAGAAAGTGTATTCTCAAAATTGACACGGGCAGTTGCCGGAAAGTCGAAGGTGGATGATGAAGTACTTGATAACTTAGAAGAAGTTCTGATTACTTCAGACGTAGGCGTAGAAACAACTCTGCGAATTATTGAACGCATAGAAACACGTGTGGCACTAGATAAATATGTGAATACGGATGAGCTAAATGTGATTCTGAAAGATGAAATCGCTGCCTTATTAGCTGAAAACAATTCTGATTCACCTGCTGATTTTGATGCTGAATTACCGACAAAACCTTATGTAATTATGGTAGTTGGCGTAAATGGAGTTGGAAAAACAACCACCATTGGCAAATTAGCGTATCAGTTTGGTAAATCCGGCAAAAAAGTATTTTTGGGAGCCGCTGACACGTTTCGTGCTGCAGCCGTAGACCAATTGGTTATTTGGGGCGAACGCGCAGGTGTACCGGTGATAAAACAAAAAATGGGTGCTGACCCCGCATCGGTAGCTTATGATACAATTGCTTCAGCTAAAGCCAACGATGCTGATGTTGTGATTATTGACACTGCAGGTCGGCTACATAATAAAATCAACCTGATGAACGAATTGACCAAAATTAAAAATGTAATGCAAAAAGTCGTACCCGACGCACCGCATGAAGTTTTATTGGTTTTGGATGGCTCAACCGGTCAAAATGCATTTGAACAAGCGAAGCAATTTACGAAAGCTACTGACGTAACAGCACTGGCTATTACCAAATTAGATGGAACAGCCAAAGGTGGGGTTGTGATTGGAATTTCAGATCAGTTTAAGATTCCCGTAAAATATATTGGTTTGGGTGAAGGAATTGATCATTTGCAGGTGTTCGACAGAAATGAGTTTGTGGCTTCATTGTTTGAGAAATAAGGATGAGTAAAAAAGAAGTTGTAGATGTTATAACGCTGGGGTGTTCTAAAAACTTAGTTGATTCTGAGCAGTTGATGCGACAATTTGATGCATTGGGATACAAAGTAAGGCACGATGCTGAAAATCCCGATGGTGAAATTGTAATTGTAAACACATGCGGATTTATTGGTGATGCGAAAGAAGAGAGCATCAATACCATTTTGCAGTTTGCCGATTTGCGTAAACAAAATAAAATTGGAAAACTTTTTGTGATGGGTTGTTTGTCTGAACGTTATTTGAAAGAACTCAGTATTGAAATTCCGGAAGTTGATAAATTTTATGGAAAGTTCAATTATACCGAAATTTTAAAAGAGATTGGTCAGGAATATCGGGCAGATTTGAAATTAGAACGCACGTTGACTACACCAAGCCATTATGCTTATATCAAAATTTCGGAAGGTTGTAACCGGACTTGTTCGTATTGTGCAATTCCTATAATTACCGGAAAACATCGTTCACGATCGATAGAGGATATTGAAAATGAGGTAAAAGGCTTGGTTAAAACCGGCGTAAAGGAATTTCAGTTGATAGCGCAGGATTTGTCGTATTACGGACAAGATAAATATAAAACTCTTAAATTAGCAGAGCTTACTGAGCGACTTTCGGACATATCCGGCGTGGAATGGCTGCGATTGCATTATGCTTATCCGGCTCAGTTTCCATACGATTTATTGAAAGTGCTGCGTGAACGGGAAAATGTGTGTAATTATCTGGATTTGGCTTTACAGCACATAAGTGATAATATGCTAACGACGATGCGTAGAAATATCACTAAAGCTCAAACTTATGAACTAATTGACAGAATTCGTCAGGAGGTTCCCGGAATACATTTACGCACTACCTTGTTGCTCGGACATCCCTGTGAAACAGAATCTGATGTGGAAGGATTGAAAGAATTTATCCAAAAAGTGCGTTTCGAGCGGCTGGGAGCTTTTGCATTTTCGAATGAAGAAGGTACTTTTGCATTCAAAACATACATTGATGATATTCCGGAAGGTATAAAACAAAGGCGTGTTGATGAAATCATGGCGATTCAGCAGGGAATTTCGGCTGAAATTAATCAATCCAAAATTGGAAAAACGATGAAAGTGATGATTGACAGGAAAGAGGATGAATATTTTGTTGGCCGAACAGAATACGACTCACCCGAGGTTGACCCTGAAGTACTTATTCCAATTGCTACCAAAGGATTGAAGATTGGAGAATTCTTTAATGCGAAAATTGTTGATGCAACAGATTTTGATTTGTATGGGGAAGCCCCCTAAATCCTTCGAAAAAAGACTTAAAGAGTTGATTGCTTAAATATTGATATGAATCAGAAATTTAAAAAAACTAATAAAGTCCTAAAGCCCCTCTTCGAGGAATTTAGGATGCTTATAATACTATGAATCACAAAGAATTAATTGCCACTATGGCCGCTAAAATGAATGCGCCGAAAGCTACTGTTGAAAATTTACTTGAAATAACAATTTCGACCTGTACAGAACTTTTGGCTGAAGGGAATACAATTGGTTTTCAAAGCTTTGGTAATTTCGAAGTGCGTAAAAAAGAAGAACGACTCTCAGTTCATCCGGCAACGCAGGTTCGCACATTGATTCCGCCTAAATTAGCAGTGAATTTTAAGCAAAGCAATATTTTGAAAGAAAAACTTAAAGAGCTCACACACAATGAGTAAGGATAAAATCTCATCACAAGAAATTATTGATCTGGTTGCCACGAAAGCATCGGTCAGTAAAAGGGCTGCAGAAGAATTTCTGAAAGCAATGATTGCAACCATCGAAGAAGCATTGCTGAGCGGTGAACTTGTGAAAATAAAGAATTTCGGAACATTCAAATTGCAATGGAACGAACCGCGTAAAAGCGTAAATGTAAATACAGGTGAAGAAATTATTATAGATGGGTATTACAAAGTTACATTTTCGCCTGAAACATCTTTGAAAGATCTTGTAAATGAACCTTTTGCTCATTTAGAAGCGGTTCAACTTGATGGTGAGAATAATTTGAATGTTTCAGAGCAACAAGAACTTGAAGCCTTAGATCCGTTACGAATTTTTACCGAACAAGCCACTGAAATTAAAGACATTTTATCAGAAATACAGGCTTTATCTTCTAATGTTACTCCACATGAAACAGAAAATCCAATTCTTAATGAAGTTGAAGTTATTCCTGATGAGACCAAAACAAAAGAAAAAGAAGTTATTTTGGATGAAATAACTATTGAAGAAAAAGAACATTTTTTACCCATTGAAACAACGCAAGAATTTATCAAAAAAGAGGAAATTGCTATTCAAAGTGTTGTTCATGAAGTTGATGTTGAGCCGTTGCAACAGGAAGTGAAAAAGCCAAAAAGCAAACACAAAGCAAGATTGTTTGTATTATTGATTATTTTGCTGGCAGGTGGAGTAGCAACAGGTTTATATTTTTCAAGTTCAACAGTTAAAGAACTTACAGATTCAACTTTCATTCCGCTCAAAATGAAGATATTGAAAGTTTCGGAAAAAATTTCAGTTACCGATATGGTAAATACCATTTCCGGATGGATTTCGCCAGAAACTCAAAAGCCACCACTAACGGTTACCATTGTAATACCGAAAGATACAACTGCAATTGATACAGTAGTCAATCAGCAACCAATTGATAGTTTACAACTTTTATTCGATAGTCCGCGAGTTTATTCGGGTTATCTTGGTTCGGAGCGAATAAATCATGGAAGCAGGTTGACACTTTTTGCAAAACGATATTATGGGAACAAACTTTTTTGGGTTTATATTTACGAAGCCAATAAGGACAGAATAAAGAATCCAAATCAAATTCCGGAAGGAACTTTAATCAAAATCCCAAAGTTAGATAAACGGTTGATCGATTCTAACAATTCCCGTTGTATACAAAAAGCAATTGAGTTACATGATATCTATGTAAAATAATGCCTTGAAGTATCATATTATCATCATTCCAAAATTAAAAGTTCTGCATTTTTTTACAGTTGCAGGACTTTTTTTATTCAAAATAAATAAAAAAAATGACATTATTTTCCTGCTAAATTACTTCTATACTTAATAAACTAAATTCAGGTTAATAGATATTAAATCAATGCTTTAACCTTTTAAATAGCACTATATTTGTTCCACAAAAAATCAATAACACAAACATAAATTAATATGATTCAATCTGTTGATATTAGGGAACTTAATGAGCGTATTGAAAAACAAAGCTCATTTGTAGATGCATTAACCATGGGGATGGACAAAGTTATTGTCGGTCAAAAACATTTGGTGGAGTCTTTGTTAATCGGGTTGCTGTCCGATGGACATATTTTGTTAGAAGGTGTACCCGGTTTAGCAAAAACTTTGGCTATCAAAACACTTTCGGATTTAATTAAAGGAGATTTCAGTCGAATTCAGTTTACACCTGATTTACTGCCTGCCGATGTGCTTGGAACAATGATTTACAGCCAGAAGAAAGAGGAGTTCAGCATTAAAAAAGGACCAATTTTTGCCAACCTGATTTTAGCTGACGAAATAAATCGTGCTCCTGCAAAGGTTCAAAGTGCATTGCTCGAAGCAATGCAGGAACGTCAGGTTACGATTGGTGAGCACACTTATAAACTTGATGAACCATTTTTGGTATTGGCAACTCAAAACCCTATTGAACAAGAAGGTACATATCCGCTTCCTGAAGCACAGGTTGACCGTTTTATGTTGAAAGTGATTATCAATTATCCCAAAAAAGAAGAGGAAAAATTGATTATTCGCCAGAATTTATTGAAAAATAAACCCACCGTATTGCCTATACTTACTCCAAAGGACATAATTGAAGCCCGGGATGTGGTTCGTCAAGTATATATTGACGAAAAAATTGAACGCTATATTGTCGACATTGTTTTTGCCACCCGTTTTCCACAAGATTACGGTCTGGATTCGTTGAAGGAAATGATTTCGTTTGGGGCTTCACCTCGTGCTTCCATAAATCTGGCTTTAGCAGCCCGTGCATATGCCTTTATCAAACGCCGTGGTTATGTTATTCCGGAAGATATTCGTGCCGTTTGTTACGATGTTTTGCGTCACCGTATTGGTTTGAGTTACGAAGCTGAAGCCAACAATGTAACTACCGAAGAAATTATTACCGATATCCTGAATACAGTTGAAGTACCTTAATCAATTCATAATTTAGATTTTACAATTAATAATTAGAAATTGAATTTGTGGAAACGAGTGAATTAATAAAGAAAGTACGGAAAATTGAGATTAAGACACGTGGTCTGTCGAAAAATATTTTTGCCGGAGAATATCATTCGGCTTTCAAGGGCCGTGGGATGACTTTTGCTGAAGTGCGAGAATATCAGTATGGCGATGATATCCGTTCGATAGACTGGAACGTCACAGCCCGGTTTGGACACCCGTATATCAAGGTTTTTGAAGAAGAACGTGAGTTGACGGTTGTGCTTTTGATTGATGTTTCGGGAAGTCGCGAATTTGGTACGGTTACGCAATTAAAAAAAGATATTTTTACCGAAGTAGCTGCAACGCTTGCGTTTTCGACCATTCAAAACAACGATAAAATTGGTGTGATTTTCTTTTCAGATAAAATTGAGAAATTTATTCCACCGAAAAAAGGGAAGAAACACGTATTGCATATTATTCGTGAATTAATTGATTTTCAACCAACAAGTAATAAAACTGATATTGCCGGAGCATTGCGGTATTTTACGAATGCCATCAAAAAAAGCTCAACTGCCTTTATTATTTCTGATTTAATGGATAGTAATTTTGAAAAGGAATTGACGATTGCAGGTCGTAAGCACGATGTGGTGGCATTACAAGTGTATGATATTCGGGAAACAGAATTACCCGATGTAGGTTTGATAAAACTCAAAGATGCCGAAACAGGCGAGCGTATCTGGGTTGATACTTCAGATAAACGTTTGCGAACTACCTATAAACATGCCTGGGGCGAAAGTCAGTTGGCAATTCAAAAATCATTCACTAAATCAGGTGTTGATCTGGTTTCGATGAGCACTTCCGACGATTATGTTCGTGCTTTGATGAAACTTTTTAAAATGAGAGCTTAAATAGTAATTGACAATTGACAATTGACAATTTACAATTGAAAATTAGTATGAGAAAATTTCTTTTATTTTTCGTCAGTGTACTTTTTTTTGTGAATCCTCAATTGGATGCACAAAAAATAACGGTTACCGCTAAGTTGGATTCGACATCTATTTTGATTGGAAATCAAACTCGTTTGACTTTTCAGGTGTCTCAGCAACCGAATCAAAAAGTGTTGATGCCTTTATTTTCTGACACTATCATAGGTGGTTTGGAAGTGGTTGAACCCGTGAAAATGGACACTCTGAAGTCACCTGATGGACATATTCAGGTTTCGCAGCATTATTTGGTAACATCCTTTAAAGATTCACTTTTATATATTCCATCTTATCCATTTGTATTAAATGGCGATACGGTTTGGTCGAAATCACTTTCGCTTAAAGTGGTTCAGCCTTATAAAATAGATACAGCTTCACACAAAATTGCAGATATTAAGCAGATTTTAAATCCAAAATTTGATTGGATGGGATTAATCACCACGATTCTGATTGTTTTATTAATTCTCGCAATTTTGATTTTAGCGTATTACTTATACAAAAAATACTTTAAACATAAAGCTGCTTTAAACGCACAAGAACTCAAACTTTTGCAGCCTGCTCATGTTGTTGCGTTAAACGAATTGGATAGAATTAAAAGCGAAAAACTTTGGCAACAAGGCCGTGGTAAAGAATATCACACCGAACTGACGGATGTAATTCGAGAATATATCGAACGGATGTTCAATATTACCAGTATGGAAATGACTTCAGACGAAATTTTGGAGCATTTGAAAGGGTTGAGATTGGAGCAAAAAGCTACTTACCTTGAGTTGAAACAGATTCTCAGTTTAGCCGATTTAGTTAAGTTTGCCAAATGGAATGCAACACCCGATGAACATGAATTGAGTTTGATGAATGCTTATTTATTTGTAAATCAAACAAAAATAGAAGAAGTAAAACCGTTGGAAGAAGTTGTTACGGAAGAAAATGAACATGAAAAGTAATGTTCTGTTGAATCGAGTTATTTAATTATTTAAGAAACCATGACATTTCATAATCCTGAATATTTATTTTTATTGTTATTGCTTGTTCCCATTGTATTCTGGTATATATGGGAAATGCATAATTCTGATGCCAGCTTGCAGATTTCTTCGCATAAAAGTTTGCAGAAATTTCCACAAAGCAGAAGATTGAAATTGCGTCATATACCTTTTATCTTGCGGGTACTGGCTATAACATGTATCATTATTGCTTTAGCTCGCCCTCAAGCATCGAACAGTTGGCGGACACAAAATTCGGAAGGAATTGACATTATGATGGCACTCGACCTTTCGGGAACCATGATGGCTGAAGATTTGAAACCCAATCGGTTAGAAGCTGCCAAAACGGTTGCAACAGAATTTATACTTTCCCGTCCGAATGATAACATTGGTTTAGTGGTTTTTGCCCGCGAAAGTTTCACTCAATGTCCGTTAACTATTGATCACGCCGTGTTGATAAATCTTTTTAACGGCGTGAAATATGGCTTAATTGATGATGGAACAGCTATCGGACTCGGCTTGGCAAATGCTGTGAATCGTATTAAAGACAGCAAAGCAAAATCGAAAGTAATTATTTTGCTGACGGATGGTTCGAATAATTGCGGTGATATTGCTCCAATAACAGCTGCTGAAATTGCTAAAACATTCGGAATCAGAATTTACACCATTGGAGTGGGCACTTCGGGAATTATTAATATTCCGGTTCAAACGCCATTGGGAATTCAATATCAACAGGTTCAGTCGGATTTTGATCCGAAGTCACTTCAGGATATTGCAAATTTGACGGGTGGAAAGTATTACAATGCCACTGATAATACAAAACTTCGTCGAATTTACCAGGCTATTGACCAACTCGAAAAAACCAAAATCAGTGTACAACAATACAGCAAAAAAGAAGAACAATTTTATGTTTTCAGTTTGTTGGCCTTTTTGTTCTTAGTATTTGAAGTAATTTTGAGAAATACGGTTTTTAGAAGAATACCGTAGTTGTTGATAGTTTAAAGTTGTAAGTTTATAGTTGTAAAAAAACAAATCAATAGTATAGCATGTTTAGATTTGCTCATCCCGAATTTTTCTTTTTACTCTTATTAATCCCTGTATTAATAGGCGTATTTATATATACCGGCATTTTGAAACGACGCAATATAGCAAAGTTTGGTAATTCAAATTTGTTGGCAGAGCTGATGCCTAATGTATCCGTTTTTCGCCCCAAAGTGAAGTTTTATATGCAGCTCACAGCTATTTTGCTGTTGACTATCGTGTTGGCACAGCCTCAATTTGGCACAAAAACCGAAAACACAAAACGCCAGGGAATTGAAGTAATGATTGCATTGGATGTATCAAATTCGATGATGGCACAGGATGTGGCACCAAGTCGGCTTGAAAATGCAAAACAGGTTTTGTCGAAATTGGTAGATGGAATGAGCAATGATAAAATAGGTTTGGTTGTTTTTGCCGGTGATGCTTACACACAATTGCCAATAACATCCGATTATGTCTCGGCTAAAATGTTTTTATCAACTATTTCTACAAAATCAGTACCCCGACAGGGAACTGCTATTGGTTCAGCCATTGATTTGTCCATAAAATCTTTTGGACAAAAGAGTAAAGTTGGTCGTGCTATTATAGTCATTACCGATGGTGAAAATCACGAGGATGATGCCGTTGGTGCAGCAAAATTAGCTGCTGAGAATGATATTATAGTTCATGTTATAGGTATGGGTAAAGCAGATGGTGCCCCAATTCCAATTCAGGGAACTATGAGCTTTTGGAAAGACAAAGATGGAAATGTAGTGGTTTCGAAGCTTAACGAACAGATGTGTAAGGAAATTGCAGTGGCAGGAAAGGGTTTGTATGTTCATGCTGATAACAGCAACAGCGCTTTTCGGATTATTACTAAAGAACTTGATAAGCTTGCTAAATCGGATATAAAAGCAAGTATTTTCTCTGAGTTTAACGAACAGTTTCAATCCTTTGCATTGTTAGCTTTGTTACTGTTGATTATCGATTTCTTTATTTTCGACCGTAAAAACAAAAAACTCACAAAAATCAAAATCTTCGATTTGAAAGATAAAATCATCAGGAAAAGATAAAATTATAAATTACAATTCAAATTCATGAAGAAAACAGTTTATATCGTGATGATGAGCCTGATAACACTGAGTATCATGGCACAAAAGGAAAGCTCTGATGTGAATTCGGGGAATAAATTATACAAAGCCTCGAAGTTTTCAGA
>Ga0214228_1000063_pt1 | contig 33187 bp, 22 predicted proteins | sample TroBogypolimnion_21_FD_153066 | JGI IMG/M metagenome (GOLD analysis project Ga0214228, IMG submission 153066) | Freshwater microbial communities from Trout Bog Lake, WI - 05NOV2007 hypolimnion | ecosystem: Environmental > Aquatic > Freshwater > Lake > Hypolimnion/Profundal zone | place: Trout... | reverse complement strand
AAAATCCAGGAATTAATACAATAAATTGACAGAATCGCAGAATAATCTAAAGTCTTGACTCTTGGTTCTAAAATCTATAATCTAAAAAACATGCAATACAACCTAAGTTCAAAACTAACCCTCGAACGTATACCAGAGCGGTACTATCGTTCGGGAGATATGATAGAGAGTCTGCGGCAAACCCGTTACGAAAAGCTGAGAACAAAGATTTTTGCCGACGCAAACGAAGGAGCAATATCAATTGCTCAAACCATAGCTACTCTTATACGTGATAAGGAAAAAGAAGGAGAACGCTGTGTACTTGGACTTTCGGGTGGTTTCTCACCCATGGGAGTTTATGATGAATTAGTAAAGCTGCACGTAAACGAAGGGCTGAGTTTTGCCGATGTTATTGTGTTCAATGTAACCGAATTTTTTCCAGTGTACGACAAAGAACGGCACTCCAATGCCAACCTGCTTCGCATCAACCTGCTTGAAAAAGTAGATTTTAGAATGGAGAATTTCTACACGCCTGACAACACAGTAAATCGTTCCAATATATATGAATTCTGCCGACACTACGAAGAACTGATAGAACAATTTGATGGTCTTGATTTGGTATTGGTAAGCGTAGGGATGGTGGGCAATATTGCCTACAACGAACCAGGCTCACAAGTCAGTACACTGACACGCCTTATGCTTCTGGATAATGAATCGCAACGCGACCTGAAACGTTACTACAGTTCCATTGCCGAAGTTCCTGCAAGTGCTATCACCATGGGTTTGTCAACCTTACTTAATGCCAAACAACTTATTTTGCTGGCATGGGGCGAAAATAAATCAGGGATATTGAAGGAAGTCATTGAAGGAAAGGTGGATGATAATGTGCCAGCTTCGTTTTTACAGTTACATAAAAATGCCATAGCTGCTATTGATCTGAATGCAGCCCAGCAACTCACCCGCATCAGTCACCCCTGGTTAGTCGGTCCGTGCGAGTGGACTGATAAGCTTATCCGACGTGCCATTGTATGGCTTTGCAATGAAACGGAAAAACCCATTCTGAAACTTACCAACAAAGATTATAACCAACATGGGTTGGATGAACTTCTGGCACAATATGGTTCGGCGTATAACGTGAATATAAAAATCTTCAATGATTTGCAGCATACCATCACCGGTTGGCCGGGAGGTAAACCCAATGCCGATGATACCAACCGCCCTGAACGGGCAAATCCCTATCCCAAACGGGTAGTGGTATTCAGCCCGCACCCCGACGATGATGTAATTTCGATGGGTGGAACACTGCAACGTTTGGTGGAGCAGCACCAAGATGTGCATGTTGCTTACCAAACTTCGGGTAACATTGCTGTGGGCGATGAGGAAGTAGTACGGTATATTTCGTTCATGCTTAATGTGGTCGATCATTTCGATGCCGAAAATGACGTAGTCAGGGCAAAGTATACTGAAATACTGCATTTCCTGAAAGAAGAGAAACAACCCGGTGACATTGATACGAGTGATGTCCTGTATATAAAAGCACAAATCCGCAGGGAAGAAGCCCGTGCTGCTTGTCGCTTTGTGGGTGTAAAACCCGAAAATGTTCATTTTCTCGATTTGCCGTTCTACGAAACCGGTAAAGTGCAAAAAGGGAAACTGACAGACAAGGATATTCTGAAAATCATTCCACTGTTGGACGAAGTGCAACCGCATCAAATCTTTGTTGCAGGCGACTTAGCTGATCCACACGGTACGCACAAAGTGTGTCTGAATGCCGCATTGGCAGCTATTCATGAATTAAAAGCAAAAGAATGGATGAAAGATTGTCGTATTTGGATGTATCGTGGTGCCTGGGCGGAGTGGGAAATTGACCACATTGAAATGGCAGTACCCATTAGTCCGGAGCAACTCAGACGCAAACGAAATGCTATCTTGAAACACCAGTCGCAAATGGAAAGTGCTCCATTCCTTGGGAATGACGAACGCCTATTCTGGCAACGTGCCGAAGACAGAAATCAGACTACTGCTAATCTGTATAACAGCCTTGGTTTGGCATCGTACGAAGCCATTGAGGCTTTTGTGGAATACAAGAATATTTAACTATAAACAAAAGATATATAAGGTGTAAGATGATATGTGAAAAGCAAATTCAGTACAACAAAAAATTACAGATGTTTAATGAAGCAATTTTTCATGAATGATAAAAGGATATATTATTGACTTTTATAATTAATTTGAAGGATCATAATATGATGGAAAGAGTTCAGTTTTCATGTGGTAGAAACTAACTCCTTAAAAAAGAGGGGAATGAGATTAATGTTTAATATATCTATAAATGAAAATAAATAAACAGCATATCGCATTGATAATTTGCTATATAGGTATACCAATAAGCATATTAGCACAAAAATCAAAAAAATCAAAGCCCAATATTATTTTCATATTGACAGATGATATGGGATATGGAGATTTAGGTATATTGTTTCAAAATCAACTAGCTAAAGAAAATAACAGAAACCAACCATGGTTTTTTACACCAAATCTCGACCTAATTGCTAAGCAAGGAGTTCAACTGCGGGACCAATATTGTGCTGCTCCTGTAAGTGCACCCTCTCGCGGTTCGCTTTTGACGGGACTTAACCAGGGGCATGCCGGTGTACGTGACAACCAGTTCGACAAAGCCCTTGAAGATAACCATACGCTGGCTACTGTTTTGAAAGCTGCCGGATATACTACAGCTGCTATTGGCAAATGGGGACTTCAGGGCAATACAAGTAACCCACCTGACTGGCCGTCACATCCGGTTAAACGTGGGTTTGATTACTTCTACGGATATATCAGACATAACGATGGACATGAACATTACCCGAAGGAAGGACTTTATGAAGGTCATAAAGAAGTCTATGAAAATTATACAAATGTTGTTGATGGTCTGGATAAATGTTATACAGCTGATTTATGGACAGCTGTTGCAAAAAAGTGGATAATTGACCTAAAATCAGGGAATGATAAAAATAAACCATTTTTTATGTATCTGGCTTATGATACTCCACATGCTGTAGTTGAATTACCAACTCAAGCTTATCCTGAGGGGGGTGGGCTAAAAGGAGGAATACAATGGATTGGGAAATCAGGTCACATGATTAATACAGCTTCAGGAGTTATTGATTCCTGGATTCATCCCGATTATATACATGCAACTTACGATAACGATAAAAATCCGGCTACTCCTGAAATATCATGGCCAAACGTATATAAAAGATATGCTTCAAGTATACGAAGAATTGATGATGCTGTTGGTGACATCATTCAATTGTTGAAAGATTTAAAAATCGACAAGAATACTTTAATTGTTTTTACTTCTGACAATGGACCTTCTAATGAATCTTATCTTCCGGAAGATAACAATCCCACCTTTTTTAAAAGCTATGGACCTTTTGACGGGATTAAACGTGATTGTTGGGAAGGTGGACTCAGAGTTCCCCTTTTGGCACGTTGGCCGGCTAAAATCCCTGCCGGTAGAATTATTGAAACACCCAGTGTATCTTATGATTGGATGGCAACATTTGCTGAAATGACAGGAATTCCGTCACCCGCAATATCTGATGGAGTATCATTACTGCCCTCACTTACAGGCGTAGGAAGACAAAAAGAAGGTTTAGTTTATGTTGAATATTTTGAAAAGGGAAATACCCCTAAATACAATGATTTTACCCAAAATCATCAAGGAAGATTACGCAATCAAATGCAAGTAATTCGATTGGGCGATTTTGTGGGTGTTCGCTATAATATTCAATCACATCAAGATGATTTTGAAATTTATAATGTAAAGAAAGACCCTCAAGAAACTACAGACTTGGCATCAAAACCTGAAATGACATCAATGCAGCAACTAATGAAAGATAAAGTTCTACAGTCGCGACGGCCGAACAAATCTGCATCACGTCCTTATGACAATGATCTTGTTGCGTCAGTTCTTGTTGCAAATCCAGTTCATGGAGTTAAATGGAACGCCTATAAAGGTGATTTCCCATGGATTCCTTCTGAAAATTCTTTGATACCATCGAAAAGCGGAACTTTGGAAAAGCCAGTTGTGGGTGTTAAATCAACTATAGGGAATCAGGTTTTATATTTTACAGGCTATATTAAAATTCCTATTGATGGGGAATATACTTTTTTTCTCACTACCGATTCAAAAGCCTTATTACGAATTCATGATTGTACGGTTATAGATGAAGATTATGGATATCATGCCCTAACTAAGCGATCTGGTAGCATTATGCTGAAAGCCGGCATGCACCCTTTTAGGCTCTACAATTTTCAGAACTCTGATAAACCGATGCTTAATTTTGAGTGGAGCGGTTCTGGAATTTCTTTTCAAGAAGTACCTTCAAATGTATTTTTTTATAATTAGGTCATAGAATATTTTGAATAAATTTAATCTGTCTGCAGAAGATGGGCAGGAAAATAATATTGTAATCGAAAGAACCAATGCCTGGTTAGATGGTTTTAAAGCAATTCTCGTCTGTTTTTAAACCAAAAGTTTACATTGGAAATGTCTGAATACTATCGCTTTTTGTGTCATTTGCTAAGACAACTTTAAACAACTTCATTCAGCTAAATTGTAAAATATTTATAGTTGTATCTTATAGATTTTCAATAAAATAAACATAAATCAAACCAACAAGTATATTTAGGACGAATTTATAAATATTACGGACATTTCTATCTTATATAATAATTACATTTATATTTCTTTGCACCAATGATACAATAGTATCATTATATATTTAATATTAATAATACTAGCTAAGATCATGAAAACCAAAACACAATGTTGTCATTCTCCTGACAAAGTATACCCTGCATATAGGACTATTCTCTCACCAAACACAAACTTTACTAAAGGTTTTATAAAAATCAAAAGTTGTGGTTCTTACTCATTATAATTAACATAAAATTTAAAACTAAAGAAAATGAAAAAAATCCTACTTCTCTTCGCTATTTCGGCACTGTTTCAACTAACAGTGTATAGCGCAAATACGAATTTAGCTTTCTCTTCCAATACTAGGTATGCTTCTGCAGCTAATAATGCAGCATTGAATGTGACCGCAGGTAATAGTGTGACCATTACTTTATGGGTAAAGATTGCATCGGGCACAACAAGTAAGTATTTTGTCTGTAAGCGACTAAATGGTGCAGGTGACGGATATGAACTCTATCAATCGGGTGCCTATTTTGCCGTTAATATTTCTTCAGCTGGGACTAGCATAGCACCTGCTGCCGGATCGACGTATCCAATCAACGATGGCAACTGGCATCATCTGGCTTATGTGCTGGATGCAACCAATAATACCAGCTCCATTTATGTAGATAGTAAACTGGAAAAGACACTAGCAATCACTCATGCTCAGGCTATTGCAGGTATAACCAATACCGATAAATTGTACTTTGGAGTACATCCTCTTAGTACTAAAGCAGGATCAATGACTAGTCCGATGGATGAGGTGCGTATTTATAATATGGCCATGACTCCTGCCGACTTACTCACCGATATGGCTACCACGGTGACTTCAGCAACCACTAACTTGACGGCTGCATGGAATTTCAATGAAGGGTCGGGTACTACGTTGGCGGACATTAAAACTACTAATCCGGCAACTATTACGGGTACTCCAACATGGGCTACAGCCACAGTTGCAGCTTCTCCCGCCATAGTAATGGCCGCCACGCTTAGTAAATCACCTTCAGATGCCGATTTCAGTCCGGCTTCAGCTACCCCTACGGCCATTTCATACTCGTCCTCAAATCCGGCTGTTGCTACGGTGGTAAATGGAAATATACACATTGTTTCACCGGGAACACTCTACTCGACGAGTACTATTACTGCCTCCCAGCCGGCAAGTTTATACTATAATGCAGGGAGTGCTACATCAGCGTTAACTATTAGCACCTATTGCGTTATTGCAAGTGCTGCTGGAACCGACGGAGGACGGGGTCTGCTTAACGGAACAGTCAGCGTAAATGGAACTCAGAAGTACACATTGGCACCATACGTATCGCCTAACTGGAAGTATACAGATGAAACAGCTTCGAAATTTACGGCAAATCGAGGGCAGACCATTACCCTAAACGTCAATGGGGCGAGTAATACTGTATGGGGAGATGCGTATGCTTATTTCGACTGGAATGGCGATGGGATATTTAACACTACGGACGAGAGATATTTGATTTACACATATAATGGTCTTACACCAGCTATAGGTAACCTAACCGTTACTGTTCCGGCGACTGCAGTGCTTGGTGATATCGGGATGAGAATAAAAGCTGATGAGGGCTCTGCAGGTAATACATATCATCCCGAAAATCCTTGTTCTAACATGAATAATGGTACTGTTCATACTATTCGGTTTACCGTTGCTGCTGCAGTTGTTACGCCGGCTGCTTTGACTTTCCCCAATGCCATTACTTCGTATGCTTCTGCAGCTGATAATGCAGCATTGAATGTGACTGCTGGTCACAGTGTTACCATCACTGCCTGGGTAAAGACGACTTCCGCTACCAACCAAATGTTTGTGTGTAAGCGAGTAAATGGTGCCGGTGACGGATATGAACTTTATCAATCGGGTGCCTATTTTGCTGTTAATGCTTCTTCATCTGGCACAGACATAAGCCCGGCGGTGGGAACGTTGTATCCAATCAACGATGGCAATTGGCATCATGTGGCTTATGTGCTGAATGTAGCTGGTACAGCTAGCTCCATTTATGTAGATGGCAAACTGGAAAAGACAGTTGCTATCACTGCCGGTCAGGCTGGTGCAGGTATAACTAATACCGATGCCTTGTACTTTGGAGTACGTAATACCACGACCAAAACACTTCCATTAAACGGTTCACTGGATGAGGTGCGTATTTATGATAAAGCCATGACTTCTGGCGACTTACTAACCGATATGGCTACCACGGCAGCAGTAGGAACAACAAACCTGACGGCTGCCTGGGATTTCAATGAGGGATCGGGCACCACACTGGCGGATGTTAAAAGCACTAATCCTGCAACTATTACGGGTAGTGTAACCTGGCCTTTAATCACAGCAGTAGCTCCTCCCGCCATTACTATGGGTGCCGGACTTGGCAAATTAGCTTCAGATGCCGATTTCAGTCCTGCTTCAGCTGTACCTACAGCCATTTCATACTCGTCATCAAATACTGCTGTTGCCACGGTGGTAAATGGAAAAATACACATTGTCGGAGTTGGAGCAAGTGTTATTACTGCCTCACAAGCTGCAAATTTAATGTATACTGCCGGAACGAATGTTACAACAGTGTTAAACATTTACAATTCATCCTATTGCGTTATTGCAAGTTCTGTTAATACCGACCTTGGATATGGTCTGAAGAACGGGACAGTATCCGTAGGTGGAGTTACGAAGTACACATTGCCTACAAATGTAGGGGGTCAGTGGCAGTATGTAGAAGGAGCATCGCAATTTACGGTAAATCGGGGAACAACCATTACCCTGACAGTCAATGGAAACAGTAATACTGCGTATGGGGATGGATATGCTTATTTCGACTGGAATAACGATGGTATATTTAACACATCGGACGAAAGAAATACGATTTACACAAATAATGGTGGTATCGTTACAAATAAAAGCATAACCATTACTGTTCCGCAAACTGCAGTGCTTGGTGATATTGCGATGAGAATAAAAGCTGATGAGGCCCCGTCTTTCAATGGATATACTCCCGGAGATCCTTGTTCTAATATGAAAAATGGTACTTGCAATACTATTAAGTTTACAATTGCGGCTACTCCGCAAACAATCACGTTTGGGGCTATTACCGCTAAAACGTATGGTGATGCCGACTTCACATTAGCTGCTACAGCAAGTTCATCTTTGCCGGTATCGTATGTTTCGTCCGATCCTACGGTAGCTACAGTAGATGCTGCCTCCGGTTTGGTGCATATTCTGAAAGCAGGTACAACTACCATCACTGCCAGTCAAGCTGGTGATGCAACGTATGCAGCTGCTACACCGGCTGGTCAATTATTAACAGTCAACAAAGCTGCTTCGAGCATTACTGCTACAGGAACAACTACTTATACCTATAATGCCTCTCCTCAAGGTCCTGGCACATCGACTGTAACCGGTTCTACAGGAGCTGTAAGTTATAGTTATGTTGGTGTAAACGGTACAATCTACACTGCAAGTGCTACGAAACCAACCGCAGCGGGTAGTTATACAGTAACTGCTTCGGTTGCTGCAGATGCTTTTTATGCTGCAGCCAGTTCAACTGCTTTAGGATTTAGTATCGAAAAAGCTGCTTCGAGCATTACTGCTACAGGAACAACTGAATATACCTATAATGCCTCTCCTCAAGGCCCGGGCACATCGACTGTAACCGGTTCTACAGGAGCTGTAAGTTATAGTTATGCCAGTGTAGACGGCACAACCTACCCTGCAAGTGCTACAAAACCAACATTAGTTGGAAGTTATACAGTAACTGCTTCGATTGCTGCAGATGCAAACTACACTGCTGCGAGTTCTGCCGCTTTAGCATTTAGTATCGATAAAGCTGCTTCGAGCATTACTGCTACAGGAACAACTACTTATACCTATAATGCCTCCCCTCAGGGTCCAGGCACATCGACTGTAACCGGTTCTACAGGGGCAGTAAGTTATAGTTATGCCAGTGTAGACGGCACAACCTACCCTGCAAGTGCTACGAAACCAACATTAGTAGGAAGTTATACCGTAACTGCTTCGGTTGCTGCAGATGCTAATTATAATGCAGCCAATTCAAGTGCTTTAGGATTTAGTATCGAAAAAGCTGCGCAAACCATAATGTTTGATGCTATAAATTCTAAAACTTACGGCGATGCCGACTTCACATTAGCTGCAACAGCAAGTTCAACTTTGGCGGTGTCGTACGGTTCGTCCGATCCTACGGTAGCTACTGTGAATGCTTCCACCGGTTTAGTGCAGATTTTGAAAGTAGGCACAACAACCATCACTGCAAGCCAAGCTGGAAATACAAATTTTTCTGCTGCCATCTCGGTTGATCAATTGTTAACAATTACTCCGGCATCTTCCAGCATAAGTTCGAACACTAATTTAAGTGCCTGTGGCTTAAGTGATGCTCAGTTGGCAAATACCAATCTGACAATTAGTTCGGGTGAATTTGCAATTGATGCGACTAAAACAGTTCAGTCACTGACCATAGCTCCTGGAGCTAAACTTACATTGGTCAATGGAAACGCCCTTACTACTGGTGCGTTGACACTTCAGAGTGATGCCAGTGGCACTGCTACTTATGTGGATAAGAATACAGGAAGTTCGCTTCCTGCCATCACAGCTACCGTTAATCAATACCTGGCCGCAGCTCATAGTTGGTATGTTTCTCCGGCAGTAGCTTCATCGGATCAAACCGGTATGACCAACTACACTACATATGATGAGGTGAATAATAATTGGCCTGTGGTAACCAGTACTACCATGACGGTGGGTAAAGGATATATGATTAATCCGGGAGCGGCAACCAATATCTCCTTCAATGGTACGCTGAATAACGGTAGTGTGCCGGTGAATCTAACGTACACCACAACTAATACACAATCAGCCGGATTTAATTTAGTTGGTAACCCGTATCCATCATATATAGACTGGACAGCGGTATATGCAGCCAATTCAGCCGCTAATATGCCAACGGCTACCATGTGGTATCGAACTAAAGTGAGTGGTGCATGGGGCTTTGCCACCGTTAACGGATTAGGCGGTGTGGCATCGCCGGCTACGGTTAGTAAGCTTATTCCACCTATGCAGGCTTTTTGGGTAAAGACAAGTGCCGGGGGAGGAACCCTTACTTTCGATAACACCATGCGTTCGCATGGTGATGGTACTTCCAACCTGATGAAAACGTCTGCCATGAAAAATACTGAACAACAACTGGTTCGCCTCACGCTGTCGGATGGTACAAACTCCGATGAGACGGTAGTTTATACCAATGCTGCTGCATCGGATGGATTTGATGCCTTCGATTCGCAAAAAATGACAAGTACTACTAGCAATACTGTTGAGATCTATACCACTGTTGGAGCAGAGCAACTGGTGATAAATGGAATGAATACACTTCCGTTGGATACAGAGATTCCACTTGACGTGAAAACAGGGTCTTCCACTGCGCTTAGTTTGAAAGCTACCGAAATCTCCAACCTTTCTTCGGGAGTGAATGTGGTAATCAAAGATAAGCTCTACCAAACAGAAAATGTACTGACCGCAGGAAGTGCCTACAATTTTACTACTGAAGCTGCTTCTGCCGACAGTCGGTTTAGTCTGATCTTTAAAACGAAGGGTGCGGTAACAACAGTTCCTACGACATCTACCGGATTAAATGCCAGGGTATATGCGAATGGAAGCAAGCAAATAACTGTTCAACTAAACGAGCAGTCCTTTGGAACTTGCCTGGTGGCTGTTTATAATTCAGTGGGGCAGAAATTGGTTGAAAAGCTAATGACTTCATCGACTAATGCTATTACCGGAAGTTTGACACCAGGTGTATATGTGGTGACCCTGAATGCTAACGGCAATAGAACAACCAAAAAGATTGTTATCAACTAACACAAGTCTTAAAACAGCTAAATTTTTAAACTATGCAACCTTCAGAAGATAAATTTATTAAACGCGAATACAAAGCTCCCAAGGTGGAATGTGTAAAACTGGATAACGAAATTTCATTGGTGCTTGAATCATCAGATCCTCCTGTTCCAGGTAACGAAACTCAGAATACTAACACACCTGAATACTTCAATAACGATCCATTAAAGATGGCATAAAGTGTTTGTAATCCAGAGAAAATATTTTGCTGTATATAACTTCTAAGTACTTAACAAAAAATTGAAAATATCTATATTTAATTGAAATTCAGCATTTAATAGCATAGTTGCAATAAAAGTCAGACCATATTTGAAAAAAATTTTCCGTGGTTTAGCATTGTTTAAAATTTTGATTGACTTATCATGTTCGTGTAAATATATTCCGACCAAATAAGCCCAACAAAATGCAATAGTTACTATAGCAACAAGTTTTTCAATTTTTTCAATATCAGTCAAATGAGTGTCTTCTAAATTGAATCCACTTGTTTCTATTGCTCTAAATGCAGTTTCAATCTGCCAGCGTTCTTTGTATATTTTTTGCGCAATTTCAGGTTTACAAAACGAGATGTTTATCTGAAATTCTGGGTTTAATTTATTGATTATTTAATTTATATCGCCTTTTAATTTTTGTCATGTACTAAATCTAAATTTATGAAAATATTTATGTGTTTTTGTTTGCCTTGTAAAGGAAGTGCCATTTAATGAGTTATCAACACTTTCTATCTAAGTAAGACAGAAAGGAATATTTATAAGTAATCATTAAAAAAACAATGTTTTTTGTTAAACAGATGGTTTTGTTATTAGCTAAAATTTTCAAACAAATGAAAATCAAAAAATCAGCTTTGGTTGTGCTTTTAATCAGCACACAATTGGTTTCGGCTCAGACAGTCGACAACAAATTCGCAATAGGTTTAAATCTATTAAAGAATGAGTACAATGGAGAATACGGAAGTGCCATCTGGAACTTTGACCAGAGCCATTATGGTGGTGGGTTATCGTTAGGATTGTATTTAAATCGATCTTTTGATTTAGGACTTCAAGGTACTTTTGGCAAGTATGGTTATATCAAAGATGGGAATAATCGATTTGATGGGAATAAATTAGATGCATCATTGTTTGGGCATTACAAGCTGAATAATGGATATATCCTGAATGAAAGTTCAAAACTATCCCCTTTCATATCATTTGGCTTAGGCTTTGCAAGTTACTATACTGATAATAACGCCATTCCATGGCCTACTATTATTACTGATAAACCAGACTTTATTGTTCCTGTTGGTGTGGGACTAAAATATCAAATCACTAATTCATTTGCTATTCAGTACCAATACTTGTATAACTTCACATCAAGCGATGTACATGATCAAAACAGAAGTGGTGGTGTTGTAAACACAGTATTTGGAACCCCAAATCAACCAGCACTTAAATCAGGAAACGATACCTATGGACAACACTTGTTGGGCATTGTATTTTCACTCAACGGAATTAAAGATGCTGACGGTGATGGCATTGCAGATAACAAAGATAAATGTCCGAATACACCAAAAGGTGTGAAAGTTGATGCATTTGGCTGTCCGATAGATACTGATGGTGATGGTGTTGCCGATTATCTCGACAAATGCCCGGATACTCCAGCAGGTGCTGCTGTAGACGCTTCTGGTTGTCCTTTAGATTCTGATGGTGATGGAGTTCCGGATTATCTTGATAAATGTCCTAATACTCCAGCCGGTGTAGCTGTTGATGCCAAAGGTTGCCCAATTGACACCGATGGTGATGGAGTTCCGGATTATCTTGATAAATGTCCTAATACTCCTGCCGGTGTGGCTGTTGATGCCAAAGGTTGTCCGATTGACACAGATGGTGATGGTGTTGCCGATTATCTTGACAAATGCCCTGGTACACCTAAAGGTGTGAAGGTTGATGCCAATGGATGTCCACTCGACCGTGACGGTGATGGAGTTCCGGATTATTTGGATAAATGTCCTGATGTTCCTGGTATTGCTGACAACAAAGGTTGTCCGGAAATAAAAGCAGAAACTAAAAAGATTTTTGCACAGGCATTGCAAGGAATTCAATTTGAATCAGGAAAAGATGTAATTAAGAAAACATCTAATGGCATATTGGATAAAGTTGTTAGCGTAATGAAAGATAATCCTTCGTATGAATTGGAAATCAATGGTCATACCGATAATCAGGGAGATGCAGCTAAAAATATGATATTATCTCAAAAACGTTCTGATGCAGTTAAGGAATATTTAGTTTCGAAAGGAATTAGCGCTTCAAGACTTACTGCAAAAGGGTTTGGACAAACTATTCCAGTAGCTGATAATAAGACAGCAGCTGGAAAATCTAAAAACAGACGTGTAGAATTTAAGGTTAACTTCTAATTTATAGAAGCACATTCAGGAAGAGGCTGTCTCAAAATAAAAATTGAGTCAGCCTCTTTCTTATATTACCGTCTATAAACTAGTGACAACGCACTATTCAAAACCTCTTAAACCCTATAATCTCACGCACTTCGCGAATAGTTTTTGCTGCGTTTTCCTGTGCCTTCTCCTTGCCCAAGCGCGCAACCTTCGAAATGTATGCCTCATCGGCCGAAATGGCTTTAATTCGTTCACGCATCGGCTCCGTAAAAGCAATCATATCCTCAGCCAGTTGTTTTTTCATATCGCCGTATCGAATCCCACAGCTATTATACATTTCGTCGAAAAACGAATAGGTTTCGGGTGCAGAAACAACTTTCATCAATTGGAAAATGTTTTGAATGGCTTCCGGTTTTTCCTGATTAGGCTGTGTTGGTCCGCTATCGGTAACAGCTTTCATTACTTTTTTACGGATGGCTTCGGGCTCGTCTACAAAATAAATGGCATTTCCTTCGCCTTCCGATTTTCCCATTTTTCCACTTCCGTTCAAGCCGGGAATTTTCACTAACTGATTCCCAAAATTAAAGGCTTGTGGTTCAGGAAAATACTCCACATTATACATTCGGTTAAATCGGTTGGCAAATGTGCGTGTCATTTCCAGGTGTTGTTCCTGATCTTTTCCCACAGGGACTTTGGTAGCACGATGAATAATAATGTCAGCTGCCATCAGAGTGGGATAAGTCAATAATCCGGCATTGACATTTTGCGGTTGCTGGCGGATTTTATCTTTGAATGAAGTACAACGTTCCAATTCACCAATATAAGCATTCATATTCAGAAACAGGTATAATTCTACTGTTTCAGGCACATCGCTTTGAATATAAAGTGTTGATTTTTCGGGGTCAAGACCGGCAGCCAGGTATTCAACTAAAATCTGTCGAACGTTACCATGCAAATCAGCCGGAGTCGGATGCGTGGTCAATGAATGATAATCGGCTATGAAAAAGTAGCAGTTATGCTCATTCTGCATACTGATAAAATTGCGCAACGCGCCAAAGTAATTTCCTAAGTGAAGGTTTCCGGTTGGGCGAATGCCACTGACAACTGTTTCCATAATAATATAAAAAAGCTCCCTAACCCCCTAAAGGGGGGATTTAAGTCAGCTTAGTTTCGTATGTTTTTGTTATAATTTTTATACTTACAATTGTAATAATCAATGTTAATAGTTAGACCCCTTCAGAAGGTTAGGGAGCAGCTTATGGATTAGAGGTCTCACTCTATCGGAATGGTTCTTTTAATCCGCTGATCCAACGATGTGAGTGTTTCGGTAGTTGCTACACCGGGTATTTCCTGAATTTTTCCGTTCAATAATTCCATCAAATGTTCATCGTTTTTGGCGTATAGTTTTATTAAAATAGTGTACGAACCAAGTGTATATTGTGATTCAACGATTTCGGGAATTTTTTCCAGTTCGCTTACTACTTGTTTATACATTGATCCGCGTTCAAGTGTGATACCAATATAAGCGCACATTTGAAACCCGAGCATCTTGGGATTAACCGTGTAACCCGAACCGGTAATTACGTCGATATCAATCAGGCGTTGAACACGTTGATGAATGGCAGCACGCGAAACGCCGCATAGTTCGGCAACATCCTTAAACGGCATTCGGGCATTCTGAGTGATAATTTGCAAAATCTTACGGTCTAATTGATCTATTTTTTCCATGGTATTGATTTTATTAATTGTCGTTTAGGCAGCAAAATTACACATTTTAAATGAAAAGCAAAATAAATTTGCTCTTGTTTTGTTTAAAAATTGTAAGTATGAAAGATATTTGTTTGATTTGCTTCGCTTTTTGACAAAAAAAGCCGAAGTTAAAATCACTTCGGCTTCAATGTTTGGGTGAAACAACTACCTAACGTCTTTGTTGTTGCATCTGTTGTTGCATTTGTTGCATTTGCTCTGGACTCAATTGTTGTTGTGGTGCATCTTTTTCAATTGAGAGTAATTCCACTTCGAAAATTAATGCTGAGAAAGGTTTGATTTTACCTTGTTCGCGCATTCCATAAGCCAATTCCTGAGGAACAAATAATTTGTATTTTGAACCAACAGGCATCATTTTCAATGCTTCTGACCAGCCTTTAATAACCTGATTTACTCCTAATACAGCAGGTTCTTTACGTTCAACAGAACTATCAAATACAGTTCCATCAATCAAAGTTCCGTGATAGTGAACTTTAACACGATTGTTATCTGCAGGGATTGGACCGTTTCCTTTTTTGATTACCTGATATTGTAAACCGCTTACTGTGGTAATTACACCTGGTTTTTTAGCATTATCGGCTAAGAATTTTTCACCGGCTGTTTTGTTTGCACCGTAAAGTTTTTCCATTTTTTTAGTCTGAAGACCTGACATTGTTTTTTGCAGGTACTCTTGTGCTTGTTGGGGGGTCATTTGTATTTTTGAACCACGAAGACCGTTGATAAGTCCTTGTTTGATAAGTTTAATATCGACCTTAAGCGTAGAGTCACCCATCAAACCTGATTTTTTCTGTTCTTTCAAAGCAGAACCAATTTTGGTACCAAGATCGTTGATTTCAGAATTTCCTTTTTCAACTTTGCCTTTCATACCTTCGTGGATTCCGGCCATAAGCGATTTAATAGCTTTTTTTGTAGAATCGGCACCACCTTTGATATAATAGTTTTTAATTCCATCGCCATTTGCCAATCCAAATGCATAATTCAAACTGTCGTTTTGAGTTTTTAATGTTGGCAATTTTGCTTTGTTGCTATTGCACGAAGAAAAAGCAATTGCGGCTACCAGAGCCACCGCCATGAATATATTCAGTTTTTTCATTTTTCTGTTTATTTTAAATTATTAAACTATTATTTTGCAGGTTGTGGTGCTTGTTGTGGAGCAGCAGGTTGTTGAGGAGCAGCGGGTATTTGTGGTTGTTTTGCCATTTTTTCCTGTTGAATTTTCATCATGGTTTTTTGTACAAATTCCTGAGCCTGTTTAGCTGTCATTCCTTTGTCAAATCCATTCAATGCATTTACTAAACCTTGTAAAATCAACTTTTCATTGAAAACAAGTGTTGAGTCACCCATTAATCCTTTAGCTTTTTGTTGTTTCAGCGAGTTTCCAATTTCTAATCCCAATTTGTACATTTCGCCTTTGTCAGAACCTTTGTAGGCTTTGTCCAACGCTTTCATCAAGGCAATGATGGGTTTACTGCTCGAATCACTTTTCATGTAATAGTTTTTAATCCCATCACCGTTAGCCAAACCGAGTGCATAATTCAAACTATCATTTTGAGTTTTCAGGTTTGACGTTTTTGCCTCGTATTTGTTGCACGAAGCAAACATAAAAATGGCAACCAAAGCTACCAACGATAAAATACTTTGTTTTTTCATTTGATTTTCCTTTTATTAATTTCTATTATTCTTTCAAGCTACGAAATTATTTATTCGATTTTTTTGTCTTTTTTACCGCCGGTTTTACAGCTTTTGTTTGTTCTGCCGGTTTTACTTCTACTTTAGGAGCTTCTTTGAAAGGTTTAATGCTCAACAATTCTACTTCAAAAATCAAAGTTGCAAATCCTGGAATTACACCATTGCCGGCACCTTTTTCACCATAACCCAACGCGTAAGGAACAAAGAATTTATATTTAGAACCAACAGACATTAACTGAACACCTTCAGTCCAGCCCGGAATCACCTGATTGAGTGGGAAAGAAATCGGTTTTCCGCGATCTAAAGAACTATCAAATTTGGTTCCATCAATCAAAAATCCCTGATAGTTAACCTCAACAGTATCGGTTGCAGCTGGTTTAGGACCATCTTTTGCAATCAACACTTTATATTGCAATCCGCTGGCTGTTACTTGCACGCTGTCTTTTGTTTTATTTTCAGCAAGGAATTTCTCACCGGCAGCTTTTTTAATTTCAGCATCTTTGGTTTGAGCTTTTGTTATATAATTTTTAAAATACTCAACAGCTACTTCTGGTTTCAACAGTGCTGAATCACCTTTCATAGCAGTACTAAATCCTTTTATTAATAAATCGATATTCGATTTTCCACCGGGAATACCTTTCAGATTTTTTGCAAAATCAGCTCCGACATTCATACCTAATGAATAACTCATGGAGTCAACATCATTGGTTAACACTTTAACCGGAATGGCTACTGTTTTTGGTTTCTTATCTTTTGCCACTGCAAAAGAAAATACAAGGCTAACAGCCGCAAGAATTAAAATTGTCTTTTTCATTTTTAGAATTTCTTATTATAAACTATTTACTATAAACTACTTATTAAACGATTTCCAGCAATTCAACTTCAAAAATAAGTGTTGAATGTGGAGCTATAGATTGACCTGCACCTTGTGCTCCATAAGCCAATTCAGAAGGAATATATAATTTCCACTTTGACCCTACAGTCATTAATTGAAGTGCCTCCACCCAACCACTGATAACTTGGGTTACGCCAAACGTGGCGGGTTCGCCCCGATTAACAGAACTGTCAAAAACATTCCCGTTTATCAACATGCCGTGATAATGAACTTTTACAGAGTCGGATGCTTTCGGTATGGCACCTGTACCTGTCGAAATAATTTCATATTGTAAACCACTGGCTGTTGTAATCACTCCGGTACGTTTTGCGTTTTCAGCTAAAAATGCAAGACCTTCTTTCTGAGCAGCCTCACTTACTTTTGCCTGTAATTTTTCAAAAAAATCATTGATAACAGTTTGTGCTTCCTGATAACTTAAATCAGGTTGTTTTTGTTCCATCACATCCTGAATTCCTTTAGCTAACTGAGCATAATTCAAAGCTTCAACTCCACTGCTTAAGAGATTGTTACCTAAACTTAAACCCAATGCATAACTTACTTTTTCCATAAATTAAAGAATTATCCCTAATCCCTAATGGGGAACTAGTTGCTTTTATTTTTAAAATTTCTGATTCTTGAAGACTATCCTACACTTATCCCCCTTTAAGGGGTTAAGGGGCGTATTTAAAAAACGCTGCAAAGATAGCTGATTTGTTGGATAATAGGGTGTTAATAATCTGAAAATTATCGTGATGAAACTACAATGGGCAGTTTTTGTTGTTTTCGCACGCCTGTTTCCGGATTAAACATTTCAAAGTAAAGTACATAAACCCCGATATTCGCGTTTTTTCCTGCATCAGTTTTCCCATCCCAACTCAAAAACCCTTCATTTGCCAATAAAATGTTAGATGCTAATTGACAAACCTTTACACCCACAGCATTTAAAATAAGCACATTCGCCAAATAGCCGTTTGTACCGGTTTTGTAATGTATAAAGCACACATCATTTACACCATCGTTATCGGGCGAAAAAGCTTCGGGTTCTATCCAAACTGTTTCAGGGGTTAATTCTGTTGAATTAATTTCTCTGAATTGAGAATTTTTATATCCGGGTGTTCCAAAATTTGTTTCGGAAGCTGCCGAATGCCACGATTGGGGATTTTGAGTTGGCAAATCCGGATTAATTCGCTCTAAAGCAACACCTTTCGGATTCTTAACCAATATATGATGCCATTTTACATCGTATGTCAATTCGTCATAAACCGTGTCCTTTGTACTATTTGTCAGTACGAGTGTAGCACTTGTATTGTTCAATGTACTCCATTCGGAGTTAATTATATTGCTTTCTAAGGGACAATTATGGAATTGACGTAGTTTTTCGGCATCTGAGCACAAGGCTAAATAGGTATTTGGTAGCATCAGGGTTTGATTGGGAATGTTATTTCCTGTATTTAAACTGCCATCAGTTTTTCGAGTCGTAAATTTCAATCCGGAAACATCTAACAATTTTGAAGAACGATTGTATATCTCGATATATTCAACAGAACTGTCAGGATTTTCAAACATGACCTCATTAAATATCAAATCGTTTGGAGCGATGGATTCAGGAATTCCAATCGTGCGAACCGTTTCCACTAATTTATTTCCTGCTAAGTCAGTTAATCCCGAAATGCTCAAATTGTAAAGTTTTTGCTGTGCAAAATTTTTATCAAAAGTAAGGATGACTGATTTTCTGTCGGTTGCTATTTGCTGCGAAGAAGGCGTTCCGATTTGGTTATCAACACTAAACGCAGCATAATTAAAATTCATTGCTTCCGAAAATCCAAGATGTAATTTGTTGGGTTGTTCGAGGGTAAACACAGTCCAGTGTGGCGGGTCTGTATCAGGGGCTTTATTGCCGACAACTAAAATATCATCGAAAAGATAATCCGAGCCGGTAGTGCTGGTGTTCGAAAACAGTAACCCAAAATAGGTGCTATTTTTAACTATAGTGTTTTTCACTTTTCCTTCGGGATAAAAGTCAGCTTCTGAAGCAAGTTTATCGTACAATGCAAAATTACCTTGTGCATCACGGGTAACTTTTATCCGAATCTCAACCGGATTTCCATCGGTTCGTTTATCTTTTCCATCAATAATTTTCGTCCTCTTTGTTCCGGTTTGAACATACAACGAAACTTCATCATTTGTGCCACCTATTTGAACATAATAGCCGTTACAGCCCGCCGATAAATCATTTTTATCCGACATCAGATAAATTATTGCATAATTCGATGCCGATGAGGAGTAATTAACTTTTACCCAACATTCCCAACTGGCATCGTTATACGCCTCTGAAGGTGTGAATAAATACGATACGGAAGCTGCCGGAGCATGAGATTGGAGTTGAAAAGACGAATTGACAATGAAATTGTCTGTGGTTCCAGTCCAGGTAGGATTATCGGTAAAGTTTCCATCCGAAAAATTTTCGTTCAGCTGTCCAAAACAAAAAAATGGCAGCATTATCATAAAAAACAGCACTGTTTTCTTCATAGTGTGCAACAATTCTATTAAAATGAATTACTTTTGCGGTCAATTACCGCTTATAAAATTTTCATAACAGACTATATCATAGCTTGTATTGAACTTTGACAATGCAAATATAAACATAATTAACTATAAAAAAACAATTTCTTTTAAAAAAAATAAAACAAAACAATGAGAGTAGCAATTGTAGGTGCCAGTGGTGCCGTAGGCCAGGAATTTTTGCGTGTATTGGCCGAGCGCAATTTCCCATTGACAGAGCTGGGTCTTTTTGGCTCGAGTCGCAGTGCGGGGAGTGTTTATGAGTTTAAAGGTGAAAAACTCACCGTGAAAGAACTTAAACACGGCGACGATTTTAAACCATTCGATATTGTATTTACATCAGCCGGAGCAAGTATATCCAAAGAATTTGCAGAAGATATGACCAAATTCGGAGCTGTTATGATTGATAATTCATCAGCTTTCCGCATGGAAAATGATATTCCCCTGGTTGTACCCGAAGTGAATGCAGCTGATGCAAAAAACCGTCCACGCGGTATTATTGCCAACCCAAACTGTACCACCATTCAAATGGTAGTAGCATTGAAAGCCCTGGAAAATATTTCGCACATCAAACGGGTTCATGTGGCAACTTATCAGGCTGCATCTGGTGCAGGAGCTGCAGCTATGGATGAATTGGAATTGCAATACAAACAAGTATTGGCAGGCGAAGAAGTAACTGTCAGCAAATTTGCCTATCAGTTGGCGTATAATCTCATTCCTCAGGTGGATGTTTTTACTGACAACGGTTACACCAAAGAAGAAATGAAAATGTATCACGAAACACGCAAAATCATGCATTCCGATGTGGAAGTAAGTGCGTTGTGCGTTCGTGTTCCCGCTTTGCGTGCTCATTCCGAAAGTGTATGGGTGGAAACCGAAAAACCAATCAGCATTGCCGAAGCTCGTGCTGCTTTTGAAGCCGCACCCGGCGTAGTAATGATTGACAATCCGGCTGAAAAGAAATACCCCATGCCTTTGTTCCTGTCGGGAAAAGATCCCGTACACGTTGGACGGTTGCGCAAAGATATTTCCAATCCTAACGGACTGACTTTCTGGTGCGTGAGCGACCAAATTAAAAAAGGTGCTGCCCTGAATGCGGTTCAAATTGCTGAATACCTGATTGCAGAAGGTGATATCAGGTAATTCTCACTCCTATTTATTTATCACAAACCCCCGATTTGGAAATTATCGAAATCGGGGGTTTGTATTTTTAAGACAAGGGTATTTTATTCTTTTATTTCCTGTCCGTTTATAATGACGTTTTGAAGCGAAACTTTGCCAATATATTTTATCATATTTTTATTCCTTACGCCACTAAACATCGAATTCTTTACATTTATATTATCTACACAGGTAATTCCCTTTATCCCTTCGAGCCAGATAGCGAAACCTGATTTTTTGGAAGTCACATTTTCCATATATACATTTTTAATTTCCGGAATAAATTTTCCTTCGCCTTCGGTATTGATGTGATAACTGCAATTGATAGACAAAATAGCATCGCTCACTTCGCCCACCGCAATGTTTCGAACATATACTCCATCGGTGGTGCCTCCTCGGTTATTACTCGTTTTTATCAAAATGGCGCGATCAAGTTCCGGACTGCTCATTTGGCAATTTTCTACAAAAATACTGTGGCATCCTCCCGAAATTTCACTCCCCATCGATACACCCCCATGCCCTTTTCGCATCCGACAATCGCGAATCAGCACATTTTCAACAGGTGTATTTTCGCGGCGTCCGTCAAAATCACGACCGGATTTCAGCGCGATACAATCATCACCTGTGTTGAATGTACAGTTTTCAATCAGCACATTTTTACAGGATTCGGGATCACAACCATCGTTATTCGGACCTTCGCTATTGACAGTGACATTGCGCACGATTATGTTTTCGGAAAGCAGCGGATGAAGTACCCAGAATGGCGAATTGATAATGGTAAAATCTTCTAATTTTACATTTTTGCAATGAATAAAACCTACAAACTGGGGACGGAGGAAAAAACCATCGCCCATTTGTCGTTTTTCTACCGGCACCTGAGTGTCGTTATACTTTTTTAGCAACGGGCGACAATTCGGGTCTAACTGGCTCGGGGCACCTTTCACATAACCCATTTTGGTCAAGCCTTTCCATGGCCACCAATTATCATTGCTTCCTTGTCCATCCAGGAAACCTTTCCCTGTAACAGCAAAATTAGTTTGACCGTCGGCATAAATTAGTGGAGAATAATTATAACAATCGTCACCTTCCCAACGCGTACGAACCAGAGGTAAATAATCTTTTGGGTTGGTACTGAAACGCAAAATGGCATTGGCTTGAATGTGTAAATCCACGTTGCTTTTCAAGTGAATGGCACCGGTCAGGTAATCACCTTTTGCAATCAAAACCTGTCCCCCACCTTCGGTATTGCATTTTTCAATAGCGGCATTTATTGCCATCGTGTTCAACGTTTTGCCATCGCCTACCGCGCCAAAATCAATAACGTTATACACTTTGTTTCGAAATACCGGATCTTTCAATTCGGAAGTCATTTTATAAATGCTTTCCCACGCATTTTTTTCAGTATTCTGGGAATTTACATTTATTCCAATAGTACTCAGGAGCAATACCAACAGGATTAGATTCGGTTTCATTTTGTCTGAATTTGTGAGTATTTTATATTTCACAAAAATAAGTACAATCCGATTTTATAAGGTGGATTTATATGCTTTAAATGTGGAGAATCTGAATATTATACTAATAATACGGTTTCTTTTTTCGGGTAAACTAAGCAATTCAACATACCAACCCCATACCTGCTATAAAAAGTAATTTCTTCAATTTTAAATATTTACCTGCTTTCTTTAGCGTGTTCCGTTGGAACTATTTTAAATAACTTATCGTTTCGCCGAATTAATTCATTGGTTTTCATGGAAAAATAGATTCCTTTTTCCACTTTATTCACGGGTTTCAGTTTTACCCTGATTTCCTTGACTGTGTCTTCGTAAGCTCCTGTCGTTTCGCCGGTAATCAGTATTTCGTCTCCTACCGAAAGGTCTTGAGCTTCCAATAAAAACTCAGCAACACCGAGCTTTTGGAAGAAATTGGTGCATTTCCCCACGTATATTTTCTTTGTTGTAGCAGCAGAGCCATAGTTTCCACTCCATTCGCCAAGGCGCTGTCCAAGATAATAACCATTCCAGAATCCACGATTAAAGACTTTGCTAAGGCGAACATCCCATTCAGCTACTTTTTGAGGCGAGAACGTTCCTTCGAGACACGATTCAATGGCCTCGTTGTAACACGAAACCACTGTTTTTACATATTCAGCTCCACGTGCCCGACCTTCAATTTTGAAAACCCTCACGCCTGCCCCAAGCATTTGGTCAACAAAGCCAATCGTTTTCAGGTCTTTGGGCGACATGATATATTCATTGTCAATTTCGAGTTCTATTTCCGAATCTTTGTCTTTTACAGTATATCCACGCCGACAAATCTGATTGCAAGCTCCACGGTTAGCCGATATATTTTTCTCGTGCAAACTGAGGTAACATTTTCCCGAAACAGCCATACACAATGCTCCGTGGCAAAACATTTCAATGCGAATCAGATTTCCACTTTTTCCACGAATATTATCGTTGATAATAGCCTGATAGATTTCTGAAACCTGTTCCAGATTCAACTCACGTGCCAACACCACTACATCTGCAAATTGTGCGTAAAACTTCAATGCTTCCACGTTCGAAATATTAAGCTGGGTGGAAAGATGCACTTCTACTCCTATCTGATTGGCATACATCAAGGCAGCCACATCGGCAGCAATAATGGCCGAAACCTTCACTTCCTTAGCCACGTCAATAATTTCACGCATAAGCGATATATCGCCGTCATACAAAATAGTATTGACCGTGAGGTAACTTTTTACCTTATTTTCATTGCAAATACGCACAATTTCGCGCAAATCATCAGTTGTGAAATTGCTGCTCGACTTGCTACGCATATTCAATTTTTCGATACCAAAATACACCGAATCGGCACCAGCTTTAATCGCTGCCGAAAGGCTTTCCCACGAACCTGCCGGGGCCATGATTTCAATGTTTCCCCTAACCCCTAAAGGAGGATTAGAGTTAGTTATATTTTCTGTATTCATTTTTTTTGTAAATATATTTGAATAACACGTTTACCCAAAACCCGCACATTGTGATTTGGGTTCTATCTTATTTCCCTTTAGGGGTTAAGGGCAAAATCGGAAAACTCACTCCTGCCCTGATTTGTTGATATGGAAAATCGGTAATCCCGTATTGATATTGCACAAAATAATCTACTTTCTTTGTCATAAAAGTAAATTTAGATGCATAAACTGATGGAGTATCACCATAATCATGTGCAGGATTTATTGAAGAATTGGTGTGAATCCAACCCCAATAGCCCGAAAACGTGTTCTCGAATTTCCACGACGGATTACCAATAATCAGTTTGGCACCATACATGGGAGCATCATCCTGTGTACTGTTTGTTGTTTCCCAACACATAAATCCACCATTCAACACCAACCGAATTTCGTTGATAAATTTGCTTCTGGTGTAAATTGATTTGCCAATTTCAGCATCGAAATAGTAACCCGGCGTATCAAAATACCTACGACTTTTTACAGTTGTTGCCGAAGCTGTTTTCAACGTGCTGTTGAATATAATGCATGGAAGGTTATTTTGTTCTTTCAACAAGCGAATTCGTGTTTGAACATAGATATCGCCTCCCTCCGACCCCGCCGTGGAAAAACTTCCCCGCAATTGCATTACTTCAGGCGTAGTTTGGTAATGTTCCAATACCGTTGACCAAATTTTCATTGAAACCCGTTCGGATATAAGTGGAATTTCAATCTTCAGATATCCATTCTCAGTCTGATTACCCGTTCCCCAATAATAATCGCCCATGAGACTGATAGTGGTATTAGCAGGAATGCGAGCATCAGTAAATTCTGGTACAGGATTTGCATTCGGACCAAACCAGGCAGTGGAATAATGGATTGTTTGGCTTGAAATTAGTGTAATACGAGTAATTAACACAACCAAAACAAAGGTTTTTTTCATTAATAAAGTATTTTAATTTGAATACAAAGATAGATATTCCTGTTTAAAATTTCATACAATAAAAAATTTCATAACTTTGCATTCCAATTTTGCATAAAAATGAAAATTTCTAATATAGAATTCCCTGACAAACCGCTCTTTTTAGCACCGATGGAGGATGTTACCGATCCGGCTTTCCGACTTTTGTGCAAACGCTTTGGAGTAGATATGGTATATACAGAATTTGTTTCGTCCGAAGCATTGATTCGAAGCGTGAATCGGACACAACAAAAGCTTACTATTTATGATGAGGAACGTCCGGTAGTGATACAGATTTATGGCCACGATCCGAAATCGATGGCCGAAGCCGCTTGCATTGCTGCCGAAGCCGAACCCGATATAATTGATATAAATTTTGGTTGTCCGGTTAAGAGAGTTGCAGGCAAAGGGGCAGGAGCAGGGCTATTGCGGGATATCCCCCGAATGCTCGAAATTACTTCCCAAGTGGTGAAAGCTGTCAAAATTCCTGTTACGGCAAAAACACGTCTTGGTTGGGACGATGATACTAAAATTATTGTCAGTTTAGCCGAACAATTACAAGATTGCGGCATAAGTGCTTTGGCCATTCACGGTCGTACACGGTCGCAAATGTACAAAGGCGATGCCGACTGGACCTTGATTGGCGAAGTGAAAAATAATCAACGGATGCAGATTCCTATTATTGGAAACGGTGATGTTACAACTCCCGAACGAGCAGCAGAATGTTTCGACCGTTATGGCGTGGATGCCGTTATGGTTGGTCGTGCGGCAATTGGTCGCCCCTGGATTTTCGGGGAAATGAAACAGTATTTTGCAACCAAACTAAACCAACCACTCCTTACTTTTGAGGAACAGAAAGCTATTTTGAAAGAACACATAATAGCTTCCGTATATTGGCTTGATATTGAAAAAAATACAAAAATTGAAGAGGTGAGTAATCAACGGCTGAAAGGCATTATCCATAGTCGCCGTCATTTGGCTGCAACACCAGTTTTTAAAGGGATTCCAAATTTTAAAGAAACCCGTATTGCTATGCTTCGCGCCGAAACATTACACGATCTTTTTAGTATTATTGATGCAGTAGAAACTCCTTAACACCCGAAAGAAAAACAAAAAATAAATAGAGTCAAATAATTGTTATTTTATTCATTTCAAACAATTTAATTAGTAGTATTATGAATCAAAAATTTAAAAATCGCTTCTTTTCTCCCCTGAAGGGAGTTGGGGGGCTCTTAATTGCATTAATGCTTATGACAACTGCCTGCAACTCCAAAAAAGACGCCAACCTGAGTGCCGGTGTCAAATTGGCTAATCTGGATACTACGGTATCACCTAAAGTTGATTTTTACCAATACGCTTGTGGCGGTTGGATGAAAAACAATCCATTAACCGGAGAATACTCCCGCTTTGGAAGTTTCGACAAACTTGCCGAAAATAACCGGAAACAACTCCGTGGACTGATTGAAGAGCTGGCATCTAAACCTGCCAAAGCCGGTTCCGTAGAACAAAAAATCGGTGACATGTATAATCTGGCGATGGACAGCACCAAACTCAATGCCGATGGTTACAAACCTATCGAAGCGGAACTGAAAAACATTGGTCAGCTAAAAACAACAAATGACATTTTAAAATTGATGCCCGAATTGGTTTTATCGGGTCTCGATCCATATTTTAGCATTTATGTGGGTGCCGATCCTATGAATAGTTCTATGGAAATGGTTCAAACCTATCAGAGTGGAATCAGTTTAGGGCAGCGCGATTATTACCTGGAAAATGATGCACACACCAAAGACATTCGCGACAAGTACAAAGTACACATTGTGAAAATGTTCCAATTAGTCGGTTTTTCGGCTGCCGATGCACAAAAAAAGATGGAGGCTGTTCTGAAAATTGAAACCCGTCTTGCCACAGCTGCTTATGACAAGGTAAAACTTCGCGACCCACACACCAATTACAACAAAATGACCGTGGTTGATTTGCAAAAGTTAGTTCATGAAATAAACTGGAATGAATACCTCAATTCATTGGGGTTGAAAAACATTAAAGATATCAACGCTTCTCAAAAAGAATCATTGGTTGAAGTAGGTAAGATTATTGCTACCGAACCGATTCCTTCCCAGATTGCCTATCTGCAATGGAAACTGATAGATGAATCAGCATCTTATCTAAGCGATGCCATTTATGCTCAAAACTTTGACTTTTACGGAAAAACTCTTTCAGGCAAAAAAGAACAATCGCCACGCTGGAAACGTGCAGTATCTACTGTTGATGGTGTTTTAGGAGAAGCAGTAGGGCAGATGTACGTAAAAAAATATTTCCCTGCCGAATCTAAAGAACGGATGCTTAAACTGGTTCACAATTTACAGGAAACACTTGCTGAACGCATCAAAGCCTTAACATGGATGGGTGATTCAACCAAAGTAAAAGCTGTTGAAAAACTGAAAGCTTTCTACATCAAAATCGGATATCCCGATAAATGGAGAGATTATAGCAAATTGGATATTACAAAAGATTCCTATTATGAAAACATAAAACGAGCCAGTAAATTCGAAAACGAATATCGCTATGCTAAAGCCGGTAAAAAAGTGGATAAATCGGAATGGCAAATGACTCCTCAAACAGTCAATGCATACTACGAACCATCTACCAATGAAATTTGTTTCCCTGCCGGAATTTTACAATATCCTTTCTTTGATCCGACTGCTGATGATGCCTTTAATTACGGTGCTATCGGTGTGGTTATCGGTCATGAAATGACGCATGGTTTTGACGATCAGGGCTGCCAGTTTGATAAGGAAGGTAATCTGAAAAACTGGTGGACAGCTAAAGATAAGAAAAATTTCGATGCTCGTGCAAAAGTGATGGCAGATTTCTTTGATGCTATCGAAGTAGCACCGGGAGTTCACGGAAATGGTAAATTCACTCTGGGCGAAAACATTGCCGATCACGGTGGATTACAAATCTCATATCAGGCATTCAAAAAAGCTACTGCGGCTGCTCCTCTGGCAGTTAAAGATGGCTTTACACCCGAACAACGATTCTTCCTTGCTTATGCCAATGTATGGGCAGGAAACGTTCGACCTGAAGAAATTCTTAAACGCACCAAATCAGATCCACACTCACTCGGAAAATGGCGCGTTGACGGTGCATTACCTCAAATTCAGGCCTGGTATGATGCATTTGGAATTAAAGAAGGTGACAAAATGTTTGTACCGGTTGAAAAACGTGTTTCAATTTGGTGACCTCACCACTTAATCCACTCACATCTGGAGAGTGGACACAAACAAATAAGGCAGAACCTCATCGTCTGCCTTATTTGTTTTTCGGTTATATTGCTTCTTGCTTACCATAACCTTTCGATAATTAATCGATTTCCCATGTGTCTGAATTTCTTCCTCACGGCTTTGCTTTCTTGCCGACTTTACCTGCTCCAGTACGGAATTTTTTTTCTTCTTCATTTTCATTTCAGTCTTTCATTATTACCAAATTATCCCAATAGCATATTATCCCAATAGCATATTGGCGAATTACCTTATTATCACATTTCTACTTCCATTTTCCCCTTCCTCAATATCCACATTTACCAATGAGTCGGGTAGGATAGGGGCTATGTTTTCCGACCATTCAATAAAGCAAAGATTCCCAGAGAAAAGATATTCTTCTGCTCCCAAATCAAGTGCTTCCTGAATTTTCGTAATCCGGTAACAATCGAAATGATAAATAATTCGACCATCGGCTGCCTCATATTCATTAACGATAGAAAAAGTGGGAGAGTTAACGGTTTCTTTCACACCCATCGTTTCACAAATTGATTTTATGAAGGTAGTTTTACCTGCACCCATTTTTCCATTGAAGGCAAAAACAGTCCGGTCTCCTATTTGATTAACAAAGTTCTGAGCTTGTTGGTTTATAGTTTTTAGTGATTCAATTTCTAATGTCATCATATTTTAGCCCTAACCCCTAAAGTGGAATTTAGTTTGTTAAATTTTATATGTGTTTATTTTCCAATAATAAAAATAGAGAGAGACAAGCATAGTTCCCTTTTTATGGGTTAGGGGTCTCTTTCTTTTATTTGTGTGCAAAGATACGTCAAAAAATAAATACTCAATTCTCAGGACTTCAATTCAGCTTTAAAATAGCTGTAAATGATTGATGCTCTGTTATTTCCAACAATTTCGACAAGGTCGCTTAATTCAGCACTTCTAATTCGTTTTACACTCTTGAAATGTTTAATCAGGTCGTTTTTTGTCTTTTCACCAATTCCGGGTATAGTATCGAGCTCCGAAGCAACTTGATTCTTGCTCCGCTTGTCACGGTGAAAGGCTATCGCAAAACGATGAACTTCATCCTGCATGGAAGCCAGTAATTTGAAAAGTGAATCATTCACTTTCAGTCCGATTTCTTTAGGCGGAAATCCAAATAATAACTCACGGGTACGATGCTTACTATCTTTTGCTAACCCTGCTATTGGAATTACTATGTTTAGTTCATCTTCAATAACCTGACGAATTACCTCCATTTGCCCAATACCACCGTCAGCAATTATTAAATCGGGCAGAGGCGTTTCATCATGAAGCATCCGCGTATATCGCCTTCTTACTACTTCTTTCATCGATGCATAATCATCGGGACCTTTTACCGTTTTAATGGTATATTTTCTATAATCTTTTTTCGAAGGCTTTGCTTTTTTGAATACCACACAAGCAGCTACTGCATCTGTGCCAGAAATATTGGAATTGTCAAAACATTCAATAGTCATTGGTGGTTTGTCCAGGTGCAATAACTCCTGAATGTTTTTCATTATTTGCATAGCCCGCTGATCAGGATTGAGCTTTTCTTCCTGCTTCAGTTTATCTAATTTATATTGTCTAACATTCTGAATAGCAAGCTCTAAAAGCTTTTTTCGATCACCTCGTTGTGGAATAATAATGGCTGCATCCTTCAATTCGTAGTTTATTTCAAACGGTACAACAATTTCTTTTGAATTACTCTGCAAGCGTTCACGAAGTTCTACAATCGCCATTGCCAGCAAGTCTGATTTGTCTTCATCTAGGCGTTTTTTATATTCTATCGTGTAGCCTTGAACAATGCATCCTTTTGATATACGAAGGATATTTACAAAGGCTGCATTTTCATTTTCCTCATAAGCAAAAACATCCGTATTTTCTACAACCGTATTTGCAATAATTGATTTTGATTTATAATTTTCAATTAAATCATATTTCAATTTAAGTTGGTGGGCAGCTTCGAATTGATAGTTTGCAGCCAGTTCATTCATTTGTTGTAACAACAATTTGCTAATCTCGTTGGCGTCTCCACGAATAATTTGACGTATCTGTTCAATATTTTTAGTATAGTCCTCTACGGTTTCCTTCGCTTCACAAGGTCCGTTGCATTTATGAATATGATATTCCAGGCAGACTTTAAACTTTCCGGCTTCTATATTTTCTTTGTTCAATGGAAGTTTACAAGTGCGAACAGGGAAAAGGTTGTGTATAATATCAAGTATAGAATTGATGGTGAAATTAGAACTGTACGGTCCAAAATATTGTCCACCATTTTTATAGATATTTCTTGTTTTAAAAATACGCGGAAAAAGTTCATTCGTTATACAAATACTCGGATATGTTTTCCCATCCTTTAACAGTACATTGTATCGCGGTTGATATTGTTTAATCAGATTGTTTTCCAGCAATAGGGCATCTTCCTCCGTTTCGACTACTATGTATTTTAGCGAAGCAATATTTTTTACCAATACATTTGTTTTCCCTGAATCGTGGATTTTATTAAAGTAGGAGCTAACCCTTTTTTTGAGGTTTTTGGCTTTACCTACGTATATAATTTCATCTGCCGCATTATAGTACTGATACACTCCGGGTTTGTTTGGAAGTGAATTTATCTGTTCTATTAATCTTTCGGAGGTTTTCATAATGGTCTCTAAGCCCTTAATGATAGCTTCAGGTTAGTTAGATGTTACTTTGTTCCACGTGGAACTATTATTTGACCAATGGATATTATAGGTAAAAAAAATGTTTCACGTGGAACAATAATAATTTCATATAAATATAAAGTTGATTTAACGTCCCATCATAACCAGCAATATATTGATATCACTGGGTGAGATGCCGGATATGCGACTTGCTTGTCCTATGTTTTCTGGATCTATTTTAGTGAGTTTATGACGAGCTTCTGTAGATAAAGATTGAACATTCATATAATCAATCTTACCTTTAATATATACATGCTCAAGTCGAAGTAATTTCTCAGCTATCAGTTTTTCTCGATCAATATAACCCTGATATTTCAACAGAACTTCAGTTGCCTCAATAATTTCCTCTTTTCTATCGGTAATATTTTCTATTTGTTCTTTCAAAGAAGGGACGATATCAGCTAAAAGATGAATATTTAATTGTGGTCTTACTACCAAGTCGCTCAACTTACAACCGTGCTTAAGTTCCGAAGAATCATGCTTAGCTAAAAATGAATTAATCTGAGCAGGTTTAATGGATTCATTTTTGATAAAATCAATCAAAATAGATTGAGCATCTTGTTTAGTTTGTAATAGCTCAAAACGTTTATGTGTAGCCAATCCCAAGACATAAGATTTTGAAGTCAAACGGATATCTGCATCATCTTGGCGAAGTAAAAGTCTATATTCAGCACGCGAAGTAAACATCCGATACGGCTCATCTACACCTTTTGTAACGAGATCATCAATGAGTACCGCTATATAAGCTTCATTTCGGTTAAGAATAAATTCACTGCCCCCATTGCAATTAATATGGGCATTAATCCCTGCAATTAAACCTTGTCCTGCAGCTTCTTCATAACCTGTTGTGCCATTTACTTGTCCTGCAAAGAAAAGGTTTTTAATCTTTTTAGTTTCAAGCGTATGTTTTAATTGCGTCGGATCGAAAAAGTCATATTCAATAGCATAACCTGGGCGATACAATTGTGCATTTTCTAAACCGGCAACAGTATGAATAGCATCAATCTGAACTTGAAGTGGAAGTGAAGACGAGAAACCATTCAAATAGTATTCCTGAGAATCCACTCCCTCAGGTTCAAGAAATAATTGATGCGACAATTTATCGGCAAAAGTAGTTATTTTAGTTTCAATACTTGGGCAATAACGAGGACCTATACTCTGAATTTGTCCGTTGTAAAGAGGAGAATCTGCAAAACCTTTACGTAATTCATCATGTGTTGATTCGTTAGTATAGGTTATCCAGCAACTGCGTTGCGCTAAAAGACGTTTCTCATCTTGTAAAAAAGAAAATTTATGAAAATCATTTTCACCGATTTGCTCGGACATCTTAGTAAAATCAATCGTACGACCATCAATGCGACAAGGAGTGCCTGTTTTCATTCTATCTGTGGTGAAACCGATAGATTTTAATTGTTCTGAAATTCCGTACGAAGCAGGCTCTGAAACCCTGCCTCCAGCAAGTTGGTTTTTGCCAAAGTGCATCAATCCACCCAAAAAAGTACCTGCGGTAAGCACCACGCATTTAGCTTTCATTACAACACCCAAAGCAGTGATAACGCCTGTTACAGAACCATTATCGAAAGTTAGTTGCTTAACGGTATCTTGCCATATATAGAGATTGGGTGTATTTGATACAGTGTGAACCCACTGTTTGATAAACTCCTGGCGGTCACTTTGGGATCGTGGACTCCACATTGCCGGTCCTTTGGAGCGGTTCAGCATGCGAAACTGAATAGCAGATCGGTCGGTTATTATTCCCATCTGACCACCCAAGGCATCTATTTCACGCACTATTTGCCCTTTAGCAATGCCTCCCACTGCCGGATTGCAGCTCATCTGACCAATTTTATTCATGTCCATGGTAATGAGCAGGGTTTTGGAACCCATGTTGGCGGCAGCACAGGCGGCTTCATTCCCGGCATGACCGGCACCTATAACGATAACATCGTAGTTGAAATCCATCTCTTTAATCTACAATTTATAAATTTGCGATTTACGATTACATAAACCGCCATTAATAACACACACCTTTAAACTAATGTTTTGGACTGCAAAGTTATAAAAATGTGGGGACTTAATCATTAGAATAAGTCTGTTTAGCTGATTTATTACTCAAACTCACTAGTGTCCCATTAAAATTTGGACGAATTAAAAATCAAATAAATTTGGCTCATTAAGGCTAAAACGTTCTTTGTCATTTTGAAATTTAGTTTTATC
>Ga0214228_1000057_pt1 | contig 34833 bp, 34 predicted proteins | sample TroBogypolimnion_21_FD_153066 | JGI IMG/M metagenome (GOLD analysis project Ga0214228, IMG submission 153066) | Freshwater microbial communities from Trout Bog Lake, WI - 05NOV2007 hypolimnion | ecosystem: Environmental > Aquatic > Freshwater > Lake > Hypolimnion/Profundal zone | place: Trout... | reverse complement strand
GGCGGCAAGAATACCAACTCATGGCGTTGTTTTGCTTGCATGAAAAGAAAAGTTCAAGCTGTACAAGCCGCTAAAGACAGAGCCAAGTAAATCAATGCGGTCAATTGATTATGCTTGTCAAACGCATGGGGGCAGTGATTTATCTGTTCCCCCATGTATTCCGGTTTAGCGACTTAAAAAAGTACGAATATTTTCTCCAACCTTGGCTATATCAGTGATGCCATCAATATGACCGCCATCACCTGGAATTTCCACTATTTCAGACTTAATTCCATTCTTCTTAAGGATCTCAGATGCATTTTTGGAATAGGAAGGGAAAAATAGTACATCGCTTGATGCTGGTACAAACATCACTTTTGCTTTGATTGGTTTGATGCCTTCTTCAACAGTGTTTGCATTTCCAATGCGATAGAGCTGAATGATTTTGGTGAGGTAAAGGAAGTGATTGGCATCCGATATTTTTGCTCTACCAGCCCCGGCCTTGGTAATGGCGTCCTGAATGGCGAATGTATTGTCCCAACTTTGCTCGGGCGACTTATCCGCGATCGTGAATTTCCGTCCAAATAAACGTTCCGCCCATCCTGGGTTGCGTGAGTTAATGGTGGTTAACTGCAGGGCATTTTCTAGGCCTCTAATCGGTTTATCGTTCGAGTCATAGTAGTTGCCCCTGTTCCAATTCGCATCGAGCAATATTGGGTTGGCCCACATCTGAGCGGTCTCGATTGTGAAAGCATTAGATTCTAGGCCGCCAGGTATAACAGCAATAACCCGTTCAACCATATTGGGATAGCTTGCAGCCCAGTCTAGCGCTTGATATGAGCCCATTGATAAGCCTGCTACAGCTGCAAATTTTTTGATGCCAAGAGATGTCGATAACTCTTTTTGAACATGAATTAAGTCTTGGGTATTTAGAATCGGAAAGCTCATTCCGTACGGTTTGCCAGTATCAGGGTTAATGCTGGCAGGGCCCGTAGTGGTGACGTTTGGATCTTTTACATTGAGGTTTACCAAGCTATCCGAACTCACAATAAAGTATTTATTAGTGTCGAGTGGTTTTCCTGGGCCAATAATGCTATCCCAGTAACCAGGACCCGCATCGTTTGGGGTGTATTTTCCTGCAGCGTGTGATGTGCCAGAAAAGAAGTGGCAAATAAGAATCGCGTTATCGCCTTTTTCATTCAATTGGCCGTATGTTTCATAGCCAACCTTAATATTTTTAATTTTTTCCCCGCCAACAGTGGTTAGCAATGGGAGTTCATAAACTTGTTTTTTAACAATCTCATCTAAAGCGAAGGCGTTGAATGAGCATTGTGCCAATATGGCTAGTAGGAATATTTTGAAGTACTTCATTTGTCTCCCCTTTATAGGTGTTGGATTTAACTATACATCGACTGATTAGGGCTCATGGGATTTTGACCAACTTGATCTATCGTAAGCAAGACTAGAACCTCTAGATGAAAATACCAACCCGTAGGTCGGTATTTTTTTGCCTGTGTACCGTTTTACTTATTTAACGTTGGCATTAATCCATTTTTCAATTACTTGAGCTACCTGATCACTGTTTTGCTCAAGCATCATCATGTGCCCATTTCCTTTGACACCTTCATTTTCCAGACGTATATGCTTATTATTGACGCCAGCTTGGGTCAAGAATTTAGATGTGCAGTGATCTAGTGTTGCCCTAAATGAGGCTTCGCCTGTAATAATTGCTGTTGGGGTGTTTTTCATATTCGGTAATTGGCGGGCGGGCTCTGCTTGTAACCAGCAACGGATTAATTCTGGTGAGTCTGGTTTATCTTGATGCATCATTTTGAGTTCAGATCCATTGGCTGCGGGTGGGTCATAGTTCAGCGGTATGCGTGTAATACCCCAGGCACGCCCAATATTCTCACTATCTTTGTACCAATTTTCACCACCCAAGAAACTGCCATCAAAAAATGGGGGACCATTTGGTTCAACTGCGACGTGGGCTTTTACTAGATCTGGACGCGCATCAGTTAGCTTCCAGCCAAATACACCAGACTGTGAGTGGGTTAGAACTATAGAGGGTCCAATTTTCTCGAGTAGAGCAACATCTGCGGGATACATTAACTCTTCAGTCTTTGTTCCGTTTGCAATAAATTCCACTTGCTGCGCATAAAACTGATCAAATGTCGGATTACCTACAACGCCTGGGCCGCCAGGCCATTGGGTATGCAGTTTAGCTTGAGGGAAGAGGTTAAAGTTTTCTTGGCCAGTAAACACAAGTTCTAAATCGTGCGCCCCAAAGCGGGCATAAGGACCGTAGATCTCAGCTGAGTCCCCAGATCTAGCCCTGCCAACCTGATCTACGATATATACCTTGTATCCTTGAGCTACGAAGTAGTCTGCCCAGCCACGGCGCCCATCAGGGGTTCCTAAGAAATTATTGCCCGTCTGTGCAGTCCCATGAATCATCACGATTGGGTAGCGATGCTTCACTTTTTTTGGGATCATGTATTGAACATACATTTGATCTGCCATCAATTTTTTGCTACCAACATCTATATATTTTCCATTGACGAAAAAGTAGCCCTGGTCGGCCAACACAACTGCTTTCGATTTATCTTGTTTATAAGACTCTGCTCCGTATGCAAAATTGGCGCTAATGCCAATACATGAAATGACTATAAGTGCCCTAGTAATTGATTTGAACATTGCGTCTCCTATTAATTTTTTTATCAGTCAGAATAAATGCTTTGAGCAATTTAAATTGCTGACCAACTGAATTTATACCTTGGGTAGGCTTGATATGCCGCAAAGGGTGTATCGGGTTAACACCAATAAAACTATCAAAACCGTAAAAAGTCGAATGGTTTAGACGCGAAATGTATGCCCGTGATATTCTTTTTTGTAGTTAAAAATATATAAATACATGGAGACAAAATGAAAGCGCTTGCTACAAGTATTGCGGTTTATTTTGAGGCAGTGTTATGAGCCATATCCAAAAGAAAAGAATTGGCCTTCTTATTCCATCTTCTAATACGACGCAAGAGCAAGAATTTTCTCAGATTCTTCCAGAGCAAATATCCTTTCATTCTGCGCGCTTAACTTTAAAAGATGTTGATCTAAGCTCAACCATTCATATACTTGATGAGCTCGAGCAGGGGGTTCAAAGCTTAAGAGATGCGGACGTAGACATCATTGTTTTTGCATTAACCGCACCCTCTTCAAGAAATGGCTTGGGGTTTGATTTGGAGTTAAAGAATCGGATTGAAGATATATCTGGTAAGCCAGCCATAACAGCATCAACAGCCTTAATTGATGCGTTGAATGAGTTAAATTGCAAGAGTCTCGCTTTTTGCGCCCCATGGGGCGAAGATGTGAATGCCTTTGCCACCTCTTTTTTAGTTGAGAATGGTTTTGCGGTTCCTGCTACGAAAATTTTGGGTATAAGAAGTAATTTGGAGATTGGTAAGTTGCCCTCATCGAGTGCCTATCAAATTGCTGTCGATATTGATAGCTCGGAAGTGCAAGCAATTATGTTGGCATGCGGTAATTGGATGAGCATGGAAGTAATTGAACGTCTAGAGATCCTGCTTGCAAAGCCCGTGCTGACGACGAATCAAGTAAGCCTATGGAGCACCTTAAAAACCCTCGGACTCACTTCTTCATTACCAGGATATGGAGTTTTACTTAGGGATCATCTTTAATTACGGCCTCAACTTATGAAAGCTCAGCAGATGAAGCGATTGTTATATTTCCTCTTTCTTTCTTTAATGGGTAGTTGTGCTTTAGCAGAAAATTATCCTATTAGGCCAATAACGATGATTGTTCCTCATGCAGTTGCAGGGACTAACGATATTGTCGGCCGACTAATTGCGCCGCCGTTTGGTGAGGCTTTGGGTGGAAGTGTATTGGTAGAAAATAGACCAGGTGCTGCAGGCAATATTGGTACGCAAAGCGTATCTCGTGCCCCCAAGGATGGCTACACACTTCTCTTAACTATTAATAGCAGTCATGCTATCAATCCAGCGTTATATAAAAATCCTGGATTTGATCCTTTGGCAGATTTTGTTTTTCTCTCTTACATTGGTGCAACCCCTTATGTGCTTGTTACTAATCCAAGCTCTCCGTATAAGACTTTGGCCGATGTCGTTGCTGCAGCCAAGAAGAAACCAGGCGAAGTTGCTTATGGCTCTGGTGGTAGCGGGACTTTAAATCATCTTCTTGGCGCAATGTTAAGCATGAGTGCTGGCATAGATCTATTGCATATTCCTTACAAGGGTGCCTCGCCAGCAATTAATGATGTCTTGGGTGGGCAAATTCCTTTAGCTTTTGCAAGTTTGCCTTCTGTGCTGGGATTTATTAAGGCTGGTAAATTACATCCGATTGCCATCAGCTCGAATAAGCGTTCTGCTAGTGCCCCAGAGATTCCTACTATGGCTGAAACATACCCAGATTGTGTAGGTGAGGTTTGGGTGGGATTGTTTGCGCCAACAGGAATAAATCCAAGTATTGCAAAAAAACTTCAGGACTCAATGTCTAAAGCAATGCAAAAAACTGATTTACGTGAAAAATTATTAGCACAAGGTTTAGATTTAAATCCCTTACCCACAACGAACTTATCCAATTATCTTAAGGAGGAGTTGAATAGATGGGCGAGAATCGTTAAATCCTCTGGGGCTACGGTTGATTAGCTTACATTAAAAGCTGCTAAAGAAGGGGTCCAATAAACCTACCAAAGTTATTGCGCAGCCCGATTTATCAGTGTGCCACTTAAATATTGATAGACATTCGAGTGCTAGCACATTCCTTTGGGCCTAGGTCGCACGTTCGAATCATGCTGAGAGACTAAAACCCCACTCTTTATTGGGCTTTAATTCAAATATGCCATGAGGTGTAGCATGGAGATGACTTAATTGATCGTAGAACAAACTAGGGAAGCACAATGAATCATTCTGTAGCCTCTTATCTTCACGCTGATGACTTGGGTGCTTGGGGTACTTATTTGGAACAGGTCGATCGCGTAACCCCTTATCTAGGGCCATTATCGCGTTGGGTTGAGACTCTCAAAAGACCAAAGAGAACCTTAATTGTTGATGTTCCCATTGAATTAGATGACGGCACGATTGCGCACTATGAGGGGTATCGAGTTCACCATAACCTCTCGCGTGGCCCTGGGAAGGGTGGAATTCGATACCACCCTAATGTCACTTTGTCTGAAGTGATGGCGCTCTCTGCCTGGATGTCAATTAAAACTGCTGTAGTGAATGTTCCTTTTGGCGGGGCTAAGGGCGGTATCCGTGTAGATCCAAAATCATTGTCTGTGGGTGAGTTGGAGCGAATGACACGTCGCTTTACCAGCGAGATCAATATGATGATCGGTCCGCAAAAAGATATTCCTGCGCCAGATGTCAATACCAATGAGCAAATCATGGCATGGATGATGGATACCTACTCCGTTAATCAGGGCCACACTTCAACAGGTGTCGTTACCGGTAAGCCTATTGCCTTGGGTGGTAGCTTGGGTAGGAGGGATGCCACCGGCAGAGGGGTATTTGTAGTGGCTAATGAAGCTTACGTCGATATGGGATGTGATGTCACTCAGGCAAGAGTAGCTATTCAAGGGCTGGGGAATGTAGGCGGGGAAGCTGCACGCTTATTTGCCCAGTCGGGCGCAAAAATTGTCGCGATTCAAGATCACTCGGATACCTTGTATAACCCCAACGGTTTTAATATTCCTGATTTGCTCAGACATGTTGCTAAAGCCCATGAGATCAAGGGATTTGATGGTGAATCGATTCCTGCTGAAAGTTTTTGGTCAGTACCTTGTGACATTTTGATTCCTGCGGCTTTGGAGTCTCAGATTACTAAAGTTAATGCTCTATTAATTCAGGCTAAATTAATTGTTGAAGGCGCCAATGGACCCACTACACCTGAGGCAGATGACATCTTAAAAGAGCGAGGGATTACTGTTGTTCCTGACGTGATTGCCAATGCTGGTGGTGTCACGGTTAGTTATTTTGAGTGGGTGCAAGATTTTTCGAGTTTTTTCTGGACTGAGGAAGAAATTAATCAGCGTTTAGATAAGATCATGATTGATGCATTTAGGGGGATTGATAGTATTGCCAAAATGCACCATGTTTCCTTGAGAACAGCCACTTTTATAGTGGGTTGCGAGCGCATTCTGAAGGCAAGGGAGATGAGGGGTCTATATCCATAGTGGCTAGAAGGTCAGAAAAAACCAGACATAAACCTACTTCCATCTTTCTTTGGTTTTATTTGCTCGGCCTGCTGTTGTCAAATTAGGGTTATTTACGCCTAAATTGGGGATTTCATGCCCTTATTAGGGATCTCCCGCTGATTCTGCTCTATATCTGTATATATACTAGTGTCTGATATTTTTAGTGTTTATAGACGATAGGAGATATTCGTGAAAAGCAAAAAACTCAGTAGATATAGTTTGGTCGCAGCGGCTTTGTTATTGGGCGCTGTCAATGCCAACGCTGCAAGCCCAACTATGGACAAGATTAAGTCCACCGGTGCGGTCACTATGGGTGTTCGTGAATCATCCATTCCGATGTCTTACACCACTGGTGATAGCCGCTTTGATGGTTACCACGTTGAAGTGTGTCGTATGATTCTGGGCGATATCAAAGATAAGCTCGGCATGAGTACATTGCGTATTAACTATCAGCCTGTTACCTCACAAAATCGCGTACCCTTGGTTCAGAACGGTACAGTCGATATCGAGTGTGGCACGACTACCAATAATGCATCTCGCGCTAAAGATGTTGGCTTTGCTAACACTTTGTACGTAGAAGAAGTACGTATTGCTGTTAAAGCAAACTCAGGCATCAATTCCATTTCACAATTGGCCGGCAAAAAAGTGGCAACTACTACTGGTACTACGTCAGTACAGTTGTTGCGCAAGCATGAGAAAGCCAATGGCGTTAACTTTGATGAAGTATTTGGTAAGGACCATGCTGACAGCTTCTTGTTGCTCGAGTCTGGTCGTGCTGATGCCTTCGTGATGGATGGCTCGATCTTGGCAGGTAATATCGCCAATGCCAAGAATCCAAAAGACTACAAAATCGTTGGTGAAGTTCTCAGTACTGAGCCAATCGCGATCATGGTTCCTAAGAATGACCCAGAGTTCAAGGCTGCTGTAAATGCTGCAATCGCTAAGATTGTTGCGAATGGCAAAATGCCTGCGCTATGGGACAAGTGGTTCTTAAAACCAATCCCACCGAAAAATATCGTTGTTGGTCTTGAGTTGTCTCCAGCCACTAAAAATGCTTGGGCTAACCTCAATGACAAACCTGCTGAAGACTATCAACAGAAGAAATAATTTATGGCTTTAGATTTTGGTGTTTTTTGTAAGAACACCCTAGACGGAGAAGTGGTTGATCACTGCTTCTCCGCTGTTTTTGGACTTGCCAAAAACAGCGATCCAAGCTACCTCGATTGGTTATTAAAAGCCTGGGGCTGGACTTTGGCTGTTGCTGGCCTAAGCTTAACCATTGCTTTAATTCTGGGTGCAGTCATGGGTACTTTGCGTACCTTGCCTAATAACGGCCCCCTCAGTCGTTGGCTGGTCCGGCTGTCTACAACGTGGGTTGAGCTGTTTAGAAATATTCCGATTCTGGTACAGGTGTTTATTTGGTACCACGTCATACCAGCATTTATCTTGCCCTTAAAGGCACTGCCATCTTATTGGTTGGTGAGTATTGCTCTAGGCTTCTTTACTTCGGCACGTATTGCCGAGCAGGTGAGGGCAGGCATTCAGGCTTTGCCTAGCGGACAGCGTGCTGCCGCAACTGCACTGGGTTTAACGACTGCACAAAGTTATCGCTATGTGATTCTTCCGATGGCGTTACGTATTGTGATTCCCCCTCTGACATCAGAGAGTATGAATTTAATTAAAAATTCTTCAGTAGCCTTTGCGGTTTCTGTTCCTGAGCTGACCTTATTTGCAATGCAGGCCCAAGAAGAAACCTCTAGGGGTGTAGAAATTTATTTAGCGGTAACGTTGTTGTATGCACTCTCCGCATTTGCGGTCAATCGTGTCATGGCACAGATTGAAAAGCGAACCCGCATTCCTGGCTTTATTGTGTCCAATGATGCAAGCTTGGCTCACTAAGGAATGTTGATATGTTGAGCTTAGATCTAAGTTTTTATAACTGGGAACTTTTTACTAACTACATTCTTAAGGGCTTGTTATTTAGTATTCAGTTGACGGTATTGGCCACCGTGGGCGGTATTGTGTTTGGCACCTTTTTGGCGCTGATGCGCTTATCAGGTAAACCAGCCTTGGTGTATCCATCCACCTTTTATGTCAACACCATGCGATCCATACCGCTGGTCATGGTGATTTTGTGGTTCTTTCTACTGATTCCGATGTTGATTGGTAAGCCGATCGGTGCCGATCTTTCCGCTACGATTACCTTTATTGCTTTTGAAGCTGCGTTCTTCTCGGAGATTGTGCGTGCCGGTATTCAATCGGTGCCAAGGGGCCAGGGTTTTGCGGCTGAAGCTTTAGGTATGACTTATGGTCAGAACATGCGCTTTATCGTTTTGCCGCAAGCCTTCAGAAACATGATTCCAGTGTTCATGACGCAAACGATTATTTTGTTTCAAGATACATCCTTGGTATATGCCATTGGCGCTTATGACCTGCTCAAAGGATTTGAGATTGCTGGTAAAAACTACGGACGCCCAATGGAAACCTATATCTTGGCTGCCTTTACGTATTTCGTGATTTGTTTCTCGCTTTCCAAAATTGTTCGCAAGATCCAAGCCAAAGTGGCCATCATTCGTTAATTACTTATAGTCAACATTAGATAGATCATCATGATTGAACTTCAAAACGTTTCAAAATGGTATGGCTCCTTTCAGGTGTTAACTGACTGCACCACCTCGATTCAAAAAGGCGAGGTAGTTGTCATTTGTGGACCCTCTGGTTCTGGTAAGTCCACCTTGATTAAGACCATGAATGCATTAGAACCATTTCAGGCTGGTGAGATTTCAGTAGATGGTGTCAAGCTTCATGATCCAAAGACCAATTTGCCCAAGCTTCGAGCAAGGGTAGGGATGGTATTTCAAAACTTTGAACTTTTTCCGCATTTAAGCATTACTGAAAACTTGACGCTGGCGCAAATGAAAGTCTTAGGTAGGTCTATCGATGAAGCTAAAACCCATGGCCTGAAATATTTAGAACGCGTAGGCTTGATAGCGCAAAAGGATAAATTTCCTGGTCAATTATCAGGCGGCCAGCAACAGCGTGTCGCCATTGCTCGCGCCCTAAGCATGGACCCCATTGTGATGTTGTTCGATGAGCCGACTTCAGCCTTGGATCCAGAAATGGTTGGGGAAGTCTTAGATGTGATGGTCAAGCTGGCTGATGAAGGCATGACTATGTGTTGCGTTACACATGAGATGGGTTTTGCGCGGAAGGTAAGCAATCGCGTGATTTTTATGGATCATGGAAAAATCATCGAGGACTGCTCAAAGGACGAGTTCTTTGGCAATCCCGATGCGCGCTCCCCAAGGGCAAAAGATTTCTTATCCAAAATATTGGCGCACTAATTGAGTTCATTTCACATCCCTCAGCACGTCGGCCTATTGCTGGTGGCCACGCTTGTCTTATCAGCTTGCAGTATGGCAAAGATAGAAGCAAGACTTGAGGCAAATCCTCAATGCAAAGAAGTGGTTAATCCCAAGACGGGGGCAACCATGCCCTGTCCAGGCCCAGAGCTATTGGCACGCTCTCAAGCAAGCGCTTCATCAAGTAATTCCGCTCCTGCTTCATCATCAGTATTGAATGGGGCCACTCCAACTACTAGCTCAACGAATCAGGCGCCTGTTGCACCAGTAGCGCCAAGAGCGCAACCAGCGCCCCCTTGTAAGCCCCAAATGAATACCAAGACGGGCAGCATCATGCCTTGTCCAAATGGTTAACTCCCAACGGTAAAGTAATAGATGACATTTCAGATTCCAGGGTTTCAACATAAAGTGATTACGGTTCAAACTGATGAGAGTCCAGTAGATATCGACTGTCAGATAGGCGGCTCTGGTCCACCATTGTTATTGCTGCATGGCTTTCCACAAACCAAAGCGATTTGGCATCGCGTGGCCCCTGAGTTGGCTAAACACTATTCGGTCGTCGCAACGGATTTAAGAGGCTATGGCGCTTCATCCAAGCCGCATGGCAAGTTTGATCATTCCACCTATTCAAAGAGATCTATGGCGGCTGATCAGCATGCTGTCATGCAATCACTGGGTCATGAGCAGTTTTTCTTGCTGGGTCATGATCGTGGTGGCCGAGTGTCACATCGCTTAGCAGTGGATTTTCCAGAGAGTGTGCGTAAGTTGATGGTCCTGGATATTTCTCCAACTTTGACGATGTATGAAAACACCAGTATGGAGTTTGCTAGAGGCTATTGGCATTGGTTCTTCTTGATTCAGCCAGAGCCTGTGCCAGAAACGTTGATTGGTGCAAATCCAGAGTATTGGCTCAAAAATCATATGGGCCGTCATGCGGGCACCGGTATTTTCGATCCTGGCTGCTGGGCTGATTATTTGGCTAGTGCAAGCAATCCAGAAGGCATGCATGCGATGTGTGAAGACTATCGCGCAGCTGCCACCATTGATTTAGTGCATGACCGTGCAGATCGCGCAGTAGGTAAAAAATTATCCATGCCTGTTAGAGTGCTGTGGGGCGAGCACGGCTTAGTCAATAAATGCTTTACGCCAATTGAAGATTGGAAGAGGGTAGCTAGCAGTGAGGTGACCGGTCGTCACGTGCCTTCTGGCCACTATATTCCGGAAGAGTGTCCCCAAGAACTTATAGCGGAAGCAAAGGCTTTCTTTTCTTAAGGTGCTAACTTAGGAAGTTTGCTGGAGTTAGCTGGCCAAGAGACAACAATCTTAGAATCTACTTTCAAGATTTTTTTGTCTTTTTGGGGATAACTGACTTTCGATAGAAGGTCTCGAATCAAATTCAGGTGAGCAAGTTTTTTATCGTTCGCATGAATTACTGTCCAAGGGGCATCTGCGCTATTGGTCTTTTTGAGCATCAGATCACGCGCCGTACTGTAAGCCTTCCAATATTTCTGAGCCTGTTGATCTATTGGGCTAGTCTTCCACTGTTTGAGCGGATCAGTCTCTCGACTCTTTAAGCGCGCAGCTTGTTCATCTTTAGTAATGTCTAGGTAATACTTCAGGATTTGGATGCCAGAACCTACTAGTAAGGCTTCAAAGTCATTCACGGTAGCCATGAATTGTTTGTACTGAGCATCTGTGCAAAAGCCCATTACTTTTTCAACACCAGCTCGGTTGTACCAGCTGCGATTAAAGATCACGAACTCGCCAGCACTTGGTAGCTCAACTACATAACGCTGAAAATACCATTCACCTTCCTCCCTGGGGGAGGGCTTGTTTAGCGCTACTACGCGCGTATCTCTGGGACTTAAGTGTTCGGTAATACGTTTGATAGTGCCATCTTTACCGGCAGTATCGCGACCCTCCAAGATAACTAGGAGGCGCAATCCTTTTGCAATAATTTCTTTTTGCAGTTTGACTAATTCAATCTGCAGAAGTTGCAAATGATCCTCATGACTTTTTACTGGCTCAAGGGCCTTGGTAAATTTAGTCATGAGGTGGATTGACTTAAGCTGAGCTTGCTGGAGTTGGCGCAGCTACTTTTTTCGCTGGCGCTTTCTTTGCAGGAGCCTTTTTCGCTGGAACTTTCTTAGCAGCCACTTTTTTCGCTGGCGCTTTCTTTGCAGGAGCCTTTTTCGCTGGAACTTTCTTAGCGGCTACTTTTTTAGCTGGCGCTTTTTTAGGAACCGCTTTCTTATCCATCTTATCCAAAGTTTTTGCCAACTTGTCGATCAACTTCTCTCTATCGGCTTCCAACTTATCGAGCTTTTTTAATAACTGCTTCACTAATTTCTTTTGGCTCATGACTATTCCTATATTGAATTGTTATATCTTTGCGTGTAAATACCCGACTCTCTGATCCTACGTTTTATTCTCTTTAGTTTCAAGTGTTTATGACAGTAATCACCGGTTTTTTTCATCCTGACTTTTAGTGATACATTGAAAAACATGTGGAAAACCTTACGCTCACTTCCTAGAACAGTTTGGCTCATTGGCCTCATTAGCTTTGTGAATGATTCTGCGAGCGAAATGCTATACCCCTTAATGCCTTTGTATTTGGCATCGGTTTTGATGGCCGGCCCTAAGGCGCTTGGCCTGATTGAGGGTGTAGCAGAGGCGACCTCAAGCATCTTTAAACTGGTTTCTGGTGTGATCGTGGATCGAACCAAAAGATCCAAGCCTTGGATTGTGATTGGCTACTTGTTAGCAGGCATTGGTCGACCCTTGATTGCTCTAGCCAGCTCCTGGACTTGGGTGCTCTTGATTCGGTTTACAGATCGTCTAGGAAAAGGTTTAAGAAGTTCACCCCGCGATGTGTTGCTGGCTGAAAGTGTTCCCGCCGACCAAAGAGGCATTACCTTTGGGCTTCATAGATCCATGGATAACGCCGGCGCCGTTGTTGGACCATTGCTGGCTGCTTTGCTTTTATCCTTAAATGTTCCTTTGCGGGATATTTTTCTTTGGGCAGTCATTCCGGGAGTCATTACGGTAGTGTTAGCCCTTTGCCTCAAAGAGCCGGCAAGAGAAGCTTCTGTGATTCCAAAGAAATTCACATGGAGCATGGAAGGGTTGCCCCCGCAATTGAGACGCTACATTTTTGTTGTCGGCTTATTTGCCCTTGGCAATTCTTCTGACATGTTTTTGTTATTGAGAGCGAGAGACGCAGGCGTGCCGCAGGAGCAAATTCCTTTGCTATGGGCAGCTATTTCTTTGATCACCACCATCTTTGGAACACCACTTTCTGCCTTGTCAGATCGCTTTAGCCGGAAGTACTTTATTTTGATTGCCTGGCTAGCTTTCGCCTTCTTTTATATGGCCATGAGCTTGCCCAATATTGCTATTTGGATGATTTGCGGTTTGTTTGGACTCTATGGTTTATTTAAAGCGGCAACAGAGGGTGTTGAAAAAGCGCTAGTGGCTGACTTGGCGCCACCGGGGATGGCAGGGACTGCCTTTGGGTGGTTTAACTTAATTTCTGGAGTAATGCTGTTTCCAGCCTCTTTTATCTTTGGCTGGATTTATGAATCCTATAGCCCGACTTACGCCTTCCTGTTTTCAGGATCGTGCGCGCTATGCGCCTTGGCGCTGCTGGCAACTTGGGTTTTTAGGGCTAATGCGCCCAATCAGACTGCTTGAGTAGCAAACAACAAACCCTAGATAAATCAACTATCTAGGGTTTGTATTTGAGGAGCTTATTCTGGATGGAAGTTATTGCTGGCCATGAAGCTAATCGTGCGTTCAAAGCCCAAAATACGGATATAACGCCATGCGATATCGCGGTATTTGCTATCCAGATAGCCAATAGCGGTTTCTGGATCTGTTCTCTTTGACAAGTCGATCTGTTGAATTGCACGGGCCCAACGTTTGAGTCTTGTTGACATATTTGTCACCTCCATGGCCATACAACGCATGGTAAAGAGGGCGAGATGACAAGAATTACAAAATATTTATCAAAAAATGACTCAATTTGACCTAAATCGACACCACCTTATGCGGGTTGAGGATATTTTGAGGGTCTAAAGCCCTTTTGAGGGTCTTCATGAGGTCGTGAGCAACTGCACCTTTGTGAGCTCTTAACCCCTCTAGTTTGAGCTGTCCGACCCCATGTTCAGCAGAAATCGAGCCGCCACAACGTTCAACCTGGCCATAAACCAGCTCATGTACTGGCTTTTCATGGGCTAAATTGAAGGCTTGGGCATCCACTCCTTCTGGAGGGGCAATGTTGTAGTGGAGATTGCCGTCGCCCAGATGGCCAAAGTTGATGATCCGGACTCCGGGGTATTGAGCGCGGATGAGGTGATCGGTTTCCTGAATAAAGCTTTCTAGGGCAGAAAGAGGGACTGTGATGTCATGTTTGAGGTTGGCGCCTTCAGCCGCCTGAGCAAGGGTAATGTGCTCGCGCATATGCCAAAAAGAATTGGCTTGGCTAAGGTTGGTCGCAATGACGGCATCGCTCATCATGCCGCCCTCAAAAGCCTCTTCCAAAATCGATTCCAGTAATTGACGAACATGTTCTTCACTCTCGTGATCTGATAATTCAATTAATACTGTGAATGGTGGATTGTTTTGTAGCGGGTTCCTCATCTGCGGAAAGTGTTTCTCATTCAAAGCGAGAGACTCTTGCGTCATCATTTCAAAACCGGTGAGCAATGAAGTGGCACGCTTTTGAAACAAATTGAGTAGAGCAATAGTGGAGGCGATATCTTGGGTTGCTACTAGTGTGGTCCATTGAGAAATCGGCAATGGGTATAGCTTCATGACGGCGGCAGTAATAATTCCGAGTGTTCCTTCAGAGCCAATAAATAAATCCCTTAAGTCGTAACCCGTATTGTCTTTGCGTAAACCTTTGAGGCCATTCCAGATTTCACCTTGAGCCGTGACTACTTCTAAACCTAAACACAAATCACGAGTGTTGCCATAGCGCAGCACATTGGTGCCGCCTGCATTGGTGGCCAGATTGCCACCAATCATGCAACTACCTTCGGCGCCTAAACTCAATGGAAATAAAAAGCCTTCAGATGCGGCTCGTTCTTGCACGGCTTGCAAAATACAGCCAGCCTCCATGCTGATGGTTTGATTGCTGGCATCAATCTCGCGCACTTGATTCATGCGCTTTAAGTTCAGCACGACTTGTTTGCCGCTAGCATCTGGCGTAGCACCACCACAAAATCCTGTATGACCGCCTTGCGGAACGATTGCGATATTGGCCTTTGCGCACGCCTTCACAATTGCTGCTACTTCTTGTGTGTTGATAGGCAATAACACCGCCAAGGCTTTGCCGGTATAGCGCTTACGCCAATCGGTGAGGTAAGGCGTAGTGTCGCCTTCTGAAGTTAGAACATAGTTCTTACCTAAGATAGCTTCCAGTTCATTGAGAAATATTTGCGACATCGTTATATCAATTCTTATTTAATCACTCAGAGTGAGTGCGTTGCTTCGCAAGACTTTTTGCCTGCGCTTTAATCGGCTTGAGATAAATCAACAGGCAGATAAATGCAGTGGTTGCCAAAAGCGTTTCCAATAATGCAAGCCAAAAATTAGCACCAGTCTCAGTAATGCGGACCAAGCCTTCGGTGACGTAGAGCAAGATGAGCATCGAGGCCCACTGCATTGTGTAGATCTTGCCTTTCCATAGGCCCGGGATTGCAAAGAGCAATGGCACACCTTTTAATATCAACCATGAGCCATCTGGACGTAATGGAGAAATAAACCATTCCCAGCAAACACACAGAATGAAGAGATCAACAAAGGCTGCGGTAGCGATGAGTTGATAGGGATTTTTTTCTAAGATCTTTTTGTACATGAGGCTCAGGTTTATTTCTGGATTAATTTGAGTGCAGCTTCGGCCAATCGTTTGCCTTGTGCTTTGGCGAGTCTTTGTTCTTCGGCGCTAATGGGCGCACGACCATCTGCATGCGCTAGATGGGTCACGCCATAAGGACCGCCACCTGTAGCGGTACTCATTAGATCGGCTTCACTGTATGGCAGACCCATAATCATCATGCCGTGATGCAGCAGTGGAATCATCATCGTGAGGAGGGTGCTTTCTTGCCCACCATGCAAGCTGCCAGTGCTGGTGAATACACAAGCAGGCTTCCCGATCAGTGCGCCACCAAGCCATTCTGAGGAGCTGCCATCCCAAAAGTATTTCATGGGAGCTGCCATGTTGCCAAAGCGGGTGGGTGACCCTAAGGCCAGGCCAATACATTCTTGTAGGTCTGAATACTCTACATAGGGCGCGCCATCACTGGGAACTGCAGCTTCAGTAGCCTCACACACTGCAGAAATGGCTGGAACGGTTCTTAAACGGGCATTTGCACCTGGAACACTCTCAATGCCTTCGGCAATCAGGCGTGCTAAATCCCGGGTGGCACCGTAGCGGGAATAGTACAAAACTAAAATATCGTGCTGACTCATATTTGATCTCTTATGATACGGCGATGCGCCTTTTTCGTAATCCCCAATTATGGCTCGCTCTGGCTAGAGAGATATGGGAGCGCAATCGCGGTCAAAATATTAAGCAAATTGCCGCCAGCCTGTCCTTTACGACCACCTTATCTCTCGTGCCCATGCTGACGGTAGCATCAATTCTGATTAGCTATTTGCCGAGCGTGATCCGCATTAAAAACGCCTTTCAGAACTGGCTTTTGGATACCTATATGCCCGGAGGCATTAACGAGCAAGCTTTTATCTACCTGGATCAATTTTCAGCACAAGCTAAAGGGCTAACGCTTTTAGGTTTATTGGGGCTGTTACTGACAACGGTTATGACCATGGCAGTCATCGAGGGCGCCTTTAATCAGATTTTCAAGGTACACAAAAGACGCCCCATTCTCAAAAAGGTAGCGATTTATTCAGCGGCCATGCTCTTGGGGCCTATTTTATTGGGCTTTGGGACTTACTTAAGTGGCTTGTTATTTAGTGCCGCCGAAGGGTGGACAGAAGCTTTAACTTTTGGCTTGAGTTTTATTGCTGCCGTGGTCCCAGTTCTCCTGGCTATTGGTGTCTATACGGTGGTCTACAAAATTTTGCCGTATTCCCAGATCCTCTGGAAAGATGCTTTGAGTGGGGCGCTTTTTGCTGCCACAACCTTCGAGATCATGAAGTTTGGTTTTGGTTTGTTTTTAACCAATACCGCCTTCTATAAAACTGTGTATGGTGCCTTTGCTATCTTCCCTCTGGCATTGCTTTGGATCTACCTAACTTGGTGGATTACTTTGGCAGGCGCTGTTCTGGTTGCAAATCTGCCAAGCATTCGAAGTGGCTTTATTAGGGTTATTCGCTACTAATATCGCCACGAAATCCTTGATTCTTAAGGGTCTTGGGGATATATTGAATCCATAAATATCTATTCGCAGGAGAGTATATGAAGGTTCATGACATATTGCGCGTAAAAGGCAGCACGCTTTTTACTGTTACCCCAGAAACTGCATTGCAAAGTGCTGTCTTGGTGATGAGTGATCACGATATTGGCTCCTTGATTGTGATGGAGGGCGATAAGCTGGTCGGCATTCTGACTTTCCGTGAAGTTATTCAAGCCTTGGCAAAAAGTCACGGTAAGCTCGATGGTTTGCAAGTTCGCTCAGTGATGAACGAGAAGCCCTTGACCTGCAATATGGAAACCGAAATAGATGAAGTGCGCCGCATGATGCTGGTTGACCATGCGCGTTACTTGCCGGTGGTCGATCAAAAGATGTTGATGGGCGTGATTTCTTTCTACGACGTTGCTAAGTCAGTTGTAGAAGCCCAAGACTTCGAGAACACGATGCTCAAAGCCTATATTCGGGATTGGCCTGAAGATACGCAAAAAGCCGCTAATTAGGCTACACCGCGCTAAATCTAGCTCTTAGCCAATCCGCCTGACAGATGACATAATGTCAATATGTCAGGAAATACTTTAGGCCTTCTCTTTACTGTCACCACTTTTGGTGAATCCCACGGTCCCGCAATTGGAGCTGTCGTTGACGGCTGCCCACCCGGTATGTCGCTTACAGAAGCAGATTTGCAGATTGATTTAGATCGTCGCAAACCTGGCACTTCGCGCCATGTAACCCAACGCAAAGAAGAAGACAAAGTCGAGATTTTGTCTGGTGTATATGAGGGTAAAACCACTGGCGCACCAATCTGCTTATTGATTCGCAATACCGATCAACGCAGCCAAGACTACGGCAATATTTTGCAAACCTTTCGGCCTGGTCATGCGGACTATGCTTATCACTATAAATATGGCTTGCGTGATCCACGCGGCGGCGGTCGTTCATCGGCCCGTTTGACTGCGCCCGTAGTGGCTGCGGCAGCGATTGCGAAGAAATGGTTGCATGAACAATATGGCACCGAGTTTTATGGCTTCATGAGTCAGCTGGGTGAAATTGAGATTCCATTCAAGGATGTTGCGCAGATTGATCAGAATCCATTTTTTGCAGCGAATGCCGAAATCATTCCGCAGCTTGAGTCTTATATGGACGACTTGCGTAAAGCAGGGGACTCTTGTGGTGCCAAGATTGAAATCCGTGCACGTAATGTACCCATTGGTTTGGGTGAACCACTCTTTGATAAATTAGATGCAGACATTGCGCACGCGATGATGGGTATTAATGCCGTCAAGGGTGTGGAGATTGGTGCGGGCTTTAAGTCGGTGTCTCAACGCGGTAGCGAGCATGGCGACGAGTTGCATCCCGATGGTTTCGCTAGTAACAATTCTGGCGGAACTTTGGGTGGTATTAGTAGCGGTCAAGACCTAAAGGTTTCCATTGCGATTAAGCCGACCTCAAGCATCTTGAGTCCAAAACAATCAGTCGATTTGGATGGCAAACCGATTACAGTACAAACCAAAGGTCGTCATGATCCTTGTGTAGGTATTAGAGCAACCCCCATTGCTGAGGCCATGCTGGCTTTGGTATTGATGGATCACGCTTTGCGTCATCGTGCGCAGTGCGGCGATGTTACTTTGTCTGTTTCACCGATTCCGGCTGCCCGCCCTGGGTCAAAGTCGGACTAAATCACTTCACTTAGTAAGATAGCGTAATCAGAAAATGACACCTTCAGTACGGTGGGCCTTCGGGTCCTTTTTCTTTTTATATTTTGCTTACGTGGGTTTGGTCTCACCATACGCCAGTTTATTTTTCTTAGACCGTGGCTTTAATGTTATTGAGATAGCAGTGCTGATGTCGATGTTGCAAATCACACGCATCGTCGGGCCATTTTCTTGGGGTTGGTTGTCTGACTATCTATCCAATCGGGTTGGGATCATTCGTTTTTGTGCCTGCCTAGCGGCCCTCGTATTTGTCTGCATCTTCTTTCTGAATAGCTACATGGCTTTCTTTGTGTGGATGTTTGTTTTGCATACCATTTTGAGCAGCCTGATGCCTCTTGGCGAATCAGCAACCGTGCATGCTTTATTTAAAGATAACTCTTTTGATAAGCGCTATGGACGTTTACGTCTTTGGGGTTCAATTGGTTTTATTGCGATGGTATTGGTTGCTGGCGAACTCTTTCAGCGAAAGGGGATTGAGCTTTATCCCATTGTTGGCATGATTGTTCTCAGCCTGTTGGCGTTGATTACTTTCCTGTTGCACGAACCGAAGATGGAGCGTCGCAAGATGGTGAAGGGCGAGCTCTTAGTCGTTCTGTTTAACCCAGACGTGCGCTGGTTCTTGCTGTCTGGTTTTTTCATGATCTTTGCCCACGCTGCGCTCTATGTTTTCTATTCCCTGTACTTATCCAACTTGGGATATAACAAATTCCAAATTGGCTTGTTCTGGGCATTGGGCGTATTTGCTGAAGTCATCTTCTTTTATTTCCAGAGCAAAGTTTTGAGTCGCTTAGATGCTGAGGTGGTATTGCAAGCATCATTTGGTGTCGGCGTGGTGCGCTTTGCCTTGATTGCGCTTTACCCTTTAACGCCAGTGTTAATCTTCGCCCAAATCTTGCATGCTGGCACTTTTGCAGCGCATCACAGTGCGGCGACGAAATTATTGCAACGCTGGTTTACTGGACCGCTGCAGGCTAGGGGGCAGGCTCTCATGGCCACGATCTCTTATGGATTGGGCGGAACATTAGGTGGATTATGTGCAGGTTGGATCTGGGACGCATTCCAACCGCGCGATGTGTTTGTGATGTCCGCTTTGGCTTGTGGATTGGCCGGTATGGCTATTCAAAAACTCCGGCCACGCCGTTACCCATCGCACTAGTTTTACGACATTTACATCGCAGCGTAATTTGGTCCGCCGCCGCCTTCTGGTGTGATCCAAATAATATTTTGACTTGGATCTTTGATGTCGCACGTTTTGCAATGCACGCAATTTTGTGAATTGATCTGCAAGCGGGACTTACCATTTTCCTCAACAAACTCATACACACCAGCAGGGCAGTAACGTTGCTCTGGCCCGGCATAGATTTTGAGATTGAGATTGACTGGTACTGATGCATCTTTGAGTGTTAAGTGAACCGGCTGATTCTCAGCATGATTGGTATTAGAAATAAATACTGATGAGAGTCGGTCAAAAGTGATCTTGCCATCCGGTTTTGGATAGTCGATCGGATGATGTTGTGATGCTGGCTCTAAACACTCATGATCAGCATGCTGGAGATGTACTGTCCAAGGCATATTGCCGCCCAATAGTTTTTGCTCAAGACCTACCATCAAGGTGCCGACGTAAAGCCCTTTGGACATCCATGGTTTGAAGTTACGGGCTTGATTGAGTTCAGTATGTAGCCAGCTATTTTGGAATGCTGCGGGGTAGGCTGAAAGCACATCAGCAGAGCGATTCTCATTGATGGCGGCAACCGCGGCTTCTGCTGCCAACATGCCAGTCTTAATGGCGGCATGGCTACCTTTAATGCGCGAGGCATTTAAGAAGCCTGCATCGCAACCAATCAATGCGCCGCCAGGAAAGACGGTTTTAGGAAGGCTATTTAAACCACCAGCGGTTAACGCACGTGCACCGTAAGCAATGCGTTTGCCACCTTCAAAGGTTTCTCGAATTTTTGGATGCAACTTGTAGCGTTGGAATTCTTCAAAAGGAGAGAGGTATGGGTTCTTATAAGAGAGTCCCACCACAATGCCAACCGCAACTTTATTGTCGCCAAGGTGATATAGAAAAGAGCCGCCATAGGTATCACTTTCTAGCGGCCAACCAGCAGTGTGAACTACAAGGCCAGGCTTACTCTTAGAGGGTTCGACTTCCCAGAGTTCTTTAATGCCAAGGCCGTAGCTTTGCGGGTCGGCATCTTTATCTAAAGCAAATTTGGAGATGAGTTGTTTGCCTAGGTGACCACGTGAACCTTCAGCAAACAAAGTGTATTTGCCGCGCAGTTCCATGCCCAGTTGAAATTGATCGGTCGGCTGACCTTCTTTATCCAAGCCCATAGAGCCGGTAATCACTCCTGATACTGCACCTTGTTCGTTATACAAAATCTCTGCAGCTGGAAAGCCGGGAAAAATTTCCACACCCAAGTTTTCAGCTTGTTGACCTAGCCAGCGCGTGACGTTCGCCAGGCTGACAATGTAATTGCCTTCATTTTTAAAGCATTGGGGCAACATCCAGTTGGGAACTCGATATGAGTTCTTTGCAGTTAAAAAGAGAAATTGATCTTGTGTTACTTCTGTATCTAGTGGGGCGCCTAATTCTTTCCAATTCGGAAATAGCTCGGTGAGGGCCTTGGGATCCATGACGGCGCCTGAGAGGATATGAGCGCCAATTTCGGAACCTTTTTCTAGAACGCAAACACTTAGCTCTTTGCCAGAGGCGCTGGCGATCTGCTTAGCCTTGATGGCCGCTGACAGACCAGCCGGTCCGCCACCCACAATCACCAGGTCATAGTCCATGGACTCTCTGGGCCCATATTGCGCTAACAGTTCCTGGGAATTCATGTTATTTCTCCGAAATATCTCAAAAATAAGACGTTTATTACTAGTAGTTTAGATCTAAGCAGGGGTTCTCAGTATGAAAAACCAAGCTAGTGCCATTTGGAGCCTAGCCGGACAGGCTAAAGCGTTATGATTACTTTTTTACCATTTTTGGCAATATTAGGACATAAGCGATGAATAAAACCTACCCATCGGCAGTGGATGCCTTGCGGGATATTTTGAAGGATGGCCAGAAGCTCGCAGTTGGCGGATTTGGTCTTTGTGGGATACCTGAAGCCCTCATTTTGGCGGTGAAAGAGTTGGGTGCGCAGAATTTGACGGCGGTCTCAAACAATGCAGGGGTTGATGGCTTTGGCTTGGGGATCTTATTAAATTCCCGTCAAGTTAAGAAGATGGTTTCGTCCTATGTTGGAGAAAACAAAGAGTTCGAGCGTCAGTATCTGGCAGGTGAGCTGGAGTTGGAATTTACACCGCAGGGGACCTTGGCTGAAAAGTTACGTGCTGGCGGTTGTGGCATTCCTGCTTTCTATACCAAAACTGGTGTCGGCACTTTAGTAGCCGAAGGTAAAGAGATTAAAGAGTTTGATGGTGAGCAATACATCATGGAGCGCTCGATTGTTTCTGACATCTCATTGGTGAAGGCATGGAAAGCCGATCGTTCAGGCAATCTGGTTTATCGACATACTGCTCGCAACTTCAACCCAGTGGTGGCAATGGCTGGCAAGATCACTGTTGCTGAAGTAGAAGAAATTGTTGAGAACGGCGAGTTAGATCCCGCTGAGATCCACACACCAGGCATCTATGTACATCGCCTAGTCATTAATGATAAGCCTGAGAAGCGCATTGAACAGCGCACTCTGTCAGCCGCCAATTAAATAGTTAAAGAAATTTAGGAAGATCAAAATGCCTTGGAATAGAGACGAGATGGCAGCGCGTGCTGCTAAAGAATTAAAAGATGGTTATTACGTTAATTTGGGAATTGGTATTCCTACATTAGTAGCCAATCATGTGCCAGCAGGCATTGAGGTGTGGCTGCAGTCTGAAAATGGCTTGTTGGGTATTGGCCCATTTCCAACAGAAGATCAAATCGATGCCGATTTAATTAATGCCGGCAAACAAACCATTACGACCTTGCCAGGATCATCCATTTTTTCATCAGCCGATGCTTTTGGAATGATTCGTGGCGGCAAAATTAATATTGCCTTCTTGGGTGCGATGCAAGTGAGCGAGCATGGGGATATCGCAAACTGGATGATCCCAGGAAAAATGGTTAAAGGCATGGGCGGCGCAATGGATCTAGTTGCAGGCGTCAAGCATGTCGTGGTTCTGATGGAACACGTTGCCAAGAAAAAAGATGGCACAGAGGAGATCAAAATTCTTCCAAAATGCACTTTGCCTTTAACTGGCCTGCGTGTGATTAGTCGCATCATTACTGACCTTTGTGTTTTGGACGTTACTCCTAAGGGTCTCAAGTTGGTGGAATTGGCTCCAGGCGTTACCAAAGAAGAGGTAATTGCCAAAACGGGTGCCCCTGTTGATACAGCGGGTTTCTAACTCCAGTCATCATTTAATGAAATAATGGGATCACCATGTCTGGTTCCAATTATTTCACCTCTCCAAAGCCTAATCAGTCTCAGTCGAACGCTGGGGGCGACCCTTCTTTGCATGCCCATAAGAAGGGTGATGCTAAGCATTCCCACAGCAAGGAAGTTTCTAATCAGAACCTACTGCTGATAGCGCTGATCCTCACACTCAGTTTTTCTGGGGTGGAGGGTGCTGCTGCTTACTTTGCAGGTTCTTTGGCATTGATCTCCGATGCTGGCCATATGGTGACCGATGCCGCGGCTTTAGGCTTGGCTCTTTTAGCGCAAATCATTTCCAAACGTCCGCCATCACCTAAACATTCTTTTGGCTTTGGCCGTGCAGAAGCTCTCGCTGCGTTTGTTAACGGCATTGTGATGTTGGTCTTGGTGGCATGGATTGTGTTTGAAGCAATTAGTCGCTTCTATACCCCACATCAAGTCGATGGACTCACGGTGACGATTGTTGCTGCCATTGGCTTATTGATGAATGTTGTGGTTGCTTGGGTTTTATCGCGCGACAAGAAGAGCGTGAATACCAGAGCAGCTTTAGTGCATGTGATGGGCGACTTGCTTGGTTCGGTCGCTGCATTGCTTGCGGGTCTCGTGATTCAACTGACTGGATGGATGCCAATCGATGCCATTCTTTCTATCTTAGTTTCCTTATTGATTCTGAAGTCCACCATCAGCATCCTGCATGAGTCCTATCACTTTCTGATGGAAGGTGTGCCTCTGCATATCGATTATTTGCAGGTGGGTAGCGATTTGAAAAAGGTACCTGGCGTACTGGCAGTTCACGATCTACACGTTTGGGAAATGACACCAAGTTTCCCGGCCTTGATCGGCCATATTGAAATTGAGCACATGCAAGACTGGCCAGAAATCATGTCGCGCATTAATGTGATGTTGCTTGATCAACATGGCATTGATCACGTGACCTTGCAGCCTGAAGAAGTAGGTCAGCATGAGCATGACCATTATCATGATGACATTCCTCAAGCCCAAAATTCAGCACCAGTAGCGCTACACGCAGGCGATACCTTTTTTGTTCAGTGCACTAATGGTGATGGTAGTCATCGTATGGCTTATCACGCTTGGGGCGACCCAAGTAATCCAAAAGTATTACTTTGTGTACATGGCCTTACCAGACGCGGTAGTGATTTCAATACCTTGGCACAAGCGATGTCCAAGGATTATTACGTTGTCTGTCCAGATGTAGTTGGTCGGGGTGACTCTGATCGTCTCCAGAACCCCATGATGTATGCCGTTCCTCAGTATGTTGCTGATATGGCTAGCTTGGTAAAGCATTTGGGCGTAGCGCATGTGGATTGGTTGGGCACCTCGATGGGTGGTTTGATTGGTATGGTCTTCGCTTCAATGCCAAACTCACCTATTCGCCGTATGTTGATCAATGATGTGGGTCCGCGCATTGAACCTGAAGCGATTAAGCGATTAGGTTCTTATGTTGGCCAAACCTTTTCTTTTGCAAACCGCGCAGATGCACTTGAGCGTTTGAATGCCATTTGCGCTAGCTTTGGTGAGCACACACCACAAGAGTGGGAGATTTATAACGGACCCATGCTGATCCAGAAGAATGGCCTATGGGAAATGCATTACGACCCAGATATTTCAGTGCCGTTTGCTTCTGTTAATCCGATTATGGCCAAGGCGGGTGAGATGGCGATGTGGCATGCGTTTAAGCAAATTCATATTCCGATGCTAATCGTGCGCGGTGGTAATTCAGATCTCCTGTCTGCTAAAACAGTTGCAGAGATGTGTAAAGTTAATCCGTACGCAAGAAGTATTGAGATTCCAAATGTAGGTCATGCGCCAGCGTTTGTGAAGACCGAGCAAATTGCTTTAGCAAAAGAATTCTTTAGCTAAGTAAGTCTTCATGTTTGTGTACTCACACAGCAACCCCCACAGTCTGTAAAAACTCTGCATCGCGTCATGGCACATTCACCCGAGAAATTTAAAATCATTGATGGCTGGTATGGTGAGCCAGCAGAAAGTCATGCTTCTGGCGTTTCGCAGATTTTGCAAATGCTCCATCTCGATGAAGCGACTTTAACCGCAGCTGCCAATATTGCACGCACCCACGGCAAAGAAGCGCTCACCAAATTGATTGGAGATGAGTCGGCAAAATTGCTGATTGGATATCGAGGTCTACGGCAGGCACAAGCAAAACTGGTGCGTGATGATGGTGGTTTGAGTGTTTCTGGCCAAGAAGAGATGTTGCGCAAAATGCTCTTGGCCTTTGGTGACGATTTGCGAGTGGTCTTGATTTATCTTGCATCTCGTTTGCAAACGCTACGATGGGTCACCCAAGAAAAGATCCAAATGCCTGCAGCTTGGGCACAAGAGATTCTCGATATTGATGCTTCATTAGCAAACCGCCTGGGTATTTGGCAGATGAAGTGGGAGATGGAAGATTTAGCCTTCCGTACTTTGTCCCCACAAACATATCGCGACATCGCCAAAATGTTAGATGCCAAACGCATTGAACGCGAGTCTTTTATCGATCAAATTGTCCTGCGCTTAACGCAAGAGCTACATGCTGCTGGTGTCGAGGGTGAAGTATTGGGTAGACCCAAACACATCTATAGTATTTGGAAAAAAATGCAGGGCAAGTCTTTAGACTTTGCTAATCTCTACGACGTTAGAGCATTTCGGGTATTGGTTGCCGATATCAAATCTTGTTATGCGATTTTGGGTTTGGCGCACAACATATGGCAACCTGTGCCTCGTGAGTTTGATGACTACATTGCCAGACCTAAACCCAATGGCTATCAATCTTTGCATACCGTGGTCATGGATGAGCATGGCACAGCCTTTGAGATTCAGGTACGCACTCAAGAAATGCATCAACAGGCGGAGTACGGTTTGGCTGCGCACTGGCGTTACAAAGAGGGTGCATATACAGGCGCTGCTACGCCACCTAAGAATGCTCCAGCCAACCCAAGCCATCAAACTGGCACACACAGCGCTGCAGTCGCCTATGAGAGACAGATTGCCTGGGCAAGACAGCTCATCTCATGGAAGGAAGATGCTTGGGATCAACTCAAACATCATGAGATTGACGATCATATTTATGTGCTGACCCCTTTAGGGAAAGTAATCTCCCTTGAGAAGGGTTCCTCACCCATAGATTTTGCTTATGCAGTCCACACCGACTTAGGACATCGTTGTCGTGGTGCACGAGTCGATGGTGCGATGGTGACATTGGATACTCCGCTACAGAATGGTCAAACAGTCGAAATCATCACCGTCAAGCATGGTGGACCTTCACGAGATTGGATTAGTCCTGATCGCAACTATCTGCGCTCACAAAGAGCGCGTACTCGCGTGCGTGCCTGGTTCAACGCCTTAGACGATGAAGAGACTGCGGCTCATACCAAGACTGCTGAGGCGAAGGTAGAGCAGAAGCCTGAACCCAAGACTGCGGCCACGCCGGAAATTATTCTTCGCCCAAGCACTCGCAAGCAAGGCCAAGGTAGTGATGTTCTCGTGGTGGGGGTAGATTCTTTACTTACACAGTTGGCGCGTTGCTGCCGCCCAGTACCGCCTGATGTGATCGCAGGCTTTGTGACGCAAGGTCGTGGTGTATCGATTCATCGACGCTCTTGCAAGACCTTCAGAGGTCTTTTAGAAAGAGCTCCAGAAAGAGTCATTCAGACAGCATGGAATGAAGCCGGTGGGGTGCTTAATCCCAAAGACGAGTCTAAGCGGGTCTTTCCGGCGGATTTGGCGGTCAGCGCTTTGGATCGTCCGGAATTGATGCGGGAGTTATTTGAGGTGCTAACAAGGCAGGGCGTGCACGTGATTGATTTACGCAAATCTGCCAAAAAAGGTGTCGCCCAGATCCTGTTGACTGTAGAAATCAAGGACTCAGAAGCGCTGCGCCTAGTGCAAAACAGCCTTGAGGAGCTCAAAGGCGTTACTCAAGTACGCCGCCGGTGATAAACTCTTGGTCTTAATAGGCTCGTAGCTCAGCTGGTTAGAGCACCACCTTGACATGGTGGGGGTCGTTGGTTCGAGTCCAATCGAGCCTACCAACGAATAAAGACCCAAAAGTGCGCGGTTGCCTAAAGCTTCCGCGCTTTCTTTTTAGTGGATGTCGTGCTGTACTGATGCAAATGTTGCCGTATATAAACAAGATGGAGTGGTCATGCTAGTAGTAACTCTGCCAGATGGATCAAAACGTGAATTTGAGGCTCCCGTTCGCGTAGCTGACGTTGCCCAAAGCATCGGCAGTGGGCTTGCTAAAGCCGCCTTGGGTGGCATTGTTGACGGCAAGATGGTTGATACGAGTTTTGTGATCGACAAAGATAGTCAGCTCGCCATCATTACCGATAAGAGTCCTGAGGCGCTAGAAATTGTGCGTCACTCCACTGCACATTTACTGGCATACGCCGTAAAAGAATTATTTCCAGAAGCGCAAGTCACCATCGGTCCAGTAGTGGATAACGGTTTTTACTATGACTTCTCTTACCATCGCCCCTTTACGCCCGATGACTTAGTTGCTCTAGAAAAGAAAATGACTGAGTTGGCTAAAAAAGATGAGCCAGTGACGCGTAGCGTATTGCCCCGTGATGAGGCGATCAAATTCTTCAAAGATCAGGGCGAGCATTACAAGGCTGAGCTGATTGCTAGCATTCCACAAGGTGAAGATGTTTCACTCTATGCAGAAGGTAAGTTCACTGACTTATGTCGTGGCCCCCATGTACCGTCAACTGGCAAGCTCAAAGTATTTAAGCTCATGAAGCTTGCTGGTGCTTACTGGCGTGGCGATAGTAAGAATGAGATGTTGCAGCGTATCTATGGCACTGCTTGGTTGAAAAAAGAAGATCAAGACGCTTACCTGCATATGCTGGAAGAAGCAGAGAAGCGTGACCACCGCCGTTTAGGTAAGACTTTAGATTTATTCCATTTTCAAGAAGAAGCCCCAGGCCTCATTTTCTGGCATCCAAAGGGCTGGTCGATTTGGCAAGAAGTTGAGCAATACATGCGCCGCGTTTATCAAAACGAAGGCTACCAAGAAGTCAAAGCGCCACAAATTTTGGATCGCGGGCTTTGGGAAAAATCAGGCCACTGGGATAACTACAAAGAAAACATGTTCACGACGGAGTCGGAGAACCGTGCTTATGCATTGAAGCCGATGAACTGCCCTGGCCACATACAGATTTTCAATTCTGGATTGCATAGCTATCGTGAGTTGCCATTGCGTTACGGCGAGTTTGGTCAATGCCACCGCAATGAACCATCGGGTGCCTTGCATGGTTTGATGCGCGTACGTGGTTTTACTCAAGATGATGGCCATATTTTCTGTACAGAAGATCAGATTCAGTCAGAAGTAGCTGCTTTTGATAAAGCGGTGCGTGCGGTATACCAAGATTTTGGCTTTACTGAGGTTGCAGTTAAGCTCGCCTTGCGCCCAGTCAAACGTGTCGGTGATGATGCGATTTGGGATAAAGCGGAAGCGGCCCTTCGTGGAGCCCTCAAAGCTTCCGGCCAAGAATGGGAAGAATTGCCAGGCGAGGGTGCTTTTTATGGTCCTAAGATCGAATATCACCTCAAAGACTCCATTGGGCGTACTTGGCAGTGCGGCACCATTCAGGTAGATTTCTCCATGCCTGAGCGCTTAGGCGCTGAATATGTCACCGAAGAAAACACCCGCAAGGCCCCAGTGATGCTTCATAGGGCAATTGTGGGTTCTTTAGAGCGTTTTATCGGCATTTTGATCGAAAACCATGCTGGAAACATGCCGGCTTGGCTTGCTCCTACCCAGGCCGTTGTCCTCAATATCTCCGATAATTCTGCTGCATATGCACAACAAGTCCAGCAATCGTTGAAAAAACAAGGGTTTAGAGTCGAATCCGATTTGCGAAATGAGAAAATTACGTATAAAATACGCGAGCACGCATTACAGAAGATCCCATTTTTGCTAGTTGTTGGTGATAAAGAGTCTGAAAGTAATACTGTGGCCGTTCGTGCCCGTGGCGGAGTGGATTTAGGTGTAATGCCTCTTGAAGCCTTCGTTGCCCGACTCCAGCAGGATATATCCCAGAAGGTCGGACCCGAGCAAAGCTAGGGGTGGATGGCTTTTATTGTTAATTTATAAGGAATTAGAAGATCGCTACTGATAAATCGCAGCGCATTAACCGGGAAATTACTGCTCCTGAAGTGCGTCTGATTGGACTGGATGGTGAACCCATCGGTGTAGTTAAGTTGAGTGAAGCCCTGGCTTTAGCCGAAGAGAAAGAGACCGATCTGGTTGAAATTGCTCCGACAGCTGTGCCTCCTGTAGTCCGGATCATGGACTTTGGCAAATTCAAGTACCAAGAAGCTAAGCGTATGCATGAAGCTAAGCTGAAGCAAAAGGTGATTCAGGTGAAGGAAGTTAAATTCCGTCCCGGCACTGATGATGGTGACTATGGTGTGAAACTACGCAATCTAATCCGCTTTTTGGAAGATGGCGATAAGACAAAGATTACGCTGCGGTTTCGGGGTCGTGAAATGGCCCATCAAGAAATCGGAGTCAGAATGTTGGAGCGTTTGAAGTTGGACCTTGTTGAACATGGCCAAGTCGAACAGTTTCCAAAAATGGAAGGCCGCCAGATGGTGATGGTATTGGCCCCCATTCGTAAGGCTAAGTAACAAGACAATTCTTTGGAGTTAGATTGTTGTTTATGTAGGGAGGGGTCGCAAGACTCTGGTTTTTAGAAGTGCTTCTAGGTACAGGAAGAGTGACCGTCGGTTGCCACCTATGTTGCACAAGTAGATGAAGGGGTGCTTTATGCCCAAGATGAAGAGCAAGAGTAGCGCTAAAAAGCGCTTTACGGTTCGCGCAGGCGGAACGATTAAACGAGGTCAGGCTTTCAAACGCCACATCCTCACCAAGAAGACCACAAAGAACAAGCGTCATTTGCGTGGTACTACCGAAGTTGCGAAGGCAGACGTTAAGTCAATTCGCTCCATGCTTCCTTACGCTTAACCTCAGACTAAATTAGGAGAATTAAATGCCAAGAGTCAAACGTGGGGTTACAGCAAGAGCCCGTCATAAAAAAATCACCGATGCCGCAACAGGTTACCGCGGTCGTCGTAAGAACGTATTCCGTATTGCTAAGCAAGCGGTTATGCGTGCTGGTCAATATGCATATCGTGACCGTCGCAATAAGAAACGTGTATTCCGCGCTTTGTGGATTGCTCGTATCAACGCGGCAGTACGTCAGCATGACATGACCTATAGCGTATTCATGAATGGTATGAAGAAAGCTGCGATCGAACTTGACCGCAAAGTACTTTCTGATATGGCCATTGCTGACAAAGCAGCTTTTGCCGCTTTGGTTACTCGGATCAAATCCGTAGTAAGCGCTGCAGCTTAATTCTTAGTTACTAAAAACTAAGCTGCAATGGTTTCTCTCGACCACATTGTCGAGGATGCTAAACGTGATTTCCTCGGAGCTGCCGATGCGGCAGCTCTAGAGGATGCCAAAGCCAAGTACCTCGGTAAATCAGGTGTTCTCACCGAGCGTCTCAAGGCGCTTGGTGGAATGTCGCCTGACGAGCGCAAAAGTGCTGGCGCCCAAATTAATCAAGTCAAAACAGCAGTAGAGGCGGCTCTCCAAGAGCGTCGCCAAGCTTTGGCTGATGCCGTATTGCTGCAACGTCTCGCAGCTGAATCCATTGATGTATCCCTTCCGGGTCGTGGTCAAGCAGTTGGTAGCTTACATCCCGTGATGCGCACTTGGGAGCGCGTTGAAGAAATCTTCCGCTCCATTGGGTTTGATGTTGCTGACGGCCCTGAAATTGAAACCGATTGGTTTAATTTCACAGCCTTAAATAGCCCTGAGAATCATCCCGCCCGTTCGATGCAGGATACTTTTTATATTGATGGCAAAGATTCTCAACAGAAGCCTTTGTTATTGCGTACGCATACCAGTCCGATTCAGGTTCGTTATGCCAGTGAGCACGTCAAGAAATACGCTCATGCCGATGTCATGCCGCCAATCAAGGTGATTGCGCCTGGCAGAACCTACCGCGTGGATAGTGATGCAACGCACTCGCCGATGTTTCATCAAGTTGAAGGCTTGTGGATTGCTGAGACAGTCTCATTTGCAGACCTTAAGGGCGTTTATACAGATTTCTTAAGAACTTTTTTTGAAACGAATGCATTACAGGTTCGCTTTCGCCCATCGTATTTCCCATTCACAGAACCCTCTGCTGAAATTGATATGGCCTTTGGTGGCGGCAAGTTAGCCGGCCGTTGGTTGGAGATTTCTGGAGCAGGGCAGGTGCATCCAAATGTATTGCGTAATATGGGTATTGATCCAGAACGCTATACCGGATTTGCTTTTGGTTCTGGCTTAGAGCGCTTAACCATGTTGCGTTATGGCATTGATGATTTGCGACTCTTCTTTGAGAATGATTTACGTTTCTTAGCGCAATTTCCAGCTTAAGCAGAACGGCAAAGATAAGGCTATGCAATTTTCAGAATCTTGGCTCCGTCAGTATGTAAACCCAGCGCTTGATAGTGATGCATTAGGTCATGCCATGACCATGGCAGGTCTTGAAGTAGAAGAGCAGCATTCAGTAGCCCCCGCATTTACGAAGATTGTGATTGCACAAATTCTATCTGCCGAGCAACATCCCGACGCTGATCGTTTACGCGTTTGCAAAGTAGACGCTGGTACTGGTCAAGAATTGCAAATCGTTTGTGGTGCCCCGAATGCACGTGCTGGGATCAAAATTCCGTGTGCCATGGTTGGTGCAGAGCTCCCACCGGCAGAAGCTGGTGGCAAGCCGTTCATGATCAAAGTAGGCAAGCTGCGCGGTGTAGAGAGTCAGGGTATGTTGTGCTCTGGTCGCGAGCTAGGTTTAGGCGATGACCACGAAGGTATTTTGGAATTGCCTGCCGATGCACCAGTAGGTCAAGACATCCGCGAGTACCTCGATCTAGATGATCAAATTTTTGTGATTAAGTTAACACCTAATAAGGCTGATTGCTTGTCATTAATTGGGATGGCTCGTGAGGTCTCTGCCATTACTGGCGCTGCTTTATGTACTCCAAAATGGAATACGCCAACTGCAGGCATTCAAGACAAAGTCAAAGTGACTGTTGAGAATAAAGACTTGTGCGGTCGTTTTGCTGGTCGCATGATCCGCGGCGTTAATCCAAAAGCCAAAACGCCGAGCCATATAGTGCAGCGTTTAGCTCGCGCCGGTCAGAGAAGTATTTCTGCTTTAGTCGATTTATCCAATTACGTCATGTTAGAAATGGGTCAACCCACCCACGTGTTTGATATCGATAAGTTATCTGGTGACATCACTGTGCGTTGGGGCAAGGCTGGCGAAACCCTCGAATTACTCAACGGCCAAACAGTTACTCTGCTTGGTCCTGATTCTTCAGGAAAAACACAGGATGCGGGTGTTGTTGCCGACCAAACTGGTCCGGTCGCCCTAGCCGGCATCATGGGTGGCAATCATTGCGCCGTCAGCGATGACACTCAAAATATCTATGTAGAGGCAGCTTATTGGTTGCCATCTGCGATTCAAGGCCGTGCCCGTCGCTTTAATTTCAGTACCGATGCAGCGCATCGTTTTGAACGTGGTGTAGATCCACAAGCTACTGTTATTTGCTTAGAGTATTTAAGCTCTCTCATTCTTGAAGTGTGCGGTGGTCAAGCTGGTCCTGTTGATGATCAAATTCTCAATGTGCCAGAACGCAAACCAGTACGTATGCGTTTAGCGCGTGCGATGAAAGTCATCGGCATTCCCCTAACCAATGACATTGTGGCAGACGTATTTAAGCGCCTTGGCTTTGAGTTCAAACAAGATGCGAATGATGTTTTTGTTGTGACGCCACCAAGCTATCGCTTTGATATTGAAATTGAAGAAGATTTGATTGAAGAAGTTGCGCGTATGTACGGCTTCGAGAATATTCCAGATCAACCTCCGGTTGCCTCGTTAAAAATGAGTGCTAAAGCCGAAGCAAAGCGGGGCGTTCATTTATTGCGCCAGCGTTTTGCCTTGCAAGGCTATCAAGAGGCTGTGAATTTTGGCTTTACCGATCAAGAAAGCGAACAGCGTCTTGCCGGGGTAGCGGAAAAAGACCTCATTAAGGTATTAAATCCGATTGCCAGTCAGTATGGCGTAATGCGTAGCAATCTTTGGGGTGGCTTATTGGGTAATCTCAAAGCTAACCTCAATAGGGGTGCCAGCCGTGTTCGCCTATTTGAAACTGGTCGTGTATTTAAGCGTGATACCAGTATTGCTGAAGAAGCTGGCAAAGTAGCAGGGTTTGCACAGCCTCAACGGATTGGCGGTTTAGCTTATGGTGCATTTGTGCCGGAGCAGTGGGGAAGTGCAAATCGCGCAGTCGATTTCTTTGATGTCAAAGGCGATTTAGAGCGAGTCTTAGATCCACTCCATTTCGTTACTCAAACTGCTGTGCATCCAGCATTGCATCCTGGTCGTTCAGCTAATATTGTGTTGCAGACACCAGAGGGCATGTTAAATGTTGGCTGGATTGGTGAATTACATCCTGGCTTGCAGCAATCCTACGAACTACCCCAAGCCCCCATCCTTTTTGAATTAGATTTAGAAGCCATTCGTGAGTTGGGCTTGCCCGCGCCAGAAGAGTTAAGTAAATTTCCTGCAGTGCAGCGAGATTTAGCGGTAGTCGTCAAACAGAATGTCTCGGCACAATCTTTGCTCGATGTTATGACGGCTAGTAAGCAGAATTTTGTGCGCTCGATAGAGCTTTTTGATGAATTCAAGCCCAAGACTGGTTCTAGCAGTATGGCTGACGATGAGAAGAGTTTAGCGTTCCGTGTGACTCTGCTAAACCCTAATGAAACTTTGCAAGACCCCCAAATTGATGCAGTTATGGCATCTTTATTGGGCGCTGTTGAGAAAAAGTGCGCCGCTCGTCTGCGCTAGGTTTAGTATTAGTCAAATATCATATAAATAGCAATATAAGAGACTGGCAATGAGCGAAATAATTACCAACGACACCGTTACAAAAAATGAACTATCTGAAGCGCTCTTTGACCAAGTTGGGCTAAACAAGCGTGAAGCAAAAGATATGATCGACGCTTTTTTTGATCGTATTGGTGAATCACTACAGGCTGGTGTTGAGGTCAAGATCTCCGGTTTTGGTAATTTTCAGTTGCGCAATAAATCAGCTCGTCCAGGCCGCAATCCAAAAACAGGTCAAATGATTCCGATTGCAGCTCGCCGTGTAGTGACTTTTCACGCTAGTCAAAAGCTTAAGGACGTAGTTGAGTCTCATGCTCGAGAAAACAGCATTTGATTCTGGCGCAGCACTGCATAGTTCGCAGTTGCCGCCGATACCCGCCAAGCGTTACTTCACTATTGGTGAGGTTGCAGACTTGTGCGGAGTACGCTCACATGTTTTGCGTTACTGGGAACAAGAATTCTCACAGCTAAGCCCTCAAAAACGACGCGGTAACCGCCGTTACTATCAACATCACGAAGTCGTATTGATTCGTAAAATTCGATCTCTTCTCTATGAAGAGGGTTTCACGATTAGCGGTGCCAGAAATCGCTTAGATGAAGCGCGTGGCGAGCTACGCTTGCGCGATGAGTTGCAAGCAGTGCTGCAGATTCTCGCTAAATAGTTACTGATACAATTTTGTTTTCCGTCGGGGCGTAGCGCAGCCTGGTAGCGTACATGCATGGGGTGCATGTGGTCGGAGGTTCAAATCCTCTCGCCCCGACCATTCAATTCAAGCCTCC
>Ga0214228_1000055_pt1 | contig 34913 bp, 24 predicted proteins | sample TroBogypolimnion_21_FD_153066 | JGI IMG/M metagenome (GOLD analysis project Ga0214228, IMG submission 153066) | Freshwater microbial communities from Trout Bog Lake, WI - 05NOV2007 hypolimnion | ecosystem: Environmental > Aquatic > Freshwater > Lake > Hypolimnion/Profundal zone | place: Trout... | reverse complement strand
CCCCGGAAATCCCGGTCGCACGTACCTGAGCGGTAAAGGACTTTCGTATCCATTCGTGCTGCCTGAGCCTTTTGCTACGCAATTGGCCGACGTTCGCGCCAAAGCCAATGCACAGGTGGAAGCTATGTGTGGCAAGGTCAATGAAATTCTGGCTACGAATAATGCTGGTTTTACATTAGACTTCGAATGGATTAAAAACGACCTGACCAAAGGTTCTATCCGCGAACGCCATTTGGCCAAAGCATTGCGCATGAAAGTATACGAAGCTTGTAATAACAATCCATTGGATATTCGCATCTTGTTTCACAAAGTTTTCGGAGGAAAAGAATTGAAATCGGGCATCAATGACATAGCCGGAGTGGAAAACGAAATCCGTGGCAACTTGCTCAAAGCAGGTGGCGGTGCTTTCGTTCCCGAAGATCCGAAGGCATTTTTGCCTATGCAGACCGTTTGCGATATTATCGTGGCGGGCGGCGGCATACCAACCTATCCGTTCCTGGCCGACGATGCCAAAGGTGGTTATACCGATTTCGAAGGTGATTTGGAAAAAGTGGCAAAGCAATTGACCGAGCGCGGTTTCCATTCGGTAGAGTTTATCACTACCCGCAACGGAGTGGAATTGTTGGAAAAATATGCTTCTTACCTGCATGAACAGGGCTTTGTAGTGACATTTGGTAGCGAGCACAACACGCCTGCCATGGAACCAATTGAGCTTTTTGCGCGTAACAGCACACCACTTACCGATCGTTTGTTGCAAATCAACTACGAAGGTGTTTGCGTGGTAGCAGCACACCAACATTTGGTAGCACAAGGCCTGCGTGGCTACGTGAATGCCAACGGACAAGCCGACCGCAGCAAACGTGCTGAGTTTATTAAGTTGGGAGATCAACTAATTTCTGCCCCTTAACCACCTAAAGGATTTGCCCCCTAACCCACTGAAGGGGGAATATTGAGTTAGAAGGAAGTTTTGTAGAACTAATTAAAACACAATGAATAATACAGAAAACAACGATAATTGCTCTCTTACTCCCCCTCCAGGGGGCTGGGGGGCAGCTTTGACTGATTTAATTTCAATATCGCAATTCTACGGTCGTGATAGCCGTTTCGTGATTGCTGGCGGTGGAAATACATCGTACAAAAACGCAGAGAAAATCTGGGTAAAAGCCAGTGGTTCGTCGTTGGCAACCATTACCGAAGACGGTTTTGCGGTGCTGGACCGTGCAAAACTGAATCTCATGTCCGACAAAGTGTACAGCACCAATGCGGCTGAACGTGAGGAGCAGGTGAAAAATGATTTAGCTGATGCTACTATCACCAAAGGCAAACGTCCATCGGTGGAAACATCGATGCACAACGTGATTGACTTTGCCTTTGTGGTACACATGCACCCAACATTGGTAAATGGTTTGATGTGCGCTCAGAATGCCGAAAGTGATTTGAAAAGATTATTCGGAGCCAAAGCATTGTACATCGAATACACTGATCCGGGTTACGTATTGTTCAAAAAAGTAGAAGATGCCATCAAAACTTTTCGTGCTGAGGACGGTGCCGAGCCTGCTGTTATCTGGTTGCAAAACCACGGAATCTTCGTGGCTGCCAACAGCATTGAAGAAATAAAAGTACTTTACGATAAAATTCTGGGTACACTTGAGAAATTTGCCCCCCAACCCCCTCAAGGGGGAGAATTGGTTCCCCCTTCAGGGGGGCAGGGGGCAGTTGAAATCCTTCCGGGCATTCGTATGATGCTTTCAAAAGAAGGTTTGAAAACCCTGAAAGTGCGCAAAAATGCGTTGGTAAAACATTTCTACGATACCGAAGAAGCACAAGCCAAAATTGCCAAACCGTTTACTCCGGACGCGATTGTTTATAGCAAATCGAACTATATTTTCCTTAACGACGACGAACCGGAAGCCGTATTGGCCGAGGCTGCGAAACAAATTCCGGCTTTCACTGCTAAGTTTGGATATCAGCCCAAAGTGATTCTGATTAAAGGAATCGGTTTAGTGGCTGTGGGCGATAATGCTGCTCAGTGCGACATTATTCTGGATGTGTTCGAAGATGCGATGAAGATTGCCTTTTATTCCGAATCATTTGGTGGTCCTCACCCAATGACGCAAGCGCAAATTGACTTTATCGACAACTGGGAAGTGGAAAACTACCGTCGCAGTGTGGCGGCAGGTGGAGCTGCTGGTCGTGCCGAGAATAAAACCATTATTGTAACCGGAGCTGCACAAGGCTTTGGCGAAGGAATTGCCCGCTGCTTGTTGCTACAAGGTGCTAACATCGTTGTTGCCGACATGAACGAAGCGGTTGGACGTGCCACTGTGGAGCGTTTCAATGGCATGGCAAAAAGCAACCGTGCTATCTTCGTAAAAACCAATGTTAGCGAAATTCCAAGCATCGAAAACCTCGTTCACGAAACCATTTGCAACTTTGGAGCTATTGATACGTTCATTAGCAATGCAGGCGTTCTGCGTGCCGGTGGACTGGAAGATATGACCCCCGAAGATTTCGAATTCGTAACGAAAATCAATTATAATGCTTATTTCTATTGCACCAAAGTGGTTAGCCGCGTAATGAAGCTTCAAACTAAGTACGCACCGGAGTATTATGCTGACATAATTCAGGTTAATTCCAAATCGGGATTGCGCGGTAGCAAGGCGAATTTCGCTTATGCCGGTGGTAAATTTGGTGGGATTGGCCTGACTCAATCTTTCGCGTTGGAGCTGGCTCCATTCCGCATTAAGGTGAACTCAATCTGCCCAGGCAACTTCTACGAAGGGCCGCTTTGGAGCGATTCTGAAAACGGACTTTTTGTACAATATTTAAATGCAGGAAAAGTGCCCGGTGCCAAAACAATTGAAGACGTCAAAGAGTTTTACTTAGCGCAGGTTCCCATGAAAAAAGGATGCTCGCCCGAGGACGTTACCAAAGGTGCGTTGTACTTGATGGAACAATGTGGCGAAACCGGACAGGCATTGCCAATTACAGGTGGGCAGGTGATGCTGAACTAAAAGCCCCTCCAAACCTCCCCGAAGGGGAGGCTTAAAGACATATTCTATAAAATTTTAAAATGAAATAAAAAATGTAGCTAACCAAAAGCCTCCCCTTCGGGGAGGTTTGGAGGGGCTGTTTCTTATTATGAAAACAAAAGCAATCCGTTTATATGGCAAAAAAGATCTTCGTTTGGAAGAGTTCGAATTGCCACAGATTAAAGACAATGAAATATTGGCGAAAGTAGTTTCCGATTCGCTGTGTATGTCCTCATACAAAGCAGCAACTCAGGCTACCGACCACAAACGTGTTCCAAATGATATCGCCGAAAATCCGATTATCATCGGGCATGAATTTGCCGGCGAATTGGTACAAATCGGTGCAAAATGGGCTGATAAATTCAGCGCTGGAGATAAATTCTCTATCCAACCGGCGTTGTATTTCGAAAATGGTCCTGTGGGCGTGTTGAGCGCACCGGGTTACAGTTACCAGCACATTGGTGGTGATGCAACTTATGTGATTATTCCGAACGAGGTAATGGAAAAAGACTGCTTGCTGGCTTACAAAGGCGAAGGGTATTATCCCGCTTCGTTGGCAGAACCGCTTTCGTGCGTGATTGGTGCTATGCATGCCAACTATCACACTACTCCCGGAAGCTATGTTCATAAAATGGACATTGTAGATGGTGGTAAAATGGCCGTGTTGGCAGGTGTTGGTCCTATGGGATTGGCCGCTATCAACTACGTGCTTCGTCGCGACGACCGCAAACCGTCTGTATTGGTGGTAACCGACGTAGATCAAACCCGTTTGAATCGCGCTGCGCAGTTTTATAGCGTAGAATTTGCTGCTTCACGCGGTATCGATTTGAAATATATCAACACCGGCAACATGCAAAATCCGGTAGAAGAGCTGAAAGCGATTACCGGCGGATACGGATACGACGATGTGTTTGTATTTGCTCCTGTAAAACCGGTGGTGGAGCAGGGCGATGCTATTCTGGCATTCGATGGTTGTTTGAACTTCTTTGCAGGTCCAAGTGATTCGAACTTCAGTGCTTCGTTCAATTTCTATAACGTACATTATGCTTACACGCACGTGGTGGGAACCAGCGGTGGAAATACCGACGACATGGTGGAAGCGCTTGATATGATGTCGAAAGGACTTGACCCTGCCGGACTGGTAACGCACATTGGCGGTTTAGGAGCTGTTATTGAGGCAACCAAACATTTACCTGAAATTCCGGGTGGAAAAAAACTGATTTATACGCATATTGATATGCCGTTGACACCTATTTCGGACTTTGCCAAACTGGGCGAAAGTAACGAAGTGTACAAAAAACTGGCAGAAATGTGTGAGAAAAACCTTGGTTTGTGGAGCGTGGAGGCCGAAACTTATTTGTTGGCCAACGCAGATAAACTATAGCCCCTCCAAACCTCCCCGAAGGGGAGGCTTAAGACTTATTCTTTGAAATTTGTTATAGGGATTATTTATTAAACTACTTTCAAATATTGTTTTGAAGTTTTTAAACAACAGCTACCCCGCTGTGAGCCTCCCCTTTGGGGAGGTTTGGAGGGGCTTTATTTATGAAACAACTAGATGTAAAATTAATGCATCCGAAAGAACAGATTAATGTGATTATCGGACGTATTTATCGGAGTGGTATGACTACTACTTCAGGTGGAAACATTTCCATTAAAGATGGAAACGGTGATATTTGGATCACGCCTTCGGCGGTTGACAAAGGATCATTGACAGTAAAGGATATCGTGTGCGTGAAAAAGGACGGAACGGTGATTGGTCAACATAAACCATCGTCAGAATTTCCATTCCACAAAGCTATTTATGAAGCACGCCCTGAATTAACGTCCATTATTCATGCTCATCCACCCGGATTGGTAGCCTTCAGTATTGCCCGTGTGGTGCCTGATACGAGTATTGTACCTCAAGCCCGAAAAATATGTGGCGAAATTGGTTTTGCTCCTTACGGTTGCCCCGGCAGTGAAGATTTGGGAAAGAAAATTGCCAACGAATTCAAAAACAAAAAGTACAAAGCTGTTATCATGGAAAACCACGGAGTTGTACTTGGTGGAACTGATATGATGGACGCTTATCAACGTTTCGAAACACTGGAATTTTGTTGTCGGACTATTGTAAATGCCGGTAGAATTGGTAAAATCAACACGCTGACTGACGAACAGATTTCGAAATATGTCAATCATTTTCCGAAAAATATCACCCCGTTTATGGACGTGGAATATCCATCTGATGAGCGTGAAATCCGTACCGAAATGGTCAACATTATTCGTCGTGCCTGCGATCAGGGATTGATGATTTCGACCTATGGAACAGTTTCTGTACGTTGGAGAGATAATGATTTTCTCATTACGCCACGCGACGTTGCCCGCTGGGATATTTTGGCAAAGAATATCGTTCAAGTTAAAAACGGGATGGCTGAAGCAGGTAAAGAACCAAGTCGCTCAGTAGCACTTCACCACCGTATTTATCAGCTTTATCCGCATATTAACTCGATTATAACCACGCAGCCTACCAACCTGATGGCTCACGCGGTAAGTCACCAGAAATTTGATGTACGTACCATTCCTGAGAGCTGGATTTTCCTTCAGGACGTACCATCCATTCCATTCGAAAGTTTGTATAATGACACCGAAATGATTGCCGAAATGTTTGCTAAAAACCGTGTGGTAATTGTTGAAAATGACTGTGTGATTGTAACCGGTAATAAGCTAATTAATACCTTCGATTACCTCGAAGTAGCTGAATTTTCAGCTAATTCATTAGTTATGGCTTCGTCTATCGGACCTCTTAAACCAATGGGTGACAAGGAAATTGATGAATTGCGGGTGGCATTTAATGTGAAATAGACCCCCAACCCCCAAAGGGGGCTTTAAGAATAAGTTCCTAAAGGGGAATTATGCAAGTTCGTCTTCATAATTCCCCTTTATTTTTGTATTTTTGTAAAGTAAATCAGGACATAAAAAACAGAGCTAACTCAGTTTCCCTTTAGGGTTTGTTTTTTTTTAATTATGCAAATTATTTACTCCACATCCAATTCACCTACTTTCAATCTGGCAGCCGAGGAATATCTTTTTACCGAGCGTCAGGATGATTTGTTGTTTTTATATGTGAATGAGCCTTCGGTAATTATCGGGTGTAATCAAGCTATTCGGAATGAGGTAGATTTGGAATATTGTGCGCAGAATGAGATTCGAATCGTAAGACGAATGTCGGGTGGTGGAGCTGTGTTTCATGATTTGGGGAACCTGAATTTTTGTTATATTTTCAACAAAGAGGAAAGCAAATCATCACTTAATACTGATTTCCTTAAACCCATTGTTAAGATTCTTACTGATTTGGGAGTTCCTGTGGAAATTGGCAAACGTAAAGACCTTTGGCTGCAAAGCCAATATAAAATCTCCGGAACGGCTTCGCATGTAGCCAAAAATCGGGAGTTGCATCATGGCACTTTGTTGTACGATACCAACCTAAAACTGCTTGAAAAGTCGCTTTCCTCAATCCAAAAAGATGAAAGCGTAAAAGCCATTGCATCGGTTCCAAGTAAGGTAAAGAACCTACGAACTTGGTTTGAAGGGCAAGGACAGGTAACATTGAATGCAGTCGATTTTTTTGTTTTCTTCAAGAATAGATTATTTGAAATTTATAAATCCGAGATTGAAACAAACTTGTCGGAAGTCGAAAAAGAAGAGATACAGTTTTTGGTTGAAAGCAAATATCTTTCAGATAATTGGACATATAAAAAATAGTAATATCATAGATTCCAACCGCTTATCTATTATAAATTAACAATTAATAACTATTTTTTATCTATAAACTTTACATTAGCCTTCGGCAATTCTATATTAGTCTCTAATTTATAATTCCTTTTTTGAAGTTGATTTTTTTTAGAAAATGAAAGATAAGTTCTTAAAATAAACATATAAATAGATTATTGAATTATATCCCGAATATTTTATCATTGACAGGAAATTCTTAAACAAATGACTATATTTCAAAGTTTCCATAACTATTTAATTTGGTTGGATTTACAATTGGTCAGTATGAAAAAGAAAAAAGAAAATGAGATTTTTGATTGTTTAGGAAATAAACTTGTTTTTGGCTTAAAAACGTGCTGTTTATTCGGGATTTTTTACGACCTTTGCAGCCCAAATATACAAATTTATTTTAAATGAAAACAAACAATGAAAAATGGCATGGAAGCCCGAAACCCAAATCGGGAGCAAGTGCCGGCCGTGATGGTAAACCGTTTGAGAAACGCGATGTGAAATCGATATTGAAAGGCTCACGTGGAGCAGCAAAATTTGGAATAAACAAACCCGGCAATCATTCACACTCTACAGGTGAATCTGATTTTAAAAGAAATGATAACAAACAGGCTTATGGAGAAAGAAAACCATGGGAAAATCGCGAGACCAAACCTGCTTCTGGTGAAAAGAAATCGTTTGAACTACGAGCTGATAAACCTGCTTATGGAGAGAAAAAATCATTTCATAGCAGCGAAAGTCGCTCTACGTTTAGTGGACCGAAAAAACCATGGGAAAATCGTGACAGTAAACCTGCATACGGTGAACGCAAACCATGGGAAAATCGCGAAGGTAGCCGACCTGCTTTTAGCGGGCATAAAAAACCGTGGGAAAACCGTGAAAGCAAACCAAAACCATGGGAAGACCGCACCGATAGCAATGGCGAAAAAGTATACGGAAGAAATTATGACTCGACGAGTGAAGAGCCCCGCACAGGTAAATTGAGTTTCAGGAAACCGGGTGAAGGACAAAAATCAGAATTTATTGAAACACGCTACGATAATAAAAAAGATGGAGTTACTTATCGCAAACCCATTCGGAAAAGTGATGATTATAATCCAAACGCAAAATATAGTAACAAAAAACAATTAGAATTTCAGAAAGTAACAGTAGATTTAACAAAACCACTTCGATTGAATAAGTTTTTGGCGAATGCCGGAATTTGTTCACGTCGCGAAGCCGATGAATACATACAAGCCGGAGTTATATCTGTTAATGGCGAAATTGTAACCGAAATGGGTGTGAAAGTTTTATTAACTGACAAAGTTATGTTTCATGATCAACCAGTTCGTTCGGAACGTAAAGTATATCTATTGCTCAATAAACCGAAAGATTGCGTAACAACTTCTGAGGATACACATGATCGCTTAACGGTACTGGATTTAGTAAAAAATGCCTGCAGCGAACGTATCTATCCTGTTGGGCGATTGGACAGAAATACGACTGGGGTTCTGTTATTGACAAATGATGGTGACTTGGCTTCTAAGTTGACCCACCCAAAATACGATAAGAAAAAGATTTATCATGCCACTCTTGATAAACCTTTGCAAGCTGAAGATTTTGAGTCAATTATGACTGGTGTTAGCTTGGATGATGGCGTAATTGCAGCCGATGCACTGGAATTTGTTAAAGAAGGGGATTTAAAACAGGTTGGCATTGAAATTCACTCTGGTCAAAACCGGGTTGTGCGTCGAATTTTTGAAAAACTTGGATACAAAATTATCCGCTTAGATCGGGTTTATTTTGCCGGATTGACAAAAAAGAGTCTTCCACGTGGCAAGTATCGCTTCTTAAACGAACGGGAAATCAGTATGCTCAAAATGGGAGCACACGAATAATAAAAACTAAATTTAGAAATTTAGAACTCCTTTGCAACTTTTGCAAGGGAGTTTTTGTTTCTATAAATATGAATATTATGAAGAAAATAGTTATAGCAGGAGGACTGGGATTTATTGGCAATTTACTCGCTGATAGGTTTAGGAAAAACGGTTATGAAGTATTGATTATTTCTAGATCTGAAGGAAATATTTCATGGAATCCATCAGAGCTTACGAAATCTTTTGAGAAATCAGAGATGGTTATTAATTTGGCTGGGAAATCCATTAATTGCCGCCATAACAAAAAGAATCAAAAAGAGATTATCGAATCAAGGTTAGCTACTACTTTGCTGATTGGAAATGCTATACTTGCATGTAAAAATCCACCAAAAATTTGGATAAATGCAAGTGCAACAGGGATTTATAAGTCATCACTTACAAATCCAATGAGTGAGGAAATGACTAATTTTAATTCAGACTTTTTAGCTGAAGTGGTAAAAAAATGGGAAAATTCGTTTTTTAGTTTCAAGCTTCAAAATACACGTCAGATTGCATTGCGTACCTCTGTTGTATTAGGAAAAAATGCGAATGCATTAACTCCCGTGATAGTATTAAGCCGCCTGGGACTCGGAGGAAAACAAGGAACAGGAAAACAGATGTTTAGTTGGATTCATATAGAAGATTATTTTCGAATTTTACTTTTTTTATCCGAAAAAACAGAAATTAACGGAATTATAAATTGCACTTCACCCAATCCGGTTTCAAATAAAGAATTTATGCAAATGGTTTGTCGGGTACTTCAGGTTCGTATTAGAATACCAGCACCAGCGTTTGCCGTAAAAGCAGGTGCATTTGCCATAGGAACGGAATCATCTTTAATATTAAGTAGTTCATACATTGTTCCAAAACGCCTGATACAGGAAGGATATAAGTTTGCATTTCCGAAAATTAAAGATGCTTTAACAGATATTCTAGCCTGACAGGAGATTAGCACAAAACCAACTTTAAAATTGAGGTGGTCTTCCATACCCCCCACCGCTTCCGTCTCCGTGATCGCGATGAGGTCGATCACCATCAGATGGTCCAAATCGTTCAAACTTATTTTTAGGTTCAGCCGGATTATTAGCACCTTTAAATTGATTGATTTTATACGTGAAACTTAACAAAAAGTAAGTAGGTAAAGTGTTGTAAGTATTATACTGAATATAATTATCGCCTATTGTCTGACGGATATTTAACTGTTGATGTAAAATATCATTTACCTTAAAAGCCACTACTCCCTTGCTATTAAAAACTGTTTTGTCAACCGTAGCATTCCAAATCCACTGGCTTTGAGCTGCAAGGGAATACCCTTGTTGCGTGGTGTAATTTAAATCACTGCCAATATTTATATTATATGGGAGATGCAACATCAAATTTCCACCTCCACTCCAATCTTTTGTAATGGCAACCACAGGATTCAGATTATTCAGCGTATTTGAATACTTAAAACTTCCTCTTAATCCAATTTCTATTAAATCGTTCGTATAGGTTAGTGAGAGCATTTCGCCAATATTATACCGCCTTGTACTGCTTAAATTTCCAACAGGAATACTGTCTGAGTTAAAAGTTGAAGCATTCAATCCGCGAGCTGAATATCCATAAACCTGATTCCAACCGCCACTCGTATTGGTATTAAAATGTAAACGCTTTTGAATTATCGGGATATTATACATTACATTTCCCATAATGCTGTAAGGGGTTTGTGAGGAATTTACAGTTTGACTGTATTGCTTCCCTGTAGCGTCAAAAATACTGTTGGTTACCAGAGCATCTTTGGTTGTTTGTGCATTCAAGAAAGCACTGAATGAAGAAAAGGTACTATCATTGAAAGTGGTGAACATCATGCGGATACTGTGATTGAAATCCGGTTTCAATTCAGGATTTCCAACCGTTACATTCATTAGATTCGAGTTATTTTTCACAGGCTGAAGTTGACTTATTGACGGTTGATCAGTCTGTCCACGATAATCAATACGTGCAAACTTTTTACGGCCAAAATTAAATTGCAACCGCGCTGTTGGAGAGAAATTAAATACTTCACTCGGTGTATACAATTGTGACCCATCTTCATACAGACGCATGCTATAAGATTGTGAAGGTTCACCTTTCATTCCTACCATTATATTAAAAATTTTGTCAACATACCGATAGTTCAATTCAAGGGTTTCGCGATAAAATTTATTTTGAAAATTATTACTGTAAATAGAATCTAACTTTGTATAATTTCCAGAGTTGTCCTTGTTGAACTGACTTTTATCCGATGTATTGCTGGATGTTTTCACTGTAGCTGAGGTTTCCAAAAAGTTTTTTAAATTCCACAGTGGCTCTACAAATGACATTTTAAGGCTGGCACTGTAAGCATCTGTATGCCCTACAGTGTGTTGATCAATAATTGTTGAATTTGAACGGCTAATGCCCATTGAATAATTATAGCTTTCATTATCGTTTTGCGAAAGTGATGTTTGTAAATTCGCAGTAAAAGTGCGACCTTTTTTCGATTTAAATTTGTGGCTATAAATAAATCCCAATGAAGCAACTAACGAGTTTGTATTTCCATTATTAGAATTATTACCCCAGCTTGTTTTAGCTGTATCTGTTAAATTCACATAACTACTTTGGCTATCAGAAAATGAACGGTTATAGTTGATTGTAGGTTGAAAAACATAGGTATTCAATGTATCTGGTTTCCATTCCAGTTCGAGTCTCAGGTTGGCAGAATAATTTTCATTATGTGAAGTTATGGCATTTTTACTTATATACGTGGAGTCAATCAGGTAACTTTGTCGATTCGAGTTATTTATCGTTTCATTAAATGTATGATTTAAAGCCGCATCGCCACCTATTTTCAAGGCTGGATTAAGCGTTGCATTATCATTGAAACCTATGTTTTGAGTACTCGTAATTCCGCTATTATTACTGAATGCCCCGCGACCACGGCTGCTTCGTGTGGTATTCGTATTATTTCCACCGGCAGCAAGGGTTGATTGGGTATCACCATCCATCGTGTTTAAAAACATATTACCATCGTACCTTAGCTGATCGTTCAAATCCATTCCAGCTCCTCCGGTTACATTTCCGAAAGTTCCTTTTCGTCTGTTAGGCTTAATCGTCAGATTTATAATCCGTTCGGTATCATTGTCTTCAAATCCTGTAAGAAGTGCCATATCAGATTTCTGATCAAGAACCTGAACCTTATCTATCAGTTCTGCTGGAATATTTTTGGTGGCCATTTCTATATCATCATTAAAAAATTTCTTACCATTAACTCTCACTTTTGTAATTTGCTGCCCATGAACAGTTATTGTTCCGTCAGTGCCAACTTCAACGCCCGGAAGGCGTTTTAACAAATCCTCAACAACTGCATTTTGATTGGTTTTGAAAGCAGTTGCGTTAAATTCGGTTGTATCTCCTTTTACCACCATTTGAGCAGCCGTCCCTCTCACCTCCACTTCCGACAATAAATGTGCATTTTCCTGTAAATGAATACTATGCAAAATAAGATCTTTGTTTTGCATAATTACTTTTTGTTTGTAGTTTAAGTAGCCAATCATACTCACCACCAAAGTATATGAACCTGGTTTTACTTTTGTGAGTATGAAATTTCCCTTCATATCCGTTTGGCAACCCTGTATAAAAACTGAATCTGAGGTTCGCAACAGACGAATCGCACCCATTTCAATCGGTAATCCATTTTTTCCATCAAAAACCATGGATTGAATACTATGCTGTGCTGAAATTGATATACTTAAACAGAAAAACGTAAAAATAGACCCTAGAAACTTGTTCATAAAATAATATTTTCAAAATAATGGAAATGCTATCGAAAAGTGTTTATTCACAAAAAAGTATCGCAAGAAAGTAATTTTCAATCCTGCGATACAATTTAAACGAATTAATACTTGTTTTAGTAGACTAATTAAACACAAAAAGGTTTAATTAGAAAATCTTAAAAATAAACAAAAAATAATGCTTGAGTTATATTAAAGCCTGTACAAAATCAGCATACAAATCTTCCATCTTTTCCAAACCAACCGAAATACGTATCGTATTGTCTGATACATTCATCTCATTGCGAATTTCAGATGTAAATGTTCCAAAAATTGTGCTTGCAGGATGAATCGCCAATGTCTTATTGTCAAACAAGTTAGTAGCTCTTCTGATGAGTTTTAGTTTATTTAAAAAGCGGAAACAAGCCTCTCGCGATTCGAGATCAAATGTAAACATCGAACCCGGATGTTGCCCGAATTGTTCATTGCTTATTTGGTAAAACCGATTTGATTTCAAACCATTATAATTAACCGATTTAATTTCTTGCAACGATTCTATTTTTTGAACTAAACTCAAACAGGTAGTCGATGATTTTTCGTATCGTAAAGTCAGTGTTTCTAACCCAATAGTCTGCATATAAGCAACTTGTGGAGTCATATAAGCACCCATATTTCGATGAATTTCCTTACGAAGTTTTACCGTAAAAGCTGCCGCGCCAAAACTTTTTGCCGTTTCGGCTAATTTTTTTGAGGTTTTCCAATCCGAGTTTCCGTAATCGATAATCAATCCACCTAATCCGGTAGCTCCTCCTGATATGTATTTTGTGCTCGAAACAATTTCAATATTCACTCCAAAATCCTTTGCTTTGAAAGCACAAAAAGGAACTATAGTCGTGTCAGCCACTAAGGGAACAGCTTTTTGGCTTGTAATTATTGAAATCGCTTTTAAATCAGCAACTTCCATTTGAGGATTAGTAATAATCTCAAGAAAAACACAGCAGGTATTTTCATCAATACTTTTTTCAACTTCTTCGGGATTTGTCAAATCACAAAACCGTGTTTCGACACCAAAAAATGCCAGCGTTGAAGTAAAAAAAGAATATGTATTTCCAAATAAATGACGGGATGTAACAATATTGCTACCCGATTGTGCCAGCGTTATAATTGTGTTTGTTATGGCAGCCATACCTGAATTTAAGGCAGTTACACTTAATGCACCGGTAATGTTTTTAATTCTGTCTTCAAAGTATTGAACAGTCGGATTGGTAATGCGTGAATAAGTATGATTCGCTGAAAAACCCATGAATGCGGCTTCCATCTCTTCTGCTGTCTCAAATTCAAAAGCAGCATTTTGATAAACGGGCATATTTAACGCTCCATAAGCATCTTTTTTCCCATAAGGCGTATTCAATATCTTTCCATCAAATGATAATTTTTCTTTGCTCATGTTTTTACCGTAGTTTTGCTGCAAGTTTTGTTTCAAAATTTCCCTGCAATTTCTTCATTATGTCGTCAATTTGCTTATCTGTAAGCGTTTTGGTTTCATCTTGCAATACAAAACTTACCGCATACGATTTTTTTCCTACTTCTAAATTTTTGCCTTCGTAAACATCGAACAGGTTCACTTTTTTCAGTAATTTCCGTTCGGTTTCAAAAGCTATTTTCTCGATTTCGGCAAAAGTGATATTCTTGTCAAGCAATAAAGCTAAATCGCGTTTTACTTCGGGAAATTTTGATAATTCACTGTATCGTACTTTGTGATTACCTAGTTCTGAAAGAATTACGTTCCAATTTAAGTCTGCGAAATAAACTTCCTGATCTATATCTGTCATTTTTCGAATATTAGAATGAACGATTCCATATACTGCTAATTTTTTGCCTTTTTGACTGTAAATGGTTAATGCTTCACTCCATAAATCGTCCGAAAATTCACCGATAACTAATTTCTTTAGGTTGAAGCCCAATCGTTTAAAAATATTTTCGACAAAAGCTTTCAATTCGTAAAAACTAGATTTTTCATCAGTTGCAGCCCATGACTGACTGTGTTTATTGCCAGTAATCCACAATCCCAAGTGATAATCTTCTGAATAAGCTCCTAATGTTTCGCCTTCTTTTTTATTTTCGGCGTTAAAATAATAACAATTACCAAATTCGTAAAACTTCAAATCGGCATTTTTGCGATTTACATTCCGATTAATATTTTCCAATCCACCAAAAAGCAAGGTTTGACGCATAACATTCAAATCGGAACTCAACGAATTGATAATTTTCACGGACTGTGAAGCAGGAAATGATGTTAAATCTGCATAATATGCACTTTTAGTAAGTGAATTATTTAAAATTTCATTGAATCCCTGAGCTGTCAATTGTTCCGAAATCAGATTCTGCAATTTATAACTATCGGGTTTTGAACTGTAGCTCAAGGTAGATTTCAGTGTTTCGCCGATTTCAACATTATTGTAACCATAAATGCGCAAAATATCTTCAATTACATCAACATCGCGCAGTACATCAACCCTATAAGCAGGAACCTGAAGTACATAACCTTCGTTCGTCCGACTTGTTATTTTCATCTCAAGTGCCTCAAGAATGGTTTCGATATTTTCCTGACCAATTTCTTTTCCAATCAACGAATTGATTTTTTTCAATGAAACATTTACTTCGAATGATTTTATTTCTTTTGGATAAACATCCACAATTTCACTCGATATTTGTCCGCCGGCAACTTCTTGTATCAGTAACGCACAACGTTTCAAAACGTAAATTGTGTTTGTCGGGTCGCAACCACGCTCAAAACGAAACGATGCATCCGTATTCAATCCATGTCGGCGCGCCGTTTTACGGATTGACACCGGATTGAAATAGGCACTTTCTAAAAAAATATTTTGTGTAGTCTCGGTCACTCCCGATTCTAATCCACCAAAAACACCACCGATACACATTGGAGCTTCAGTATTGCAAATCATTAAATCGGATGTGTGTAACTTTCTATCAATTCCATCTAAAGTTACAAAAGATGTGCCGTCTGACATTGTTTTCACAATCACTTTATCGCCTTTAATTTTATCGGCATCGAATGCGTGAAGCGGTTGTCCCAATTCATGCAAAACAAAATTGGTAATATCTACAATATTATTGATAGGACGAAGTCCGATGATGAGCAATTGATTTTTCAACCAGTCAGGAGATTCCGAAACTTTTACACCCGAAATTGTGACTGCAGAATAGCGAGGACAAGCATCGGAGTTTTCAACAGTTACAGGAATGGTGCGGTTTGTATTTTGAACCACAAAATTTTCAACGGACGGCTTTGTCAGTTTTACTGATTTATCTTTCAATGCAAAAAAAGCCGCCAAATCGCGTGCCACGCCAACATGTGAAGCAGCATCGATGCGGTTTGGAGTAATATCCACTTCCAGTAAATAATCACTTTTTATGTTGTAATAATCTTTAGCCAACGTACCAACTACAGCATCGGATGGCAATACAATAATCCCATCGTGGCTTGTGCCGATACCGATTTCATCCTCAGCACAAATCATTCCCATCGATTCAACTCCACGTATTTTTGAACGTTTAATGGTGAAACTTTCGTCAACCGAATACAATTTTGTACCGACAGTTGCGACCACAACTTTTTGCCCTGCAGCCACATTAGGAGCACCGCAAACTATTTGTAGCGATTCTTCCGCCCCAATATTCACGATTGTAACATGTAGATGATCAGAATTCTCATGGTTGTCACAAGTTAAGACCTCGCCAATTACCAATCCTTCCAGTCCACCTTTTACGGTTTCAACTTCTTCTACTCCACCTACTTCTAAACCGATGGAAGTTAATGCTTTCGATAACTCATCAGGAGTTACATCAATATTAATGTATTGTTTCAGCCAATTATACGATATGTTCATACTTAAATCTGATTTTTTTAAGGCTACAAAGATACAGATTTTTTGTGGTTTACAGATTTTTGAACTTGAAAAAAAGGGCTTAAAATAGATTTTGACTAAGGTTATTCAATATTTTTAGTATGTATATGCGAATTATTTTTGCATATTGAAGTTTGATTTGTGTAATTATTTATTATTTTTGTCTCGCTTAAAAAGCTCAAAATTCATTTATAACCTTATAAAATGATACAAGAAAACTTTATTCGTCTTTTTGAAGACTCGTTTCGAATAAACTGGGAATTGCCTGCTTATAGTAATTATGGCGAAGAACAGACTGCAACTTACGCCGATGTAGCCAAGCGTGTTGCCCGCTTACATATTTTATTCGAAAAATGTAACTTAAAACCCAACGACAAGGTTTCGTTAATTGGCAAAAACAATACCAACTGGGCAATAACCTATTTAGCTACAGTGACTTATGGAGCTATTATAGTGCCAATTCTACAGGATTTTAATCCTAACGATATTCATCACATTACCAATCATTCCGAGTCTACTCTATTATTTGTTGGAGATTCAATCTGGGAAAATCTGGAAGAAGAAAAACTGACAACTGTTAAGGCTGTGTTTTCACTTACAAATTTCAATTGTATAGCGATTTTAAACAAAGAACCAAAAATTGAATTAGCAGAAAATCAGATTCACGAACAACTGGTAATGAAATATTTACAACCGGATTATATCAACAGTTTATTTCACGCCAAATATCCACATGGTTTTCATCGCGATCATGTTCGTTATATCGACAAACCAAATTCGGAGATTGTTTCCATTAATTATACTTCGGGTACAACCGGATTTAGCAAAGGAGTTTTAACCAGTGGCAATGCAATTGCCGGCAATATCACGTTCGGACTTAGAACCGGAATAGTTGCTCCACGTTATAAAATTATATCATTTTTACCTTTGGCTCATGCTTACGGTTGCGCATTCGAATTTTTAACTTCCACATGCGCCGGTTGTCATATTCATTTTATCGGAAAAATTCCATCTCCTAAAATACTACTCACAGCTTTCGCTGAGATTAAACCCAATGTGGTTTTCTTAGTTCCGTTGATTGTTGAGAAAATTTACAAGAAACAAATCCAACCACTGTTAGCAAAACCTTCCATGCGTTGGGTATTAAGCATTCCATTGTTAGATCAGCCCGTGTTGGCACAAATCAAAAAGAAATTGGTAGATGCTTTTGGTGGTGAGTTTTCACAAATTGTGATTGGTGGAGCTCCCTTAAACGCCGAAGTGGAAGAATTTTTTAGTAAAATAAAATTCCCCTATACCGTAGGTTATGGAATGACAGAATGTGCGCCCTTGATAAGCTACTCCGACAGTCGGGATTTCATTCCAAAATCAGCCGGCAAAGTACTGGATATCATGCAGGTAAAACTAATTGACTTGGAACCTACCACCGGAGTTGGTGAAATATGCGTTTCTGGAGAAAATTTAATGAGCGGTTATTATAAAAATCCGGAAGCTACGGCACAAATAATTGACAAAACAGGTTGGCTACACACCGGCGATTTGGGCACAGTTGATGCCGAAGGAAATATCTTTATTCGTGGACGCAACAAAACTATGATCTTAGGTTCGAGCGGACAAAATATCTATCCCGAAGAAATAGAAGCAAAGCTCAACAATATGCCTTATGTGATGGAAAGTCTGGTAATTGAAAGTGCCGGCAAACTAATTGCACTGGTTTGCCCTGATTATGAAGCTGTGGATGCTGAAGGAGTTGATCAATCGCAGCTCGAAATTCTAATGGAAGACAACAGAAAAACGCTCAATTCTATGTGTGCCGGCTACGAAAATATTGCTAAAATTCAACTTTATCCTCATGAATTTGAAAAAACTCCTAAAAAGAGTATCAAACGTTACCTGTATTCCACTTCGAAGTAAATTTGTAATATATTGTTTATCAATATATTACAAACAATAGCGATAGAAAATAATAAAATTCAAAAAAAAGACGACAATTATTAATGTACAATAAAAAAATACTGTATCTTTGCATCGATTTTGAATAACAAAATTAACATGTTAAATTTTTAAAGATTTAAAGTAATGAAAAAAGTATTTTTGTTTTGCGTTTTAGCTTTGGCTTTCGCATCATGTAAACCAAAAGCAACTGAAGTAGCTCCTACAACAGTTGACACAACTAAAGTTGATACAGCTAAAGTTGATACAGTAAAAGCTGTAAAGTAATTTGAAATTACATGCAAGATTCTTGCGAATCAAAAGTCTGTAGGAATTTCCTTCAGACTTTTTTTTTATTCTATATTCTTAAAACCTATAAATTTAAGTAAATTTTCTAGGGATTTGACCGAAAATTCACATAAACCAAAATATATTTTAAAAAAAAGCGATAATTATTAATGCAGAATAAAAAATTGATGTAACTTTGCATCGATTTTGAATAGCAAAACAAACATGTTAAATTTTTAAAAGTTTAAATCAAATGAAAAAAGTTCTTTTATTTTTTGTATTAGCTTTGGCTTTCGCTTCTTGTGGTCCTAAAAAAGCAGAAACTACTCCTGCAACCGGTGACTCTACAAAAGTTGATACAGTTAAAGTTGACACCGCTAAAGTTGACACAACTAAAGCTGTTAAGTAATTAAAAAGCTAAAGCAAAAAGAAATTCTTGCAAGCATTTAAGTCCGTTATCGAGATAACGGACTTTTTTTTGTCAAATAAACTCGTATTCAGTCATTTTTTGTACCTTTGTGACCTAAAAAAAATCAAACTAAAGGATTATGTTACGAATTGCAGTGCAGGCAAAAGGCAGGTTATACGAAGAAACAATGCTTTTATTAGCCGAATCAGGTATCAAATTGGAATCTGGCAAGCGATTGCTTCTGCTACCAGCCAGAAATTTTCCATTAGAAGTATTGTTCTTACGCGACGATGATATTCCACAATCTGTTGCCGATGGAGCTGCCGATATAGGAATTGTAGGTGAAAATGAATTTGTAGAAAAGAAAAAAAACGCGGTCATTACCAAACGACTTGGATTTAGCAAATGTCGGTTATCGTTGGCATTGCCTAAGGAAATTGAATATACCGACATTTCGTGGTTCAACGGCAAAGTAATTGCTACTTCATATCCTGAAATCTTAGGTGATTTTTTGAAAGAAAAAAATGTCAACGCCGATATTCATGTTATTACCGGTTCTGTCGAAATTGCCCCAAGTATTGGATTGGCCGATGCAATTTTTGATATTGTGAGTTCAGGTAGTACGCTGGTTACCAACCACTTGAAAGAAGTAGAAGTACTTATGAAATCAGAAGCACTATTGATTTCAAATCCAAATTTATCGTCCGAAAAGCAAGCCATTTTAGATGAATTATTATTCAGAATAGATGCTGTACAAATAGCTGAAGACAAAAAATATGTATTGATGAATGTGCCAACCGAGAATATCGAAAAAATTATCGAAGTGCTTCCGGGAATAAAAAGTCCAACTATCATGCCATTGGCAAAAGAAGGATGGAATTCGCTTCACGCTGTTATTGACGAAAAACGGTTCTGGGACATAATCGGAAAGTTAAAGACATTCGGAGCAGAGGGAATTTTAGTAATCCCGATTGAGAAAATGATTCTGTAAATTTGGGGAGATTAGGGTTTCAACTCTGACCAAGAGATATTGACAGAATCTGAATACTATCGTCCTCAACAAAACGCAAATCACAATGAATCTGTGCATTGATCAAGGTAATACAACAACGAAAGTTGGGATTTTCGATCAAAACAAATTGGTTGACTTCGTTCGATTCGAAAATTTTGGAACAGATGAAGCAAAAAAAATGTTGACAGACTTTCGAATAGATGCCTGTATTTTTTCGAGTGTTCGGAAGAATACCGATACTCTAAGTAATTTTTTTAAAAATGAAATTTCATTCATCGAATTAACAGACAAGACTGATATTCCGATTATTAATCGCTATTCAACACCCGAAACACTGGGTAATGACCGTTTAGCAGCAGTAATTGGTGCAACTACAATGATGCCAGGGGCTGATATCCTGGTAATTGATGCCGGCACAGCAATAACATACGATTTTATTGATTCGGAGAATGTTTATTGGGGTGGAAATATTGCTCCAGGATTGAATTTGCGCTTGCGATCGTTACACGAGTTTACGCACAAACTGCCATTGGTACAACCTGAAGTACAAAGCCAGTTTATCGGGAACTCAACTAATTCAGCGATACTCTCAGGTGCTATTTATGGTATTGTTTTCGAGATAGATGGTTATATTAATGCATTAAAAATTAAATATCCAAAACTTTCAACATTTTTAACGGGTGGTAGCACTTTTTACTTTGATAACAAGCTAAAAAGTGCCATCTTTGCAGAAAAAAATTTAGTGCTCATCGGACTTAACCGAATACTTCAACACAATGTACAAAAATAAACTATTCATTCTCGTATTTTCCATATTCTCAATCGTACAATTCAGTATTGCTCAAAACAACACCAATTCTCCTTATACTCGTTTCGGATATGGCGATATAACTGACTCTAATAACGGCGAACAACGAGCTATGGGTGGTATTGGAATAGGATTACGAAACAGCAGCAGTATTAATACGATGAATCCTGCCTCATACAGCGTGGTTGATAGTTTGACCTTTATGTTCGATTTGGGTGCGTCAGGAATGATGTCAACTTTTAAGGATGCATCAGGTACAGTTTCAAAACCAAATGCAAATCTCGAATATTTAACCATGCAATTCCCATTATCAAAGCATCTGGGTTTTAGCTTGGGAGCTTTGCCTTATTCCTTCGTGGGTTATAACTTTTATAACACCGATTCAACCATAGTGCCCGGAAATAATTCGCGAAATGACACGGTACATTATACAAAGAATTTTATTGGTAACGGAGGATTCACACAGGTTTATATGGGACTTTCGGCAAATTTATTTAATCACGTTTCGTTAGGTGTGAACGCCTATTACATGTTCGGAACTATTAACAACTTCCGAAGCCTGATTTTTCAGAATACTTCAAGCTATACAAGTACAACTGTTGCAACTACCATAAAAGCTGACAATTTTAGATTTCGCTTTGGAGCACAGTTTTACAACACGTTTGCAAAGAAACATGATGTAACACTCGGATTTATTTATGAGCCTAAAATAAAACTTAACGGAGGTTTTTCACAACTTACAACGGGTGTGATGAATGATACAATAGATGCTTCACATCCAAATTATACTAATTATGGTTTTGAATTGCCAAGTATGCTTGGAATTGGTTTCAACTATTGTTATGATAATAAGCTTAGCATAGGAATTGATTATAGCATTCAACAATGGAAAGACGCACAATTTTACAGTAAAACGGATAGTTTGGGTAACCGCTCAAAATTATCTGTCGGTGTTGAGTATTTAACAAACCCGAAAGGACGAAAATATTCGGACAAAGTTCGTTATCGTGCGGGATTTAACATAAGTGATTCCTATTTTAACGTCAATGGTCAGTCATTACCTAAAAATTATGGCGTATCGTTAGGTATTGGTTTGCCTTTAAAAACAAGCAATACAATGATTAATGCAGCAATAGAATACGGTAAAATCGGTTCCAGTGCATTGAACGAAAATTACTTCAAACTAACGTTTAATGCTACATTTAATGAGCATTGGTTCTTTAAACGCAAACTCTAAACCGAATCGGTACTCAAATTCTTAATCATCGCGAAATGAGACCGGAAAAGTCGCATCCTTTATTTTTAACTATACTTATATTCAGCAGTATAATATTGCTGGGGTTGATTTCTTGTAAAAGTAAAGAAACGCAGGACAAAATCGGAGCTATTGTAGATCGCTCAAAAATGCCGAAACTTCATGCTACAGAAATTACAACGGTTATTTCAGATTCAGGAATAACCCGTTACCGGATTTCTGCTTCACGCTGGGATGTTTACGATATGGCACCGCAACCTTATTGGGAGTTTCCCAATGGAATTCATTTCGAGCGATTTGATCAGAATATGAAAGTAGATGCCAACATTCACAGTCAATTTGCCAAATTTAACGAAAATGAACAACTTTGGGAATTGCGTGGTAAAGTGAAATCGACTAATTTACAGGGAGAACTATTTGAAACCGAACAGTTATTTTGGAATCAACGGTTGGAGAAATTTTACAGCGATAGTTTAATTAAAATAACCCAGGCAACACGCATTATTACAGGAATAGGATTTGAATCGAATCAATCGATGACAAAATACACGATACGCCGGCCTCAAGGCGTTTTCCCAGTGAGTGATGAAGCGTCAACGAATACTTCCACTCCTTCCCCAATTAAAACAAACTAAAACGGCACGATTTGCTTAACTCTTTCGTTGGCAATATCACAAAATTCTGCATTCAGTTCAAAGCCTATATAGTTTCTTTTAAGCATTTTAGCTGCTACCGCCGTACTTCCTGAACCCATAAACGGATCGAGAACCAAATCACCTTCGTTACTGCTGATTTCGATAAATGGAAGGCAAACTTTCAAGGGCTTTTGAGTTTTGTGTTTAGTGCGTTCTTTGCCCATGCATATTGGCGACTGAATGAAATTATGCATTTCGTTTACAGGCTTGTGATTCCATGTTTTTGGAGTTCCTTTGGAGAAATGAACCAACATTTCCATACTGTTGGCATACATTTTTCGGGTATAAATGGCCGGGAAAGGATTGGTTTTGTGCCAGTGAATTACTTTTCGAAACTGGAATCCAACACGCTCCACCATTCTGTTCAAGTAGGACACAAAATCGTCTCCACACCACAAATAGCCTGCAGCTCCGGGTTTACAAACCCGAAAACATTCCGTCATTACTTCTTCCAAAAATTGCAAATAAGCTTCTTCCGATTTAAAACCATCAAAATCAAATTCAGTTACCACATCTTTGTGATTTTTTAATCCATTAACATTCTGAGCACGATATTGATAATAAGGCGGATCGGTGAAAATCAAATCAACACTCTCATCAGGCAGATTTTTCAGACCTTCGAGACAAGATTGATGATGAATAATGTTGATTTGCATGAAAAGATATAATAAATTGATATATAACGTATTGAATGCAATTTGCAATTCTGAATCATTTCTTCTTTTTTGATTTCAGAACCAACCAAATTATCAGTACTAATCCGAGGAAAAGAAACGCATAGGAAATTTCGTGGCTGTATTTATTAATCATATCTTGCTGACCATGAGCCAAATAACCAAGAAACGCTAGACAACAGTTCCAAAGCCCAGCACCCAATAAAGTATAAATTATAAAATTGAAATAATTCATTTTTGACAAGCCTGCCGGAATAGAAATCAAATGACGTATAACCGGGATAAACCGTCCAACAAAAGTAGAAGTTTTGCCATGTTCATTGAAAAATATCTCCGCTTTTTTAATCTTTTCGCTGCTCAACAGAAATAGATTTCCCAATTTGCTGTCGGCAAATTTATACACCACAAAACGACCTAACCATAAGGACATAAAGTAATTAAACGATGCACCAATTAACGCTCCAATCGTACCAAAAAGTATAATCAGAAAAATATTCAATTTACTGTCGGGCTCTAAAGCCACAAAAACTGCCGGAGGAATAACCATTTCGGATGGAACAGGTAGAATTGAGCTCTCACAAGCCATTAAAGCTGTAATGCTGAAATAGTTGGTATTTATTTTATACCAATTTTCGATGTATTGAACAAAAGATACAGATGTCTTCTTTTGAACAATAGAATCATTTTCGGGAGTTGCATTTAAAACTGAGATGGAGCAGAAAAGCAGAAAGACGAGGATAAATTTCTTAATCATATACACGTAGACTTATAATTCAAAAAAGACGGAGTTTTTGGCTTCGGGACATAATTCATGGAACATTTCGAAGGTTTCTTCCGAATCCAATATCGAAAGTCGGAAGTGCATGGAAGCCTCAGGAATTTTATCGAGTTTAAAATAAGAAACTGCCAAAAACAATTCAACATATTCAAGGCTGATATCCAATTTTCGGGCAGCCGTATAATACTTTACAGCCAGTTCAAACTCGGCTCTCTCCATGCAAATATTTCCAATTGCCATGAGTGTATCGGGTTGGTCGGGATCAAAGGTAATTGATTTCAAATAAGCCAACAATGCATCGTCTACCTGATTCAATCCAATGAAAGCTTCAGCCATATAAACCCATGCATCGGGTGACTCGTTATTAATGAGAAGTGCACTTTGAATATAGGTCATACTTTCGGCAAACTTTTCCTGCTCCAATAAGCAAATTGCTATGCCGGTGAGTGCATCGTAATTGTCGGGATGCACTTCCAATGATTGTTTATAATAGCGAATGGATTCGTCGTATTTTTCCATTTTCTCATAACTTTCGCCTATAAAAATATCAGTTTGCCAGCTATTGAAATCATTCATTTTCTTATAATCGAGATACGTTTCGATAGCTTCTTCGAATTGATCAAGTTGAAAATGAACGTGTGCTTTTTGCAAGCAAGTCAGCGAATCTTTGTCATCGATTGCCAATGCATATTCATAAGCTTCAAGTGCCTTGTTGAATTCCTGAAGTGCAAAATGGAGTTGCCCCAAATTGAACCAAGCCTCACTGGCAAATGGGTCAATGTCGATAATGCGTTTATTGGTTTCAATGGCAGAGTCAAAATCCTCAATTTGTTCGTGACAAAATGCCATTTCAGAAAGTAAATCCTGATTTTTATTATTGAATTCATCCCCTTTTTCCAGGTAATCAAGTGCAATTTCATAATCGCCTTCACCAATAAATATATAGGCAATATCCAAACACACATTATCCAAATCATCTGATTCATTAGACATTAATTTTTCGCACAAAACCTGAGCATCCTTGATTCTATCCAATTTTATCAACACTTCGATTTTCAATAAAATCGTTTCGTAATCAGTTGTTTCAGTAAGCGAATCAAGCACTCTGAAAGCTTTTAAATCATCGCCTGTAGCTAAATAGATCTTGGCACGCTTTGTCTTTAACGCATTGTTATTGGGATGAAGTTGCAATCCAAAATCAATGGCCGAATTACAATCCATTGTCCTTCCCCTACGCAAGTAATACTCAAAAATACTTTCAAGTTCTTCCACATCAAAGTAGCCGGAAGCCTTTCCGGACAGAAACTGCTCGTACCGATTAACCAAATCATTGGATTCATCGTCCAGTTGGAAAGATAATTTTCGGCTCATGACAAACTATTTGGTGCAAAAATAGTATTTTAAATGCAATTAAATAAATCGTTTAGATAAAAGTTACTAACAATTTAGATTCAAAATTGTAAAATATTCATACCAATTTTTGAGTTTTTACGTTTTAGGAATGATATTTGATAAGCTAAAAGTTTGCTGGTTTGTAGAATTAGACCAAAACTGTGGCTTTTCGTGTTTCGGTTTTTTACTTTTAAACTAAATAATCGTATCTTTGTAACAGGTGAAAAATAAATCAATGAACAAATGGAGTTTTCAACTTTATTCTCATATTGTCCGGTCTGTGGGTCAGTGAATTTTACTCAAAACAACGAAAAATCAAAATGTTGCGAGTCTTGTGGTTTTGTTTTGTATGTAAACGCATCAGCTGCGGTAGCTGCTTTTATTATTAACGAGCAAGGAGATTTATTGGTTTGTAAGCGTGCTAAAGAACCCGTAAAAGGGACATTGGATTTGCCCGGCGGGTTTGTTGATGGAAATGAAACGGCTGAAGAAGCTATATGCCGCGAGATAGCGGAAGAATTGCAAACCAATGTATTGGAATTTGAATATAAATTTTCGCTCCCTAATCTGTACGAATACAGCGGATTAACCGTTCCAACACTCGATTTGTTTTTTGAATGTAAATTGGAAACCAACGACCAACTAAAACCATCGGATGATGTCGAAGATTGTTTTTTTATTCCAATCGCAGAACTGAAACCCGAACTTTTTGGATTAAATTCCATTCGAAAAGCAGTGGAGATATTTATAGCTAAAATGCACTAAAAATAAACGTTTCGATGAAAAAAATAGTTATTCTAAGCTTGTTTCTGAGCGTATGCTCAACAGCTATCTGGTCGCAGCATACACAAGTGTTTGTAAATTCTGCTGTGCAGTTCGACAAAGGCAAAGAACTTTTTGTCGCCGAAAAATATGCCGCTTCGTACCGAAGTTTTCAGGATTTTCTGAAAACAGCAAATTCACTTGAAGTTGGCCGGATTCAGGAAGCCGAATATTACCTAGCAGCCAATGCTTTTGAACTTCGACAGAAAGATGCGAATATACTTTTGAAAGCATATTTACTTAAAAACCCCAACACCCCTTTCTTTGATGCAGTCAACTATATGCTTGGATTATTGGAGTCGGAACGAAAAAACTTCGATCAGACTTTGATGTATTTCAATCAGATTAACGAAAAACATCTCGACAGACGGAAACAAACTGAGGTTGTTTTTACGAAAGGATATGCCCTTTTACAAACCAAAAATTATACTGCCGCCCTGTCTCTTTTTGATAAGTTAAGAAACCTTGATACGCGTTACAAACTTGCTTCTACTTATTATTTTGCATATACTGCTTACTGTATGACTAATTATACGGTAGCTCTTCCTGAGTTTTTGAAACTCGAAACGACTCCGACTTATAAAAATATCGTCCCCTATTATATCGTACAAATTCTGTATGCTCAAAAACAATATGAACAATTGAATGACCGTACAGAAATGCTTTTGAAAAACAATCCGAATAATAAAAACAATGCCGAAATTTATCGCATTGCCGGTGAAATAGCATACCGAAAACAAGATTATTCGAAAACTATCGGTTATTTAAAAAGTTACGAAAAACTTTTCCCACAAGTATTACGAAATGATATGTATTTGCTTGGCTTATCCTATTTCCAGACCGGTGACTTCGTCAATGCTGTCAAATATTTATCTAAAACAACTACCGAAAAAGATGAAATGACCGAAAATGCTTATCTGCATTTGGGAAATTCGTATATCAGACTCAAGGATTTCAGCAATGCCCGGTTGGCGTACGAAGCTGCTTTACAAACTAATTTCAATAAAGCGGTACGTGAAGAAGCAATGTTTAATTACGCACTTACATCGTACGAAACGACAACCGCTTTTGGTGAATCAATAACGGCTTTTGAACAATTTCTGGCGGCATTTCCCAATTCAAAATATACGGACAAAGCTTACAATTATTTGTCGTCGGTGTATATGACAACCAAAAATTATGATGCCGCCTATCAATCCATTCAAAAAATAAAATCGCCTAATGCTAAATTGCTCGAGACCAAACAATACCTGTTGTATCAATTAGGAACAGAGGCTTTTGCACAAAACAATTTCGACAAAGCCATTGAGTATTTCTCCCTTTCGCTCGAAAGTTCCTCCAAAGGAAAATATTCGGCTGAATGTTTGTATTGGCGTGCCGAAAGTGAGTTTCGCACCAATCATCCGGAGCAATCCATTGCCGATTTGAAAGCCTTTTTTGCAAATTCTTATTCCAAGTCAAGTGTTAATCGCATTAATGCCAATTATTCATTAGCCTATGGTTATTTCAGCACTAAAAAATTTGTTGAATCGCTTAACTGGTTTTTGAAATATACCGAAGCAGAAACCAACACCAATGCAGCAACTTACACCGATGCGCTCAATCGGATAGGTGATTGTTACTTCAATGAACGAAACTTCTCAAAATCACAAACCTATTACGCGAAAGCTGCTTCAGCAAGTCCCAAAACAGCCGACTATGCTTTATTTCAGTCGGCTTATGTTTCGGGATTACAAAAAAATTATTCCGAAAAAATCAGTAAACTCGAAAATCTGATTAGCAACTATTCCAAGTCGGACTATGTAGATGATGCTTTGTACGAAATAGGTCGATCGTATTTGATGTTGGAAAGCAACAGTAAAGCCATTGCCACTTACCAACGATTGCTCAACACTCATCCCAAAAGTGACAGAGCCCGAAAAGCAGCCATCGAAACAGGTATGATTTATTCCAACCTGAAAGAATACGACAAGGCAATTGCGGCATATAAAAAGGTGATTTCGAACTATCCCGGAACAGATGAGGCAAATACAGCACTCGAAAGTTTAGAAACCGTTTTCATAGATACCAACGATGTTTCGAGTTACCTGGCTTATACAAAAACCCTTGGAAATACAGTAAAAAAAGCTGATGCAAACCGCGAAGATTCAATTACGTATATTGCTGCCGAAAAACAATACATGAATGGAAATTATGCGAAAACAATAAGCGGAATGCAACATTATTTGAACACATTTTGCCCAAATGGACGCTTTTGTACGCTGGCGCAGTACTATCTTGCCGATAGTTATTACAGCACCGATGATAAACCCAATGCGTTAAAAGCATTTCAGGCATTGACAAAAATTACCGGAAACGAGTTTATGGAAGAGGCTGTAACTCGTTGTGCCGAGATAACCTATGATCAGAAAGAATATGCTCCGTCTTTGACATATTTCCAGATATTGCAAACAATGGCACAAACTGCCGAAAATAAAAACAAAGCTCGACTTGGAATTTTGCGTTGTAGTTATTTTTTGAATGATTATCAAACCACCGTAAGCATTGTAAATGAAATCATGTCCGATTCTCATTCGACAGACGAATTAAAATCCGAAGCTCTTTACAATCGGGCTAAAGCCTATCTGGCATTGAATAAACAAGAAGAAGCTGCTGTTGATTTGAAATCAATTGCCACCGACACCCGAACGGAAAACGGAGCAGAATCGAAATATCTGCTGGCAAAACTATACTTCGAACAAGGAAAAATGATAGAAACAGAAGCGGAAGTAATGGATTTTGCGAAGAAAAATACGCCTTATCAATTTTGGTTAGCCCGCAGTTTTGTACTGCTGTCAGATGTTTATATCAAACAAAATAATGATTTTCAGGCAAAGCAGTATTTACTGAGCTTGCAAAAAAATTACAAACCGGCAGACGAAATCCAATCCTTGATTACCGAACGACTCAATGCCATCAGTGAACGGGAAAAGAAATTGATAATTAATTAGTTTAAAGTTTATAGTCAATAGTTTATAAAGAATATATTTATGAGATCTTTTAAAAATATTTTTCAATCTGCTTTTTTCTCTCCAACCCCCTTTAGTGGGATTGGGGGCGTTTTTATATTTCTAATTTGTTCCATGTTTACTTTACAGGCTCAGGATACTATTCTCAACCGAAACATTTCAGTGGAACGCGAGTACAAACCGATAATTCAGGATGCAGGAAAAATCAATTTAGTGCCTCAGGTACTTGAACTTTCGGTCGAAAAAACGCCGGCTACATATAGTGATTTCAATTTACCACTCAACGTTGGCTCCAATATTCACACACTTCCGGCTGCCGAAGTTGCACCCGAAAGACCCAACAAAAAAGAAGGTTTTGCACGCATTGGATTGGGCAATTATCTGAATACGCTGGTCGATTTTGCTTATCCTATAGTGAACACATCGGATATAAAGCTTGACTTTTCGCTAAATCAGTTGGGTACTTTCGAAGCCATCCGCTTGCATTCAACCACAAAAGCTACTTTGGCATTCGACAAAATTTTCAGAACTTTCGACTTATATGCCGGTGTAGGTGGCAGTCACGAATATTTTAAGTATTACGGCGACAATACAAATTTATTTGGGAATATTGATTTAGCAACCTTCGATGCACTATACCCCAACTTTACGATTACAGAGGTAGGAAGGACAGGAATAAATCTGACAAACCGAACTTTTGATATAAATTATTTAGCTTTGCAGCCCACGAGCAATACATTCTGGAGATTTAATTCGAATGTTGGCATTCGTTCATTGCCCAATGTCACAGACTTACATTATATGGCTGAAGTGAATTATAAACTGTTCAGTTCCATAACCGGCATTACTGAGAATCTGATTCATACACTGGCAAAATTTAGTTCGCCAAGTGACAAAAACCGTCTGGGTTTAGATCTTGATTTGTATACTATGATGTATGGTTCAGAGGCAATTCCGACTTTTAATTTCTGGAGTACGTATTCGGTACTGACTCTGAATCCATATTACAGCATCGAGCGCGACAACTGGAATGTGCGATTGGGATTAAAATCCAGTTTTTCATTTGTACATGGAAATTTAGTCAATCCATCGCTCGATGTACGTGCTGAGTGGAAAGCCATTCCGAAGATTGTTGCCCTTTATGGAGGAATCACGGGCGATTATGATGTGAATTCGTTGGATAAAATTTCTTCTGAAAATCCCTATATTTTTTCCGACCTTCGGGTAAATGACACCTTTACACCCTATAATTTAGTTGCCGGAATCAAGCTGAAACCGCTTTACAATTTATTGATTGATGCTTTTGTAAATTTCAGACAGATGGACAATCAGTATTTCTTTGTAAACAAAACATACACGTTGAATTCACCGATTATTCCTTTATCATCCTTTTATTCGCCGGTGTTTTCCAATCGTTTCAATGTGATTTATAGTTCCGCAACAGATTTTAGAGCGGGCGTCCGACTCAATTATAATCTTCAAAACTTTCTGAATATAGAATTTAAGGGCACTTATAATGGTTGGAATGTGAATACCGAGCAATATGCCTGGAATAAACCCAAATACGATGCACAACTGAATGTCGGGGTAAAAATAAATCCGAATCTAAGTGTATCAGCAAATGCCTATTACGAAGGTGAGCGATATGCAAAATTGGGTAATACGGTAGTGCTGATGAATGATAAAGTAGATATTAACCTCGGTGCTTCATATTCGTATTCGAGTTCGCTTATCTTTTTCGCAAAAATCAACAACCTGATTAATAATCGTTATCAAAATTTCTACGGATACGATGTACAGGGATTTAATCTGATGCTTGGAGCGGCGCTGACGTTTTAGTATTCCCACAAATCATTACTTAAAAGCGTTTACAAACCTTCACAAAGCAAGTTCACAGTAGAAAAAAAGTTTTACAACCAACTTTCTGACATTATATTCAACACCTAATATTTTCCAAAACTGTTATGTGTTGTTGCATGGTGCCAGTCTCATCGCAATGAGCGATTTATTCGCGGTGAAAATTATTCCAATGCAATGAGAAAAGTATGTTTATAATTTATTACATGGTAATAATTGAAATCTCCATTAACCAAACCCCATTTTTTTAAAATTAATTTCTTACTTTTGTCCTGTATTAATATTCAATTTTAAATTGGTCATGAATATCTGTTTCGTGGCTTTAAACATTTAATAAAATGAAAAAAATCCTTATTGTGTTACTTTCGCTCACTGTTTTCGTGAGTTTGAAAGCAGATGAAGGCATGTGGATGCTGCCTCTGATTCAAAAACTAAACATCCAGAAAATGAATGGTATGGGACTGACGCTTACTGCCGAAGACATTTACAGCGATAAAAGTGTAAGTCTCAAAGATGCCATTATTATCTTCGGGAATGGATGTACCGGCGTCATGGTTTCCAATCAGGGACTTATTTTTACCAATCACCATTGCGGTTTCGATGCCATTCAAAAATCGAGTACGGTGGAACACAACTACCTGCAAAATGGTTTCACTGCTATAAAACAAACCGACGAAATTCCATGCGCGGGGCTCACCGTGAAGTTCTTAGTTAAAGTTCAGGATGTAACCGAACGCATTGTATCGCAGCTACCTGATACACTGCTTGGAATCAAACGTACCGAAAAAATAGATTCTATTGCAAAGAAAATTCAAAAAGAAACCGAAAAAGCTGTCGATAAAAGTTTGAATTATTCTGCCCGGGTTCGATCGTTTTATTCCGGAAATGAGTTTTATTTATTCGTTTATCAGGAATTTTCGGATGTGCGGTTTGCGTTTGCACCACCGGTTTCTATCGGGAAATTCGGTGCCGATACCGACAACTGGATGTGGCCACGCCATACCGGCGATTTCTCGGTGTTCCGTGTTTACTGTGCCCCCGATGGCAAACCGGCAAAATACTCAAAAGATAATGTGGCTTACACTCCTAAGCGTTTTGCCAATATTTCAATAAAAGGTTATCAGGAAGGTGACTACACTATGATTATGGGAAATCCGGGCACTACCACCCGCTATTTATCATCGTGGGGTGTAACCAATCGTGTAAAAGCTACAAATCAAGCCCGAATCGATGTTCGTGGTGCTAAACAAGACGTTTGGCATTCGTTTATGCAGGTTGATGAAGCCATTAAATTAGCTTATGCCAGTAAATTTGCCCGCAGTTCCAATTACTGGAAAAACAGTATCGGCATGAATAAGGCCATTGGCAAATTGGATGTTATTGCACAAAAACAAGCACAGGAAAAAATCTTTACCGATTGGGTAAATGCTTCACCCGACCGTCAGCTGAAATATAAAAACGTGCTGAAAACCTTAGAGGATGGCTATACCAAAAATTATCCCTACAGTCGCGCCTTGAATTATCTGAACGAATCACTTTCGACCGGAGTTGAAATGCCGCGAATTGCGACACAAGTGGACAAACTTATTCAAAAGAAAATTCCGCAGGATTCCTTATTGGTTCAGACTGCCGAAATTTATAAAGATTATTATCCAGCTGTGGATCAGGCGACCATGACGGCTATGTTAGAAGTATATAAAAAATCGGTTGATGCCGATGCATTGCCTGAATTTTACACTGAGATTCAGAAAAAATATAAAGGCGATTTTGCAAAATATGCCAAATTCATTTTCGACAAATCTGATTTCACTTCGCTGGAAAAAATCACAAAAGCAATAAAAAAGAACAAAACAGACTTTGAGAGAGATCCTGCTATTTTATTTGCAAAAGAAGTTCGGAAAACAATGGAAGGAATTCGCAATGATGAATACACTAAAACTATTGACCAAATACGCGATGCCGAACGCTTGTATGAAAACGGCATCAAAGCCATGGCTGCCGAAATCGGAAAACCCATGTATCCGGATGCTAACTCGACCATGCGTTTAACTTTTGGAAAAGTGAGCGGATATACCGGTGCCGATGCCGTTGACTATAAATATTATACAACAACCAAAGGTATTTTACAAAAAGAAATTCCGGGTGATGAAGAATTTGATGTTTCCCCAAAACTTAAAAAAGCCATTCAGGAAAAGAATTACGGAGCCTATCTCGATCAGAAAACAGGTGAAATGCATGTGGCTTTCCTCAGCAATACAGATATTACTGGCGGAAACTCAGGTAGCCCAATTTTCAATGCCAAAGGCGAATTGCTCGGATTAGCATTCGATGGAAACTGGGAAGCCATGAGTGGTGATATTGTTTTCGAACCCGATTTGCAACGAACTATCAGTGTTGACGTTCGCTATATTCTTTTTGTTATGGATAAAATAGGTGATGCCAAACGATTAATTGAAGAATTGAATATTAAATAAATGCCATCTTTATTGTAAAAGAAATGCGCCTTCCAAACCAGAAGACGCATTTCTTATAAGTTGTAAATCGTAAATGATTAAATGGTCAATCCCTATTGATCCATTCATGCATTGCCTTAGCAGCCCGACGACCATCGCCCATGGCGAGAATAACCGTTGCACCACCACGGACAATATCACCACCGGCAAAAATGATGGGCACAGCTGATTGCATGGTATCATTGTTTACCACCACAGTTCCCCATTTGGTAACTTCCAGCCCTTTTACAGATTGAGGAATAAGTGGATTAGGCGAAACACCTACACTTACCACCACTTCATCAACTTCCACAAGTTCTGTTTTTCCAGGTATTTCAACCGGCGATCGACGACCTGATTCATCCGGTTCGCCCAATGTCATTACCTGCAACAGCATGTGGGTTACACGTCCCTGTTCATTTCCTATATATTCAATCGGATTATGCAATGTCCAAAATTCAATTCCTTCTTCTTTGGCATGTTTCACTTCTTCCAAACGGGCAGGCATTTCGCTTTCGGAACGTCGATACACAATCATAGCACGGTCAGCTCCCAATCGTTTAGCCGTGCGAACCGAGTCCATAGCGGTATTTCCACCACCGATAATGGCTACTTTCTTTCCTTTGAAAACCGGTGTATCCGAGTCTTCGCTGGCAGCATCCATCAGGTTTACACGGGTAAGGTATTCGTTCGACGACATCACACCCACCAGATTTTCTCCTTTGATATTCATGAATCGGGGTAGTCCGGCACCGCTGGCAACAAAAATTCCTTTGAAACCATCATCTTCCATATCTTTTATCGAAATGGTTTTACCCACCACGCAGTTCGTCACAAAATGAACGCCCATTGCCTGAAGATTTTGAATTTCAACATCCACAATTTCGTTAGGTAAACGAAATTCAGGAATACCATATTTCAATACACCTCCAATTTCGTGCAAAGCTTCGAAAACGACTACCTCGTAACCCAGTTTAGCCATATCGCCGGCAAAAGCCAGTCCGGCAGGACCTGAACCAACGGCAGCAATTTTAATATTATTTGCAGGAGCAGTTACAGGAACTGATATATTACCACTTTCGCGTTCGTAATCGGCAGCAAAG
>Ga0214228_1000053_pt1 | contig 34939 bp, 32 predicted proteins | sample TroBogypolimnion_21_FD_153066 | JGI IMG/M metagenome (GOLD analysis project Ga0214228, IMG submission 153066) | Freshwater microbial communities from Trout Bog Lake, WI - 05NOV2007 hypolimnion | ecosystem: Environmental > Aquatic > Freshwater > Lake > Hypolimnion/Profundal zone | place: Trout... | reverse complement strand
AAGTGATTTTGGAGCGGGTTTTGGAACGCTCTGGTTTGACCAAGGGACAAGAGTATGAGCGAGAAGAAGTGGTGGATGGTGCTGATTCGAGTGTTCAACGCCCCGATGTCATCATTCATTTGCCAGATAATAAGCATATTATTATTGATTCTAAAGTTTCATTGGTTGCTTTCGAGCGTTTGATGTCAGCCGACACTGAAGAGCAGCGTGTCAGTTATTTAAAAGATCATGTCAGTTCATTACGAAGTCATGTAAAATTACTTAGTGAAAAAAATTATCAGAATGCTCAGAATTTGAATACACCGGATTTTGTGTTGATGTTTTTACCGATTGAAGCTTCGTTTTCGGTAGCAGTACAGGGTGATAGCGAGATTTTTTCGTATGCATGGGAACGTAAAATTGTGATTGTAAGTCCGACGACTTTACTAGCCACATTGAGAACTATTTCATCGATTTGGAAACAAGAAAATCAGACTAAAAATGCTCAGGAAATAGCACGCTTAAGTGGTGCATTGTACGATAAGTTTATAGGATTTGCTGAAGATATGGCTAAAATTAAAACTAATATTGACCGAACTGCAGGTGCTTACGAAGATGCGATGAAAAAGATGAAAGAAGGTTCGGGAAACATCATCAGAACTGCTGAAAAAATTAAAGAATTAGGTGCAAAAACCGGAAATAAGTCATTACCCACTGGTTTTGAAAATTATTGAGTCGTTATTTTTTACGTTCTAAACATCGAATATTTAATAAATTAAGAGTTCGTATTTAATGCGACGGGTTGTATTCGACAAAAAAACAATTATTTTAGTATGAGTTTTAAAGGATTAATTACCATTGCTTTTCTGACTGTAATTTTTCAGGTAAAAGCCGTACAGCCAAAACAACTGATTGATAGTGAAATGGATAGTCGTTTTGAAAGTGTCAATGTTGATAGCCTGGTGCAAGCAGTTCTTTCAAAATCAGATTCAAAACAAAAAATAGCAATTGAACCCAATTTAAAAGATTCAACTATTCTTGCGGCTTGCTCACCTTTTAAAGTTGATTCGCTGATTTTATTAGGCAATCCGTTTTTTATTGAATTAGTTTATAAAGGTTTGCGAGATAATCTTACAAATAAAATCAAACCCGATTTTCGTTCCTTATTTTATGGTGAAAAGCCCAGATCGTTGACAAATCCATCATTAATAGAAATCTCAGATACAACAGCAGATCAGATAGTTTCCAACCTCAGGGATGAGGTGCGCGATAAAATAACCCGTCACAATGCCCGTTTTTATATTATGACTTTTGCCGATTTACCAAATCCGGAGGAGAATCACAGTCGTTATATTTCTAAGAATCAACTTACGAATGTAAGATTTGGCAATGATGATTTCAATAATAAAAACAAGAGAAGGTTTGTAGTGAGAAACTTAGCTATGAGTCCATGGCAATATAAAGTATCGGGTCTGGCTCAATTTTCTGAAAATTCAGTTTCAAAAAACTGGTATCAGGGTGGTTACAGTAACTTAGCTGTATTAGGTATTTTAAGTGCAAAGTTAACGTACGATGACAAGAAAAACATTCAATGGGATAATACGGGTGAATGGCGTCTGGGGTTTAACTCTGTAGCCGGTGATACTCTCCATTGGTTGAGTACAAACGATGACGTGCTTAAAATCAATAGTAAATTAGGAATTAAAGCCGGTGGAAACTTCTTTTATAGTGGTTCAGTCGACTTTTCAACCCAATTTTTCAATAGTTATAACGGTTTAAATTCAACGGTTTTAAAAGCTTCATTCTTAACACCTGTTCGATTGAATATAGGAGTCGGGATAGATTATAAGTATAAGAAAATATTTTCGCTAATGCTTTCTCCTTTTTCTTATAAGTATATTTATGCAAATGATATTGTGCATGTAAATCCCAATCTTTTTGGAATACAAGCCGGTAAAAACAAGCTAAGCGAAATAGGAAGTTCGCTAAAAGCAACACTATCGTATCCGGTTACAAGAGAAATTCAATTAGATTCCAAATTTTCGTTTTATACTAATTATGAAAAGGTGGAAATTGATTGGGAAACCGTATGTGAAATGAAGATTAACCGCTTTTTATCAACACGTATTTCAATCAATCCGCGCTACGATAATACAGTTATCCTGGTACCCGGACAAAGTGCTCAACTTCAGTTTAAACAACTGTTGAGTGTCGGTTTTTCGCATAAATTTCTCTGATTCAATTGCTAAAAAGCATATGCCATTTATTAAACTTTTGGACTTCTGCTTCCCCAAAATGATTTAGATATGTTCTAATGTGGTCAATAGAATGTTCTTCGTTGAGCTGTGTTTTTGAGTAAAATTTATCGGCATAGCAAATCACCTGTTCTTCCATCGAAATCGGAATCAGATCGCGATGAGGCAATGGAAGCTCCGCTTTTTCAATCATTTCTTTACTCAATCCAACGCCTGTATGTCGCTCACACACCAATGCATGCCGCGATAATCCTTCAGCCCGCAATAAATCTGCTCCCAGATAACCATGTTCGATATATTCGTGCGTCCCAAAGCAATGAATGCGTGGAGCATAGCATAAAAAAATGCCAATATCGTGAAGCATGGCAGCTTCGGCAATAAAACGTGTATCGAGTTTCAGCTCGGGATGGTTGTTGGCAATCGACAAGGCTTTTTCACGTACTTGTAAGCTGTGTTTCACCAGTATTGTATAACTCTCACTATCAAAGGAATAATATTTTTCAATTAGTTCATGAGGATTTATTGTTGAGCGAATTAACATTATTGTCGGGTGTTATCAAAATTAAATCATCAAATTTCTTCAACCTCAATTTCTAACGGTTTTTTCTTAACTACCAATGCACTTAATTCCCAAAGTGCATAAATCGGCAAAAAGAATAACATGATGGTAAATGGATCTCCGGTTGGTGAGAAAATAGCGACAATTACAAATAGTGAGAAGAAAGCATGACGGCGATATTTGTTGAAAAAGTCGCGATGCAAAATGCCAAGTTGAGACAAAAACCACGCAACTATAGGCAACTCAAAAATCAAACCCATCCAAAAACAAATCATCAGAAAAGTATCCATGTATGAATCGAGCGAAACGCTTTGTTCGATAAATGTACTTAACTGATAACCGGCCAAAAAACGTAATGTAAGTGGGAAGATAAACAAATATCCAACAGCAATACCAATGAAAAACAATACATTGCCAAAGAAAAAAACCGAACCGGCATTTTTTCTTTCATGACTGTGAAGTGCCGGTTTTACAAAAATGAAAAGTTGGTAAATAATGAAAGGAAAGCTGAATACCACAGCAAACCACAGCGAAGACGACATGTGGGTAAAAAATTGGGACGAAAGATTAATATTAATCACCTTAACCTGAAAGTTCCCAATAAAAACGTCCGGCAAAAAAGGTACTTTCTTCCCGAATTGATTGAACCATTGGTACAGAAAAAAGTCGCTTCGGGAGGGTGCGAGTATAAAATGATTAAAAATGTTTTTCATGTAAATGAAAAACACGATGGAAGCAATTCCTACAAATGCAGCAATCCGAAACAAAGTCTTTCGTAAATCATCCAAATGATCCCAGAAAGTCATATCACTGTCATTCAGCTTGCTCATCACTATTTTGCTGAATCAGTTTTGTCTTCTTTACTATCTTTTTTTGTGTCCTTTGATAAGTCTTTGGTTACATCTTTTATTTCGTTTTCAACTTCATTCAATCCTTCTTTGAAACTTTTGACACCTTTACCAAGTCCTTTCATAAGTTCGGGAATCTTTTTTCCACCGAATAATAACAAAAAGATTAACGCAAAAACAATTAATTCCCAGGGTTCGAACATTAATAAGTGATTCATAATGATATATTTTTAAAATAATGAGGATTATTGGCTGTAAAAATACAACTTGATTTCCAATTTTACAACTAAAAAATGGAAATCAAGTTGAGAATGTTGTTATATACGTTTGAATTTAATTTGAAAAGGCGATACTAATAGAAAAAAACAGTTTAAACAATTGTGAAATTAAATATTGATGAAGCAATAAAAAATACTGAGCTAATCCTAAGTCCTCTTTAAGAAGAATTTAAGGGGCTTTAATTCACGTAAAATGATAAAGGAACACAATTTTACCGTCCAATGCCGATTTTTTGTTACCCTTTATCTCCATCGACACTTCAATTTCAGCCTTTGAAACACCACGCAAATTTTTCAATGATTTCAGTTTGGCATGTACCCGCACCTCACTGTTTACCAATACAGGCTGGTTAAAACGCAGATTTTCAATGCCATAGTTTACCGTAAGCTTCGAATTGCGCACTTCTACAATTTGTTCCCAAAGATAAGGAAGTACCGAAATGGTCAAATACCCGTGTGCAATGGTAGATTTAAATGGACTTTCGGTTTTGGCTCGCTCTTGATCCACGTGTATCCACTGGTGGTCGAGCGTGGCATCGGCAAATTGATTAATTTGCTCTTGAGTGATGGTGATATAATCCGAAACGCCTATTTCTTTTCCTGTAAATTGTTCTAATTCTTCAAAACTATTAATTATTACTTTGCTCATTATTAAATATTAAAATCAGATTGAAAATGTGCACATTCTTATTTGTTTTGTGCAAAAATACAAAAAAAATAATTTTCATCAAATCTACTCCGAAAACTTTCTCAGATTTTCGAATAAAATATCGTTTTCTCTGGGTGTTCCAACTGTTATTCGTAAACAATCTAAGCATAATGTAACGTTGGTTCGGTTACGAACAATGATACTCTTACTTACGAGATATTCGTAAATAGCCGTTGCGTTATCTACTTTTACTAATACAAAATTGGCATCTGTGGGATAAGTATATTGAACGAAAGGCAGATTTTTTAAATTATTAATCAACTCATCCCGCTCTTTCAACAACAATCTGATATGTTTTTTATAAACGCTTGGATTTCTGAGTGTAGTCAATGCTTTCTGCTGTGTGAGCAAGTTGATGTTGTAGGGATATTTTATTTTATTTAAAATACTAATAACTTCCGGTGAAGCAAAAGCCATCCCTAGTCGTAAGGCTGCGCTACCCCATGCTTTCGACATGGTTTGTAAAATAACGAGATTGGGGAATTTTTGAAGCATCCCGACATAACTTTCTTCGCTAGAGAAATCGATATATGCTTCGTCCAGCACAATAATTCCATTAAAACCGGCGATGAGTTTTGTAATTTCGAGCCGTTTCATGCTATTTCCGGTTGGATTATTTGGCGAGCAAATCCAGATAAGTTTGGTATTGGTATCGCATGCTGTAAGTAATTCATCTGCGCGAAACAAAAAGTTTTCATCCAACAAAACTTTCCGGTATTCCACATCGTTAACTGCCGCACAAACTTTGTACATCCCGTAAGTAGGTTCAATGGCAACTACATTATCTACACGTGGTTCGCAAAAAGCACGGTATAGCAAATCAATTGCCTCGTCGCTGCCATTTCCGAGAAAAATACTCTGTGTCGGAACATTTTTTATGTCTGAAATTTTACATTTCAAATCCCATTGCATTGGGTCGGGGTATCGGTTAAACGGCGAATTGTACGGATTTTCGTTTGCATCTAAATATACAGATGCTATGCCTTTGAATTCGTCGCGGGCACATGAATATGGTTGCATTTGCTGAATATTTTTCCGTACTAAATTTTCTAAATTCATTATTTTTTATCTTTATTGATAGCTGAAAACTGTTCACTGATAATTGAAAATCTATCTTCGTGTGCAATTGTCAAATGGTTCTTCCTCTTCTTCCATTTCCAAACGTATTTTTACGGCGTTACTATGAGCCTGTAATTCTTCATTTTCGGCCATTAACGTTATGGCATTGCTCAGGTTTGTTAATCCTTCTTTGGTTATTTGTTGGAAAGTAACTTTTCGAATGAAACTGTCTAAGTTAACGCCGTTATATGCTTTAGCATATCCATTTGTAGGCAGGGTGTGATTTGTTCCGGAAGCATAATCGCCTGCGCTTTCGGGCGAATAGTTTCCAAGAAAAACCGATCCTGCATTTCTGATATTTGCTGCAACTCCATTATGATATCGGGTGGAGATTATCAAATGTTCGGGTGCATATTCATTGGTCATTTCCACAGCTTCTTCGAGCGTTTTCAGTACAATTATTTTGCTGTTTTCCAACGCTTTTCGGGCAATTTCCTTGCGTGGAAGTTTCTCTAATTGAATTTCAATTTGTTCCAACACTGGTTCAACAATTTTTTCACTTACCGTAATCAAAATAGATTGACTGTCAATACCATGCTCGGCTTGTGAAAGCAAATCGGCAGCTACAAAAGCAGGAATAGCAGTTTCGTCGGAAATCACTTCAACTTCAGATGGACCTGCCGGCATGTCGATGGCCACATCGCGCAACGAAACCAATTGTTTGGCTGCAGTAACATATTGATTTCCGGGTCCGAATATTTTATATACTTTCGGAACAGTTTCAGTACCGTATGTCATGGCCGCAATAGCTTGAGTTCCACCAATTTTGAAAATACGATGTACGCCTGCTACTTTTGCAGCATAAAGCACTGCCGGATGAATTTTCCCTTCTTTGTTGGGCGGTGTACAAAGTACAACTTCGTTACATTCTGCAATTTGTGCAGGGATTCCCAACATCAAAACTGTCGAGAAAAGTGGTGCTGTACCACCCGGAACGTATAAGCCTATTTTTTCGATAGGGATTGCTTTTTGCCAGCAATAAACGCCGGGCGAAGTTTGAATTTCGGGAAAATCCTGTTGTTGTTCTGAATGAAATTTCCAGATATTTCGCCGCGCCATTTCAATCGCCTGTTTTAAATGGATTGAAATTGATTTCTCGGCTTCAGCAATTTCTTCTTTACTCACTTCGAGTGCATCAACTCTCACTTTGTCAAATTGCAATGTGTATTCTTCAACGGCTTTATCGCCTCGTTTTCGAACATCATCCAGTACCTTTTGAACAGTATCAAACAATGAAGTGTTGTCAAAAGTAGGTCGCTTCAGCAGTGAACTCCAATTTTCGCGAGCGGGATATTTGATAACTTGCATAAGTGTTTGTTTTGAAGATTAAAAAATCAAATTCTTGATTATAAATTGTTTAATTCCAGGCCTCGCAAAATCTCTCCCACTGATTAGTTAAATCTTCCATGCTTTGAAGAATCAGATTGGCACCACTTTCGAGGAGGATCATATCATTTAACGGACCTGTATTCACTGCAATGGTAAATAATCCTGCGCTTTTAGATGACTCAACCCCCAAGGGTGCATTTTCAATCACAACAACCTCCCATGGATTCAATTTTGATTTCTTCAGTGCTTGTAAATAGGGTTCGGGATGCGGTTTGCAAAATTCAACATCATAAGCTGTTACCATTTTGTCTTTATGAAAGATACCCGGGAAATTATGTTCTAAATTGTTCAATAAAGTTCGCTCCCCGGAACCTGTAACCACGTAAATATCAATTTTTTGAGCTTTTATTTTTTGAAGAATGTCATAAGCAAAGGGCATGGGTCTTACTTTCCCAAGTGTTTCAAATATTTCTGATTTTTTTTTATAAATTTGCTGTTTTTCATCGTCTGTAGAATTCCTGTTGTGAACCTTTAAAAACATTTCATCAATGGTCGAGGCTCCTGTGCGCCCTTCGTTCATATATGCTTCATTCTCAGAAAAATCAAAACCAAAGAAGCGCATGGTTTGCACCCATGCGGTTGCATGTGATTTCATGGAATCGAATAGAACACCATCCATGTCAAAGAATACGGCTTTTGGGAAAAATGCAGGATAATGATTGATTTGTTTAAATTTTTCTATTTCGGATAAAAACATCGGCAATAATTTTGTGCAAAGATACAGATTTTGTCCCTAAAATTGAACTTCTTACCGTTGGAATTCCAAAATAAATATATCAAAATGAATGTAAGAAACCCATGAATCTAAGATTTTATACCTGAAACGTGATATTGAGATTAATGATTCGATTGAATTTGTGCCATCGTTTCTTTTCGTAGCACTTTATTGCCAGCTGAATAAACAAATGAGGGTTGATAAAGAATTTGTTTGGGAAATTCGTATTTTGAAAGATGTTTTTCGAGGTAGTTTATTAGATTTTGTTCTTTTAAAACGGTATATTTTTCTGATTCAATCACTAAAATGACTTTGTTTTCAAGTAAACCATCGGACAAAGAAGCAATAAAAAAGGGTTCAGGAATACTTCCTTCCAGTTTTTTTTCAACTTGTTCGGGATGAATTTTTATACCTCCTGAATTAATGACAGAGTCTGCTCTACCTAGCCAGCGAAATGATTTTGAGTCAATAAGTTCCACGATATCATTGGTTTGCATTTCATTTTCTATCACGTGAGGAGCCTTAACCGCCAAACAACCACGCACATCGGTTCTAATTTTGACTCCATTTAATACTGTAAAGCAATCAGATTTAGCATTTCCATTGAAACGTCTCAACGCAATGTGCGAACATGTTTCAGTCATGCCGTAGGTCTCATACAGTTCGGAAGGGATTACTGCTGACAGCTCTTCCAGTTTTCGTGTAACCGGACTTCCTCCAACAATGATTTTTCGGATAATTTTAGTTTGCAAACTCTCGGCGGAATGATATAATTGATAGGGAGTAATTGCCGTAAAATCAATTGGCAGATTCAGGTCTTTAAATGGATTGGCTTTTGGCTCAACAGCAATCAGGTTAAAACCACCCACCAACGCTCTCACCAACATCATTTTACCTGCAATGTAGGAAGCCGGCAGGCAAAGTAAAGCAGTCTTATCAGCATCCAGACCAAAGAATTGATTCGTCATTCGGGCGGAATTTTCCATCGCCTTTTTCTTCAACTGAATATCTTTTGGCTTGCCTGTTGAACCGGAAGTTTGTGCCAAAATAAAATCAGCATCGTCAAACCAGTTTTGCAAAAACAAAAAAATAGCATTCTGCCATGAATCATTCGGTTCATCGGCCACGAGCAGTTTGCCTATATTTTCAGCAGTGTAAATTACTCCGTTGAGTTGTATGGATTGGAATTTTTTCATAGAATTGAACTCAAATCCCAGTGGGTTTCATTTTTGTAAATTAACCTGGCTTTTTCAATTGTCAGGGGTGAAGGAACATTATTATGATACAATTGCCCTGTCCCCAATCCCTGCGGCATGGATGAATTTAGCGTTGATGTCCATTGTGCAATGGCATTCAGTCCGATATTAGCCTCTAACGCTGAAGTTACCCACCAACCAATATTATTTTTTTCGGCTAAGCGAATCCACTCTTCAGACTCACTAAAACCCCCAATCAAGCTTGGTTTCAGAATAATGTATGCCGGTTTAATTTTTTCAATAACTGATTCTTTATGTATCGGTTTTACACCAATTAGTTCTTCGTCCAATACTATCGGAATAGGCGATTGCTGACATAATTCAGCCATAGTCTCTAACTGACCCTGACGAATAGGTTGTTCGATAGAATGAATATGAAAACCTGATAATTTTTCAAGTTTTTCAAGCGCTTCAGATGGCTTAAAAGCTCCATTAGCATCGACGCGAATTTCAATATCGTCCGGAGAGAATTGCCCACGAATTCCGGAAAGTATTTCCAATTCAGTTTCAAAATCAATGGCTCCCACTTTGAGCTTAATGCAATGATAACCAGCAGCAATTTTCTCCCGAATTTGCATCTGCATAAATTCTTTATCACCCATCCATACCAATCCATTGATTGGAATACCTTCTTTTCCTTCCGAAAATGCAGTTTGAAACAGAATCTTTGACCCTTTGGCTTTCAAATCAAATAAAGCCGTTTCCAAACCAAAAGCAATTGATGGATATGCAGATAAATCAATGGTTTCAGGATGTACACCTTCGTTCAGTAACTGACAGACTTCTTCTATTTTCTTGCAATATGTTTCTTGTGGATCAATGCTTAAATCGGGAATGGTAGAACACTCACCAATACCTGTAAAGCCATCCTTTTCCAATATCAGAAACGATGATGACTTTTGCAACAAAACACCCCGCGAGGTTCCGGCAGGAAATTTAAATTGAAGTTGATGGTTTATATAACGAGCTCTCAACATAAAATCAAAGAATTATCCCCAGCAGAAACATCAATGCAAACACCAAAGCTGCCATCGATACACGTGGCAATTCAGGGTAAAGTTCAGATCCATTTTTGTAAGTAAAAACCTTTTTCAGATTCAAAAACAAAAGTGGTGTGCATAACAAAAAGAGCCATTGCCAAACTGAATGGTAATTGAGAGTAGTAAATACTGCGGTAAGAATAATGGCTCCAACAACCAAAAACGAGTGATAGAAAGCAGCATTGCGTTCGCCCATGGCAACCACAATCGTTCGTTTTCCGGCTTTCTTATCAGCTTCGTAATCGCGCATATTATTCATATTCAACACTCCCACACTCAAAAATCCAATGGACGATGCCGGAAGCAACAAATCCCAACGAAAACTTTGTGTATGTAAAAAGTAAGTTCCTAAAACACCGACTAATCCGAAGAAAATAAATACGAAGATATCGCCAAGTCCACGATAGCCATAGGGATTTTTCCCAACCGTATATTTTATGGCAGCAGCAATAGCAGCAATTCCCAATGCTCCAAAAAGGAGTAAATTGGTAATATTCATTCCTGCAGTACCAATAAGTATAAGTGCTAAGCCGGAAATGGCGCACAAAATACCAATGATGATAATGCCTCTCAGCATTGTTTTGGGGTTTATTTCACCAGATTGCACCATACGTTTCGGACCTATGCGTTCGGCAGTGTCTTTACCATTCACAAAATCACCATAATCATTGGCCATATTCGACATAATTTGCAACAGCACAGTGGTGGCAGCAGCCAAGCCAAATATCGACCAGCGAAATCCACCATCCATAACAGCTAAAGCAGAACCTATAATTGTATTTGAAAGTGCCAATGGCAACGTTTTCAAACGAAAAGCAGAAATCCAGGGTTTTATCATAGTAGAAACAAGAACCAAAAGCCAAGATTTCAGATAGGAGTCTTACTTATTAGCACATTGGTACATTACATATTAATATATTAAATTACGGCATTTTTGGGTATTTTGAAAAATCGGGCTTACGTTTTTCCAGGAATGCATTTTTACCTTCGTGTGCTTCTTCAGTCATGTAGTAAAGCATGGTAGCATTACCTGCCAACTCCTGAATGCCGGCTTGTCCGTCGAGTTCAGCATTCAGTCCGGCTTTTATCATGCGCAACGCCAGCGGACTGTGTTGCATCATTTCCTTGCACCATTTTACAGTTTCGTCTTCCAATTGGTCGAATGGTACAACAGTATTTACCAAGCCCATCTCCAGTGCTTCGGCAGCCGAATACTGACGACAAAGAAACCAAATTTCGCGTGCTTTTTTCTGTCCGACAATGCGAGCAAGGTACGACGAACCAAAACCGGCATCGAAACTTCCAACTTTTGGCCCTGTTTGCCCAAAAATGGCATTTTCAGAAGCGATAGACAAATCACAAACCACCTGCAACACATGTCCACCACCAATGGCAAAACCATTTACCATGGCCACAACCGGTTTTGGAATGCTGCGAATCATTTTTTGCAAGTCAAGCACATTCAACCGAGGAATTCCATCTTTACCAATGTATCCACCTATTTGTTTCACGTTGATATCTCCACCACTGCAAAAAGCCATATCGCCTTCACCGGTCAGAATTACAGTTGCAATATCCTCGCTATCACGACAAAATACCATCGATTCAATAATCTCTTTAATGGTATCCGGTGTAAATGCGTTACGGTAACGCGGTCGGTTGATGGTAATTTTTGCTATTCCTTCGAAATACTCGAACTTAATTTCTTCAAATTCTTTAATCGTTGACCAATTTCTCATTTTTTTATACTTTTAAAATATCCTTTGTAATTTTCTGTATTCAAATCGCTATCGGTAAAAACTTCCAAAACTGACGCCTTACTTGATTTAAGCAAGTTTTCGAGACTTGATTTCAAATTCTCAGTATCGTTGCAAACCATATAATTCAGTCCATAGGCCTCTACCAACGATTTTATTTTAATATGATGTGGTGTGGTAAAAAAGTCAAGACTTTTCTCCATCAGCTCCTTATCGCCGATAAAACGAAAAATGTTACCACCATTATTATTCATTACAATAACTTTCAGATTATCATTTACATAATCATTCCAAAGTCCGTTAGAATCATAGATAAACGACAAATCGCCGGTCAGAAAAACGGTAGGTTGTTTAGAACTATAAGCGTAACCAACAGCAGTAGAAAGACTTCCATCAATTCCCGATGTGCCACGATTGCAAATATAAGTCAAATCAGGCCTTGCAGGGAAAAGTTGCGTCCAACGGACCGAAGTACTATTCGCCAAATGAAGAGTTGTTCCTGCAGGGGTTTGTTTTAGCAGCTCCACGGTAATACTCATGTCTGATATTGGCTTATCGTTGACAAAAGCTGCGTGAGGTGTCGCAATTTCATTCATTTCAGACTGATAGGTTGCTGAAAAATCACTGGACGTTTTTCCAAAAGGCATTTTTGTCAATACATCTTTCGCTAATCCGGGAACTATAGTTGTCAAACTTTTATAGGTATCCACGTATGGCATCGATGATTCAATCTGCCATTGCTCAGCAGGTTGATGACCACGCAGAAAGATTTTCAGTTGCTTGCAAATAACCGAATGTCCAATAGTTATAAGCAAATCGGGAGCAAAATTCTCAGAATTATCCTTCGAATTCACTCTCGAAAACAAGGATTCCAACTGAGTTATTATATTTTCACCGGTTATGTTTGATAAGTTTTCTGCCAACACAACAACATCCGGCTCGTTAGCCAATTGATTTGCCAAATCGTTCAATTCTGCATTCTTTGGAAACACACCGAATACAACCAGTTTGCGTTTTTGTTTTAACCAACTGTTTTGCAACGCTCTTAAGCTTTTATCGCTCAACATAATATCAGAAGATAAGGTTTTGATAATCCTCGGGTTGCTATGTTCTTCGGGCAAAGCAGTGTAAATTGGTTCTCGCAACGGCACATTGATTTGTATCGGTCCTTGGGGATACGAAACAGCTGTATCGATAGCTTGAGATACTTGTCGATCGCAAAATTCCAGATCGGCTGACATTACCGTTTCAACAGGTAATTCAAAACTGGCTTTTATGTAATTCGCAAAAATATTGGTTTGCCGTAATGTTTGACCATCAGCCTGATCAATCATTTCAGCTGGGCGGTCGGCAGTAAAAACGAGCAATGGCAAATTCTGATAATAAGCCTCGGCAATGGCAGGAGCAAAATTAAGCACAGCAGTTCCTGAAGTGCAAACAAGTGCTACCGCTTCTTCATTATGCTGTGCCATGCCTAGTGCAAAATAAGCCGCTGAACGTTCGTCAGTTATGCTCATGCATTCCATGCCGGGCTGAGCTGTGAATGCAAATATAAGCGGAGCATTCCGCGATCCGGGTGCTATCACAACTTTTTTGATTCCGTGACGCGCACAGATCTCGGGTATATTTTTTATTCCTTGTCTAAAATGAGGCATTATCTTATTTTATTTCAAGCTTTTCCAAAGTTCAAAACTTTGGAAAAGTTAGTAATTACTACGAATTCATCACATTCATCATTGTCATCATCTTATTGTCTGTTTCCTCCCACTCCCGCTCTGCAATCGAGGAAGCAGTAATTCCGGCACCACTGTATAAAACAAACTGTTTTTCAAATAATTGCAGACAGCGAAGATTTACAAAGATATCCGTTTTATCATTAATATTTACCGGACCTAAAAATCCTGTATAATAGCTGCGGTCGTGTTGTTCATTTTCCAGAATAAAATTACGAGCTTCTGTTTTGGGCAATCCACCAACCGATGGGGTGGGGTGCAATGCTTTCAAAAAATCTCCCAGATGATTCTCTAAGCTGGTTTCAGGAAATTCAAAGGCCGTTTTCAGGTGAATTAAATTAGCAGCCTGATAGTTCATTGGTCCGGTTTTACTGTAATCTTTTATGCCCAGCGATTGCAAAGTTTTTTCGACAAAACCGGTCACAATTCCCTGCTCATCCAACTCTTTTGCTGTCCATTGGTACGATTCAATGTCGTCATTCGTTGCAAGCTGGGTTCCGGCCAACGATACTGTTTTTACAATATTCTCTTCAACGGTAAGCAATGGTTCGGGAGTAGCTCCCATCCAACAACCGACTTCAGGTAATTGCAAAAGATAGATCATTGCGTGGGGATATTTCTCACACAATTTCAGAAAAAAAGCTTCCGGCTGAAAATCATCAGGCAATTGCTCTAACCGTATTTTAGAAAGTACTACTTTGTGAAACTCGCCGGCATTCATAGCATCCATGGCTTTGTTTACATTACTAATAAACTCGGTTGACCTTGTTGTTGAAAGTGAATTTTTAGCTTTAGAAAGTTCAACAAACCTGTTGTTCTCAGCCAGTTTTTGAATATAAATATCTTCAATTTTGTCAGAAAAAAACACACAATCAGGCTTCAGAAAGACACTTCCATGTTTAGCTGATTGATTAAACGGAGATACAACGAAACCAACATTTTTATCAATACGTTGAAATGAGTCAAACTTTTCGGGCAATGAATGATGCTGAACCAACGTAATGATTTCTTTTTCAAGTGGCAAGCGATATGACGCAAAAGGAATGTTTTGTTTCAATAATACCTGCTGAAGTTTGCTAAGTTGCTGATATGAATTGGTTTGTGGATTCATTTCTTTATAGGAACAATGCGGTTTGTAAGGCGGCAAAGGGAAATAAGCTTACCGCTTTTATCTTCTACTCGAATTTCCCAAATATGCTGTGTAGCTCCACGATGAATCAATGTGCCAATGCCAAAAACTTCATTTTCTCTGGTGGTAGCCACATGGCTTCCGCTTATTTCAACACCAAGCACGGCAAATTGTTTTGGATCAATCAGCGCAATTGAACCCGCACTGCCAACCGATTCGGCTAAAGCCATGGTAGCACCACCATGCAACCGTTTCATGGGTTGTATGGTTCGTTTATCCACCGGCATTTTAGCTACGATTCTTCCTTCGGTGAGTTCAATAAATTCAATTCCGAGATTTTCGATCAAGGTGTCCGTGCACATCGCATTAAGCGAACTTATTGTTGAATTGGTAGGCATGGTCAGTTAATTTTATATTCTTTGAGTAGACAAAGATACAAAATTATCCATGTAACTATTAAATTCAAAAGTGAGGATATAAGATTTTTTAATTTCACATGCAATGAAATCAATGCACTTAATCAAAGTTTGAATAAATTTTTGGCGGAAATATATTTTGCAGAAATTATTCTTATTCAAACAGTAACGATTAATGATAAGGCAAGATTGAATTAATTCAGCCCTTTAAATTCACCCACATCAATTGGTTTTTTAAGGAGTATTGAAACTAATCTTGGGATGCCGAAAAGCCTGTATGTAAATGGTTTGTAGACTAAGCTTCCTAAAAAGAAGAATGTAAATGATGAAACAAATCCTACCAGTACATCGATAACATAGTGAGCCTGAATATAAACCGTTGCAAAAACCAACGCTAAATAAATCGGGAATAAAAATGCCGATAATTTGAATTGTCGTTTTTGAAAAACAAGAATCATGATTAAAGTAGAAATTCCAACATGTGAACTTGGAAAAGCAGCCGTAGGCCGTTCACCTACCTGTTGTGTATTTTGAACCATTTGAGCAAAGAAGCCTCTGCTGTCAGCTGTATTTATAAGTGATTGATGTTCATTAAAATATAAGCCAATTTGTTGGAAAACGCCCGAATGAACCTGATCAGTCCCAATTGCCTGATAATAATATTGAGGTCCTGCGGTTGGAAAGAGGATAAAAATTAAATAATAGCAGAAGAAACTGAATAAAATACTGAAAAAGAAAAACTCAAAATATTTTTTATCCTTCACATAAAAATAAATACAGGTTCCGATAATGAGCGGGTAATAAGCAAAATAGCCCATATTTAAAATTTCACTAAACCACAATTGTGGGAAATGTTGACTAAAAACGAGTGCAGGTTGAAAACCGAAAATGCTCTGTTCCAACCCGGCAATTAAATAATCATAATTAACGATTATTCGATTTATATCAAAAGTTTCGGGATACCAATATGCCAACAATCCACCTAAAAAAGCAAAACGTGCAAAACGAATTACCCACCAATCTTTTAGGAAATTTAGAAAAGCTAATCCCAATATCACAGCAATAATAAAAAATCTGTTGAGAACTAATTCGTGAGCATTCTGCAATTGAGGTGAGAAGTGGTTGATAATCACCAGGGTCAATGCGATGTATAAGAAAGTTATTTTTTCAACTGCAAGAAACCGAACTGTACGAAGTTTAGTCATTATTCTAACTTTTTCCTTTTGTATATGTTTGAATTGAATTACAGATTAGGTTATTCCAAGTCAAATCAACTTCATTTTTATCCTTTTATTCTTGATAATTTAGTTTTACCTTCAACTAATTTAACGTAAATTATAGGGTTTGCAAAATTACTTCAATTATTACGAAATTATTACATTTTGATTTCAAATGAGCTGATTATTAACTATATTTAGCAATTAAATTACCTCAAATATCACTTGAATCGTTTTGAAAGCTTTTTTGTTAACTGCTTTTTTACCTGCTGAATGCAGGTTCATTGTAATTGATTGGTCAAAACTCGATAAAAAAGCCTATTTTTGCATACTGTTACAATTGTAATCTATTCGTTTTTTCAGATTATAAATTCTTGAAGTAGATGATAAATACAAATGCAAATCCATTAAAAACTATTGGGATTTTTAATGATAGTTTTCCTCCTATAATGGATGGAGTTTCACTCACGGCACAAAATTATGCTTATTGGCTTCAAAAGAAGGACCAAGCTGTATGCGTTGTTACTCCTAAAGCACCCAATTATTCTGATAATGAGCTTTATCCAATTTATAGGTATACTTCTTTCCCTATTTTAAATCGTAAACCATATCGGTTTGGAATGCCCGATTTAGACTTTTTATATAAACAACAAATTAACAAGGTTTCTTTCGGATTAGTGCATGCTCATTGTCCGTTCAGTTCGGGGAAAGAAGCTTTACGGATTGCCAAAAAACAAAAAATTCCCATAGTTGCAACATTTCATTCAAAGTACCGGGATGATTTTGAGCATTCGGTTAAAAATAAATTTTTTGCCCGTCAAATGACAAATGAAGTTATGCGTTTTTTCGAAAAAGCTGATGAGGTTTGGATTCCACAAGCTTCTGTAGAAGAAACTATTCGGGAATACGGTTTTAAGGGAAAAGTAGAAATTGTTGATAATGGAAATGATTTTGTAGGTACTCAACCGATATCAGAATTAAAAACTGCAGCTCGAAGCGAATTGAAAATTGCTGAAAATCAATTGGTTTTTCTCTTTGTCGGGCAACATATATGGGAAAAAAATACACGGTTGATTGTCGAGTCGCTGGCTGAAATTAAAGAGTTGGATTTTAAAATGTTTTTTGTCGGTACCGGCTATGCTGAGTCTGACTTGAAAGAATTGGTTGACAGGTTAGGATTAAATTCAAAAGTTCAATTTGTAGGTGTTATTACCGAACGTGATAAGTTAAAAATGTATTATGCAGCCGCAGATTTATTCCTTTTTCCGTCTATTTATGATAATGCACCTTTGGTAGTAAGGGAAGCTGGTGCATTACATACGCCTTCAATATTGATTTCCGGTTCATCGTCTTCTGAAAATATCACTGATAATTTTAATGGTTATTTAATAGACAATTCGGTTGCTTCTTTTGCATCAAAATTGCGGGAATTATCAAAAGACATAGATAAAATCAGTCAAACGGGGCTTCATGCCTCTCAAACCATTGCGCGGTCGTGGGAGAGCGTAACCGATGAAGTACTTGACCGCTATAAAAAATTAATACAACGAAAATGGAAGAGATAATTCGTCCGGAATCAAAAAAACCGCAAAAGCCTTATAAAATTTATCAGGGTTTAATTCCGATTATATTCGGTTTAATTGTGATTGGTTGGCTTTTCCTGTCGGAGTTTAATCCGAATGTTTTTTCTACATTTCATTTTACATTTGTGAGTGGGCTTTTTATTGGATTGGCTTTTTTGTTGATGTTAATGCGTGATTTTGGGATGATGTGGCGTTTCAGATTTCTTACCGAAAGAGAGTTAACATGGAAACAATCATTTCATATCAACGTGTTAAGTGAATTTACTTCGGCTGTAACACCGGCATTGGTTGGGGGATCAAGTTTAGTTGTTATTTTTTTGATAAAAGAAGGAATTAATGCCGGACGAAGCACGACTATCATGTTTGTTAATTTGTTTTTGGACGAATTATTTTTCTTAGTTGTTTGCCCGGTTATTTTTTTATTTATACCTCTTTCCGAACTTTTCAACTCATCATCGGTTATTGTTTCCACATTTGCTGTCGTTTTTACAGGCTTGTATCTTACACGCCTGGTTTGGACAAGTATTATGTTTATCGGAATTTTCAAGCGTCCCAATTGGATTCGACAAATATTGTTGACATTATTTAAACTACCGATTCTTCATCGTTGGTATTCAAATGTAGATTTACTTACTAATAATTTAGTACAAGCTTCAACAGAGATTGGTAAACATTCGTTTTGGTTTTGGTTAAAAGTTTTTGGAATGACATTATTAACTTGGTCAGCTCGCTTTTTAGTTGTCAATGCGGTTTTTATGGCTTTTAATCCAACTCATTTGAATCACCTGATTGTTTTTGCACGCCAATTAATTTTGTGGGTTTTTATGGTTGTCAGTCCAACTCCGGGAGGAAGCGGAGTCACGGAATATGCATTTAAAGAGTATTATTCCGATGTATTTTCATCGGCAAGTGCCATAATTTTTGTGACCTTGGTTTGGCGAACAATCAGTTATTATTTGTACCTATTGCTTGGTTTGATTATAATTCCCAACTGGATTTCAAAATCATTTTCGAAAAATAGTGTCAACGAACTTTCAGCTTGAAAGAGTGATATTGAAAGTCTTTGAAATTCCACAACAATATTCTATCTTTGCAATCCGTTAGAAGAAATAATCGAAAAATGATTAGAAAATTTATAATTGCGCTTGCATTTCTGTTCTCATCTCACTCAACTTTTGCCTGTACAAATTTCTTAGTTGGTAAAGCGGCTTCGCTTGATGGCTCAACGCTTATTTCATACAACGCAGATTCTTATTTCCTTTTTGGAGCATTATGTTATTATCCGGCAGCTACTTACCCTGCCGGAACTATGCTGGATATACACGATTGGGATACCGGAAAATACCTTGGAAAAATCAAACAGGTTGAAAAGACATATTCCGTTATCGGAAATATGAACGAACATCAGGTTAGTATCGGCGAAACAACTTTTGGTGGCAGGGAAGAATTGGTGGACACAACAGCTATCATGGATTACGGAAGCTTGATGTACATAGCCCTTCAACGCTCCAGAACTGCTCGTGAAGCTATAAAAGTGATGACTGACTTGGTGACTGAGTATGGCTATTACAGCGAAGGTGAATCTTTTTCCATAGCCGATCCGAACGAAGTTTGGATTATGGAAATGGTCGGAAAAGGAACACATAACAAAGGTGCTGTATGGGTGGCACAACGGATTCCCGATGATTGTGTTTCGGCTCATGCTAATCAGGCTCGTATCACTACTTTTCCATACGACGATAAAAATGTTTGTATGTATTCGGAAGATGTCATAGCTTTTGCTCGTGAGAAGGGGTATTTTAAAGGGAAGAATAAAGATTTTAGTTTTTCGGATACGTATGCACCACTTGATTATGTTGCATTACGTGCTTGTGAAGCTCGCGTGTGGTCATTTTTTAGAAAATTAGATCCGGCAATGGATAAATACATTTCCTATATTAAAGGTGAAACAGTTGAACGAATGCCACTTTGGATAAAACCAACTTTTAAATTGACTGCACAAAAGTTGAAAGATTATATGCGTGATCAATACGAAGGCACTGAATTTGACATGACCAAAGGAATTGCAGCCGGACCATTTGGCAGCAAATTGAGATGCAGCCCGTTAACTTTTAAAGTTGACAGTGTGGAATATGTGCATGAACGACCAACGGCGACACAGCAAACCGGTTTCACATTTGTGGCACAAATGCGCAGCTGGATGCCTGATTATATTGGTGGAGTTTTATGGTTTGGAGTTGATGATGCAGCTACCGGACTTTATGTCCCAATGTATTGCGGAATTACAAAAGTGCCTGAATGTTTTCGACCCGACAATGGTAGTTTACTTGAGTATTCTGCTACATCGGCATTTTGGATTTATAATTGGGTAGCAAACTATGCGTACAGTAAATATTCATATATGTTGCCTGACATAAAAAAAGTGCAGACGAAATGGGAAAGTGATTTTAATGCGCTGGTTCCTGCAATTGATAAAGTGGCTGTTGGAATGCCTGAGAATGATGCACGAGTATTTTTGACAGATTTCAGCGTTGCTCAAGCTGAAAATTCAACTGCAGCATGGAAAAAATTAGGCGAATATCTGTTGGTTAAATACATGGATGGTAATATAAAAAAAGAAAAAGATGGAAAATTTGTCCAAAACGAGTATAAAATTCCTACCACCATTATCCGGGCAGGATACCCGGAAGAGTTTTTACGGAAAATGATTAAAGAAAATCCCGGATATCGCGTCAAAACAGCTGATGAATTAAAAAACAGAAAATGAGCCAACAGTCATTTGAACTTGTATAATTTGCCGTTTTTAAATCGTTGGATTTTGGTCACAAGTTAATGACTTTGTGTTTCTATACCATAAATCAGGTATAAAAAATACCCCATTTTTGCGATTGTAGACACATTGAATTAGAAGTACTTTTACACAATAAAAATTATTTTCTATTGTCCTTGAATTGAAATTAAGGATTGAGAAATTTAACTCCACTTTTAATTGTAAAAAGATATGGCAAAAATTGCAAAAAACCTCACCGAACTGATTGGAAATACACCATTACTTCAACTTTCCAATTTTGCTACAAACAAAGCACTTGCAGCAACAGTAATTGTAAAACTTGAGTCTTTTAATCCAGCTGGTTGTGTTAAGGAACGTATAGCATTATCCATGATTGAAGATGCCGAAGCAACTGGAATTTTAAAACACGGTACTGAAATAATTGAACCAACCAGCGGAAATACAGGTATCGGATTGGCTTTGGTTGCAGCTGTAAAAGGTTATAAACTGACGCTTACAATGCCCGAAACTATGAGCATCGAACGTCGGAATTTATTGAAAGCATTGGGAGCAAATTTAGTGTTAACTCCAGGTGCAAATGGCATGAAAGGTGCTATTGCCCGTGCGTTGGAACTTCACGAAGAGAATCCGAACTCGTATATTCCACAACAATTTGAAAATGTGTCGAACCCGGCTGTTCACAAACGTACGACAGGGGCTGAAATTTGGAATGATACCGATGGTAAAATTGATATTTTTGTTGCCGGAGTGGGTACAGGTGGAACCATAAGTGGTGTTGGAGAATATTTAAAAGAAAAAAACCCGAATATAAAGATTGTGGCGATTGAACCCGCAGATTCACCGGTACTTTCAGGCGGAAATCCAGGTCCGCACAAAATTCAGGGAATCGGTGCCGGATTTGTACCCAAAAATTATAATCCAAGTGTTGTTGACGAAGTAATTCAAGTTAGCAACGATAACGCTATTCTGACTTCGCGCCAGTTAGCTCAACAAGAAGGATTGTTAGTAGGAATTTCGTCAGGTGCTGCAGCTTATGGAGCTACACTGCTTGCTCAACGCCCCGAAAATAAAGGAAAAGTAATTGTAACTTTATTACCCGACACTGGTGAACGTTATTTGTCGACGTTACTCTATGCTTTTGAGGAGTATCCATTGTAATAAAATATCAGGATAATCACCCAAAATAACCTTTCTTGCAGGGTAAAATAATAAAAACTATGGATTGGAAAGACAAACTTAGCGGATTAAAATCTGAGTTGCCACTGGTAGAAGACAAGTCAATTGTAATTGAAAGACCAGTCCAAAAACGTCAGATTGAGCCTTTACGAGTTGAACTGGACAAACGGAACGGAAAACCCGCCACGCTCGTTACCGATTTTAAAGGAAAAGATGACGAATTGAAAGAGCTTGCAAAATTACTCAAAGTAAAATGTGGTGCCGGTGGTTCATCGCGCGATGGGGAGATACTCGTACAGGGCGATTTTCGAGCCAAAGTAGTTGATATTTTATTGCAAATGGGATTTAAAGTGAAGAAAATAAATTTTAAATAAAGCGCTAAACTTTCTTAAAGCTTTAGCAATAAAAATATTAAAATACAACTTTATTTAAAACAGGTCGTTATAGCCACATATTTACAAGTACTATAATATGGGTACAAAAAAGAAAAGGTTGTTTTGATTTCGTTTGTTTTGGGGCTGTTATTGATTACTGTTGTGAATTTTATTCCCACTAATCTTCCTGTGAATGGAATAACTGGTGCAACAACTACCAAAAAGTAACTGCTTTTTTTGTGAAAATTTTAGGATGTCGGCTGAATTTCAATTATGAAGTTCAGCCGATGCTATTTCTGACATAGTTATAATTTTGTTTTTTCTGAAACAAAACTGTATCTTTGAGATAAATTTTGAATTATGCTCAACATTTATCGCGCCTCTGCCGGTTCGGGCAAAACATATCGGCTAACGCAAGATTATATTCAATTGCTATTCGACCCCAAAAGGGAGCGGGCGCATCGTCGAATTTTGGCTGTTACGTTTACCAACAAAGCAACAGATGAGATGAAAACGCGTATTCTGAAAGAATTGCACACATTGTCGCAAGCTAAAAAATCGGATTATCGCGATGGTTTAATTTCAAAAGATTACCCTACTGAGAATGATGTAAATACAAAAGCAAGACACATTCTCACCACCATACTTCATGATTATTCTTCATTTTCCATAAGCACTATCGACCGTTTTTTTCAACAAGTAATCCGTTCGTTTGCCCGTGATATTGGTGTTCATGGAGGTTATAACCTGGAATTGGATAGTTCAGCAACCTTGGAACAATCGGTCGATAATTTATTTCTCGAGTTATCCAAAGAAGAAAATAAACAATTACTCCAATGGCTCACAGCTTATGCCGAAGAACGTGTTGAGCAGTCGGAAAATTGGTATATGCGGAGCAATATTATAAATCTAGGGAGTGAAATTTTTAAAGAAAATTATCAGCATAAAGCAGAGGACACAAATAAGAAATTACACGAACGCGAGTTTTTGACCAATTATCGCAAAAAATTACGCGAGATAAAAACTTCGTTTGAAACCAAAGTCAAACAAACTGCTTCCGATGCAATGCGAATTATGGCTCAGAACGGTTTGTCGCACGATGATTTTGCTTATAAATCCACCAATACACTTGATAAACTTATAAAAGGCAAGTTTGAAATAAGCAATCGATTTATCAGCTTTGCCGATGATGTAACAAACTGTTATACAAAATCGAAACCACAGGATATTAAGAATGCAATAGAATTGGCTTATCAAAACGGACTTCAACAGCATTTTCAACAGATTGTGGAACTTTTGCAAACGGATATAGTGGAATATAATTCAGCCGTGATGGTTCTGAAACATATTAATACACTTGGTATTTTGTCGGATTTGGCGATGCAAATCAAGAAACTTACCGACGAACAAAACACGATGTTGATTTCCGATTCTAACATGTTGCTCAATAAAATTATCGACAACAGCGATACGCCTTTCGTATATGAAAAAACAGGTATTCAGATTGATAATTTTATGATAGACGAGTTTCAGGATACGTCTACTTTGCAGTGGAAGAATTTCAAACCATTGTTGGATAATAGTTTGTCTGCAGGTAAATTCAATATGGTGGTGGGTGATGTAAAGCAAAGTATTTACCGCTGGAGGAACTCCGATTGGAAACTGCTTGATGATAAAATTAAGAATGATTTCAGTAAAGAACAGGTACATGAGAAAAATCTTGAAACAAACTGGCGAAGCGATAAGAATATTATCGATTTCAATAATTCGTTTTTCCGAAGGGCTGCAAGTTTACTGCAAAACAAACTAAACGAGAATTTGCAGGTCGCTTTACCTGTTTATCCGGGTTTAAAAGACTTGACAGGTAAGATTGAACATGCTTATGCCAATATTCATCAACAGATTTCTCCCAATGCCGCAATTGGCAAAGTGCAGGTAAGTTTTATTGAAACTGACGAAAATGAAGAAGGTTGGAAAGCTGAAAGTCTACAAAGGTTACCTGTCGTGTTGGAAGATTTGCAAATTCGCGGTTACCGACCGGCGGATATTTGTATTTTAGTCCGTAAAAACGATGAAGAACAGCAGGTAATTCATCGCTTACTTAGTTACAAAACAACTGTGGAAGCGAAACCGGATATTTGTTATGATATTATGGGCAACGAAGGTCTACTTATTGCTGCAGCGGCTTCGGTGCGCTTTATAATTGGAGTTTTACAACTTTTTGTAACAGCAAATGATAATATTCAACAAACTATTGTGAATTATGAATACGCTCGGGGTAGACAAAAAAAATCTGAAAATGAAGCACTGAATACTTGTTTTATTACAAATGATCCGACTCAAAATGTTATTTCCGCTTTGTTTACAAACGAAGAAAACCAGCTGCTGAAACAAATACAACACGCTTCGCTTTACGATATGGTAGAGCAAATTATTTCGTTGTTCGAAATTGGAACATGGCACAACGAAGCTGTATTTGTACAAGCTTTTCAGGATGTAATTTTTCGGTATACAACGGGTAAAACCGCTGATTTGAACAGTTTCCTGACCTGGTGGAAAAAGAATGGGAGCAAACAATGTATCTCCACGCCCGACAATCAAAATGCTATGCGTATCATGACTATTCATAAATCAAAAGGGTTAGATTTTAAAGTAGTAGTTATGCCATTTTGCGACTGGGAACTGGATAGTCGAATGCGCAATATTTTGTGGTGTGAGCCCAAAGTTGCTCCGTTCAATGAATTACCCTTGCTACCGATAGAGTACAGTTCAAAACTTGGACAATCTATTTTTGCAGAAAATTATTTTGATGAACAAATGCATTTGTATATTGATAGTCTGAATCTGACTTATGTGGCTTTTACCCGAGCCAAAAATGAATTAATTTGTATAGCTCCGTTCCCTAAAAAGGAGGTAGATAGTTTAGATAAAATAAATTCGTTATCGGCTTTACTCACAGCTTGTTTTAGTGTCGAAATGCCCGGATTAGAATCCAAAATTATTCAATTATCAACATCGTATAACGAAGCATCAAAAATTTTCAACTTAGGAGAACCCACACAAGTAATTTACAAAGAAGTACAAAATTCAGATTCGAATGTAAAGATTAATAATTATCCTTCCGTAAGTAGCACCGATCGCTTGCATATTCGTCATCAAAGTCTTGATTATTTGCTCGAAAATCAACAACTTACGGATAGCCGGTTGAACTATGGTATTATCATGCACGATATATTACGGGGCATTACTCACAAGTCTGACCAGCCAAAAGCTATTCAAACTCTGATTCGTGAAGGGCGTATCAGCAGAGATGAAGGCGAAATTGTTTTGAAGGAAATGGAAAAATTCTGGCAACTACCCGAAACTCAAAACTGGTTTGCCGATGATATCCGTGTGTTAAACGAAACTACTATTCTAACTCCAACCGGCGAGCAATATCGCCCCGACAGGGTTGTTATAAGAGGTAAAGAAGCAACGATTGTTGATTATAAATTTGGTGAGAAAGAAAGTAAAACCTATTTGAAGCAAGTGAAGCAATATATGAATTTGATTGCCGAAATGGGTTATCAAACGAGCGGTTTTGTGTGTTACGTGAGTCTGGAAAAAGTTGAGCCGGTTGTTTAATTTATCGATGCACTAATTCACTCATTTTTTTATTTAGCACCGGATGAATTAAATCAGGCGCAATTTCGGATAGTGGAATAAGTACAAAATCGCGGTTAGCGATATGTGGATGAGGGATTTTTAAATTCGGTTGGTCACAAACAAGTGAATCATAAAACAAAATATCAATATCAATCATCCGGTCGGAATAGCCTGTTGAAGGTTTGTTTTTACGACCTAATTGCTGTTCAATTTGCTGTGTCTTTTTTAATAATTCTGTCGGAGAAATGGCAGTTTCAATACCTATTACAGCATTTAAAAAATCATTTTCCGAATTAAAACCCCATGGTTTTGATGCGTAGAAACCGGATTGACAGATGATTTTTCCAACTTCAATTGACAGTTTCAGGAAGGCTTCGTTCAGATTCTTCGCTTTGTCGCCCAAATTAGAACCTAATCCTAAATATGCTAATGCCATTTAATTTTAATTTTAAACCTGTTGAATTTTAAATTATCACGACATTCTGTTTTTATAATCTTCGTATCCAAATTCGCGAATTAAATTAAATTCATTCTCCTTTGTCCATATTCCAATGGAAGGATGCGAAACGCCATTGAACATGGTCGTTTTTACCATCGTATAATGAATCATATCCTCAAAAACAATCCGGTCGCCGATTTTCAGTTCATTATCGAATGACCAGTCACCGTAAAAATCGCCTGAAAGACAGCTGTTTCCACCCATACGATAAGTGGGTTTGCCTGCATCAGCATCGGTTGCTCCAACGATAGCAGGTTTATACGGCATTTCGAGACAATCGGGCATGTGGCACGAGAATGACACATCGAGCATCGCGGTCTTGATACCTTTATTTTCAACAAGATCAACCACGCTTGAGATCAATACGCCTGTTCGCCAGGCAAACGCGCTTCCGGGTTCGAGAATCAGTTGCAGATGCGGATATTTTGCCTGAAAGTTTTTAAGCAAGGAAACCAAATGTTCCACGTCATACCCTTCGCGGGTCATCAGGTGACCACCACCCATGTTGAGCCATTTTATTTGTGAGAAATACTTGCCAAACTTTTCTTCTACCACCGCCAATGTTCTTTCCAAATCGAAAGAAGTTGATTCGCAAAGTGTATGAAAATGCAATCCTTCAACGCCATCTGGCAATTTCTCGCCCAACAAATCGACTACAATGCCTAAACGTGAACCGGGAGCGCAGGGATTGTACAAATCCGTTTCAACGTCCGAGAATTCAGGATTGATGCGCAAACCACAGGATATATTTTCGAACTGAGTTTGTGGATAGAAACGCTCAAATTGTTGCAATGAGTTGAAGGTAATATGACTGCTGCAACGCATGATTTCGGGAAATTCATGGTCGGTATAAGCCGGTCCATACGTGTGGGCTTTGCTTCCCATTTCTTCGTAAGCCAGTCGTGCTTCGGCTAATGAGCTGGCAGTAGAATACGGAATATATTCCCTTACTATTGGGAACACGCTCCACATGGCAAAAGCTTTGAAAGCCAGAATAATTTCTACTCCGGCACGATCTTTCACCGATTTAATAAGTTCCAGATTTTTACGAAAAGCTGCTTCATCGAGAACGTAGCAGGGAGAAGGGATGGAATTATAATTCATAATTGATAATGCATAATTCATAATTTCAAACCACAAAGATACTGTATTCTAAACAAAAAACAGAGTATAGTTTAATTAAGCTACACTCTGTCTTGTTTCTTGGCTCTTGTTTCTTGGCTCTATAATTCCAAATCGATATTATGTTGTTCCACCCATGGCAAACCCTGAATGTTCAGTTGTTCCATAAACGGATCGGGATTAAATTCTTCCACATTATAAACGCCGGCTTTTTTCCAGATGCCTTTCATAAACATCATAGCACCAATCATAGCAGGCACACCGGTGGTGTAGCTTACGCCCTGAGTTCCGGTTTCTTTGTAAGCAGCTTCGTGGCTACAGTTGTTATAAACGTAGTAAGTCACTTCTTTGCCATCTTTCAATCCTTTGATGCGGCAACCGATAGAAGTCCACCCTGTGTAGTTTTCACCCAAATCACCCGGATTAGGCAAAACTGCTTTCAAAAACTGAATCGGAACAATTTTTTGTCCATTATATTCCACTTCGTCAATACGAGCCATACCGATATTCTGAATTACACGTAGGTGAGTCAGGTATTCCTGCCCAAAAGTCATCCAGAAACGTGCACGTTTGATAGTCGGGAAGTTTTTTACCAACGATTCCAGTTCTTCGTGATAAATAACATAAGATTCTTTCGGTCCGATTTCAGGGTAATTCAGTGCTTTATGAATTTCGTGTGGTTCTGTTTCCACCCATTGTCCGTTTTCCCAGTATTTACCGCGTTGTGAAACTTCGCGGATGTTGATTTCGGGATTGAAATTGGTGGCAAAAGCTTTGTGGTGGTCACCGGCATTACAATCCACAATATCCAAATAATGAATTTCGTCGAAATGGTGTTTGGCTGCATAAGCGGTATAAATACTGGTTACACCCGGATCGAAACCGCAACCCAAAATTGCACTCAAACCAGCTTTCTCAAATTTTTCTTTGTATGCCCATTGCCAGCTGTATTCGAAGTGCGCTTCGTCTTTAGGTTCGTAGTTGGCAGTATCCATATAATTTACACCCGCTTCCAGACAAGCAACCATGATGGTCAAATCCTGATAAGGAAGTGCCACATTGATAAGCAACTCTGGTTTATAGGCGTTTAAAAGAGTTACCAGTTCAGGCACATTATCGGCATCAACCTGTGCAGTTTTAACCTCTACACCGTAACGTTTTTTTACGTCCGAAGCTATCACGTCGCATTTTGATTTAGTGCGACTGGCCAACATGATTTCAGTAAATACATCCGGATTCTGAGCCACTTTGTGGACTACAACGGTTCCAACACCTCCGGCACCGATAATCAATACTTTTCCCATTTTATATAATTTATCGTTTGAATTTTTTGCTTGTAGTTAGGCTTTCTTTAAGGAAAAAAATCATACATTTTACTCCGATGTAGAAAACGAACAAGTTCAATCGTGTTATTTTCGAAAATAAAACCTAATCGATAATCCCCAATTCTAATTCGATAACAGTTCTTAGTTCCTGTCAGTTTTTTACAATTGACTAATTCTGATAATTTGCTTTTGAGTTGTATTTCCACAATACAGTCGGCAATTGCATTTAGTAGCTTTTTGTCTGTTATTTTATGAATATCCTTTTCAAATGATTTATCAATTAGCAGTTTCATTTTCTAAGATTTAAAATAAAACTTTCAGTATCGATATATTTTTTAGTTCTCCCTTCTTTTATGGCGTTCAACATACCGATATCTTCCTTTTCTTCTTCAGATAGAATCTTTGCTTTCAAGCCCATTTTTTTTGCAATTTCAGCTATAAGCTTTATGTCTCCTGCAGATTCGCCGTTTAATATTAAAGTTTGCATATATCTTATATATTAATATATTTGTTGATTACAAAGATAATTTATTTTTGATAGTTTTTATGTGAGTTATTTTTGTTATTCATTTATGCGATTAGCCAGCATTATTTCAGTATTTTGAATAATTATACGTAGACAACAAAAATAATTGTTTTATTTTGATTAATCAGATTTGAAACAAAATTTTAATGCAGATAAACCGTCGGGTCAAACCCTTCCAGACCTTCTTTGCGCTCAGTACAGGTTCCGCAGGTTCCGCAGTGTGTTTCCTGTCCGTTGTAACACGAATAGGTATCTTCGAATGGTACACCGATTTCCTTGCCAATCAATGCAATCTCGCGTTTCGAAAGATTAGTGTAAGGTGCCAGAATAGAACAATGATTATACGTTCCGTAACTGATTGCTTTGCTCATGGTCTGAATAAACTCCTCGCGGCAATCGGGATAAATGGCGTGATCACCTGCGTGATTCGAAATCAATAACTTATCACAGCCAATGCTTTCGGCAATACCGGCACCAATGCTGAGCATAATACCATTACGGAACGGTACAACGGTTTTAATCATATTCGCATCTTCGTAATGACCGTTTGGAATTTCGCCTCCCGATTGCAGTAAATCAGACACAAAACCCATTTTATTCATATCAATTTCGATGACACGATGCTCAATACCAAGGCGTTCACAATTTCTGGCTGCATACTGCATTTCACGCAGATTATGCTTCGAACCATAATTGAAAGTGATTGCCAGACGAATCCGGTCGGAATGCTCATAAAGTGCCACCGAACTGTCCATTCCTCCCGAGTATAAAATTACAATATCCTTCATTATTTCTTGTTTTGGGCTGCAAAAATACTCAAAAGCTTTGAAAATTAAGCAGACAATTATTTTTTTTGTATTTTTGCAAAACAAATGAACACAGCTCTAACAAAAATATTACCTGCCGAATGGGCTGAACAAGAATTTGTTCAACTTACATGGCCTCATGATAACACCGATTGGGCTGATATGCTCGACGAAGTGAACGAATGTTTCGTGAACATTGCTAAAGCCATTCTACGGTTTGAGAGATTACTGATTGTATGCGTTGATACCGCAGAAGTGGAAGGATTTTTCACCGAAGATGAACTGGAAAAAATTACTTTTGCTGAAATGCCAACTAATGATACCTGGGCGCGTGACCACGGCGGAATTACCGTGTTGGAAGATGGAAAACCCGTTATTTATGATTTTACGTTCAACGGATGGGGAATGAAATTTGCTGCAAATTACGATAACTTGATTACCCGAAATCTGTATTCGGCAGGGATTTTTGGTGAGGCTCGACACAAAAACTGTTTTAACTTTATTCTCGAAGGAGGAAGCATTGAATCGGATGGCGAAGGAACTGTTCTGACAACAGCCGAATGTTTACTTTCATATAATCGCAACAACTTATCGGAAGATGATATGGAGGAAAAACTGAAGGAGTATTTTGGATTGAAGCAGGTTCTGTGGTTGGAACATGGATATTTGGCAGGTGATGATACCGACAGTCATGTCGATACCTTAGCCCGACTTTGCGACAGAAGTACCATAGCTTACGTGCGATGCGAGGATGAAGCGGATGAGCATTTTCTGGAATTGAAAAAGATGAAAAAAGAACTTCGTTTGTTTAAAACTCCTGAAGGCAGATATTATCGACTAATTCCGCTTCCAATGGCCGATGCAATTTATGAACAAGGCGAACGATTGCCTGCAACTTATGCTAACTTTTTAATCATAAATGGCGCCGTTTTAATGCCAACTTACAATTCACCGAAAGATGAAATAGCCAAACAGCAATTGCAAAGGGCTTTCCCTGACAGAGAGATTATTGGCATAAATTGTAATGCATTAATCAAACAACATGGCTCACTTCATTGTGTGACCATGCAATATCCGACCTCTCCCCAACCCTCTCCAAAGGAGAGGGAGTAGAGCACTGAATAAATTTTTATCAGACAATGTGAATTCCATAATAGAAGCCATAACACAACGATTTTATAGTAAGTAATAACTCAATTATATGTACTTTCCCCCTCTTTTGGAGGGGGTTAGGGGGAGGTCAAATGAAAATAGCATTAATCCAACAATCCAACACGACAAATCGGACTGAAAACATAAATAAACTCGAGAAAAATATACGCTCCTGTGCTGCTAAAGGTGCAGAACTTGTAGTTTTGCAGGAACTTCACAATGGTCTATATTTCTGTCAGGCTGAAGATCCTTCCGTTTTTGAACAAGCTGAAACGATTCCCGGTCCTTCTACCGAAACATTTGGAAAACTGGCAAAAGAATTGAATGTGGTGCTGGTTTTATCTTTATTCGAAAAAAGAACTGCCGGAATTTATCACAATACGGCTGTTGTTGTTGAAAAGGATGGAACGATTGCGGGAAAATACCGCAAAATGCATATTCCGGATGATCCTGCTTATTACGAAAAATTCTATTTTACTCCCGGAGATTTAGGATTTGAACCAATTCAGACTTCGGTAGGAAAGCTTGGTGTACTTGTTTGCTGGGATCAATGGTATCCCGAAGCCGCAAGATTGATGGCAATGGGCGGAGCTGAATTATTGATTTATCCAACGTCTATCGGTTGGGAAAGCACAGATTCTGAAATTGAAAAGCAACGTCAGACTGAGGCATGGATGATTTCTCAACGGGCGCATGCTGTTGCCAACGGCCTTCACGTTATTTCATGCAATCGCATAGGTTATGAATCCGACCCTTCGGGGGTAACTAACGGTATTCAGTTTTGGGGAAATAGCTTCATTGCCGGACCACAAGGTGAAATTTTGGCAAATGCTTCGAATGTTGCAGATGAAAACATAATCGTTGATATAGATCTCTCCCGCACCGAAACTGTTCGTCGAATGTGGCCTTTTTTCCGCGATAGACGTATTGATGCTTTTGGTGATTTGATAAAGAGGTGGCGGGAAGATTAATTATGCTTTTCGATATTTTACTTTGTTGTTTTCAAAGGTATTGCATCCATTCCTGCGATAGTATACTGTCTTAAAAAAAAAGAAAAAACCGCATTAAAATGATTTATAATGCGGTTTTTTGTGGAAAATTATTTGACGTTTTCACTCATTTTCATCATGCCCATCATTTGATTTATTGTTTTAGTCATCCCATCGGTAGAACCATCAAGGAAAATCACGTTTCCTTTGCCGGTTTCGCCAAAATGTTTGATAGCTTCAGTCCACATACTGAAAAGCAGGAATGATGCATCCAAATCGGCATCAGTCATTTCTTTAGCAGCTTGTGCCATACCTTTGGCCACTTCTTCGCGAAACAATGCAATACCTTGTCCTCGTTGTTGAGCAGCTTCTTTTTCAGCTAAAGCTGAAATTTTGATGGCATTTCCTTCTGCTTCAGCAGCTTTTGTTTTGGTTATCAACAAAGCCTGTCCTTCATTCTCGGCAGCAGCTTTCAGGTTATTCGAAGCCACCACGCGCGACATGGATTTAATGATTTCTTCATCAAACGTAATGTCGTTCAATTGAATATCAATCATGTGATAACCCCATTGCTCGAGAGTGTCATCCAAGTGTTTTTTTACTTCTAAGATAATTTCGGTACGAAGACTAAGAATCTCAGCTTGCTTTTTAGTTGCTACAAAACTACGAATCGTACCTTCAATAGTGCGAATCAGTGCCTGCATAAAGTTCCGTTCGTCAACAAATTTGAAAGCAACATTTTTAATTGTTTCTTCCGATTGGTTGAAAACAGCGTAAAGCAACATGGCTTTGAAATATACATTTGCCTGATCCTGTGTAACAGCCTGAAATTCCAATTCAACAGAGCGATTTTGAATGGAGATTCGTTTGTGAAGGAACTCAATAAAAGGAATCTTGAAATTCAGTCCGGGTCCCATAATCCGTCGATATTTACCAAAAATGGTAATTACGGCCACATAACCTTGATTTACAGTGATAAATCCAGAGAAAATAAACAATAAAGCGAGTACGCCAATAATGATTAAAGGAAGTTGTTCCATACTGTTTTTGATTTTAAATTGATTAATATGTTAATTTGAAGTGTTTTTATTTTTTTCCCATTCCAGCATTTTCTTTTTGCATTCCAATCCCCATCGGAAACCACCCAGACCACCATCGGTGCGGATAACACGGTGACAGGGAATCAGATAGGCAATCGGATTGGCACCAATAGCAGTTCCCACTGCACGTAATGCTTTGGGGCGACCTATAGCTTCAGCAATTTGAGCATAAGTTGTGGTTTTCCCGACAGGAATGCGCTGCAATGCTTTCCAGATTGATTGCTGAAAATCGGTGCCAATAGGATGTAAAATCGGTTTTTCCCCTTTTGCGAAAATTTGCTCAACAATTCGTTTGACTTTCTCATCATCCTGACGAAAATAGGTTTCCGGAAACCTATTTTCCAGATCGAGGTAAGCACTTTCACGACTTTCAGGGAAAGTAAGAGCGCAAATTCCATCGCTCGAAAAGGCAATGCAACATTCACCAAAAGGCGAATCTGAAAAACCAAAAGTAGGACTGGTTTGTGGCGGTAATTGTCTCATTATTATTGCAATTTTTGTATAGAAAAATAAAAGAAGAGACGTTTTGGATAATTTTTTATAAATTATTTATCCGATGTAATTTCTTTTAGTAAAGTCTATTACATTTGTGGCAAAGTTAACTATTATATTTTGTTTTGATACGATTTCCTCAAACGAAATTAGTAAATTTAGCATGTTTCACAAAATCAACTAATTAATCAATGATATGCAAAAGCTTTTTCAACTCATTTTAGTGATAATTTTATGCGGTTTAACAAGTACTTCGGCTCAGGTAAGTAATTCGAAATGGCAATCTGAACCGATGAAAATAGATGGGAGCGGTACTGGTTGGGGTGTATTGCCCCGATTTTTCAATACAGACACCAATTTAAAGTATGAATTTAGAAACGATGCTCAAAGTTTGTATCTGATTTTGAAAGTTGCTGACAGGGCTACTCAGATTCAACTTTTACGAGCAGGTTTTAGTGTAAAGTTAAAAGTAAAATCTTCTAATCCGGTTAAAGCTGCGATTAATTTTGTCGGTTCTAAAACTCCACCACTTTCTGTGTCTGCTCAAAATAAATTGGTGGATAGAACCATGACCGACGCTGAATTTATGCCTAAAGACACAGCCATGTTGGAAGGATTTATGTTTTCCAAAGGGATAATTACCAGCGATAATAAAGATGAAAAAAGTATTTGTTTTGCACGAAGCAAATCCATTAAAGAGTTAGCTTCATACGAATTTCGGATTCCGTTACGCGAAATTTTCGGGAACGAATATACAATGCAGATTGCTGAAAGTAATCCAATTCAACTTCAGGTAATAATAAATGAACTTTCGCAAAACGAAATGAAGAAAGTGAGAAGCGGAATGCATAGTGGTGGACGTGGTATGGGTGGAATGCATGGTGGAGGCATGGGTGGCGGAAGAGGCATGGGTAATGGAAGAAGCATGGGTAATGGTGATATGACTGGTGGAGGTGAAAT
>Ga0214228_1000045_pt1 | contig 36979 bp, 37 predicted proteins | sample TroBogypolimnion_21_FD_153066 | JGI IMG/M metagenome (GOLD analysis project Ga0214228, IMG submission 153066) | Freshwater microbial communities from Trout Bog Lake, WI - 05NOV2007 hypolimnion | ecosystem: Environmental > Aquatic > Freshwater > Lake > Hypolimnion/Profundal zone | place: Trout... | reverse complement strand
GGCCGTCGCTGTTTGTTTCAAGGAGTTTCATTTTCGGTTGTTTTTGAATCGGTTGTGTCAACGGCTGTTTGACTTACAGCTGTTACCACTCCACCAGCTAATGCAACATATCCGGCTGCGGCTACCAGTCCGGCAGGAAGTGCAATCGGAGAAGCCAATATTGCTCCGCCTATGGCTGCCAATGCCAAACCGATGGTGCGCAAGGTTTTGAAAAAAGGTGGAGTTGGAGCTTTCACCCGCTGAACAACACTCATGTTGTTGGGGTTAATCGTTGTTTGATTATTCACTGTTTCCATAAATCTCGAATTAAATTTAGAATATAGACATTCTGACTTACTAAGAAATTAAGCCCCTCCTTCAGCTACCCTCTCCTTTGGAGAGGGGCTGGGGGTGAGGTCTGGGTTTGGGGAGGCTTCTACTCAACTGCAACAATAGCCAACACGTTGTACGAGTTGTTATTCAGAGAATAATCAGCATTGTTCACTTCCTGAATAAAATCAATCGAAAGCAAAATAAAGTTAGTGCCTTCCAATGCTGGAACAGTGGCTGGTTTCAAAGCAACGGCCTGATCTGCGGCATCGATTGCAATACGCAACGGAGCAGAAACAGTCATTTCCGATTCACCGGTCAAAAAGTTTACACTGGCAAAACCACTTTTCAAAATGATATGAGATGCCCCGCTAGGCAAACTAATATCTTTTTGTGGGTTCAATGCCGCAATTTTAATTTCACCGGTTTCAGTGTCCACTTCAAACGCTTTGTACAAAACGGTACCAAGTGCTGCATTTACATTGAAGTTAAAACCAAGCAACAAAGCTTTTGCTTCGTCTTTGGTTATTCCTTCGCCAACATGGCGTTCACCTCGGGCATTAGCCTCATCCATGTTTTTGATTTGAGCCATGATTTGTGTAAGCCTGGAGGTTACACGTCCATCCGATGCATCCTTGCCTAATACACGGACAGCATCACGCAATAATTTACCTGCTGAAGCGGAATTGCCAAATTCAGCACCATTTTCACGGGTTCTCGCAAATCCCGGATCATTAGCGATTCGGGAAGCGTCCACACCACCCTTTTCGCGTGCAAGGAAACCATCTTTTGATTTGTAGAATGATATTCCACCAATGGTTCCACGCAATTTTAGAATACTTTTTTGTTGTGCCATAATAATATGTTTTTAAAATTACAGAGGCAAAATTATATTCACGATTATCAATTTAGAACACAGGCACTTCCGACATTGTCTGTTTTTGCCGTTTTTTCCTAAAAGGACATATTTTGATATATATAAAATTTGTATTTTTGCATAAAATAGTAAGAGAAATGGAAGTAAAACGTATTTGTATCTATCCGAAAGATATCCAGCGAATCACCGGAAAGAGTGAACGTTACGGAAGGTTGTTGCTTGCTCAGATAAGAAAACGCAACGAAAAGGAAGAACACCAGCTCGTAACTGTTGACGAATTCTGCCGGTACACCGGATTAAAAATTGACCAGGTTGCCCCGTTCATTGCGGGATAGTTCCTCATGTATGGATGAAGTATGGATAAAGCATACCAACGCCCTACATAGTGTATGAAAAAAGCCGTATTGGTGCGAACAATACAGCTTTCCTCAAACTTTCGGATAAAACTTACTTTCCAATCCTTTTACGACAATGTTCAAACTTCTTAGACTATTAGGGAATGAACTGGTCACAATTTGTGATCAGTTCATATTCTTAACAAGCCGTCTCTCGGTCAATTATCTCCGCCAATTTTTGCATATCATTATTCATTTTCATATCGGTTATTTTTGCATAAATCTGAGTAGTTTTGATACTTTTGTGTCCGAGCATTTTAGATACTGTCTCAATGGGTACTCCATTTGATAAGGCAATTGTGGTGGCAAATGAATGTCTTGACATGTGAAAAGTCAGGTTTTTGGTAATATTGCATAAATCGGCTATTTCTTTCAGGTATTCATTTACTTTTTGGTTTGAGATAACAGGCAGTACCTTCCCATCCATTTGAGTACCCTTATATTTCTCAAGTATTTGTATTGGGGTATTAAGAAGCCTAACATTAAAATGAACATTGGTTTTCTGACGTTTACTCATTATCCATAAGCTGTTGTCAAATGCGGTATGTATGTTGGATTCTTTCAAATTATATAAATCAATGTAAGAAAGTCCTGTATAACAACTGAAAATAAATAAATCTCTTACCTGCTCAACCCTCTTTGTTACAAATTGCTTATTCTTAATAGTATCAATCTCCTTTTGAGTCAGGAACTCTCTTTCTACAGTTTCAAAGCCGATATTGAAATTCCAGAAAGGATCGGGAATATTTAGCCCTGTGTTTTTTGCGAAATAAAATATCTTCCGTAGTCGCTGCATGGTTTTCATTGCATTATTGTGCTCACTCTTGTGGTTGTTACGGATATAGATATAAAAGCTGTCTAAAAAGACAGGAGTTACTTCACTGATTGGAATATCGGAGATATTGTAATTCTCTTTCAGAAAAGATTCAAGCCGTTCTCTCAATAGTTTATAACGGTTGTAGGTTATGTTTGAAGTGGAATAACCAACTTTCAAAGCATATTGCTTGTTGTGCATGTCGCAGTATTCCAGGAGGGTCTTATACTTTCTATCAATTCCCAAAATAGTGTTCTTGATTTTCTCTGGGTCAACATAGCCAAATTCATCAAATTGCTTTGTATACGCCTTGTCTATGGCAGATTTCAGGTTATCTAACTGCCTGTTGATGTTGTTGGCTTCGGCTGACCGTCCTTTGACCTTTCCTGACTTTACGTCCCAACAATCAGGATCTACCTGAAGCTTAGAACTTAATTGCGCGATTTCTCCGTTGATTGTAATACGGATCATGATAATAGACTTCCCATTCTTTTGAATGGCATTTTTCTTTAAGTAGAAAAGTACTCTGTAAGTTGATTTCATAACATAATAATTTATGGGTTGAAAATAAATATTACCTATGAAAGTAGGGCAGACAAACTGCTGACAATTATGGAAATAGCTAAGACAAATAAGTTAAATCGTTACCTAATAAAGAGGAAGAAAAACAGGTAATGAATTGGTAACGATTTATTGACGTTTATTGGTCGAAATGTGGCTTTTACTGACATGCTATAAAAGCAAAAAACCATTCCAAATCAATGATTTAGAATGGTTTGACCTAATATTGGCTGAAACTGTCGTTTCAATAAGTGATCCAGCTGGGGCTCGAACCCAGGACCCCATCCTTAAAAGGGATGTGCTCTACCTGCTGAGCTACTAGATCATCAACTTTGTATGCTGCTTTCTTAAAGGGTGATCCAGCTGGGGCTCGAACCCAGGACCCCATCCTTAAAAGGGATGTGCTCTACCTGCTGAGCTACTAGATCGTTTTTCAAAAGCGGTTGCAAAGATACGCCTTTTTTTTAAAACTACAAAAGCAGTTTTAAAGAAAAAAGGTATTATTTACAAATAATCTTGTAATATCCATTTATACAGACCATTACTCGATTATAGTAATAAAATCTTCGAATGGATGACGCACTTTTTTCAAATGTAATAACCAATCGTTCTTCTCATCACGATAACCCAACGGTAACATGGTTACACTTTTTAACCCCTTTTCGGGCAATTGCAGCAACTTATCTAATTCTTCATTTAAAAATCCCTCCATGGGTGTGCAATCAACCCGTAAGCTTGCTGCTTCAGCCATTGCAAAAGAAAAAGCTATATAAGATTGACGCGCTGCATGTTCAAAATTTAATTCAGTAGGACGATTCAAATATTTATTCTTAAGCCTGTCGGTGTAAGCATTGTAACGATCAGAAGCTTGTTCTCTGCCGGCCGTGATGTGAGCGTAAATTTTGTCAATTCGTTCCGCAGTATAATTATCCCAAGCAGCAAAGACTAATAGATGCGAACATTGAGCCACAAGCTCTTGTGCATTTGTTTCAGAAACTATTTTTTCTTTCAATTCCTGATTTGTAATGACAAACACTTCAAAAGGTTGTAACCCCGATGAAGTTGGAGCAATCCACGCAGCTTCCAAAATTTTATCAACTAATGTTTGATCTATTTTTTTTCGTGAGTCATACTTTTTTGTAGCGTAACGCCATCTAAATGCATCTAATAATTCCATTAATGTTGAATGTTTTAATTATATTTTGTCCTGATATGTAATTGTAGCTTTATAAATCATCAAACTCCTAAAGGTGCTTCACAGTCTTTGAAGTTAAAATCACTTAAATTCAGACAAAGACTCTTTGTTTTTTCGTACTTTTTTAGCATTAACTAACTGATCGTTTGCTTCATCTCTATAACCCAAAGTTAAAATAGTTACAGCACTAAGATTTTGTTCCTCAAGCTTGAGCAATTTATCCAAAGCATCAACGCTAAAACCTTCCATGGGCGTTGCGTCCACTTCTTCCAGAGCTGCAGCAGTTATTCCAACTCCAAATGCTATATAAGCCTGACGAGCACACCATGCGTAATTTTGTTCAGAAGTACCTGCAACAATGCCATCAAATGCAGCTCTGAATCCACTCAAATTGTCAACTGAAATACTACGTGTTGAAGCAATCAACTGCATATATTCATCAACTTGTACCTGACTTACTTTTTTATTTGCAGCAAAAACCAACACATGCGAAGCTTCTTTAATCTGTGGTTGTTGGCAAGCCCCATTAAAAATCTGTTCGCGCAAAGCTTCATTTTCAATCACAATAACTTTAAAAGCTTGTAAGCCAAAGGAAGTAGGTGCTAAACGAATAGCTTCCAATATCCTGTCTACTTTTTCTTGAGGAACTTTAGTTCCGTTCATTCTTTTTGTGGCATATCGCCAGTTTAATTGTTTAATTAAGTTCATAATTCATTTTGTTTTTAAAATATTAGTGTTTGGAATTATGTACAAAACAATTAATAATGAATGATTGTTCATTATTAAATAATTTATTTTGAAATTGCTCGCCACGACGATTCAAACACATTAATCAATTCATTTGTTTCCAATGGTTTATTAGTTGCAATTGCCTTTTTCAATAAGTAGTTTACAGGTGAAAACAACAAGCTATAAAGTAAATCATTGCTTAAATTCTGAATTAATCCGATAGATTTTGATTTTTCAAAAAATAATTCAATAGTCGAACAATAATCTAATTTATAATCATTTTCAATTCTGTTAATAAGAGGACAGTTAGTGAAATTTTCCAGAAAGTTGAATTCTTCACTGTTTTCCAAAATGAACTGATAATAATTCAACCATATAGTCCTGTAAGTACCTTTAGATGGGGTGAGTTCGCTATTGTCTTTATAATATGAATTACCCATTCGAGATTTCAAATGAATGAATAACTTTTTAATCATGTCATCTTTATTTTCAAAGTACAAATAAATGGTGGCAGGCGAAACACCTGCCTCAGTGGCAATTTTTGACATAGAACTACCTTCAAAACCATCGCGATTCACTACTTTTATTGCAGCTCGATAGATTTTATTGACTTTTTCATCATCTTTTATTCGCATATTGCAAAGATAAATAAATGATTGTTCATTAATAACATTTTAGTGGTTAAAACTTATATTATAACACGTTAAACTTGATATTGTTTCTTCAACAAATTATTTCTTTACCTTTGTAGAAATTCTAAAATCATAAAGTTGAATTATTTAGCTCATATTTTCTTGTCGGGTAAAAGTAAACGCTTACAAATTGGAAACTTTATAGGTGACTTTGTAAAAGGAAGTAAATTAAACAATTACCCAAAAGAAATAAAACAAGGTATTGTTTTGCATCGATTAATTGATGAGTTCACCGATAATCATGAAATAGTAAAAGAAACTATCAATTATGTACGTCCCACTTTTGGTCGATATTCAGGAATTATCGTGGATATGTATTTTGACTATTTTCTGGCTCAGAATTTTTCAAAATACAGCAAACAAAAATCACTTCATTTTTTGGCTAATACCTTCTACATCAGTGCTATGCTCAATTACAACTATCTACCTTCCAGCGTAAGGAAATTCATTTTTCATTTTATATTTACCGACAGGTTATATAAATACAAGTCATTGGAAGGGCTTAGGAGTTCCTTACAAATCATGGAATCATATAAAATTTCGGCACTTAACCCCGACAAAATAATTGATTTTTTAGTTGAAAATCATGAAGCATTGGAAAAGAAATTTCTTCGATTTTTTCCTGAATTAATAGAATTTTCAAATAATCACCGTGCAAATTTTTAAGTGTTTGCGCTGGTTTGATGATAAAGTGTTTTTTTGTACCTTTGTGCTCTCTAAAAATATAAAACTTATGTTTGAATCTCTTAGTGAACGCCTCGAAAGGTCGTTTAAGATACTGAAAGGTGAAGGTAGAATTACCGAAATTAATGTAGCAGAAACGCTGAAAGATGTTCGAAAAGCACTTTTGGATGCTGATGTTAATTATAAAATAGCAAAAACTTTTACTGAAACGGTGAAAGAAAAGGCTATGGGTCAGAATGTGCTTACTTCGCTGAAGCCAAATCAGTTAATGGTGAAAATCGTTCATGATGAACTAGCTGAGTTAATGGGCGGACAAAGTGTGGATATTAATCTCAAAGGTTCACCTACCGTTATTTTAATGTCTGGGTTACAAGGTTCGGGGAAAACTACATTTTCAGGAAAGTTAGCAAACTTACTCAAAACCAAACGTGGCAAGAATCCATTATTGGTTGCTTGTGATGTGTATCGTCCGGCTGCTATTGAGCAATTAAAAGTTCTGGGCGAACAAATTGGTGTGTCGGTTTATTCTGATTTGACAAGCAAAAATCCGGTTTCAATTGCCGAGGCAGCTATAAAACACGCCAAATTGCATGGCAATGATGTGGTAATTGTAGATACGGCAGGACGATTGGCAGTAGATGAGATGATGATGAATGAGATTGCGACCATAAAAAAAGCATTGAATCCGCAAGAAATTTTGTTCGTTGTGGATTCAATGACAGGGCAAGATGCAGTCAACACAGCAAAAGAATTTAACGATCGATTGAACTTTGACGGTGTAATACTTACAAAACTTGATGGTGATACGCGTGGTGGTGCAGCTCTTTCCATTCGTTCAGTTGTAAACAAACCGATTAAGTTTGTTGGAACGGGCGAGAAGATGGATGCGCTGGATGTGTTTTATCCAGAACGTATGGCCGATCGTATTTTGGGAATGGGCGATATTGTTTCGTTGGTAGAACGTGCTCAGGAGCAATATGATGAAGATGAAGCCCGCCGTATTCAGAAACGTATAGCCAAAAATCAATTTGATTTCAATGATTTTATTTCCCAAATTGAACAAATTAAAAAAATGGGAAATATCAAAGATTTGGCTGCTATGATTCCCGGAATGGGTAAAGCCCTGAAAGACGTTGATATTGAGGATAATGCTTTTAAAGGAATTGAAGCCATTATTCATTCGATGACTCCACGAGAACGTGAAAATCCAAGTTTGTTAAACGGAAGCAGAAAACAACGGATTGCAAAAGGAAGCGGAACAACTATTATGGAAGTAAATCGCTTGCTGAAACAGTTTGAACAAACCAGTAAAATGATGAAAATGGCAACCATGAGTCAGGGAAAATTAAAAATTGGAAAAAAGAGATAATTCAGATTCATCCGATAAGCTAAACTTGTCGGATGTTTTGTTTAAAAAATATTCAATAAAAAAAATAATGTATACACTTATTGACGGGAAAGCCATTTCAGAGCAAATCAAAACCGAAATTGCTGAAGAAGTAAAAAATATGGTAGCCGCAGGGGCAAAACGTCCACATTTGGCTGTGATTATTGTTGGTCACGATGGTGGTAGCGAATCGTATGTTGCAGGAAAAGTAAAAGACTGTGTAGACTGCGGTTTTACCTCAACTCTTATTCGTTTCGAAGAAGATGTTACGGAAGAGGCATTGCTTGCTGAAGTTGATAAACTAAATAAGAATGTCGATGTCGATGGCTTTATCGTTCAATTGCCAATTCCTAAGCATATTTCTGAAGATAAAGTAATCGAAGCTATTGATTATCGTAAAGATGTGGATGGTTTTCATCCAGTAAATGTGGGTCGTATGTCGATAGGTTTACCTTGTTATGTTTCTGCCACACCTTCCGGAATTATTGAATTGTTGAAACGTTATGAAATTCCAACTGCAGGCAAAAACTGCGTTGTTATTGGTAGGAGCAATATTGTTGGGAAACCAATAGCGACCCTGATGATGCAAAAAGGCTATCCCGGCGATGCTACAGTGACGGTTTGTCATAGCCGCACTAAAAATTTAAAGGAAATTTGTTTGAAAGCTGATATTATAATTGCCGCATTGGGGCAACCCGAATTCCTGAAAGCTGATATGGTGAAAGATGGTGTTGCAATTATCGATATTGGAACAACACGTGTTCCTTCAACTCTCACTAAATCAGGATTTAAACTCAAAGGTGATGTTGCTTTCGATGAAGTTGCTCCAAAATGTTCATTTATTACTCCTGTTCCGGGTGGTGTAGGATTGATGACTCGCATTGCTTTAATGAAAAACACTTTACTGGCAGCAAAAAGAGAAATCTATTAATTAGTTTATAATCAACAGTTTATTGCTTACAATTAAAAAGCTATCAACTTTGAACTATCAACTCAAATATGACAATTTTTTACGTTCCAAAACTCATTTCAGGTAATATTCTTCCTGAAGAAGAATCACAACATGCTGTCAAAGTGTTGCGACTGCAAGTTAATAACGAGATTGCGTTGGTAGATGGAATAGGTGGTTTTTTTAAAGCGCGAATCACGAACCCGCATCCAAAACATTGTGGTTTTGAGATAATTGAATCAGAAAAAGAATTTGGAAAGCGAAATTACAAGTTGCACATAGCCATTGCACCAACCAAAAATATTGAGCGACTGGAATGGTTTATAGAAAAAGCTACCGAAATAGGAATTGATGAAATAACACCGATCATTTGTCGCTTTTCTGAGCGCAAAATTGTAAAAGAAGAACGACTTGAAAAAATTATAGTTTCAGCTTCTAAACAGTCTGTCAAAGCTTATTTTCCAAAATTAAATTCACTTTGTACTTTTGATGAGTTGCTGAAAAAGTACTCAGCTTCTCAAAAATTTATTGCCCACTGCTACGACGAAAACAAAAGAAGTCTTCAAACTGAGATTCAGAAATCTTCTGACATTTTGATACTAATTGGTCCTGAAGGTGATTTTAGTAAAGAAGAAGTAGAGAAAGCTATTTCTCATGGTTTTTTACCTGTATCATTAGGAGAAAGTCGCTTACGAACCGAGACCGCCGGCTTGGTTGCTTGTTGCACTACAGCATTCATAAATTCATAAAATTGATAAGCTATGATTATTAACGAACGAGACACACGTAACGAACGTTTGCTTGAAGTGGCAAATACCATGATGTCAGCAGCTCGCACTGCCCCAAAAGGAAAGGGTTTTGACATAATCGAAGTATTAACAATTACGGGTGATACAATCAAACATCTGTCAGATGCTATGCTGGAATACGCGGAAAAATCGGGTTTAAAGTTTGTTTTGCGCGATTCAGCAAATATCCTGAATGCTGAGGCTATTGTTTTAATAGGTACAAAACAACATATTCAAAACTTAAATTGTGGCTATTGTGGTTTTGATTCGTGCAACGAGAAACAACAATTTCCCAATATTCCTTGCTCTATAAACTCCGTAGATGTAGGAATTGCAATTGGTTCGGCCTGTTCGATAGCAGCCGATAACAGAGTCGACAGTCGGGTTATGTTTTCGGTGGGTCGTGTAGCACAAGAGTTGAACTTGATGCCAGGATGCAGCAATATTTATGGCATTCCGATTAGCTGTTCGTCTAAGAATCCTTTTTTTGATAGAATCTCAACAAATCCAACAAAATGAATCATTATTTTGCACCAAAAGTTCGTGCACAATCCACAAAATCTGCAATTTTTGCAGGATCAGACTCAAAGATATTTCCAACAACTACCAAATCAGCTCCAGCCTCAAAAGCTACTCTCAATTGATAAGCAGTTTTGATTCCACCACCAACAAGTAAGGGAAGGGACAAACCATTTTTTACAAATTCAATCATTTCTGCAGGAACAGGCACATTAGCACCACTTCCGGCTTCGAGATAGACTAATCTCATTCCTAACAATTCAGCTGCAACAGCCGTTGAAAGTGCAATTTCATTCTTATCTCTCGGAATCGGTCGGGTGTTGCTGATATATTCAACCGAACTTGGTTTACCCCCATCTATCAACACATATCCGGTTGGAATAACTTCAATATTAGATTTTTTTATTGCAACCGAAGAAGTAATATGTTGACCAATAAGAAATTCTGCATTTCTACCTGATAAAAGCGAAAGATACAACAAAGCATCAGCACTGGTGCTAAACTGAGAGGCATTTCCAGGAAAAAGTACAATTTCAGCGCGTGTTTCTTCCTTTAACAACTCAACAAACAAATCAACAGAAGACACCGCATGACTACCACCAACAAAGATAAAATCGGGTATGTGAGTTTTTAATGCTGCAATTGTGCTGGAAAGAATGCTACCTCTACATTGATCCGGATCGAGTAAAACAGCAATCATTTTACGATTTTCTTCTTTATTTAGAAGAATGGTTTTATATATATTTCTCATATTTATTATGCTAAACAATAGACTAATGTGTAATCAGAATTTTGTATGTAATTTAAACTGTAAATATCTTGTGTCGGAACATGCAGTACAGAGATTTCACCTGTTTCATTGAGTTCAAATGGGAAAATACGAAGTTGCCAGGCAAAGTCAACTGCCTCATTTCCAATGATTTTAAACATTGTTTCTTTAGCTGACCAGGCAATCATCAATTGTTGAATATCTTCTCCTGCTAAAAGCTCCTTTTGTTCAATATCAGACAAAAATCGATGATAAATCCGTTTTATTTTATCTGTATGTATTTCAATATCAATGCCAACTGATCGGTTTGGATGAGCCATCACAGCTATCCAGTTTTTACTGTGAGAAATGCTAATTTTGTAACTTTTATCGAATAAGAAAGGTTTCCCTTGATTATCATACACAATAAGAGCTTTTACGCCAAGTAATTCTTTCAAAGCAATCCGAATGCCTAGAAACTCAGATTTTCGTTTATCCGAATGTAGCTTGTCGAAATCAATTTGCTCTTCTGGGGTCAGATTAGCCTGATTAACTAATTCATCAATACTTTCCGTTAAATCCCAAATCAAAAGTCTTGACCCACCGGTTTGAAATACTTCATGTTTCATTTTTTCCACTCAAAACTTTCCATTATCCGAATCACATCCTCACGAATATAAGTTGACATAGGTGCAATAGAATCCTTATTAGGTACATTGTTGAAATACAGTGCTCCCCGAAAAAAATTATGCACACTGTCAGTTAAAACAAACTGAACTGATGATGCTGTATTTCCTGCCAAATCATACAGAATCCCGTGTACATTTTTCTTAGGATTATCAAAGACTTTCTCTCCTATACCGTCAGCCCGTATGCTATGTTTGTAAACTATTTTTCGGGTATCTTCCAATAAATCCATCAAATTACCTTTAACCGGTTTATAGCTACAATAAACACTGGCATTTAACGACGGGTAATACACATCTACCCAAAACTTACCATCTTTAGTATCGCGACTAATTAACCGTGCATTCAGAGCTAAATCAAACCTGTATGGCAAATCCAAGGTGTCAATCATCCGATAAGCGTGATGAGGTAAATCAACCCTGAAATAGCCATAAGGTCGTGGTATTTCATTTTTTCTACACGAAAAAAAAACGCAGCCCAAAAGAATTAAAACTGATATTTTAAGTTGAAGTGGTTTCATTCAATTATTAATTTATTCACTATAAACAATTTAAACAATTTCAGATTTATCGAAATTATCTTTCAGGTAGAGTTTGATTTTTTTTATCCTGCGACTGTCAACGGCTAAAACTTCGAAAACATACCGCCCAAAGTCAATACGTTCATTTTTAGCAGGCATTTCCCCTTTTAGTTCCAAAATCAGACCCGCCAATGTTTCCACTTCTTCAGTCACTTTTATAAAATCATCTTCATCTATTTCTTCAATCTTGAAGAAGTCATTCAGCAAAATTTTAGCTTCAAAAATAAATGTATGATTATCAACTTTCGTATATAACTGCTGATCAACATCATACTCATCACTGATATCCCCCACAATCTCTTCCAAAATATCCTCCAAACTTATTAACCCTAAAGTTCCTCCGTATTCATCAACTACAATTGCCAAATGCACTTTATTTTCCTGAAATTCGTTCAACAAATCATCAATTTTCTTTGTTTCAGGCACAAAAAAAGCAGGTCGGATTAAACTTTGCCAGCGGAAATTTTGCGGCTTATCCAAATGTGGCAGTAAATCCTTACTATAAAGAATCCCTTTTATGTTGTCGCGCGATCCGGAATAAACCGGAATTCTTGAAAATCCGGATTGAATAATAAGATTGAGTAATTGCTTATAATTCGATTTAATATCAATATCTGTGATGTCCATTCGTGAAGTCATAATCTCATTTACCTGGATATTTCCGAATTTAATGATTCCTTCCAGAATTTCTGTGTCTTCATCTCTTTTGTTTGATGTAAGTTCCAGTGCTTGAGACAGTTCATCCATTGTTATGTTCGACTTATTAAGTTTTAAAAGCTTGTTGTTTACCAACGATGTTGAATTAACCAGTAAACTCACAATCGGATTTAAAACTTTCTCCAAAAAAGATAAAAGTGCTGCCGTTCGAGATGCAGTTTTTTTTGCAGTCTGTGTGGCATAAACTTTAGGTATAATTTCTGCGAAAAGCAATATAGCAAAGGTTATGACTATGGTTTGGAATAAAAACCCCAAAATTGGCGCTCTATCAAAATCTAAAATCGTAGTTGTAAAATGAGTCAGCAAAAGAATCACAGCTACGTTTAAGAAATTACTTGTAATCAATATGGTTGCAAGCAATCGTTGTGGTTTTTTTAATAATCGCAGAATATGAATATCAGCTTTCAAATCACTGTCTTCCAATTCGCTCATTACTTGTGGATTGAGCGAAAAAAAAGCCACTTCAGATGCTGAAATTAATGCTGAGAAGTAAAGTAATATAAAGCTCATTACTAGTGAAATCAAAGCAGAGACTGTGATTGTATGTATATTTATATCACTAAAAACGGATAGAAGCGTATTGGTTTCCAACTGTATATTGCTTTAAAGTCATTTTAAGAAGCGATTTCTTCTTGCAAAAGTAACTAATTTTTTTGAGTTGAAACCTAATCCTAAATCTTAAGATTTGAACTTAAATATCAGAATCTTTCGAAATTGTGTTCTAAAAAAGGAAATAGTACTCCATATTTCAAACAAAAGTGGAAAAATTTGCTACATATTTGCTACAAACAGAAGTTATATATCGTTCAAATTTTAACGATTTTAGCACTGGAATATATTATAAATGTCTAATTAATGAGACACAAATACAAATATATATTAATTTTAGATTTTAAATTCAGTATTAATTCTCCACAAAACTTTTTAGATTGTGGAGTTTCCCAAGCAAACAGATTCTGATAGCATTTAAATTATTCTAAAATCCTACTTATTATTTTAGATAAAGATGCATAAGTCAGACAAATAAGTATTTAAACAATGGTAATGATAAAAAAAATCTTGTATTAATGCTGAGTATAAAAAAATACACATTCATATTTTTGTAATACTCAATATGACAATAGCATACATTTTACTACACACTTTAGAGCTATTGAGTACTGCTATATATCCATTACCTTTGAAATATCGACTTCATATAACAAATAGACTAACAATACAAAAAAATATCACTATGAAAGCAGTTAATCAACGTTCCTTTTTGGAAATAACAGTTTTTCTTTTCTCAAGTTATTTGGCAGTTTTAATTATCATTACACTTTTGGTTGGAAAGTAAAGTCATATCACAAAAAAAACGGTTACCAATTATTTCTGGCAACCGTTAAATAAAAAAATCGGATACAAATTATTTTGAAATATAATTAACTATCCATTCGCCTACCTCAGAGGTCTTGTAAGAACTGGAGTTATTTGCAATATCTTCGGTTACAAATCCAGCATCCATACTGGCTGCTACTGCTTCGCGTATCAAAGCACCTTCTTCCATCATCCCAAAAGCGTACTCGAACATTAAGGCTGCTGATAATATAGTTGCAAGGGGATTCGCAATATTCTTTCCTGCTGCTTGTGGATAAGAACCATGAATAGGCTCAAAAACAGAAGTGTGAATACCAACCGATGCTGAAGGTAACATTCCCAACGAACCGGTAATTACTGAAGCTTCATCGGTCAGGATGTCTCCAAAAAGATTTTCGGTTACTAATACATCAAAACTTTTAGGCCATTGAATGATGCGCATTGCAGCATTATCCACAAACATAAATTCTGTTTCTATATCAGGATACTGCGGAGCAATCTCCTGCCCTATTTGTCTCCACAACCGTGATGTTGCCAATACATTAGCTTTGTCAACTATAGTCACTTTTTTGTTTCGTTGACCGGCGTATTTATATGCTAAGTGTAAAATTCGTTCCACTTCTTCTCGTGTATACACGCAAGTGTCGTATGCAGTATTTCCATCTTCAGCTCTTCCTTGAGGACGTCCAAAATACATACCACCGGTTAACTCTCGAATACACATAAAATCAGCTCCATCAACTAAATCAGCTCTTAACGGAGATTTGTGTATTAAAGACGGAAAAGTTGTTACAGGCCGAATATTGGCATATAAACCCAAATCTTTTCTCATCTTCAACAAACCTTGTTCAGGGCGAACTTTTGCAGAGGGATTATTATCATATTTCGGATCGCCAATAGCACCAAAAAGTACGGCATCGGACTTCATACACAGTTCATGAGTTGCTTTTGGGTATGGTTCACCAACTGTATCAATGGCACAAGCTCCAACAATACCATATTCGTAAGTTAGGGTGTGACCAAACTTTTTACACACCGCTTTTGTTACATTTAAAGCTTGTTCTATTATTTCTGGACCAATACCATCCCCCGGTAATACTGCGAGGTTTATTTCTCTAATATTTACTTTTGTTCCGTTGAGCATTTGAGTCTTATTAAATAGTTCGGACATAATTATTTTTATATTTTTTGAATAATAATACTATTATTGCTGTTTTTTTTCTATTTATTTACGAATTTTTTTTATCTTTGCTGAGTTAAACCATTAAAATTTATACTACTATGTATGCTGTACTTATTGCAATCGGAGCTTTTTTCGCTATTATTACAACGGCCGTTCTAAAATCAATCACGGATGAATCGAAAAATAAAAATTTAAAAAGAACATTGGTTGTAATAATTTCGTTAATTGTATACATTATTTGTTGTTTAATTATTTTACAACAAAAAACAACTTATTAACTCAGAATTTAGTCAATGATATTTAGCATTTTCACAGTTGCCTTTATGGCAGCAACCGTTTGATCTCCATCTAATCCACGGGTTTTGAAAACTTTATCATTAAATTTCCAGGTAATTATTGTCTGAACAAAAGCATCAGTTTTTCCACCCGGAGGAATTACAACTACGTAATCCAACAATTCGGGAGTTGGCTTTTTCAAATGTTTGTAAATTTTCCACATCGCTTTCGAAACAGCATTATACTGACCATCGCCCGCAGCAGATTGCTCAAAAACTTCACCTCTGATTTCCATTTTTACAGTTGCCATAGGACGCAATCCGCAGGTAATTGACAAGGAATAATTCAACATCTTTACAACCTGTTCGTCTTGTTCATTTTTTAAAACATCGGAAACAATATAGGGAAGCTCGTCTAAAGAAACTGTTTCTTTTTTATCACCCAGTTCAATCACTCTGGCAGTAACCTGTTGCATCATATCATCGTCGAGTTCAATCCCAAGCTGTTGAAGGTTTTTCAAGATATTAGCTCTACCTGACGTTTTTCCGAGCGCATACTGACGCTCACGTCCAAATCGTTCGGGTAATAAGTCGTTATAATAAAGGTTTTTCTTGTTATCGCCATCAGCGTGAACTCCGGCAACTTGTGTAAACACATTTTCACCCACTACAGGTTTGTTATGAGGAATTCGAATACCCGAATAGGTTTCGACGACTTTACTTACTGAATTTATTTTATCTTCCTGAAGCCCCGTTTTGATATTCAAATGATCGTGTAAAATTGCCAAAACACTTGATAAAGGTGCATTCCCAGCCCTCTCACCCAGCCCGTTGACTGTAACATGAATGCCTTTAACACCTGCTTTGACTGCTTCGAAAACATTAGCAACAGCAAAATCATAATCGTTGTGCGCATGAAAATCGAAGTGCAAATCAGGATAACGAGCTATCATCTTTTCGCAAAATTTACGAGTTTCATCCGGATTTAAGATACCAAGCGTATCGGGCAGCATAAAACGTTTTATAGATTCATTTTTCAACGAATCAACCATAAAATACACGTACTCTTCCGATTCGCGCATTCCATTCGACCAGTCTTCTAAATAAATATTAACTAAGATACCCATTTCACGTGCAGATGACAATACTCCTTTTATATCGTCAATATGCTGTTCGGGTGTTTTTTTTAATTGATGTGTGCAGTGTTTGAGTGATCCTTTGCATAACAAGTTAATGACAACACAGCCTGCATTCCGAATCCAATCTAACGACAATCGTCCATCAACAAATCCAAGTACTTCTATTTTTTCGATAAGTCCATGTGAACGTGCCCACTGTGCCACACGTTTTACAGTTGCAAATTCACCCTCCGAAACGCGTGCAGAAGCTATTTCAATTCGGTCAACACCAATTTCTTCGAGCAAAAGCCGTGCAACGCTTAATTTTTCCTGAGAAGCAAAAGAAACTCCCGATGTTTGCTCTCCATCACGGAGTGTGGTATCCATTATTTCAATTGTTCCTCTCGATTCCCCGCAAAGGGTGGGTGAAAATTTAGTTGTATTGTTGTGATTTGAATCCATATCTTTTATTTTTTTCACAATGCAAGAACCTCACTTATTGAGATTTAGAGAATTTTGGTTATCTCGCAGCCTCAAAAGCCTCAATCATATCTTTTTTGCTCAACAGATAATCGATATCGTCTAATCCATTAACCAGGCACTCTTTTTTATATGCATTAATGACAAATGTTTCCGATTTTGCTGTTGCATTATTCGTAATTGTTTGATTGAGCAAATCTATTGTCAACGTGGTTTTCGGATCGGCATATACCGATTCAAAAATTTCGGCTAAAAATGCTGTTGATACAACCACTGGAAGTACACCATTGTTCAATGCATTGTTCTGAAAAATATCAGCAAAAAAACTTGAAACAACTACTTTGAAACCATATCCATCGATGGCCCATGCAGCGTGCTCACGACTCGAACCCGATCCAAAGTTTTTTCCGGCAACAAGAATTGAACCACGGAAAGTTGGATTATTCAGAACGAAATCAGCTTTTGGACTTCCATCTTTGTTGTAACGCCAATCGGCAAATAAATTATCACCGAAACCGCTTTTGTCGGTCGCTTTCAAAAAGCGAGCAGGTATAATCTGGTCTGTATCCACATTCTCAATAGGAAGTGGAACGACACTTGAAGTTAATGTTATAAACTTTTCCATATACTATAATTTGTCAATGAGTAAATAAGCCAATGCGTGTAGCTGAGACTTATTTGCTTTTAGACGTGTTAATGATGCTGTTAATATTTTTTTTGTATTTCTTTAATTTCATCCATTAAGGATTCATCAAAAGGATAGTTATCGGAGTACTTACACAAAAGCAACCAATATTCAGTTTCATCAGCTCCTTTTGCTGCAATTTTGGATTTATGAATAAAGTCCGCCTTACTCTTTCACAGTTTTGTGTTTCTCTTACATTGACACCTATTGATGTTCCACTTTTCAAAAGTTGATTAGAAATAACATATTTTCTTACTTCTTCTAATTTCTCTGTACAAGCCACAACTTTTAACGAAAAAGAAAAAAAATAAATCTACAATTCTATTTCCAGTTGTTGGTAGCTCAGCCATAAATTCTATCAGTTATTTCATTTCTGATATTTTACTTCTTTATTTCATTCATTAGCCAAATTGCATCATTGGCATATTGGCAAATTAGGAAATTGGCACATTATGCTCTTGGATCAGTGATTCTTCCTGTAACAGCAGCAGCTGCAGCAACAAGCGGACCAGCCAGAATAGTACGCGCACCAGGACCCTGACGACCTTCGAAGTTTCGGTTTGATGTTGATACAGCATATTTTCCGGCAGGAACTTTATCATCGTTCATAGCCAAACAAGCCGAACATCCTGGTTGACGCAAAGCAAAACCGGCTTCAGTAAGAATATCTAACAGACCTTCTTCTCGGATTTGTTTTTCTACCATCCAGCTTCCCGGTACAAGCCAGACCGTTACATTCTCAGCTTTCTTTTTACCTTTTACAAACACCGTAAAAGCCCGGAAATCTTCGATACGACCATTGGTACAACTTCCAAGAAATACATAGTCAATGGCTTTTCCCTCTAATTTTTCACCGGCTTTGAAACCCATGTATTCGAGTGATTTTTGGAATGAAATGCGTCCGGCTTCATCCACATCATCTAATGTAGGGATTGATTCCGTAATACCCATTCCCATCCCCGGATTTGTTCCGTATGTAATCATTGGCTGAATATCAGCAGCATCGAAAACAAATTCTTTATCAAATGTTGCACCTTCGTCAGTTTTCAATGTTTGCCAATAAACCAATTTTTTGTCCCAGTCTTCACCTTTTGGAGCAAATTCGCGACCTTTTACATAGTCGAAAGTAGTTTGGTCAGGAGCAATAAGTCCGCCACGAGCGCCCATTTCGATTGAAAGATTACAAACGGTCATGCGTTCTTCCATAGTCAATTTACGGATTGCTTCACCGGCATATTCTACAAAATATCCCGTGGCACCTCCGGTGGTCAGCTTAGAAATCATATACAATGCCAAATCTTTGGCAGTAACACCTTTGTTTAATTGACCATTAAAAGTGATACGCATCGTTTTCGGACGAGTCTGAAGTACACATTGCGTTGCCAAAACCATTTCCACTTCGCTGGTACCGATTCCGAAAGCAATTGCACCAAAAGCACCATGCGTAGAAGTATGACTATCGCCACAAACAATGGTTGCACCCGGATGCGTAAATCCATTTTCGGGACCTATGATATGCACTACACCATTTTTAATATGCCCCAGTGGAAAATAAAGCGGCAAATTGAACTCAACTGCATTTTTCGCAAAAGTATCCAATTGATTGCGCGAAATTGGGTCACTCACCGGTTTATCCTGATTGATGGTAGGTGTATTATGGTCAGCTGTCAGAGTTGTTTGTTCCGGACGGAACACTTTCAATCCACGAGCCCGAAGTCCGTTAAATGCCTGTGGACTTGTCACTTCGTGGCAAAAATGCCTGTCGATATACAACTGTGTCGGTCCATTCTCGACCGAAGATACCACGTGGGCATCCCAGATTTTGTCAAACAGGGTAGCTCCCTTGCCCCCGACGGGGGAATTTTTAAGTTCTGTATTCATAATTTCTATTCAAGCCCCCTAAATCATCCACAGAGGGAATTAAAGGTAGCCTATTATTATATTTATTGATTATTTATTAATGTTTTAACGCTCATTTAGTCCCCATCCGGGGGATTTGTGCGCTTCATTTCACAAACTTATTTATCGCATTGATATAAGCCTCCACCGAAGCAGCAACAATATCTGTATTAGCACCAAAGCCGTAATAAACAGCACCCTGATGTTCGACCTGCATATGTACTTTGCCCATATCATCACTGCCTTTATTGATTGCCTGAATAGTAAATTCCTGCAAGGTCATTTCGCGTTTGATAATTTGTTTCAATGCTTTGATAGCTGCATCAACCGGACCATTGCCCGAGGCTGCTGCCTCAAATTTCTCATTAGCAATAATCAAACCGATACTGGCAACTGACTGAACACCTATTCCCGAGGTTACTTGCAGATATTCCAACTTGATACGCTGTTTTTCAGCGCGTTCCATGCCAGCTAATAATAACACATCGTCATCATTAATATCTTTCTTTTTGTCGGCTAATTTCAAAAACGCTTCATAAATCTCATCCAATTTACCGTTTTCCACTTCAACACCCAACACACTCAGTCGGTGTTTTAATGCAGCACGACCACTACGAGCTGTCAACACGATAGAATTCTGATCAATTCCAACATCCGTAGGATCCATTATTTCGTAGCTTTCACGGTTTTTCAATACGCCATCCTGATGGATGCCCGATGAGTGTGCAAAAGCATTACGCCCCACGACAGCTTTGTTTGCCTGTACAGGCATATTCATTAAACCCGAAACCAATCGACTGGTTGAATAAATTTTTTGCGTATTGATTTGTGTTTCTATATTCAAACTTTTGTGACATTTCAGAATCATCGCCACTTCTTCGAGCGAAGTATTTCCGGCACGTTCTCCAATACCGTTCATGGTAACTTCTACCTGACGGGCGCCATTTAAAACACCTGAAATGGTATTGGCAGTAGCCATTCCCAAATCGTTATGACAATGAGTTGACAGGATAGCATTATGCACACCTTTTACATTTTCCATTAAAAACTTGATTTTCTCTCCAAACTGCCATGGCAAACAATAACCGGTAGTATCCGGAATATTCACTACGGTAGCTCCCGCTTTTATAACAGCTTCGACCACTCGGGCTAAATAAACATTATCAGTTCGTCCGGCATCTTCGCAGTAGAATTCAACATCTTCCACCAGCCTTTTTGCATATTTAACCGCAGCAACAGCACGTTCGAGAATATCTTCCTGATTCGAGTTGAATTTATGTTTAATATGAAATTCGGAAGTTCCGATACCTGTATGAATACGTTTATTTTTAGCATATTTGAGCGCATCGGTAGCTACATCAATGTCTTTTTGAACGCCGCGGGTCAAGGCACAGATAGTTGGCCAGGTAACAGCTTTCGAAATTTCTACCACTGAATTAAAATCACCCGGACTGGAAATCGGGAAACCAGCCTCAATCACATCCACACCTAAGGTTTCGAGTGCTTTTGCCACCTGAATTTTCTCAACAGTGTTCAACTGACAACCGGGAACCTGTTCTCCATCCCGTAAGGTGGTGTCGAAAATAAATAGTCTGTCCATAATGTAACCCCCTAACCCCCGAAAGGGTAAACCGAGAGGGTTTCGGCTTTATCAGCCCCCAAACTCCCCAAAGGGGAGGGTAAGAGCATTATTATCATTTTTTTCTGTATTAATTAATCATTATATAAGTCACGAAATTGTTGTATTTGAAAGTCGAATTTAACAATAAATACAAAGTCTGCAAAGTGAAACTACAGCACCTCTTTTCTTCCTAAATATTCGCAAAGTCTGCAAAGTAAAAAACTGTTCAGTTTTTCTTAGTAACTTAGCGTTCTTCGCGTTCAAAATGATTTTTTCAAAATATGCATTGAACTTATACAAACTCTATTATTGCAAATAAATTTAATTTAGATTATAACACTCCTTCCAAGCTCTGTATTCTTCATTTAGTGAGTCAGGGTGGGCAGTACCAGTCTAAAAAAAAGCCTTTCACACCGAAGTGAGAAAGGCTATATCTATTTTTGTACAATTACATACACACCGAACTCACTTCTACTTGTTTTGCAAGAGAATAATAATACCGAGTAGGAGAATATGTACAAAGTTTCTGTTCATTGTTTCTAAAAGTGCTGCAAAGATAAAGCATTTTTTTAATCCAACAAATACAAAGTGATATTTTTTTGATTATTTTTCTATCAATTTAAAATTAATGCACTAAATTTTCAATGATATATAAAGAAAAAATGTTGAAACTCCAACTTCAAAATTCTTATTTCGATACAAATCAAAGGACAGCTTAAAACGAATTTAGCAACAATTTTCCATGCTGCAGTTTTCACCCGCAAATTCAAATTCAATCGTAACATGCTGAATTCCTTTTCTTTCGAGTGAAAACCGGATTTTCTCTTTTAATTCGGAAATGGTTGTCATGCTAAAACCAGCATTGACGACTACATGCACCGTTAGAACATTGTAATTACCATCTACCGACCATATATGCAAATCATGTACATCGCTAACTCCATCAAATTCCTGAATATGCGCTGCAATATCCATAATATCGAGATCTGAAGGTATTCCCTGCAAAATAATTCGCAGACTTTGTCGAACGTTTTTAAATACATTAATAACTACAAAACATGCAATTGCTACCGACATAATCGGATCGAGAACGGGTAAATTGAAAAATCGCATAACCACTGCTCCAATCAAAACAGCCAACCATCCAAGCACGTCTTCAAGTAGATGAAGTGAAACAACTTTTTCGTTCAGCGAATTCCCGTTCTTTAAGCGAAAAACTGCTGCCCCATTTACCAAAACTCCCACTGTTGCGAGCAATAACATCCCCCCTGTATTGGCTGAAACAGGATGCAAAATACGCGGAATGGCAACGGTAAGAATTAATATGCTACCCGTTACCAATACAACAGAATTTACAATAGCTCCGAGCAATGAAAACCGTTTATAACCATACGAATAACTCGAATCGCTTCCCCTTTTTGCCACTTTTTGAAAGTACCATGCTAATCCGAGTGACAGACTATCACCCAAATCGTGAACGGCATTCGAAATAATAGAAACGCTATTGGTCACAAGCCCACCGGTTATTTCTATCAATGTAAAAAAAAGATTCAGGAAAAATGCAGCCTGAATATTATTTCCATCGGAATGATGATGATGGTGATGATGATTCTCGTGTTCCATAACCTGAAATTATTTAGAATCAATTATTTAAAAACAGATTGATAATCCGGATTTGCTTTCATTATTTTTGCACTTTCGGGAAAGTTTTCAATAAACCAGACAAAAAAGGCACTCACATCAATTTTATCCTGCAACATTTTCACTCTACGTTCCCGCCAAACAGATTTTAAATCTACCATCGCCAATAATTCTTCTATCTTTATAAACATTGCATCCGAATCAGTTGGTAAAAAGCCATAGGTAAGGTTATATTTATGCTCTTCTTCTTCCAGATAAGATATTCGTCCCACAAATGTATTACTTCTTATTGCAGGCGTTCCCAGCACTGCTGCTTCTGAAGTCATAGTCTGACTATCACCAATAAGCATAGTAGCATAATAAATAAGTGAATGTGCTTTTTCAGGAGAGATTGACAATTGATACTTTTTAAACTCATTATCAATATTATGTTCGGTAGTAATGAAGACTTTTCCTTTCTTTTCAAGTACTTTAATAAGCTTTCGTTTATTCTCGATGGATAAGCCCTGCACTCCAACATCGTGATGAGCTTTAAATGCATTAAAACGCAAAATAAAATAAGTTTCGCCCTGTTTAACTCCAATTTCTGACAACACCGAAGGATCAGGAGTAAATCGATTTGGATGTAAATATGCCAATTCATGATAACCTTTATAGGGAATCATTTTTGTAGTTGAACGTATTGCACAGGCAGGACTCAACACCACATCAGCAAATGGATGCCCCCATTTTACAAACAATGGTTCAACTTCATCGTCATCATCGTCAAATAAGATTGAATGCATACCAGTTATTCGAGAAATATGTGGAGGAGTAATTGATGTACTAAAAGCTACATTTATTCGCTTCGTGATAACCAACCACCAAATCTGGATATTATATTTTAACTGTAAAACGGCTTTTCCTCTTAATGAATCTTTTTTCCCGCCTAAATAAATGTAGGGAATTTTATAGATTTCGAGCAATTGAATTGCCGAAGGAATATTTTTAACCGTTACATATACATTATGACCCTTATCAGTCAACTCAAAATATACATTTCGAGTTACATGTACATGTGCCGGATGAGCTATGTCAATTAATATATTCATTAATTAGAGATTAGTTTATTGTCGATAGTTAGTGATTTATTGTCGGTAATTGTTAGATAGTAGTTGATTACATACAACTTACTACAAACCACTTACTTGTTTTTAATTTTCTTTACTATATATTTTCCGAGGGCATACAATCGGGGCTTGCAAATGTACAAAAAACGACCGTGTTCCACCTGCGTTCCACCAAATTTAGATTTAAATTCCCTGACACCATATCCTTCATTAGGCTTACCTGCTCCCATGAAATCAAACTTTTCGAAATTATTGTTGGCAGCATATTCAATACCTGCCCAGGTGGCCAAAACTGAAGGATATACATTTTTATCTGCGGTTGAATCATCACCACATACAAACCATTCTGAAACTGTTCGATTTTTCAAAAAAACACACGTTATACCACCTATAATTTTTGTTTCTGATTTAACAAGAAGTATATCTGCTTCATTCAAACGGATTAATTTCTCGAAAAACTCAATCGAAAAAAGCGGTGATTTTACACGTTTTTTATATAAGTTCTGTAATATAGTATAGTAAGCCTTAACATCTTCTGAGGTTTCAGCCTTTATAACCTTTATTCCTGATTTTTGGCTTTGCTTAATCTGGCGTTTTTTGCTACTACTTAAATTCGATAATGCCGTTTCCACATCGGGTGTTGCCACATGAAAATTCAAATGGGGAACATAGTTAAAACCTGCCGATTCGAATCCGGTACGATAAGCAGAATAATCATTGTAATTGCGGAACTCAATATAAATGGCTTTTTTTGCCAGATTTTTTTCGGTTGCTTTCAACAGTGCATCGATTGCTTCTGAACTTATTTTTGGTGATAACAATGCTCCTCCCGGTACTATGGCTCGCCTACTGAAGAATCGCTTTGCCGGATTTCCTTCGGCTATTATATATCCGCAAATTAACCCGACCAACTGATCATCTTCAGAAATTCCGACAACGAAAGGCTTTAAAAATGAAAGTGAAGCATAGAAGTTGTAACATTCTGCAGTCTGGAAAAAAGTGGCTGTAGGTGAAGACCCGACAAGTTCGTTCCATTGAAGAGAATTTATTTCGGAGAATGAGTTATGTAGAGTCATTATTTGATGATTAATAATGGGTGGTTTACTATGTCACTATAAACTATTGATTATAAACTATTACACCATATTTCTGCCTGCTAATTTAAACCAACTCCATCCCACAATGGCTATAAAGATTAAGGCTGTCCACCAGGTAAAATATTTTTTTTCCCTATTTGTAACTAAACTCAATCCAAAAGCAGCCATCGCTAATTCGAATGGTAAAACAGGTTGATGAAACCGTTCTGACTGGGCGAATGCACTTACAGCAATAATTCCTAAATAACCTATTAAAAATGAGCCAATCAACAAATAATCACGCCATTTTTTATTCTTTATTACCCAATACAAAGCAAAGATAGCAAAGAAAGCCATGATGTTTTTTACATAATTTCCACCGTTAATTATTTTTTGATTCTGTTGTCCTGGGGTTTCAATAATAGTCGGAAACGGGATTACAAATATCATGGGTGCAAAAACAGCTCCTCCTGCAAATTTGGCAAATTTGTTCCCGTTTTCCCGGGTTGCACGAAATTCTAATGATTGCTCTTGATTTATATTTCTATCATTCCATGTGTTTTCTACCTCATTCGCTATAGTTCCACCAATAAAATATCCTGCAGCTACAAGTACCCAAATAATTAATATCATTCGTTTTCCCATTCCCAGTATCTTGCTCGTTGAAAACATCAAGGTAGTAAATAAAGCGAATAAAGCTGTAACACCTAACACTGTACGGAATGAAAATAATGCAATGGTAATCAATATCGGTAGAGCAATATTTATAATATTGAAATTTCTGAGGCGTACCAAGGCATCTACCCGTTCCATAAATAAAACGGCAAGAAATACCATTTCCACTTCTTTTTCATGCAGCCCACAATACAGTATTAAATTGGGCATTAGCATACAAAAAATAGCTGACATTCGCCCTACGGCTTCTCCGAAAGTTCGCTTTGCAAGCCTGTAAATCAAAATACAGGTAAAAGCACTAAATAATGCTTTGAATAATCGTTCAATAAATATGGAACTATCTGTAACGAAATACTGACATCCCAAATAAAAGACATAGCCCATATCCGAAAAGCCGTGTTTCATCATATCAACCATCCTGAACCAGGGTTGAATATTACCCTCATGCATCATGGCAGCAAGTTGAGAAGCTTCTCTATGATACCCGATTGAATCTCCAGCATCATACTCAAAGGGGTTTCCGGTCATATAGATAAAAAAGAAATAGCTGAATATTACCCAAATAATTCGAATGATCAAAGCGTTCTGAAAAAGCTTCTTTGCAAATTTCTTTTCCGAATAATCAGCCCATTGCCGCGTGAGTTTATTCGAAAAATAAAAAAAAGAAATGACTTCGACCAATCCAAACACCCACCAAAGTGGGGATAAAAATCGATTAAAGAACAGAATATTACAAAGTACGAGCACTCCAATATAAAGAGAGGTGGCTTTGGAAGTGAAATATTTGGGAAGGTAGGTTAACACGAATTTTTACGGATTATTACAAATTATGCGAATTAAAAAGTGAAGAATACAAATCTTTCAATTGATGAATATGCATCTCGATGGAAAATTTATGACGAACATATACAGATGCTTCTTTGGCTTTTTCCTGAAACGCTTGTTTATCGTGCAAAAATAACAAAAAATATCGAAGTAAATCCCTTTCATCTTTAGTTTTATACAGTGTGGCATATTTGCCAACTTCGGTAATTTCAGTCATTACCCCCCAATCGTTCACGAAAACCGGAATCCCTACAGCCATCGCTTCAACCACAGCTATACCGAATGTATCATGATCAGTGGAATAAATGAATGCATCTAATTGAGTAAGAATAGTCGGTACATCATCACGCACTCCTAAAAAAGTAACTTTGTCATTCAACTTATTTGTAATGCAAAAATCTACACATGTATCATACAATTCAGAATTACTTTCTATCCGTTTACCTACAAATATAAAACGAAAATCTATCCTATACTCATTTAACAACTTCAGAAATCGACATATCGTAATCTGACTTCGCACCGCATTAAAATTACCTACCGAACCCAACAAAAGTGTATTGTGTGAAAGCTGAAGTTCCTCCCGGAGTTTTATACTACTCGACCGATGACTCAAAGTCGTCGGTTGAGTAACAGCATTATCTAATTTATCAAAAGATATTCCGTTATACACTACTTTTTGATTTGTGGCTTTCAGTGTATACTTGTCTACATAGTATCGTTTCTGAGTTTCACTAACAAAAATATTCAAATTGGTTTTTTTTATAATGTAGCGAAGAATAAGCTTACTGATTCCTTTTTCATTAAAATCATAACCATGAAAGCTTAAGATACACTTTATATCCGTTCCATAAGTTGCAATACAAGCGTACAAGGCATCAACAGGTTGTTGAGCATGAGTCAGTTCAATCTTATTTTTCAGGAGTAATTTCCGTAAATGTAAAATGTATCGGATCGGATTCTTTCCCGGCGACAAACAAAGCACAGGCATACCACTCTCCAGAAAATCATTTTCTAAAGCGCCGGACTTTCGATAAATAGTTATTGCATCGAGGTCATTTTTCTTTGCGTTTCGTATTACATCCAACAGAAGAGTTTCAGTTCCTCCGCGATTTAATGACCCAAGTAAATATGCTACTCTACTGCTCATCAATCCTTACTATTAATTCCACACTATTAACTATTTTCGATAAACTATTCCACGAAAGATTGTCCGTACTTTTCACAGGCTTGCACCATTTTCTGTTTATGTACATTCGAAAAATCAGGATTACGCAATGTAAACTCTTCACCAAACACATTATCAGCGTTCATTTTATTTTTTTCTTTAGCGATATAGTCATTCAATGCACATATCACTTTTGCCGGTGAACCAACTGCGACCGAATTTGATGGGATATTTTTGGAAACAACGCTCCCTGCACCAATCACCACATCATCGCCAATCGTCACACCCGGAAGAACTATTGCTCCTGCCCCGATAAAAACACGATTACCTATTTTCACATTGGCAATACGCGTATAATTCAGAAAAGGCTTGGTACTGGCATCATGAGCCAGAATATGTACATTCGGAGCTAATATTACATCATTTCCAACTTCAATATGCCAGCAATGAGCGGGATCAATAATCACTCCCGACATACGGGTTAGATTTGTCCCAACTTTTAACCCTCTGTCAAGTAATTTCTGAAGAGCTTGCTCGCCTCTGATTCTATTTATTATCCTTTTAATCAGTTTCATTCTAACAAATATTTTTTAAAACTATGTGCAAATTTCTGTACATCATACCAACAATTCAATATCCATACAGGCAAAAAGTAATTCAATCGGACTGAAAGAACCTGATGACTGAAATCAACTTTTTTAATTTCCTTTTCAACCTCCGGCAAATAGCTATGTTGAAGTCTATATCTCAATAGAGTATACACCCGTAATTTATCCAACAAGTCTTTTAAGTCTTGATTCGTTCTCTCGTTTTCCTCCAAAAAATCCAAATTAAAAATAAAATGCGTTTGGGGCAAATAGGTTTTATCATTCACTACTGCTTTCGCTGTACTTTCCACATCAAAATTGTAATTCGACAAGGGCTTATTCAATAAAGCTACAGGATATTTCAGTGCTACTCTAACCCACAAATCAAAATCTTCACCCAACTTCAATTGAGGTTTAAATCCGTTTTCTGAAACAAAAATATCATTCTTTATTATTGTTGCCCCGGTCCAGATGGGCATTTCGAGAGTTTTGGCATAAACCTTGAAATAATTGATTATTCCATTTTTAAAATCGGGTTCAACTCCTAACCTGACCAAACGCTTTGAATTATTCTTAACCACACAATAACTACTCCCGTATAATCCTGCTTCGGGATATTCATCTATCAACGCCCTCATTTCTTCCAGGTAAGTAGGTTCCCACCAATCATCCGCATCCAAAAAAGCAATATAATCGTATTTAGCCAGCTTTACACCGTTATTCCGTGCAGTAGACACACCCTGATTCTGTTGCTGAATTGCCACCCAACCCCCTAAAGGAGGAGTAAGAGTGGAAAATAGCGTCTGTGCTATTTCCCAACCTTCATCTTTGGATCCATCGTCAATGACAATGAGTTCAAACTCTTTATAAGTTTGTGCAACAACCGATCGAATGGCTTTTTCGATATAAGCGGCTTTGTTGTAGAGTGGAATAATGACAGAAAACATGTATTAACAGTTAAAGATCAGGGGAAAACCCCATTTTATTTATAATTACTCCATCCGAAAGATTATAATTTGATGAAAGATGGTAATAATCTTCATGCCAATAATATGTCTTTCTGAAACTGTTCTTCTTGAAAATCATAAAATGTAAATATATATATTCCCTGGATGTTTTATTATTAGTAAGTTTTCCCTCGTTATAATACCATGTATCTGCATCGTGTTGGAAAGTTAGACCATCATCCGATAACATCGGTGTTGAATGTTGTTCTTTAAAATATAACCCACGTGATTGTAATAATAAAATGTGATTTAATAACGGTAATATATTATAATAAAAAACCCAGGCATTTCTCCAATTAAATATTTTCCGAATTACTTTCGAATAAGTTTTGTAAATATATTTTGATTCCGGATAAATCAATCTGGAAAAATCAATCTCATCCAACCCATAATTTGTTTCTGATGTTAGTTTAAGTTGCCAATCAGTTATTTTAAAACATAGTTCAGTGTATTTTTTATTATTTCTGAGAATGGCTAAATGACCAGAAAGTCGATCAGCATGTGTAGAGAACACATCATATTTTTCAAGTAATTGATTGGTATAAAACGTTTTTATATTCCCCCACACCACATCCACATCACCAAAACCCCAAAAATCATATTTACTTAATAGAACCTGATGAATAAAACCATAAAATACTTTTAAATCACACAGTTTATATGCTGATGTTGGTTTAAAATCAATTTCCAGTTTTTCACTTACCTGATTACAATAGGTTTCAAAAGATAGATAATTGAAAAATACATTTTTTTTTGATGGCTTGGGTTCACAATCAGTAAAGAAATACCAGTCAATTTCCGAATTTTGTTCGCATGAATATAAATACAAATCAATCCAAACGGGCCAGACGCCGAAATATGGAATGACTAAGGCTATAGTTGGCATTTTTTAGTATTTTTTTTGTTGATAAATTATGATCAGGAATACTGATTGGAATACTCTAAGTAAAAAGGAATCATTAATTACTTCGCATTATTATCTTTAGCAATTTCCTTGACCATAAAATTAACGGTGAAATTAGAAATAAGCTTATATTAACTAGGTGAGGGTATTTATACAAGAATTTCAATTTCTTGCTTTTTACAGCCTTCTTAATACTCTCAAACTCTTCACTCTTTAATAAAGCATAAAATATATTTCGTTCTTTTACGCTCAAATAGAGTATTCTTCTTACAATTGTCGCATTCCAAAGTGCATCATTATATAATAGCTGAGCTATTTCAGGTGATTTATTTTTAATCTCTTCATAAAATATTAACTTTCGGGCACCCACCTTTACTAAATCAGCATATTTCTTTCCACTATGTGTTTTTGTTATTGCATTTTCGTTATAGGTATAATAATATAAATAATCCGGAATTACCAGTATTTTCTTCGCTAAATATATAGCTTTTATAATATAATCGGCATCTTCCCAAAACACACCTTCTTCAAAGAAAAGATTATATTGTTCTAAAAATTTCTTTTTGAATATCTTGGACCATGGAGATAATACGATGGCAGTAAAATTATCTCTTAAAAAAGTTTCTCCATCAATTACATTTTCAATATGAATATAGTTTGCTGTTTCCCTCACATAATCACCATTCTTCTTTTGATCATAAAAATTAAAAGTTATTATATCGAGCTTGTTATTTTCTAATTTCAACATCGTTTCTTCAAGGATATTTTCAGTGATTGAATCATCGGAATCAACAAACCATATATAGTTACCCTTTGCAGATCTTAAACCGGTATTTCGCGCACAACCAGGACCTTTATTGACCTCATGATCAATCAGAATAATATTTTTATAAACTTTCTTTATCTCGACAATTCTATCTCTAGTATTATCCGGCGAACAATCATTTACACATATTATCTCATATTCACTTTCAGGTATATCCTGCCTGACCAAACTGGTTATACATCTCTCAATATATTGCTCAGCTTTATAGCATGGTACGATAAAAGAAAGTCTAATATTCTTCATTGGGGTTGAAAATTTTACGTTTAATTTTTCGTAGTTGATTTAGTGTTGGAAAAATAAGATTAGAAGAATAAAATGTCAATTTTGGATATAGCAAGAAAGAATATCTTCTTTTATTATCATACTTCAATAAGGTATCAAGTTTAATATTTTCAATACCCTTATAAAAAAATCTCTTATCATTAATAGAAAAAAATAAAATAGTTTTTCTTTGTTTTGCGAGTAAGTTACAAAAGTATTTAATTAAAGTTGATGTCAATTCAATATCTCTATTTTTCATTTCATCCAAAAAGACAATTGACGAATTAAACTGAATTATTCTGTGAATTAATTTTTTAGCTCCAAAAACATTTGAATTCATAATTGAAGTAACATTACTTCTATAAAAATAAATTATATCTGTAATGAATTGGAAACGTAAACAAATAAACAAAGTTTTTAAATTTGTCACTTCATCTTCAAAGAACACCCCTTCGGGATAATTAACTTTATTTTCAATTAAGAAATTTCTACTATATATTTTAGACCATGCAGTAACGGGCTTCTTCCAAAATGGAAAATCAATTTTTAAGAAATCTATACCTGTAATAACTTCTGTATTTGTTGGGAAAAAGAAAAAATAATCTGAGTAAACATATTCATCAGTGACTCTCTGCGCATTAAAAGATAAAATCTCTAAATCCTGTTTTTCCATTTTCTCCAATAATTTCCCAAATACATTCTTCTCAATATAATCATCGGAGTCAATAAACCACACATAATCACCCTGAGCTGCCCGAAGTCCGGTATTGCGCCCTGCTCCAAGCATTTTATTTGTTTCATGTTCAATAAGTATCAGATTAGCATGCTTCTTTTGATATTCTAATACTATCTCACGGCTATTATCGGGACTACAATCGTTTACACAGATAACCTCGTATTCACTCTCGGGTATATCCTGAGCATAAACACTATCCAAACATTCGGCAATGTATTTTTCTACATTGTAAAACGGAATTATTACTGAGAGTCTTACTTTTACCAAATTAAAGCAGTTTATTTAAAAATCAAATAATAAATTTTTCGAATTGAATTTCGCACAAGTCTGTAACTAAAAAGAATGAACATCATGAAGTCAAATTTTAAATACTCAATTATAACCTTTGGTGCAACACCTTTATTGAAATGTTGACGATACATATTGTATCTTTTTGTCCAAGACTTATAAAGTTTAAGTTTTGAATAATTTTTATCTATATGATGTATGGCTCGTTTAAGTACCTCTAGTCCTTCAATCAAGTCCAACCCCAATTTTGTAAAACGGTTAGATGCACTACCATCATATATTCTAAAATAGTTTAGGGCATCTTGTACTTCCACAACTTTAGATTTATTAGCCAATTCGACCCACAACATCCAATCACCGGCCAATTTCATTTCGCACCATCGCTGACTTTGCAACCGTAGAAACTTTTCTATTCTGAAAACCGCCATACTACCATTGCGGATCCCATTCCCCTCTAACATTGATTGAGCAATAAATTCATCTCCTACATATTCTTTAAAACCATTAGTCAACTGAATTTGTTTTAAATTCACAACATTGCTTCTAACATCAATAGATTTACTGAATGCTAATGCTACTTCTTTATCTTCAAAATGTGGAACCAAGCACTCCAAAAACCTTAAATCGCACCAGTCATCACTTTCGGCTATCCAGATTAATTCACCCGTTGCATACTGAATCCCTTTATACCATTGCTTATAAGATGTGCCACCATTTATTTCGTTGTAAACAATGTGGCTCACTTTTGGGTGACTCCGATATTGCTCAATAATATCCAGACTATTATCGGTAGAACAATCATCTAGCAATATTACTTCAAAATCGGGATAAGTTTGATTCAGAATACTTTCTAATCGTTGTTCAAGATACTTCGAATGGTTGTAATTAGGTACGATAATGGAAACTTTGAGCATACTTATTTTTTTAACATATCCTGATAAACTTCGTATCTGACTTCTGAGCACTTTGCAATGTCATATAATGGAACAAGTTCAGTAACCGAATTTAAAACTATTTCATGAACCAAACTTTTATTACTTTTAATCTCTTGTATAATACGAATATAATCGTCACTGTTATTTGCTTCAAAATAATGTTTCCCATTCACAGCAGGAATACCTTCTATCCCTATGGTACTACTAATAACAGGAATCTCACTACTAAAAGCTTCAATTATCTTAGCCCTTATTCCACTACCAATTCGTAAAGGGACCACCATCACACTATCTTTCATTGCTTCGACTAAATCTTCAACAAATCCTAGAAACTCAACTGATTTAACTTCTTTATATATATCGATAGTCGTTTTGTTCCATTTGCCAATAACCTTAAATTTTATATCCGGAAATTGGGTCATTATTTTTGGCATTATCTCAGCAATAAACCATTGCACGGCATCATTATTTGGATAATGATCTTCGCCCCCTAAATAAACCAGGCTTTTTAATTCATTAAATTCAACTTTCTTTGTTGTTTGACTTTTAATTGCAAATGGAGACACATATACTTTTTTTTCGGGCAATTCACTTATCATTAATACTTTATCTACTTCGCTAAACGTTATTATTGAATCATATGCATTTAAATAAAATTCTTCATGTTGCTTTAAAAATGCAGACAAAAGCGTGTCCCCATCGTTATGTTTAGTTAATGTATCAATTTCACGTTGAGTTCTTACAAAACCCAGTTCATGGTGTATAAATATCTTTTGAATATCTTTAGGTAAAACAACACCTAATGACATAAATGCCGTGAATTCTACCTGTATGATATCAAACTTCTGCTCATTTAATTTTTGAGCCACGAAATCAATGAAATCTTTCTTTAAGTTGAAATTATCGAACAAATAAGTAAATTGCATTTTTGATTTAATTGGTACTGATAACAATGCCATGTCAACAGACGGTTTTATTTTAAAAATGCTTAAAACTTTTTTTATTGTTTTTTTTATTTGCTTTCTGAGGACTTTATATTTACGATAAAATTTACTTCTATTATTAGTGTGCAAATACATTACCTTAATATCAACATCGGGCAAAAGCGCTTGTAATGCAATGAAATTTTCTTGAGTTGTCGTGGGACAAGCTAAGGTAATATCCACTTTCTGCCTGAGTTGGTCAAGCATATAAAACTGAGCATTATTTCCACCGGAATCTAAAGGATAGGGGAAATAGGGAGTGAGTATTAGGATTTTCATTGATTTAAATATGGACTCTATCTACTAATTGAGTCAGTTATTTTTTTTATTGGTTTGTAGAACACACTTATAATTTCATATTTATTTGATATGTTTTTTTTATAGAAAAAAAAGAACTCTGAAAAGAAACTTGATTGGTAAAGATTTGAAACTAATTTTGAAAAATAAATTGACTGAAACAACGACAAATTCAATTGAATGGTAATGAGAAATAACCATCTATATGAAAACTTTCTAAATTCATTTTTCCCAATAAACAGCGTTGTATTTAATTTGAAGATATTAAAATCATAAAGCCAACTCAAAAATTGTATTTGGGCTTTGATTTTTTTTAGCTTAAAGTCCTTATTATTGTTCGATATATTCTCAGAGCTATTTCTCCACGAAACAAATGTACCGTTAATAGTAAATATACCTTTTTCTCTTCCAAATTTAAACCACGTAGCATCATCGCTACACCATGCTAAAGGAAATTTTTCAAAACCATTCTCTTTTAAATAAATACTTCTTGAAAAAATATAGTTAGTTACTGCACTACTTTTCTCAAAGTTATTTCTACTTTTAATATAATCTATAACGCTTTCTAATTCCGGATAACAGCTTAATCCTGTAATATTGTTGTTGTCATCAATTAATTTTAAGTCAAATCTACACAAATCAAATTCTTCACAATTCACTTTATTATAGAATGATTCAACACAATTTTTATCCATTACATCATCATCGCTAAATAGCCATATCCATTCTTCATTCTTAGATAATGCTATACACCTCTCCCATTGTTCTACTAAATTTCTTCCTCCAACATTTTCATCAAATCTTTTATAAACAATTTCTATATTAGTTTCGTATTCTTTTACAATTGAATATAAATCATACGGACTTGCATCATCGCCTATATACAAAACAAAATCCTTACAGGTTTGATTTGAAATGGATTCTAATGCTTGAGCAAAAAATTCCGGTTTATAGGCTGGAATGACTATTGCTAAGTCCTTCATTTCAAAATTTTTATTATTCTTGCAGGAATTCCTGCAGCTACAGAGTTTTCAGGAACATCATGGGTTACTACTGAATTGGCTCCAATTATTGAATTTTCTCCAATAATTACATTGGGTAATATCTTCACTCCTTCACCAATCCAAACATTTTTACATATTATTACTGGACCTTTACTAAACAATTCTCTCTTTATTGGAGCTGATTCAATATCTTCTTTATTCACATATCCATGAGAATGATCACATATATAAACATAGCTTGCAATAAGTACACCATCTTCAATAATAATTTTATTAACACAACCGATATGGCAAAATGATTCTATTTGTACGTTGTTGCCAATACTAATTTCAGGACTTAATTTTTTATTATTAAAACTATCTAAAGCTTCAATTCTAAAGTTGTCCCTTACTATAAAATTCTCACCTATTGATATATATTGAGGATTTGTAATTAAATAAGGAGCCGGAATAGAGATATTATCTCCAAGCGATTTAAATTGAATCCTTACCTTATTCCAATCATTTTCAAAATTTAATTTGTCAATAATCTTTGACATTTTCAAAATAAATTTATTAAATACAATTCTTTTGAGTGTCTTTTTCCCTCTTTTCAATATCTTTTTAATTAATCTGTTCACTCTATATTTAGCAATTTTAAAGTTAAAAATTAAAACATCAATCAAACTATAATATTTAATTAAATAGTAATTTGAACCAGTTATTTTAAAACTATATTTTTTTTCACTAATAATTCTTTTATTCCAAATGAGAATAAACTCATTGAGTAATTTTAGTCTTTCTTCATCATATGTTGATTTTTTTATCTGTTTATTTTTAACACATATTCTCAATAAACTTAAATAATTGTTCACAAATACTTTAAATAAGTTATATCCACCCTTTGTTTTAGGATTGACTGAATCAAAAATACAGGTATTATTAATCAAAACATGTTTTTTGGCTGAAATTAATCTTAAAAGTATATCTACTTGAACTAATCGAAGTTTTGCTTTTCTATTAAAGTCTTTAATTAAATCAAAATCTACTTTCCAAATTCCGAAACACCCTATCCATGTAAAATTATAAGAAACAAGTTTTATAAATGAGTCTAAGTCATCTACTTGAACAGTTGCAATATCTTGTATAGTTCCATTTGAAAAAAAAAGAATTTTCATTGCTTCTATGTTACTTTTTACTGTTTCAATAATAATATCTAAAGTATTTTCTTTATGAACTAGTGTATCATTATTAAGTTTTAGAAACTCACCCTTACCATAAGATAAAACCTTTTCAAAGTTTGCATCAAATATATTTACTTCATTTCTAAAATATCTTATTTTGTCAGGATACATTTTGACATATTTATTTGCAATTTCTGATGTATTATCAGAAGAACAGTTATCTGAAATAACTATTTCTACATCAAA
>Ga0214228_1000044_pt1 | contig 37001 bp, 23 predicted proteins | sample TroBogypolimnion_21_FD_153066 | JGI IMG/M metagenome (GOLD analysis project Ga0214228, IMG submission 153066) | Freshwater microbial communities from Trout Bog Lake, WI - 05NOV2007 hypolimnion | ecosystem: Environmental > Aquatic > Freshwater > Lake > Hypolimnion/Profundal zone | place: Trout... | reverse complement strand
CCGGGATGTTGAGGATTGTTCGGTGTGGGATAATCCACATGTAATTTTCCAATGTATCCACAATCGTATCCATTCTGACTAAGCACATCGCTGATAGCAGTTACATCTTGTTTCAGGTTACTGTATGGACGTTCCGATTCACAATTAAGAGTAACACCACTTCCCTCGGGATACATGCCCGTTAGCAACATGCCACGGTGTGGACTGCTCAACGGACAATTACTCTGAGCCTGAGTAAGTACCACTGCCTCACGGGCAAAATTATCCAGCACTGGTGTATGAACAGGATCGGCTTTAAAATTGATAGCTTGTTTGAATTCTTTTTCGTTCCAGAAGTTCATTGCACAATTCCGAAACTGATCGGGGAAAACATAAACGATATTCGGGTGAGAAATCGTTTGCCCTATTAAAGCAGGAGCAACAGTCAAACCCATTAAAGCGGGTATAATTTTACTTGTGGTTTTCATTTTGAAGATATATATGATTAGTCTATGCAAAAATACAGTATATATCAGAGTTTGATTCCTAAAATCTGACGGAAAAGGGTGCAATATTGTACAACCGGAGATAGTGGCATTTGAAAAGTATATGATTAAAACACCTTTTTGCCAACATTATCCATTGTTTAATTCTTTTAGTATGTACTGGCATTACCCGCATTATCATCCGCTTGGTGGTCGTCCGGCAAGTGCTATACGGGAGGGTGATTATAAACTTATCGAGTTTCTGGATAATGGCGATTTGGAACTATATAATATCCGTAATGACATTGGTGAAACAACCAATTTAGCTTCTACAAATAAAGGTTTGGCTCTAAAAATGCTGAAAAAACTAAGAAGCTGGCAGAAAAGCATCAATGCAAAAATGCCAACAGAGAATAAATCGTTTAAAAAGAACTGATTATAAAGGTGGATTTGTATTTTTTTTTGTTAATCCGGTTTAATTAATCGTGAACTTCTATTGCTTATTTTAAATAAAAACTTTCGCTTTGTCGTATATCCTCTGATGATGCACCTACCATTACTTTAAATTCTCCTGGTTCAAGCACAAATTGCATCTGACGGTTATAAAGCTTTAATTCATTGTGCGGTATTGAAAAATAGACGGTTTTCTTCTCTCCCGCTTCCAAATGAATTCGTTCGAAGCCTTTAAGTAGTTTTTCGTAAGTTGTAACCGAACTTAGCACATCACGAATATAGAGCTGTACAACTTCGTCTCCTTCTCTTTTACCGTTATTACTTAGATCCATCGAAACTTTAATCTCACCGTCCGGCGAAACTGTATTGATTTGTAAATGACTATATTCAAAGCTTGTATAACTCAGTCCATATCCAAAGGGATAAAGTAAACCTTTAATTTTGGCTTGTTCACCTTCATCGGTCTGTGCATTAGGTTTTGAAGGAAAGTTCATCGGTAATTGACCTACCGATTTTGGAAAAGTAAGCGTTAGCTTTCCGCCCGGATTGTAATCTCCAAAAAGCACATCGGCTACAGCTATCCCGCCCTTTACACCAGGATAACCTGCAAAAATAATCCCGTCAACATTTTTATCAATCCAATTGATTGTCATAGGTTGAGAACCTATCAGAACAACTACTATAGGTTTTCCTGTGTTTTTAATCGCTTTTATCAATTCGAGTTGATGCCCGGGCAGATCAAGACTGGTGCGACTTTTATTTTCTCCTGCGGTTCGTGTATTTCCACCCAGCACCACGACAGCGATATCCGCTTTTTTTGCCACCTCCACTGCCGAATCAAGCATTGCAAGTTCACCTTCACTCATTGGTTCAGGAAGTATTTCACTTTCCGGCCAGTTTTTATCAACCAAATCGACTCCTCTTGAATAAAGCACCTTGTTTTTGCCCAATTTTGCCTGAATACCTTCCAATACATTGACACTTTTAGACATCAATGGACCATAATGTGTGTGAGCATAGGCATCATTTGTTGCATTAGGACCAATTACAGCCACTGACTGAATAGATTTCGAAAGAGGTAGAATATTCTTCTTATTTTTTAAAAGTACAATACTTTCGCGGGATGCCTGCAAAGCTATTGCCTGATTTGCTTCATTATTTACCCGTTGCTGTGAAGCAGCAGCATCCTCCACATAAGGATGATCGAATATTCCCAAAGTAAATTTCACCCGCAACACATCTTTAACACGTTTGTTGATAGTGTCAATCGGCATACGACCCTCTTTAACCAGTTCCCGCAAATAGATAATGATGCTGTCAGGCATACGAAAAGTGGTACGAACGTTCATTCCTGCCATGAAAGCTTGATAAACAGCGTCTTTCAGGTTGGCTGCCACATGATGTTTCGTGTAAAGATATTCCAGCGCTTCGCTGTCACTCACCACATAGCCTTTGAATCCCATCTCGTTGCGCAACCTTCGGATAAGCCAATAATCGCTTCCCGATACAGGAATGCCATCGTAATCGTTATATGAACACATTACACCCATTATGTTTGCTTCCTTTATCACTTTTTTGAAGGGATACAACAAGATATTTTCCACCTCCCGTGGGGGAACTTGCGGGTCGGTACGGGCTTCTCCTTCCCGCGCTCCTTTGTTGGCACTGTAAACGGCAAAATGTTTAGCGGTCGAAGCGCATTGGTTATTTTCCTGAATACCCGAAGCCATAGCCACACCTAGACGTGCCACCAGATAAGGGTCTTCTCCAAATGACTCTTCTAATCTTCCCCATCGTTGGTCTCTCGCTACATCCAAAATTGGCGCATATACATTGGTATAACCCAAAGCCCGTGCTTCAGACCCTGTGATTTGTCCTTCTCTGTGAACAAGAGCCTTATTCCATGTCATACCCATATTGAGCTGTGTGGGAAATCCGGTCGCTTCGTACGCTTCAACTCCACGAATACCTTCGTTGGTAAAATCTACCGGAATACCCAGTCGTGTTTGTTCGATAAAGAAACGTTGGGTTTCATTCATTCCCCGAATATGTTCTTTCATGTCGGTCGCCAATTTCGAATTGGAAATGGTATTCCACTGTATAAAACCGTTCAGATGTTCATCTATATTAGCAATCCCATCCTTCCAAATCGCATTTTTCCATTGTGGTGTCGGTAATGAATCTTTCAGTATGCGCTTCCAACCGTAGAGTGTTGCCATCTGACAGGTTTTTTCTTCCAAACTCATCTGGCTCAGCAAATTATCCACACGGGCATCTATTGGTTGTGAACAATCTTCATACACATCCAGTTTTCCGTTCTTATTCAAATCTATCCAACCCTTGTGATATATGGAAGATAGAGGTTTAAAGGAAACAATGGATATAAAAACAGAAAATACTATGAAATAATTACATACTTTTCTCATTTGTTGAAATGTTAATTTGCACAAGCAATTTAATCGTATTTTTTTTAGAATTTTCTCTATTTTAACTAAGGCAACTTTAGTGATATCATTTGTTATAAAAAAATCTTACAATTCTTCCTGGTCTTCACCGCTTTCATCAGCTGTTTCTTCAGCTTTCCGGAAAGTGGACGGAGATACTCCAAACTGTTCCTTAAAGCATTTTGCAAAATACTTGGGTGAGCTGAATCCGAGCATATAGGTGATGTCAGAGATATTGTATTCAGGGTTGTTGTTGAGTAAAGCAGCCGCTTTCTTCATTTTAACTGTAACAATAAAGTCATTAGGTGTTTGACCAGTAATCCCTTTAATTTTACTGAACAACTTGGTGCGACCTAACGCCATTTCGCTTGAAAATAACGGCACATCAAACTCGCTGTTATCAAAGTGTTTTTCAATCACTGCTTGTGCCTTTTCCAAAAATTCACGATCCATATTGTTGGTGGCAATAAGACGTGGCGAGAAATCTGTCTGATGACTGAACTTTTCCTGCAGAATGCGACGTCCATTTACCAGATTGTTGCAACGAGTAATTAAAGTTTTGATGTTGAATGGTTTGGTGATGTAATCGTCGGCGCCCAACCGCAATCCCTCGATATTATATTCAATGGCAGTCTGAGCAGTGAGTAAAACCACCGGAATATGGCAAACTGCAAAGTTGTTTTTGATTTTAGAACACATTTCACTACCCGACATTTTAGGCATCATCACATCACTGAGCACAATACTGGGTTGATGTTCAATGGTTAAAGCCAGTCCTTCTTCACCATCGGCAGCGGTAAATATTTTATAAATAGCTTCGAAAACATGTTTCAGCATTTCACGTAATTCATCATTGTCTTCCACAATCAACATCGAATGTTCAGGTTCTTTATTGCCGGTTTGGGCACTGATAACTTCCTGCATAAATTCATCATCCATATCCTGCATTTGAACAAGGCAACTGCTGTCGACATCTTCAATATCCGTTATTTGGTCTTCGGAAAAATGTGTTGAACCTTTTTTCATTGTTACAGAGAAACAACTTCCCACCTGTGGCTGACTTTCGACATTAATTTCAGCCTTATGAGTTTCAAGAATATTTTTTGTCAATGCCAACCCAATGCCCGTTCCTGGAACCATATTACTGATTTGTAATCCATTTTCAGCCTGATAAAAGCTGTCGAAAATCTTTTCAATAGCATCAGCTGTGATACCTATTCCGCTGTCGATAATGTCTATTTTGACAGTTTCACCTGATTGATGTACCACAATGTTGATAGTTCCATCTTTTGGTGTATATTTGAAAGCGTTGGAAATCAGGTTGTAAAACACTTTTTGCATCTGAGTCGGATCGAACCAAAGCATGATATGCTCATCCTTACAGTCAAAGTTGAACTTAATCTGACGATAGGTGGCATATTCCGAGAATGAAAGAAAAATCTCATAAAGGAACTTCACTAAATCGCGCTGACATACCTTGATATTCAAATGCCCCTGTTCACTTTTACGGAATTCGAGTAATTCATTAATCAGATTCTGCATATTTAACGTATTTCGCTTCACATTCAAAATACGGTTATACACAGCAGGTTGAATATTATGCATTTGCATCAGCATGTCAATCTGTCCTACAATAAGAGTGAGTGGAGTCCGAAATTCGTGTGAAATATTAGTGAAAAATCGCAGTTTGGATTGGTTCACTTCTTCCAGATGTTCTTTCTCTTTTTTCTCGTAAGTCAGTGACGTTTCGAGTAAAAGTCTTGAACGGCTAAATTTAATGTATTGCCAAACAACAAAGAAAATCAACAAAAAGTAGAATAAATAAGCATACCAGGCGAGGTAAAATGGCGGGTAAACCCGTATGTATAAGTCGGTTGTAGTAATTATTGCTGCGTCAATCGGCGAAACGGCCTCAACAATCAGTTTGTATTTTCCGGCGCCCAGATTCATGAAATTTAATTTATTGATTCCCTGAGGAAGCTCAGTCCAGGTATCTGAAAAGCCCTCCAACCTGTATCGGTAAACAGGCTGATTGGCCGGAATGTAATTATTGGATGCAAATTCAATGGTCAACATCGTTTGTCTGTGATTGAGTTTGATTGATTTAGTATAAGCCAGTGAATTCTCAAGAATATGAGTTTCATCGTTTGGCAAAACAAGTTTATTATTAATCCACAGATTGACCAGATTGAGATTAAACAAGCGATGAGGAACCGAAAGATTTTCTTCGTTGAAAGAAACCATGCCATTCATACCGGTTAAATAAATTTCGCCTTTGCTTGTGAGGCACATACCGCCACTATAAAGCGAGTTCAGCGGAAGTCCGTTTTCGGAACTGAAATTATGAATTTTATTGTTCTCCACATCGAGCATCGAGAAACCCTTAGTGGTTGCAATTATCAGATATCCAAACTTCGATTCTAACATATTACTTACAAAATCATTTCTCAAACCAATATGCTTGCTATCGTATCGTTTGAACGAGTTTGTTTTGGGATTATAGAGGTTTACTCCACCTCCACTTGTTCCAATCCATATTCGGTTCCTGCTGTCAACCAGAATCTTTGATGCATTATTATTACTCAGGCTGTTTGTATCGTTTGCATTATATGAATATGAGCTAATTTTCTGATTTTTAAAATTGTACTTATAAACACCGCTATAACTGGCAACCCAGAGATTATCCGACTTATCAACCTTTGCATCCTGAATAAAGTTGACAATTTTGTTCAGTTTTTCGGAGAACAGACTGAATTTCTTTGTTTTCCTGTCGAATAAAAACAATCCTTCATGGGTTCCTATTAACAAGTTTCTCTGATAAGGTTGAATTGTACTCAAAATATTGGTTTGTTTCCACTCGGGTTTAATATCTTTATATTGTGTAAAGCGTCCTGTATTTGTATTTAGCACGCACATTCCACCAAGGTGAGTACCAAGCCAAAGTTCCTGACTTTGTCTGTCGAAATAAGCCGCTTTAATATTTTCATTTGACAGACTATTTGGATTGGTTTCTTCAGCTTTGAAAATCTTGTAGGTTTTATTGGTTGTATTATAATATATCAGCCCATTACCTTCGGAACATAAGTACAAATTTTGATTTTTGTCTTCAATAATATTGCTGATAATGGGGAAAGGTTTATTTAGAAATGCTCCGTTTTGAAGATTGTGAAACGAGTAAAAATTAATTTCCGGATTGAAATAATTTACACCACCAAAATAAGTTCCTGCCCAGATAGTTCCCTGATTGTCTTTCATTAGTGACCATACCGACTCGTTAGAAAGTTGTCGGTTATTGTATCCTTCAGAATCGTAATGTTTAAAAATTCCGGTTTCAACAGCCAGGCGGTCAAGACCTTTTTTAGTGCCAATCCACAAAAATCCGTTATTATCCTCGCAAACCACCCTCACAAAATTCGACGAAATTGAATTGTCCGGCTTATTGGGAATATGTGTGTAATTAATTATATTTCCACTTCGCTCTATTTTAAAAAGACCTTTTTCCCAGGTTGAAACCCAGATATTTTTTTTGCTGTCTTCGTACAGATTAGACACCTGACTACAATTGGGAAGTACAGAACGGATTTTTTTGTTTTGATCAATTACAAATACTCCTGACGACAGAGAACCTACAAAAATGCGTTGATCAGCTGTTTGTAATATTCTTTCAATAGGCGATTTGCACTGATTTATGACACAATACAGTCTCTTTTGTCCATCTTTGTAGGCATAAAGAGCATTGCCTTCCGCTATCCACAAATTCTGAATTCCATAAATAATGAAGTTTGCATTCTTTCGTTGAATGCATTTCATGACAGAAGTACGCAAATTAAATTCATTTACACCGGTTTGAGTACGGACATAAATATGATTATTTCTATCACCACAAACATTAAGAATAAGGTTTTCCCCCAAAGAATTAGAATCGTTGGGTATAGGACGAAATACCTCCATGCCATTGCCATTATAACGGTTCAAACCTTCACGGGTAGCAAACCATATACTGCCAAGTTCATCCTGATAAATACTGTTCACCGATAGTTGAGATAAACCCTGTTCAATTCCTATTTTTGAAAAATAAATATCGCTGGCAGAAAATATACTGATTGAATAAAAAATTACAGCAAGGGCTGCAAGTAACTTTTTTATTTTCATGACAATGTGTATTTAGTTTGGAAAATGACTTTAATATATACCAAAGGTAATTAGTTTACAATAGCATTACAAAAATAGATATAATTTTATTCTCAATTATTCATATCTGGGCTAATTTTGTCCAATAATAGGGCTAATATTGTTCAAAGATACTCATTCTCCGAAATTAAGGATTTATTTTATGCTAAATGATTTATTTTTGTTGCTTTAAAGTTTATTGAAATGAAAGCACAAAAATCCATTCTTTGGCCTGCACTGGCTTGTATTCCTGTATCAGTATTAACTGCTCAATCGGCTAAAGTTCCGAATGTAGTTGTAATTATGGCAGATGACATTGGCTATGGTGATTTGGGTTGGTTGGGATCAACCACCATTCAAACTCCGAACGTAAACCGCTTAGGCGATGAGGGCATCCGATTCACAAACTGCCATGCCACATCCGCTACCAGCACACCATCACGTTATGGATTTCTTACCGGTATGTATCCATGGAGAGTTGAAGGAACAGGAATTGCAGCTGGAGATGCCGCCATGATTATCAAACCGGAACAATATACTCTGGCTGATATGTTTAAGAATGCGGGGTATGTAACTGCCGCTGTGGGAAAATGGCATCTGGGGTTGGGAAGTGAAACGGGAAAACAAAACTGGAATGAAGAAATTAAACCGAATTTAAAGGATTTAGGATTTGATTACTCATTTATAATGGCTGCCACTGCCGACCGTGTGCCCTGTATTTTTATTGAAAATGGCAGGGCTGTAAACCTCAACCCCGCCGACCCGATTGAAGTAAGTTATAAAGAACCTTTTGCAGGAGAACCTACCGGAGCCGCAAATCCCGAATTATTGCGGATGCATCCATCGGATGGACACAATATGGCTATTGTAAACGGAATTCCTCGAATCGGATATATGCGTGGCGGTAAATCAGCTTTGTGGCGCGATGAAGATATGGCCGATAGAATTACCGATAAAGCACTCGGTTTTATCAAACAAAATACTCAAAAACCATTTTTTCTTTATTTTGCTACCAACGACATTCATGTTCCACGTGTTCCAAATGAACGATTTATAGGCAAAAGTGGTATGGGAGCACGAGGTGATGCCATTCTTTCATTCGATTATTGCGTAGGAAGAGTTTTGAAAACATTAGACAGCCTTGGAATTGCCGATAACACACTTATTATTCTGACAAGCGATAATGGTCCGGTGCTTGATGATGGATATCAGGACAGGGCGGTTGAATTAGCTGGGAAGCATAAGCCGGGAGGTATTTACAGAGGTGGAAAATATAGTATTTTCGAAGCCGGAACACGGGTTCCATGCATCGTTCGTTGGAAAAATGGTATTGCAATACCAGCTACTTCAAATGCATTGGTTTCACAATTGGATTTTTATGCATCGCTGGCTACTCTTTTGGATGCGAAAATTCCTGCAAATGCTGCTCCCGACAGCAAAAACGAACTTAATGTTTTGCTCGGCAAACAAAAATCCGGAAGAAATCAGTTAGTTGAGCAAAATCTGCATAATACACTTTCGGTAGTCACCAGCGAGTGGAAATACATTGAGCCCAGCAAAGCCCCGGTGATGAATGTACCAACAAATACCGAATTAGGAAATGCACCCACCGAACAATTATATAATTTAAAAACAGATGCCGGCGAAAAAAAGAATCTGGCTCAAAGAAACAAAGGAATAGTCGAAAAATTAAGAAAATTACTTTGGGAAGAAAAAAATAAAATAACTCCCAATTAAATTTCTGCTCAATAACAATCTACCATTTTCTCACTAAACTTGAAGGGTTAACTCTCATTTTTTTTTACAAAAAAAAGTCACACATATTTTGCATGACTTTTTTAGTGGGCGTTGAGGGATTCGAACCCCCGACCCTCTGCTTGTAAGGCAGATGCTCTGAACCAGCTGAGCTAAACGCCCGAACTTTTAAATCGGAATTAATGTGCTTTTCTTCTAAAGCGTTGCAAAGGTAGGTAAATTTTTCAAATCTCAAAAACAATAAATCAAATTTTTTAGAAATAAAAATTAAAATCTGCAGAACTGATTAAAAATCAGAGACGAAAAGAATAAAAAAAGAATAAATATAAAAATTAAAATCAAATAAAAGCCATTTTTTTTAGACAATGAATTTGAGAATTTGTTACAATCATACAAATTTAAAACTAATATTGAGGCTAAGAGATTTTAAGGTTTAATTTTCTATAAAATTAATTTTGAACAGCACTTTTTTCTTTAGTTTTGTATGCATATTTACTTAATTTATAGTAACAATCAGATATGAGAAAAACATTGAAATCACTCACTTTTGGATTTTTAGTGATGGTCGCTGCATCGGGCATTTCTGCAAATAAACTGCCTGTAAATTTTGCGCAAACAATTACAAACAGGTTTACTAAACAGTGGTATAATTCGGCACAGGAAAAAGTATATCTTCAAACTGACAAACCCTATTATAGTGCCGGAGAGGAAATATGGTTTAAAGGTTATCTGGTCAATGCAACTACGAATGAACCCACAGCTCTGAGCCAGTTTATATATGTTGAACTGATTAATAAACTTGATTCTGTGGAATATCGCGTTAAAATAAAAAAAGACTCGCTCGGTTTTTCAGGGCATATTAAGCTCAAACCGGAAACTCCTGCAGGAAATTATTCGTTGAGGGCGTATTCGTATTGGATGCAAAATGCCGGTACAGATTTCTTTTTCAGTAAAAATATTCTAATCGGAAATAGTATTGATGACCGGATTACGAGTAAAATTACATACGGCACTCCGATTGATAATAAAATTCCCGTATCGTTGACTTTTACAAACTCGGTATCCGCTCCGCTTTCGGGGAAAAAAGTTGAAATTCTCCAAAAATGGGATAGCACAATTAAGAAGAAATTATCTTTTACAACCGGTATTGATGGTAGGATTAACTGGTTAATTTCAATTAATCCAACCGATTCATCTAAAAAATGTATGGTTGTTTCAATAAAAGACGAGAAATACACGAGCAACATTTTTCTTCCTGAATTCAACACAGACTTTGACGTTCAGTTTTTTCCTGAAAGTGGTGTTTTATTGAACAATGATTTGCAATCTGTCGGGTTCAAAGCAATTGGGAGGAATGGATTATCTGTAGAAGTAAGTGGAAAAGTTTTCACCGATAAAAATGAGGAAATTGCAGAATTTTCAAGTTTCAATAAAGGAATGGGGAAATTTTCTATTCAAACCCAGCCTGGCGAAAGCTATTATGCTTTGGTAAAAACAACTGCCGGCATCGAAAAGCGGTTTGAATTACCTAAAACTGAAGCTTTGGGTATTGCATTGCACTTGGTTTATAACCGTTCGAAGATTTTATATGAAGTTGTAAACCAAACTAAAATTCCCAATAAATCACTTTTTTTATTATTACATTCACGCGGAAAGGTGTATGTAATTCAGCGGCTTAATAATGTTGAAGGGCAAATACCAGAATCTGAACTTCCTCCCGGAATTGCCACTTTTTCGGTCATTGACACGTTGGGTCATACTTTTTGTGAACGATTGACTTTTGTTCGTTCGAACTTATTCCCCAAAATAACAATGGCCAGCGATAAACCTGCATATGACAAAAGAGAGGCGGTTAACCTGAATTTAAACATTCAATCTTTAGTTGGTAAATCTGCAAAAGGCAGTTTTTCGGTGAGTGTAACGGATAGCCACATGGTGAAACAAGATTCGTTGGCGGATAATATTTTAAGCAATCTTTTATTAACCTCCGATATTAAAGGGTATGTAGAAGATCCATTTGCATATTTAGTTGACAACAAAACTGCTACTCGTGAAAAAACTGATGTGTTAATGATGACTCAAGGTTGGAAGCGTTTTAATACTGCTGATATTGTGAAAGGACTTTACAAAAAACCTCAATATTATCTCGAAGAAGGACAAGCTCTTACAGGGACAGTACTTAATCTGTTTAATAAACCTACAAAAAAATGTGATATCATTATGCTTTCACAGTACAAAAATTTAATTCGAACCGGAAAAACAGATAGTGTTGGGAAATATTTGATTGATGGAATTGAATTTCCTGATAGCACGTCTTTTGTGTTGAAAGCAAAAAAGAAAGGAAGCATTACAGATGTTGAGATTGTACCGGATGAAGATGATTTTCCGGAAGCAAAAACCTTTATACCTACGCCTTTGAAAGCAAATGTTGCAACAACCGAACAGGATGAGTACTTTAAACAGAGTAAAGAGAAATACTATTATGAGGGTGGAATGCGGGTCATTAATTTGGGTGAAGTTACGGTAAAGGCTTCAAAGAAGACTGAATCGAACGAGAATTATTATTCGGGTATGGCAGACAATGAAATATCATCCGATCAATTAGAAAAGATGCCGAGTACTCCGATTATCAATTTGCTTTATACCATTCCGGGCATTCAGGTTTCGGGCGATAAAATTTCGATACGCGGAAGTTTGAATAATCCGATGTTTTTAGTTGATAATATTGAAATGGATGATATGGAAGAAATTTCGTATCTGACATCGAGTGATATTGAGAAAATAGAGGTTTTTAAAGGGGCAAGTGCCGCTATTTTTGGTTCGCGGGGTGGCAATGGAGTGATTGCCATTACTCTGAAAGAAGGAGTTGAGTTAAGGGCAAGTACACCTATAAGTTTAGCTCATGTTACACCGCTTGGCTATCAAAAACCGGCTGAGTTTTATGTTCCAAAATATGAAGTTGAAAGTGTGCTTAAAAACTCAATTCCCGACCTTAGAACTACAATTTACTGGAACCCGAAACTTACCGCGGATGAACAGGGAAACATATCGATAAAATTTTATACTGCTGATAAGGCAAATAATTATTCGGTGGTGTTGGAAGGTATTACGAATGAGGGTGAAATTTGCAGATATGTTGGGAGTGTACAACGGATTGAAAAGTAAGAATTTATAACGGATTTCAGCAACGTAATTTGTGACCGTGAGATGCCATTTCGCAACTGTGAGATGGCATTTCGCTTTCTATACATAGCAATGATTGAGTGACAGATGCCAATGTTGTTTTTTTTGATAAGTGATGATTGCTGGCTGTTAATTGTCAACTGATTTGAATGCCAGGGCGTACATTTTCATTTGTTTTATCATAGCCAATAAACCATTGGAGCGAGTAGGAGAGAGGTGTTCTTTAAGTCCGGTTTTGTCGATAAAATAAAGTTCTGTATTCAGTATTTCGTCGGGCGAATGACTTGTAAGCACCTGAATCAACAGTGATACTATTCCTTTTACCAATACGGCATCACTTTCACCCTGATAGGTGACCATTCCGTTATTATATTCAGCGTTTAACCACACTCTGCTCTGGCATCCTTCAATAATATTTTGAGGAGTTTTATATTTATTATCGAGTGGCTCAAGTGAATTTCCCAAATCAATGAGTAAAGCATATTTGTCCATCCAATCATCGAACTGGCTGAATTCTTCAATTATTTCGTCTTGTAATTCGTTAATAGTCATATTTATGGTTTGAAATTTTATAGGGTTTATACGGTTATGAAAGCATAGTCACAACCCGCTTTAATGCTTCAATAAATATATCAATCTCTTGTTTTGTGTTGTAAAATGCAAAGGAAGCACGTACTGTTCCCGGTATTTCGAGTGAATCAATCAACGGTTGCGCACAATGATGACCTGTTCGTACGGCAATGCCCAATTTGTCGAGTAACATACCCAGGTCATAGGGATGAATATTCCCTACTAGAAATGAAATTACCGAACTTTTGTGTTTTGCTGTTCCAATAATTCTCATATTTTCAATTTCCAATAATCGATTAGTGGCATAGGTCAGAAGTTCATATTCGTGGGCGGCAATTTTTTCCAATCCAATGGTTTGAACATATCGTAAAGCCTCTGCGAGTGCTGTTGAACCAATGTAATCGGGCGTTCCTGCTTCAAATTTAAACGGTAACTCATTATAAGTTGTTTTTTCGAAAGTTACAGTCGAAATCATTTCGCCACCACCTTGATAGGGTGGAATTGCATTTAGCCAACTGGATTTTCCGTACAGTACTCCAATCCCGGTAGGACCGTAAATTTTATGAGCCGAAAAAACATAAAAATCAGCATCCAATTCCATTACGTTTACCGGAATATGTGGAACTGCTTGCGCACCATCAATCATTACGGGGATATTCAATGCATGAGCCGATTGAATCATTTCTTTCACGGGGTTTATTGTTCCCAGTACATTGGAAACATGAGCAATAGAAACAATTTTCGTTCGTTCGTTTAACAGGGATTTATAAACATCCAAATCCAGTTCGCCTTGCACATTCATGGGAATTACCTGAAGTTTCAGTCCCTTTCGTTCGCACAGCATTTGCCATGGAACGATATTGGAATGATGTTCCATAACTGAAACTATGATTTCGTCACCCGATTTGCAAAATGCTTCGCCAAAGGATGTTGCCACCAAATTTATCGCTTCGGTAGTTCCTCGTGTGAAAACTATTTCTTCGCGATGATCGGCGTGCAGAAAATCAGCGACCGTGGTGCGTGCAGCCTCGTGCGCTTCAGTAGCTTTTTGACTCAGATAATGAACACCCCGATGGATATTGGCATTGAGATGATAATAACCCTGTTCAATTTTTTCGACTACACAGCGCGGTTTTTGTGTTGTCGCCCCATTATCGAAATAAATTAAATCCTTATTATAAATTTTTTCCTTTAAAATTGGAAAATCAGCCCGTATATGTTGTAGTTCTTGTTCGTTCATGGAAATGAAACTGTTTCAAACTCTTTTTGTTCGACAAAAGTACGGAAATTTTGCTGACGGAGCAATTTGAAATTAAGCGTTTTTATACCTGAAATAAATAAAAAGCCCTGTCGATATTACTCAACAAGGCTTTTCCTCGATTTATTTCAAACTATCAAACTATTATAAATCGGTAATTGGGGTGTGTTTTGGAACGAGTACTTTCATTAATGTCCATGCAATTAAATACGAGAATGCACATATTGTAAACATAATTCCGTAAGATACAGAAACATTGGATGAAATAAAATGACGGGCTTGTTCAATCATTTTTGGATCAATTAAAACGTCTTTCAGATTATCCATTTTCACGGTTTCGAGATGAATGGATTCGGTGGCTTTAATTAATCCGGCTTTACTGGCTTCTAAAACTCCTTTAATACGAAAATGATCTTCCAGTCCACCGGCTAACAATTGCATCAATACTCCACCCAAACCTCCTGCGGCAGCTCCGATACCGGTAACTGAACCTACAGCTTTTTTAGGAAACATGTCCGAAACTGTTGTAAACAAGTTTGCCGACCAGGCCTGATGGGCAGCTCCGGCTATACTGATAATAGCAACTGCAGCTATGATTCCAAATCCGGCAGCAAACCACTGAGTGGTAATTAATAACAACGGAGCAAATGCAATAATCAATAAAGCTGTCATTCGGGCTCTATAGGTTTGCCAACCTTTATTCATAAAACTCATCGGAATTGAACCGCCATAAATTGAACCAATAATAGCAATTCCGTACACGATAAAGGTAGAATACATAACGGTGTGCTTCGTTTCCAATGGACTCATACCAACACAAAATTGTTGTTTGATATACGTTGGCAACCAGAATAACAGAAACCACCAAATGCCATCGGTCATAAATTTTCCGGCAACAAAAGCCCAGGTTTGCTTGTAAGTAAGCATTTTATACCAGGGAACTTTGACTTTGACAGCTTCAGTTACAACCACTTCTGCTTCGTCGCCGCTGTGAATGTAATCATATTCTTGTTGGTTGATTTTTCCCTTCCCAAGCATGTGTTTTGGAGTATTATACAATTTGCTCCAGAAAAATAACCATAAGAAACCAATTAATCCGGTAATAATAAATGCCATTTGCCAACCGTGGAAAATACCCAAGAACAAACCATTTCCCTCAGTAGGATTCCATGCAGCAAGTATTACAGGAATAATCAACGCACAAATCATTGCACCCACATTCGAACCAGAATTGAAAATACCGGTTGCTAACGCGCGTTCTTTTTTAGGAAACCATTCTGCTACTGTTTTGATTGAAGCTGGAAAGTTACCGGATTCTCCCGCACCAAATACACCACGGGCAGCAATTTGTCCAAATAGACTTTTTCCCATGAGCGCACTTGCCATACCTGCCACCGACCATACGATGAGTGATGCTGCAAGACCTAATTTTGTTCCAATTTTGTCGATAATAAATCCGGCAAATAAAGTGAACCCTGCATAGAATGCAGTAAATATGGCAGTCAGAAATGAGAAGTCAGTTGCCGACCAACCGAAACCTTCAGTTGAACAAAAATAATCTTTCAGATAGCCGATTACATTTCTATCCATATAATTTACAGTTGTGGAGAAAAGCAGCAACCCAACTATTGTCCAGCGATAATTAGTCATTTTTTCAGCGGTTGATTTTGACATAAAGTTTTTTTTTGATGATTAACGGTTAATGATTAGTGATGAATAGTGAATGTATTTTTGACTATCAACTATAAACGGTGAATTATTTCTTGATTTTTTGAATAATTGCTAATGCATCGCTGCACAATTTAGTGATTCCGGTCCAGTCGCCGGCTTTCATCATGTCGGCAGGGAAAAGGTTAGAACCCATACCCACACATGTTACTCCGGCATCGAACCAGCTTTTCAGATTAGCTTCTTCGGGTTTTACACCGCCCGTAACCATAAGGTTCGACCATGGCATTGGAGCTTTCAGTCCTTTAATAAAACCTGTTCCCAATACATCGCCCGGGAATACTTTGCAAATATCACAACCTGCTTCCTGAGCAAAACCAACTTCAGAAACTGATCCACAACCCGGTGCATAAGGAACTAAACGACGGTTAGCTACTTTAGCTACTTCAGGGTTGAAAAGCGGGCCAACAATGAAGTTAGCACCCAGCTGAATATAAAGAGCTGCGGTCGGAGCATCAACAATAGAACCAATACCCATAATCATTTCAGGGCATTCTTTAGCTGCAAATTTTACTAACTCACCAAACACTTCGTGTGCAAATTCACCGCGATTGGTAAATTCAAAAGCTCGCACACCACCTTCGTAGCAAGCTTTAACTACTTTTTTTGAAACCTCGATATCGCTATTGTAAAAAACAGGAACCATACCTGTTTCTTTCATAGCTGTCATTACCTGAATTTTTGAAAATCGCATAATATTTATTTACAATTTATTCAATTACTATTTACTATCTTGAAATGTAAAGACCATTTTATATTTTTTCAAACACCTTTCAGCCAATTAAAGTGAAATGCTAATTGCTAAATGAAAAATGGTAAATGGAATTATCTTTGTACGCGACCGCTAGAGTCACCACCACACAATGCTTCAACTTCTTCTATTGAAACAAGGTTGAAGTCACCGTTTACAGTATGTTTCAAAGCCGAAGCGGCTACAGCAAATTCCAATGCTTCACCCTGATTTGGTTTTGTTAACAAACCGTGGATAATACCTCCCGAGAATGAATCGCCACCACCCACTCGGTCGATAATTGGATCGATATCGTAACGTTTTGAAGTGTAGAATTCTTTCCCGTCGTAAATCATTGCTTTCCAGCCATTATGAGTTGCTGAAAATGATTCGCGTAAAGTTGAAATTACATACTTGAAATCAAATTCCTTAGCCATTTGAGTAAAAATGCCTTTGTAGCCTTCTGCCTCTGTATGTCCGCCTTCAACATCTGAGTCGGGTTTAAATCCTAAACAAAGTTCAGCATCTTCTTCGTTACCGATACATACATCTACGTATTGCATCAGTGGACGCATGATAGATTGTGCTTTTTCTTTAGTCCACAGTTTTTTGCGAAAGTTTAAATCTACTGAAACTGTAACACCATTACGTTTTGCTGCTTCACAAGCCAATTTTGTCAATTCAGCAGCTGAGTCTGATATGGCAGGTGTAATTCCCGACCAGTGAAACCAGTCTGCCCCTTTCATGATGGTATCAAAATCAAAATCTGAAGCAGTTGCTTCTGCAATTGAAGAATGGGCACGGTCATAAATAACTTTACTTGGGCGCATGGATGCTCCGGTTTCGAGATAATAAATACCAACGCGATCGCCTCCACGTGCAATAAAATCTGTTTTAACACCATATTTGCGTAAAGCATTTACGGCAGATTGTCCGATTTCGTGTTTGGGCAATTTTGATACAAAATAGGCTTCATGACCATAGTTTGCACAACTCACAGCAACATTTGCTTCACCACCCCCATAGACAACATCAAATACATCCGATTGGACAAAACGGGTGTTGCCAGGAGTTGATAAACGGAGCATAATTTCTCCTAAAGTTACAATCTTTTTACTCATTTTTTCTTTCTGATTTGTTTAAAAAACTGTTTTATTTAATTGGTTTACCAAAAGTACTGCTTTTTTTGAAATTAAAGTCAAAGATAGTTCTAATTTATTTCTATATTGTTCAAAAATTAGCAGATTTAGTAGATTAATTGATTGAATATGAATAAATATACTAAACACCCCTTGAAAGATACAAAAAGCTATTGGTCGATTAAAAATTAAGGTGTCAAAACTTGAAGAAATTCTTAGCGTTATAATAGCTGATATTTTCAACCATTTTACCTATAAATTCCATTTCCTGATGTGGTAACAAGCCATTTTCAACATCCGTTCCAATTAAATTACACAAGGTTCTACGGAAGTATTCGTGTCGCGGATAGGAGAGAAAACTGCGTGAGTCAGTTAACATACCAACAAATCGACTTAGCAAACCCAATACGGAAAGTGAATTCATTTGTTTTTCCATGCCATCTTTTTGATCGAGAAACCACCAGCCCGAACCGAACTGAATTTTTCCGGCAACCGAACCATCCTGAAAATTACCAATCATGGTGGCAATCATTTCATTGTCGGCCGGATTTAAGTTATATAAAATTGTTTTTGTAAGTTTATTTTGTGAATCAAGTCGATTTAAAAATTTTGACAATGCTTTGGCTGTATTAAATGAGCCTATTGAATCAAAACCTGTATCGGCTCCAAGTTGATTGAACAAACGTGTATTGTTGTTACGGATAGCTCCATAGTGAAATTGTTGTGTCCAACCTTTTTCCCAGTCCATTTCGGCAAAAATAACCATCATAGCTGATTTGAATTTCAGAATTTCTTCATGTGTCAATTCTTTTCCTCCAAAAACCTTGTTGAATATAGATTTAATTTCTGATTCGGTATAATCTTCGGCATAGAACTCTTCAATTCCGTGGTCTGATAGTTTACAACCCTGTTCGGCAAAGAAATCCTGACGTTTATGCAGTGCCAGAATCATATCATCAAACGTTGCAATATTTACTTCCGAGATATCGGAAAGTTGTTCTACATAACTACGAAAATTTGCTGGCACTTCAACAGCCATTGCTTTATCAGGTCGCCACGTAGGAAGCATTATCACTTCAAAACCATCCTGGCGTGTTTTTATGTGATGTTCAAGCGTATCAATCGGATCGTCGGTTGTACAAACTGCTTCAACGTTATATTTGCGCATTAAATTACGAGCAGAATATTCCGGAGTCAGAAGTTTGGCCGTACATTCTTCATAAATTTCACGCGCTGTTTTTGGAGAAAGTAATTTCTCTATCCCAAAAGCAGTTTTCAACTCCAGATGTGTCCAGTGATACAGCGGGTTTCGCATCGTGTAAGGAACCGTTTCAGCCCATTTTTCGAATTTTTCCCAGTCTGAAGTATCTTTTCCGGTACAATATCTTTCATTCACGCCATTAGTTCGCATGGCACGCCATTTATAATGGTCACCGCCCAGCCAAGCTTCCGTGAGTGACTTAAACTGATGGTCGTTGGCTACCATCGATGGAACCAAATGACAATGATAATCAATTATTGGCTGTGGTGCAGCATGTTCATGATATAGTTTTTGAGCTAATTCTGTTTGCAGCAAAAAATTTTCATCTAAAAAGTTTTTCATGACAGTTTATTTTATGAGTTATTTGTTGTTTTAATCAATGTTATTTAACGTATCAAGACTCGTATTTCAATGTATTATGGCAGAAGTATAACCAAATAAAAATAAATTGATTCATTTCAATCAAAAAAAATCTAGCTATGCATTCTACAAATTCCAAAATCATAACTGTATAAATATATAACAGTAAGCATTATGTTGTTCGTTTTTAATTACTTAGTACGTTTTTATTGTGAATGATGTTTTTTCCGTGTTCGCCCACGAAGATACAACATATTTTATATATACACAAAATATGCTCGAAATTTATATGCAATTTAATAAATACAAAAACAAAAAGTTGCACAATCTGCTGTGCAACTCTTTTCTTCTCAGGCCGGCGTAGTCTCCAAACTACGTAGGGTTAGAAACAAGGCTTTGCCTTGTATAAATAATTAAATCTGCCTCTCTTTAAAAATATGGAAATCTGACCTTTCCTTTTAGTGCGGTATAGTCTGGAGACTACGCTGAACATTTGGACACTACGTTCAACTGAGACAAAAAACATTATGAATAATAATTATCATTCATGAGAATTATAATACACATAATATCTAACTGTTGAAATTTGGTTTGTTTAGATTATCAACATTATATGAAATGATTAGCAGATGCAGACATAGCCTTATTCTAATAATAGGCAGGATTAAAAAGATTAAATTAAATATGTTTTATAACATGTAAAATTACAATATATTAATTATAAGGCAAATAACTCAATTTATGTAGTACTATGATTGAGTTTTTTTAATCATATCGTGAGTTTTTGCGTATGTAAAAGTAAGAGTTCTAATGCTTATTGTTTCTATATTTGCACTTCAATTTTGTGTATTGGATTCTTAATTTTATTGAGCATTGAAATGCAGTCTAATATAAAAATCTTCAAACTTTTTGGAGAAAATTGTTTATACTTGAATTTTGACATTGCGGAGAGACAGAAGTTGCCCTGGTTTCTTGACGTCATTGTCTGTGTTTGACAAATATACTTATAAATCATATATTTTATTCACAATTTTATAATCATGAGAAAAGTTCAATTCATTTTACTGGGATGGATAAGTCTTTGTTATGGGGGTAGCGTTAAATCACAAACCATTTCCGATGCGGATCTGTTTGGACCTAATATTTATATTTTTAGTCCCACCGACAATATGAGTAAAATTAATTCAACGATTAATAGCATTCATGATGCCATGTTTCACGACGAATTCAGTTCCAATCGCTATGCGTTTTATTTCAAACCGGGTGATTATACGCAAGCAGGCGCCTTTAATATAGCTTATTATACACATATCGGTGGATTAGGTAAAGTGCCAAATGATGTTCGGATTAATAATGTACTTACACCTGCACCACTTGCAAATAACAATGCCACCTGTACTTTTTGGCGTTCAGCTGAAAATTTTACGGTAGCTGGGACTTCTACTTCTAACATTAATACATGGTTTCAGTGGGCAGTATCTCAAGCAGCACCATTAAGGCGTATAAATTCTGAAAAGCGTGCGCATTATCAGTGGCAATATGATGGTTGGTGCAGTGGAGGGTTCACCGGGGATTGTTACTTTCAGGATAGAGCTGGTTCATATTCGCAGCAGCAATGGTATTTCCGTAATTCGTATGTTCAATTGGGTTCACAAGATTATAGTGCGGGTGGCTGGAATTTAGCTTATCAGGGCACAACTTTTGGACCAACCGTCAATATGGCAAATTGCAGTGACAATTGGACAACGAGCGGTGGGGCATGGAACAATGTGAGTCGTGTTGAAACTACGCCGATTATACGCGAAAAACCGTTTTTATTTATTGGTGACGATGGTCGTTATAAAATATTTAGACCTGCTTTAAGATTTGATTCTAAAGGACCGTCATGGACTCCAACAAATATGGGAGAGGGTGATACCTATGATTTACTGAATGATTTTTATGTTGTAAAGCCGGGTACTTCTGCACAAACCATGAATCAACAATTGGATGCGGGTAAAAATCTATTTATTACACCTGGGATGTATGAGTTATCAGAGCCGCTTGTTGTTAACCGACCTAACACGATTATATTAGGTACCGGCTATGCTACTCTGATTCCGTCTGCTAATGACACTACTTCTGCAATAGTTGTTGGTGACGTAGATGGAGTGACTATAGCAAGTTTGCTTCTTGATGCACACTACAATTCAAGAACGTTAATTCAGGTTGGTCCGAAAAATGCAACAATCGACCACAGTGCTAATCCGACTCTATTAGCTGATTTATTTTTTCGGATAGGTGGTTTTGTTAGCACAAATGTAAATGTTGATATTGCACTCGAAATCAATAGTTCCGATGTGATTGGTGATCATTTTTGGATTTGGAGAGCTGACCACGGTCAAGGAGTAGGTTGGAAAAATAATACTGCAAAAAACGGATTAGTTGTTAATGGCCATTTTGTAACGATATATGGACTATTTAATGAACATTTTCAGGAATATGGAACGCTTTGGAATGGCGAAATGGGGCGTTTGTATTTTTATCAGAATGAAACGCCTTACGATGTGACAAATCAAAATGATTACATGAGTCACAACGGAACTGTAAAAGGCTATGCTGCATATAAAGTAAATGACAATGTAAATTATCATCAGGCTTCTATGCTGGGTATTTATGATGTTTTTATCAATACTCAGGGAGCACAAATTGCTGTGGCAAACTCAATGGAGGTTCCCGATTCAAAAGGGGTAACTGTTCATAATGCTTGTAATGTTCGTATTTCGACTGATAATATGGGTGGTTTTATGTCGGTTATTAACGGACAAGTGCCCAGCACATTTTATGTAAATGGGGCAGGTAAACGGTTTTATATTGTTGACTATGCCGGTACGCAAGATCCTCAACTTTGGACGCGCCCTACTCAGGGATCAACCGATGTACAATTGATTGAAAATAATCCAATCTATGTGTATCCTAATCCCGTTGTATCTTACCTTATTATAAAAACGCAAGAATCGAATGTTCGGGTAGAAATTTCTGATTTAGCTGGCAAGAAGTTATACAGCCAGATTGGCGATAATCCGATAAATATGGAAACGTATGGAAAAGGAACGTATTTGATAACGGTAAGGACCTCCAACGGAATACTTAAAACGATGAAAATAATAAAATAGCGAGTACGTATTAACGTTCAAAACCGTTAATTGAAAAGTTTTCTTATATCCATCAGTTTTAATAACCCCTATATTTGTTTTATAACAAAAGAGTTGCACAATCCTACTGTGCAACTCTTTTCTTCTTCTCTTCTTCTCTATACTACATCGGGTTAGAAACAAGGCTTTGCCTTGTATAAATAATTAAATCTGTCTCTCTTTAAAAATCTGGAAATCTGAGCTTCCCTTTTAGCGCGGCGTAGTCTGGAGACTAAGCTCAACTGGAGGTGCTGGAAGAAAGATTAAGTGCATTTAAAAGATCGCATTAAGGCATTTCATCTTCAAAAAATGTATAGTTCCATTGTATATTTCTACATAGACCATCTAAATCAGGGAAAAGAGATGCTGAATTAATATTAAATCTATCCAATTGTAGTCTTATCTCATTGAATTCAGTAGCTATAATTTCAAATTTTATGAGATTATCAATATATTTCTTGTTTTTTTCTAACGGAATAAATTTTCCATCTGAAGATCGATAGTGAACAGTAAAAAAACCAGATTGTGCCACAATTCTTTTTGTGATGTGTTTAGGTTTAAAAAGCATTGTTTTTGTTATAGTAAGGGGGCTTGTGACTTTTGTAGTATCGATATAATGAGACTCATCTGGTGAAAATGCCCAAACTACTCCATTTTGTAATTCTCCTTTATTATTTTTTATTGGAGGGTCTTTTACTGCAAACCATAATGCTGCAAATGGGCTTTTACTCCAATCAAGTAATCTTGTTGCCAGACCGTGATGCTGAGCCAATGCTAATAATTCGAATTTATTTTTTGGCGTAAATTCAAGATAAGGAAAAGCTTGTATTTCGAAGTCATTAATCATTTTCTTTTCTGCTTCAAAAGAATCAATAGTATACTTCAATCTAGCTATTTTTGGAAGCAGAGGCATATCAAGTGGTTGCCCTCTAAAAAGAATCTCTTCAGAATTAAAATTTTTACTAATATAATCAACATAAGATTCTATGCTGGAAATTTTTATAGCCATAACTTTAATTTATTTGAAGTAAACAGCAATCTATAATTTATTAAAATTGTCTTATAGGTCTTATTTTGAATACTTTTGCTTTATCATCATAATTTGCCATAAGCACATTGAAATTTAATATAAATGCATAAGTTTGAGTGCTTTCAGAAGAAGACCAATACATAGCTTGCCAATCTGTTGCAGAGGAAAAACCTCCTACATACGATTTATTATCCTTTAAAAGTTGTAACTCATTTATACTCGGTATATACCAATCAGAATATCCATTATAATTATATCCAGGGCTTTTAAAATGAAAGGCTGCAAAACTTGTAGATGTAGAATTGTTAGCCATAAGTAATGTATTTGCCTTACCATTATCATTTGATGTGCCTAATACTGTTTGATAGCCCCAACAAAAGCGGACAACATCACCTGCATCTCCACTGTATTTTAAATCTGTTGTTGAAGCAATTAAACCGTGTTTGCCTGTTGAATCAAGGTAATAGATTTTACCGCCTTGATAAGAATCGCCCAATCTTAATTTCAACTCAACTGAAGTTTCAGCAGAGAAGCTATTTCCTTTTGAGGTTTTAGCAATACAGGTAACTTTATGGTTCCCTGGTTCAACATCATTGGGAGTAAATTTAATATTATAGGGTTGTGAGATTACTGATTCGATACTCTTACCATCAAAATAAAATATAACTTCAGTTATGGTACCATTAATGCTTGACGTAAATTTAGTTTCAACTCCATTATAAATAAAAGCATCAGTCGAACTAACAATAATATCGATATTTTCTTTTGGCTCTTGAGAGCCACAGCTAATGAATAACAGAAAAGATGTAGCTAAAATAATGAGATTTTTTATATTTTTTAATTGAGTATTATTTTTGATTGTTTTTAATAATTCCTTTTTCAAGATTTTCAAATAGTTCTTTTTTTACTATAAAATATTTATATCCTTTAAGGCTGGCTATTTCTTGTTCATTAAATAATAGATTGATATCGTTAATATCACCCTTCAATTTGTATATTGGATAATCAACTGAAATTCTAATCTCGTTTGAATTAGGTTCTCTTTCACAAGAATTTAGGTCTTTTAAGTTGTTATCGAATTTTTCTAAAAACTTAGTTGTAGTATCAATTTTAATGGAAAACTCCTGACCATTTATTTTATTTGAATATATAGTCGATATATTTTCATCTTCATTATGGATATTTGTATTCATTGATTCTTTTGAATAACTTTTTTCTTTGAATTTTCTAAATAGTGATTTCATACTTTATCATATTAAAATATTAGAAAATTTTTTCCTCTGAATATTCATAAATACAAATCTGAGGTTTATTAAAATGACAATTTGTATACTTGCAAAAATAGTAAATTATTTTAAGTTTTAAGTAATATGAGTGGCATTCAGCCACTCATATTATTTTTTTTTACTTCGCCGGAGCAGCATCCGCTGTCGGTGCATCTTTTGAGCCACCTTCCATGGGACGGTACTTTTTGCGGAGTTCGTCCATTTTGTTGAACAGAGCAATAAGGGTATCGTTAGGAGTAAAGTTGACGGCTTGCTCAATAGAGGTGCAGAAATGCAGGTAGGCCGACACAGCAGCGGGTTTGATGGTGCTTGCCGACGATTCGCGTTCGGAATATTCGGTGTTACGGCTTTTGAATTTTACATCGAAAGCAATGTTTTTTGTTTCCAACGAAGCAAACAACCTGTCGATACCAATTTCTGTTGCAGCTGCAATGAGTTCGGGGCGTGCTTTGTATTTAGTCAACATTTCATCCACCACTCCAGTTTCGATGTCCTGAGCCAGTGATGCGATATTCCAATACGGTGCCAGAAACAATTGAAGCGTTGAAGCTGCTAATTTCTTGATAGGGTCGCTACTTTTCAAATACGAACTTGTCATACGTTTAATTTCGTTTGCATCAGCATCACGGTCACTGTCTAATGTTTTAACCTCGTCAGTGAAAGTGCTTTTCTGATTTTTGTTCATCGACACAACCAGATTTTGATTAATTGTTTCGAGATAGGTAAGCGCAGCCGACGGAATTGATCCGATTTCCGACACGATTGGTTTAGCAAGTTCGATAGTTGATTTGTTCAACGCATAAATACCGTTGATGGGAAGTTTTGCCACATAAAGTGGCGAGAAAGCATGATTTTCCATAAAATAAAAAGTATTAAAATTAATATTAATGTGAGATTTATGTTTGTTCCAATTCCCTAAAAAGGGCTTTTTACTTACAGAAATTTTCTGCAACCCGAATTGAAGCTATTTTGCCCTACAGAAATTTTCTGCGACTTGAAATGAAGCTGTTTTGCCATGCAGAAATTTTCTGTAACCTGAAAATAAGTCATTTTGCCATGCAGAAATTTTCTTTAGCATAAAATGCCGCCGTTTTGCCTTGCAGAAATTTTCTGCAGCTTGAAAGTTAATTATTTGGTATTTTTCGAAAATATTCTCTTTAAAAAATTCGTAGCATGACTCACGTCGTGCTACGAAAAAAAAAGAATGACATATGAGAATTCCGACACAAAAATAATAATTATTTTTATATCGTTAATCGGTTTTGTGCTTTTTTTTTGGAAAAAATTTGAAAAACATGTGTAATGTGAATTTTAGCATAGTGTAGGTCATTGTTTTTAATTTTCGTAAATTTGCGAAACTAATTCCACCCACTAAAAAGGGATATAATTGATATACTATGTCCACCATCCAAATCATCCTCAAAGGCGTTGCTGCCGAACTTACGCTTGGCAGCTATATGCCCAAAGACGCCACCATTTTCAATAGCTGGGAAGATTTTTATCATTTCAACGATTTGATTCACGTTTCGCAATTGCTTGCTGAGCATATCTCTGAAATTGAAATAAAAAAAAATGATGAAGTGATTTTTACCGGTAAAATTCCTGCATGTCAGTTCAAAGCTCAAAAAAGTTTTTCGCCTGCGTTGAAAGATAGCACTTTGTATCTCCGTACCGAATGTGCCGAGCAGGCTATTTATCAGTGTGAGTTTGAAACGGAACAATTTGATAAGATGAAACTGATGTTCGAAACTCAGGATTATGATTTGCTGTTTAAAGTGGGCAATTGCTTCCTTTCGAGAACGATTTACGACGGCAAAGAACTGAACCTGGACTGGGTGAATGGCAAACCGGTTGGAAATATATGCTTGCTCTGTCGTGCTGAAAATGGTTATCTGGTGCCTGTTTATGATGCAGTGAGGAAGTTGACAGTTTGATAGTTGGCAAATATGAGAGATTTTAGGATTTAATTATTTGTAGGGTAAGAAGTAAATCGGGAATAACCCTTTATAGATAAAAAATAATAGAATAAAAAACTGTTAGATTTCATAAAACATGAAAAAAGCAGGAAGTTTTCTTGAGTTATAAACACATAAAAAAGAGTTGCACAATCCTACTGTGCAACTCTTTTCTTCTTCTCATATTCCCCCTTTAGGGGGTTAGGTTAGGGGTCATTTCACCGGCTCAATGCCGAATGTGAATCCGCCTTTTACGCGTTCAATCAGTTCGGGCAGAATGTCGGTATATTCGCCCACGATACCGAAATCGGCAAAGTGGAAGATAGAAGCTTTCGGGTTATGGTCGATAGCAATGATTTTCTCCGATTCTTTCATTCCGGCAATATGCTGAATAGCTCCCGAGATACCTACGCCCACGTATACTTTCGGACGTACGGTTTTACCGGTTTGTCCTACCTGACGTGCATATTCCGAGAAACCTTCGTCCACCACCACACGGCTACAAGCCCATTCGGCTTTCACTCCTTTTTCTTTCAGTGCTTCGGCCAGTTTCTTTATTAATGCCAATCCGTCGCCGGTAGTTCCACGTCCGCCGGCAATAATAATATCGGCATCAAACAGGTTTACAGAGCTACCTTCACCACGAACGGTTTGAAGAATTTCTACTTTAAACTCGTCCTTTGTCAGTTTTGGTTTGAAAGTTGAAACCACTCCGGTGCGTCCTTCCACTTTAGCCGGAACTTCGAAGGTACCCGCACGGGCAGTAGAGATTTGCGGATAAACGAAACCAAGAATGGTTGCCAGTTTACTTTCGCCATAAGTCGGACGGCGGGAGTGAAGAATCGGTTTATTGATTACTTTTTCTTTGCGGTTCACATATTCGCCAATTTCCAGTCCGGTACAGTCTGCCGTTACACCACTACCGGTTTTCACACCAATACGCGGAGCCAACTCACGACCCGAAGTAGTAGCGGCAAACAGGGCAATTTCGGGATTACGTTCCTTGATTACCTGGGCGAAGATAGACGAGAAAGGCAACACAAGATATTCGGCCAGTCTGGCATCTTCCACCACAATCACTTCGTCCGAACCGTGTTCGAACAGCGTTTGTGCCTGATCGGCTACATTGTGACCAATAAGTAAAGTCATGATTTTTGTTCCTTCGCCCAACTGATCGGCTAAGTGACGTGCCGGAGTAAGCAATTCGATAGACGGACGGGCAATTTTACCGTTGGCAATTTCAGCCCAGGTCAAGATTCCTTTTGCACCGTTGCGGTTATCGTAGAACGGAAATTCAGGTTTTTCAGCCACCTTCTTTTCCGCTTTTTCTTTTTTCTCCAACACGTTGGCGCCTTTGGCATAATTGGCGAGCAAACTATCCACCAATTCAGCTTCGGTATGTCCCTGCGACATGATAATAGGAGCGCGTTCGCTCACAATGTTTACCACACCGGCCACAATGGTTGGCGAACCACCCAATCCGATTTTTTCTGTTCCCAGCCCAATGTCATCAATGCCAAACACGGTAACTTTAGTGTTGCGGGCTTTGATAGCACCCGTCAGCGAGGGTTTGCGTGGTGGAATTCCGGTTGGAGTGAGTGAAATGGTACAGGGCATAGGCAGTTTCATCATCTGATAACCACCTTCGATAATACGTTTGGCGATTACGTTGCCTTCGCCGTCGGCTTTCACGCTTTCAACAAATGTTGCTTGCGGAATACCAATGTTTTCGGCTACCTGCGAAGGAACGTGTGCTGTATCGCCATCACTGGTCTGACGACCGGCCAGAATGATGAACGGTTCTTTCGAATCTTTCGTGAAGCCAAGATGTTTCAACATGGTCGAAATTGCCAGTCCGGTGGCGTAAGTATCACTTCCGCCCAGTTTACGGTCGGACAGTAAAAATGCTTCATCGTAACCCATCGAAATAGCGGTTTTCAATGCAACTTCGAACGAACCCGGTCCCATGGAACAGGCAATAAGACGAGCGTCGGGATATTGTTTTTTGAGTTGTAATCCGGCTTCAAGACCAAACTGACAGTCGATATTGATAATCGACTTAGCTTTCGTTCTGTCCATCAATCCATCGTCTCCCATGCGCATTTCGGTAGGGAGCGGAACTTGTTTTATTAAACTTATAATTGTAAGAGCCATTTTGATAATTGATAATTAATAATTAAAAATTGATAATTAATAAAGCTACAACCTAAAGCCCCCTTTAGGGGGTTGGGGGTCTCTCTACATGTTTTGAAAATCAGGACCATTGCCACCGTTTGGAACACTCCAGGTAATTCCATCTCCCGGTGTTTTAATATCGCAGGTTTTGCAATGCATACAGTTTTCGGCATGTATACGCAATTCTTGATGTCCGCTTTTGTCGGTGTGCAGTTCGTACACTTCCGACGAACAGAAGAACTGACACGGTGCTCCATATTGTTTGATATTAATGGCTGCAAACGACTCAGGATTGTTGATTTTCACATGAGCAACCTGTTGTTCATCGTGGTTTACACCCGAGAAATACACATCGGTAGCTTTATCAAAAGTCAATACTTTATCAAAATCAAGTTTGTTTTTAAATCTTTCTTTAAACGGTTTTCCTTTAAATTCAGCCAGTGTTTTAGTGGCATCTTTATCGGGATGTGATTTTAAACGACCGCAGAAACCTGCTCCGCCAGTAATCAGTTGTGTTCCGAAATGCAATGCGCCAACAATCAACCCTTTTGAAAATCCCTGACGGAAATTGCGAACCGGATATAAATCTTTGTAAATAACACTGTTTTTAATCGAAGCTTCGTATGCCGAAAGCGTTTTTTCGGAAAAATCGTTTTTACTCAATGCTTCAGCAGCAGTTTTGGCAGCCAGCATTCCTGAAGTAACAGCCAAATGAACACCTTTCAAAGCAGGCATAGCTACCAGTCCGGCGCTGTCGCCTACAATCATCGCATTGTCGGTATATAATTTAGGAATAGAATACCAACCGCCTTCAGGCAATGTTTTTGCTCCGTATTCAACCAATTTTCCACCTTTCAGAAATTTGGCAATAAACGGATTGGTTTTCCATGCCTGAAATGCATCGTGCGCATCGAAAGTAGGGTCTTCGTATTCCAGTCCGATTACCAATCCTACAGCCACTTTATTGTCTTTCAGTCCGTAAACGAATCCACCACCAAATTCTTTCAAATTCAACGGATAGCCCATGGTGTGATATACTTCCCCCGGTTTGATATTACCTTCGGGCACACTCCACAATTCTTTTACACCTAATGAGTAAATCTGACAGTTTTTGTCTTTTTCCAAATCGTATTTGGCAATAAGTTGTTTAGCCAGACTTCCGCGTGTTCCTTCTGCAAAAATGGTCAGTTTCGCTTCAATGCGCGTTCCGGGTTGGAAGTTTTCGATTTCATGACCGTGGTGATCTACACCTGTATCAATGGTTTTTGCACCGATAACTTTTCCTTCTTTGTACAAAATCTCGCTAACCGAAAATCCGGTATAAATTTCCACGCCTTTTTCTTCAGCTTTGCTAGCCAAAAAGCGACAAACCTGACCCAACGAAGCGGTGTAATTGCCAGCATTGCTCATATAAGGCACATGAACCGGCAATTTAAACGAACCATTTTCGCTTAGCAGAACGGTTGAATCGGTTGCTACTTCAGCATTGAAAGGAATTTCGCTGAAATCAACATCCGGTAGTAAACTCTTGAAAACATCGGCTTTAATTACGGCACCCGAAATGATGTGACTTCCAATCGAACTTCCTTTTTCAATCAAAAGGATTCTTTTGTTCAGCCCTTTTTGTTTCAATGTGTCCGCCAGATGAATTGAAGTTGCCAACCCCGAAGGGCCGCCTCCAATAATTAAAATGTCCGTTGAAACGGTTTCAACATTACTCATTGTTTTGTGTGTTATAAAATTGTGTTATGATATGATTGATTGTTACAGAATTTCAATCCCTTAATAAATTCTATTCTACTTCATCGAAAAGAAAATCGGCTCAAATTTTTTAGTACGGGTTAAGAAGTTGTTCAGGGGGAATTATATACTGTTACAAAAGTATATATTTCTCTCAAAATAAGAAGGGATTCCTGATATGATTTTAAAAAATTCAAAGGATTTTATTTTTTAATTCATCAATTCAAAATACTGTGTTTTGCAATGTCGAGATGTCAATTTATAGTTTTCGGCACAAAAGTAATCAAATAAAGTAGTCGACCAATCAATTTGTTTTTAATATTGATATAAAAATTTATAAATATGGCACAAATGACGGAATTTTGTGCAGTAATTTTTGAAAGTAATTATTATCTCAAGAACTTATAATCCTAAGTTTTATGCTATCATTTTTTGGAATAACTTTTAATCATTCTAAATTAGATATTTATTGAATTATTTTGAAAATAATCTAATCATGAGCTAATTACTTTATGTAATTTTGACAAATAATATTTTAAATCCGGATTATGTCGTCTGAAAAAAAGAATGTTGCAATGAGTTCGGTAATTGCTGCAGTGTTTATTACCGCATTTAAGTTGATTATAGGGCTCACGACCATGAGTCTCGGTATTATTTCCGAAGCTTTACATTCTGCACTCGATATGGTGGCAGCCATTATTACCTATTTCTCAGTCAAAGTATCAGACCGCCCTGCTGACCGTGATCATAATTATGGACACGGAAAAGTGGAAAATCTTTCGGCACTGATTGAAACTGTTCTGTTGCTGGTTACCTGTGTCTGGATTATTTATGAAGCGATTAACCGTCTTACATCCGGACACGTTCATATCGAAGTTACTTACTGGAGTTATATTGTGGTTATTACTTCCATTATTATTGATTTTACACGTTCCAGAGCACTGTTCCGCGTAGCAAAAAAACATAATAGTCAGGCGCTTGAAGCCGATGCACTGCATTTTTCTACGGATATCTGGAGTTCTGCGGTTGTTTTGTTTGGATTAATAGCTTATCAGTTTTTGGGGTTGAAAAATGCCGACTCTATTGCAGCCATATTTGTAGCTGCTATTGTATTGTATGTCTCGTATCAGCTTGGCAAAAAAGCCATTGATGTATTGCTTGACAAATCGCCTCACGATACATTGAAAATTGTTAGAACGATTTTAAATAAATATCCGCAGATTAAACATTTTCATAGCCTGAAAGCTCGAACCGCCGGAGCTGACACTTTTATTAAATTTAATGTCCATTTTGACCCTGAATTAAGTCTCAGGCAGGTTCATGAAGTATGTGACAGAATTGAGGAGGATATTCAATCACAAATAAAACGAAGTGAAGTGTATATCCATCCCGAGCCTGACGAAATAAGTCACACCGAAAATGAAGAAGAGGATATGAATTAATCCCTCAACGCTAGCAATATAACCTTAACACGTTGTTTAATTGGATAATAAAAGCAAAATTTTATTTTGAAAGGTGGAAAACCAGGAAGAAAGGTTGGAATTTTTCGTACAAATAAATTTACTATTGTATGTGATTCCTGCACAAATGCTTTATTATTAACAACCCAGCCATTGGCTGAATCGGTTTGGCTGGACGTCCATTATCCAAAGAATATAATGGCGAGAACGAATCTTCAAATATTTACCAATCCAGTTTATGGGCTAAAATATACATAGGATGTTTTTAGTTTAACATGTCAGCTAATCCTAAAAACATACTGTGCTGTGTTGTTTCTTTTTTCTTTGATAGCATAATTTATTTGCAAGATTTATGCTTCAAATATACTAAATCTTGTAGAAAGAAATAACTGTTTTATTGAATATTTTATTGATATACTATTACTTATTGGCTCTTTAATGGTCTACTAAATAGACTTTTCATTTGAGACTTATAAGAACTGATATTTGGGTTCAAAAGGAGTAAAAATATTCTGTATAAATAATAGAAAGGATGAATGACTTTTAAATCAAACATCCTTTCTAACTTAAAAAAACTAATTATAAGAGAGAGAACATAGATTTAATTAGCCGATATTTGATTTAAAAGGATCATTGTTCAAATACAAAGGTCTTTTCAAATATCCTTCATCCGGACCTACTGGAGGAGTTGAATCCAAAACTAATGATATTTCATTGTCAAGTTTAATCTGCTCAATAACAGGTGTATTATACTTGCATTTTTCAATATTTTGTATTTTCATGGTAATGTGATTCTCAGGGTTATTTGATAATTACTTTTTGAACAGAACTTTTACCGTTAACTGTAACACTCACTAAATACATACCAGCCGTATATGATTTACTCAAAACGGTAGTTTGACTTGTCAATTTTTGTTCTATTAATTTCCGACCTACTGCATTATAAACAGAAGCAGTGCCTTGTCCAGTATTTCCGTTGATAAAATTCACAGTAATCAGATTGTTGTCATTCCGATATACCAAAACAGAATTGGAATCAATTTCTTTATTGATATTTCCTGTAGACAAATCAGCAGATTTGAAAATAATGCTGAAACGGCATACATTAGAGCTTGTTATATCTGAACTAAAATTATAAGCTGAACCATCGGTCAAATTCCACTGCGTATTGGTTTGATTATCTTTTAGAATAACCTGAGTGCTTGCATCAAAATTGCTAACTTCGGTAGCTTTTATGCTAAATGCATTCGATTGACCGGTAGTAAAACCAAGCGGTATTTCCTGATTGGAAACTATATTGTTCATTCCGTTTATTACCAACTGTTCAGTTCCGGCAATCGTAAAAATCTCAGGAATTAAGGCTAAATTATTGCTTCTTTTTGGTGAGTCATAAATGTCAACAGCATTTGAAGCATTGGGATTAGTGTAAATTACCGTTTCATCAGCATTTATTCCATTCGTAACCTGAAGGCGTAAACGTTGTGTACTATATTGAGATTTTACTTTTAACGGAGTGGTTGTAATCGTGCTTGAATTTATAGTTGGATTTGCGTGATAACGCATACTGTTGGTAAAAGTAACAGTCTGATTATCTAAATTAGTTCGAACCCAGAATGCCTGCATAGGTGGCACATAACCTGTAACTGTGCCTGTACCAGCAACATTGGTTCCTTCACCCGATGCAGTGTTTACAGTTTCGAAATAATACGTTCCACTTGTTGAATGAGTACGATACCATATTGTTGATTGAATATTTGAATTGGCATTAATGGCTTGCATTGCATTCAAGTAGGAAGGATAAGGATTTGCAATGAGGTTATAACCTGCAAAACCACCTGTGCCGGTACGGGTTAACGTTATTGACACATCACCTGAATTCAGTGTGCCGGTTATTGAAGCATTATTTGTTCCAGAGCCAGAAGTTGATACTGCAACATACCCTTTACCTGGAATCATTGCACCACTATAGTTATTTACCCAAGCACCAATAGATCCATCTCCAACTTCATCCCAGTATGATATCGAAGTCGCTAAACTTCCATCAATAAAACTACTTGTATTTGCACTTGTCACTGGAGTTGATAGATACCAGTTACGACCTTGCGGTAAGTATTGTTGAACAATTCCAAAGACAGGTTGAATATTCATCGAATTTTTATCAATAAAAGTTCCGTTTCCAGTTAAGTCACTTTCAAGAGTAATTCCGTTTATTGTAGTTAATGATGAACCTGAATTCAATGTTAATTTAGCGCCGGGTGTCACTGTTATTGAATTAACTGAGGATGTAGTATCTAAAGTCAACTCCGCACCCGTACTTACAGAAATATCAGAATTGGAAGAAACCGAAAGATCCGAAATATTAGCATTTGAACCAACTGTAATAACAGGTTGAAAAACAGGAATTAATGTTAAATTGTCAAGAAATGCTGTTACATCATTAGTTATTTGACCTGCAATAGTTAATACTTTTGTTCCTGCAGTAGTTGTAAATCCAGGTAGTGTAAAGGACTGATAACTATCATTTGAAATGGTTATAGTAGACACAATTGTGCCATCAATCAATATATTTAATACTTGTGGGTCTCCATTACGTTTAGCTGCCATAAATGACATTACATATGTACCAGCAACCGGGAAAATAACAGTCTGACTCATTGTTCCCAAGCTCTGAACAAATGCTACTTGATTGCCGGATGGGGCATTAGGATTCCCAAAAGCTGAACCATTTGCTAAAATTCCAGAACTACTTGGAAAATTCCAATAAGAATCAATTGCTCCATAATTATATGAGCCAGGATTCATTAAACTTGCCTCCAAACTTCCATTTTTAATAACACTTAACTGTAATGAATTAGTTGAAAATGTTAATGGCAAACTCGCATTTGAGTAGTTACCTGAACCATCTTCAGCTTTTATAGTGATAGAATGATACCCTGACGTTAAATTTGAAATATAATAATCAGTACCTGTAGTATTAGCCAATAAAGAATTACCATCGTATATATCGTAAGATGCAACTCCCACATTGTCAGTTGATGGTGTCCATGAAAGTTCACAATCTGTCTGGGTGAGAGTAACTGCAGTAAGTCCGTTTGGGGCTGTAGGAGCTTGATTATCAGGAGAACTTAAAATAATATTATCCACAAAGGCTGTACAATCTCCATTAGTAGGTTCACCACTAAATGTAATAATATGATTACCATCGGTTACCGTAAAAGACGGAGTAGTAAAAGATTGGTAACTTGTATTGGATATATTATAAGACACAATTTGATTTCCATCAATCAGTACATTTATTATCTCGTTATCATAACCACCTCCACGTTTTGCTGCAGTAAATGCAAAAATATATGTGCCAGCAGTAAATGACACGGTCTGAGACATTGAAACACTCCCTTGTAAGTATGCCACCTGAGAGCCATCAGGGGCATCAGGATTTCTATATGCAGAGCCATTTCCCATAATGCCTGCACCATCAAAAGTCCAATCCGATCCAGACGGATTAGTTTGAAATGCGCCCCATCCCTCTCCAATATTCGGGGTTTCAAAACTTCCATTTGAAATTGTGTTAGCAGTTTGAGCGTTTGCAAAATTATTGAAGAGTATTGAAAATATACCTATCAAAAGGGAAAATTTAATTTTTTTCATCTCTGTAAATTTATACAATTTTGAGTCTTTAATTTTCTTGTTTTAGACAGCTAAGGTATAATCAAACTATCTGAAAAGTTTATACATTTTTATCTATTCGTGATACTTTTCTACATTCTATTTTACAATAAATGGATTGTTTACTTGAAACAATCCATTTATTGTAAAATAGAAAAAAAATTCTATTATAACTTAAACAACTATTGCAAGATTAATTTGGTTGTTGTTATCTTGCCGTTATTAACAATTCTTATGTTGTAAGCTCCTGGATTTAAGTATGTTGCAATTTGTGCTTTTGTGGACAAAAAGCTATTGGTTAATAATCTCTGACCTAGCGCATTATAAATATTTACTGTAGTTTTATAATCTGGATTACAACCATCAATTATCAATATATTATTTCTGTCCTTATAAATTTTAATTGACCCAGAATTATTTTGGCTAAAACCAGTACTTAAAGAGTTAACAGGTGTAAGTGTCATATTATCAAAAAACGCAGTTACATCATCAGATATCTGACCACTTAATGATAATGTTCTTGTACCAGAGGTAATTTCAAATGCAGGAAGTGTAAAGTATTGGTAATTATCATTCGAAATGGTTGTTGAAGTTACAGGGACACCGTCAATTAATACATTTATTGTTTGTGGACCTCCACTTAATCTTTTGGCTGCGTAAAAAGACAATAAATAATTATCAGAAGTACTTATTATAATTTGTTGACTTATTTGACCTAAGCTTTGAACGAAAGCTACCTGATTTCCGGTTGGAGCACTTGGATTTCCAAATGCTGATCCATTTGCAAGAATTCCAGATTGGCCAGTATAATTCCAGTTTATGTTAGTCGGATTATAATTATAGGAACCGGGATTCATAACATTAGCTTCAAAACTTCCATCTTTTAACACGCTTAATTGAGAAGAATTTGTTGTAAACTCTAATGCTGTACTAGCATTTGAAATGTTGCCAGCTCCATCGATAGCTTTTACCGTTATTTGATGTGATCCCACTGTTAAAGT
>Ga0214228_1000038_pt1 | contig 39271 bp, 29 predicted proteins | sample TroBogypolimnion_21_FD_153066 | JGI IMG/M metagenome (GOLD analysis project Ga0214228, IMG submission 153066) | Freshwater microbial communities from Trout Bog Lake, WI - 05NOV2007 hypolimnion | ecosystem: Environmental > Aquatic > Freshwater > Lake > Hypolimnion/Profundal zone | place: Trout... | reverse complement strand
TATCTATATATTATTGTGGAATATGACTGCTTGGAGAGTGGGAGGAGAGTGGGACATGACTACCTGAATCAATGATTTTAGATTGCATGGGGTTAAAACCCGGGCAGAAAAGTGAGTTGCATTAATTTTTCTTGCGTTGGAATTTATTTAATACAAGAGTCGGTTAATTTAATATTAGGCATTATATAAGTTGAAAGGTTATTCTTTTTTCTTAGTTTTTCTTTTTTTCTTTGACCCCCCAAACCCCCCAATGGGGGCTTTAAGACCTAGTTTTTGATTTTTTTGATAGATGTAAAAAGTCGCCTAATTTCACTCTTAAGCCCCCATTTGGGGGTTTGGGGGTCAATAAATTTCTAACTTATATAAACTCTATTATTTATTATTTTTGAGACCTTAAATAATTATTCATCAAACCCATTTAAAAGTTATGGCAAATACCTATCACAAAATGTATATTCAATGCGTTTTTGCAATGAAATACCGCAATGCCGTTATTGATAAATCGTAATTCATTGCCTTGATAAAAATCAGATTATTTTGACTTTAATATAAATATTTTGTATATTTGCAATTCAAACCATAAAACACAATTATCTATAGAGTAAAACAATTTTCGACATATTAATTAAATAGCATTCTGCTATTGTTCGTGCCATCGGAAACCTGAGAAATTTCATTTAACGAACAAACACAAGCAAACAATATGAGCAAAATGCTCCTGCCATAACGGCGTGGGCTTTTGACTTATCACTTTTTGTAGGCTTTCTTTTCGGAGGGGATCATTGCAATAGATAAGGCTTAGTTCACGCCGTTTGGCATCCGGAAGTTTCAGACAGAGTTAATGACTGAAATTAAATACAATTTGATTGACATAAAGATTAGAATGCATTGATTTACATTCATATTCTATTAAATACTATTTATAAAACAGGAACGAATTTCGTAATTTTAAAGAAAAATTATCTAAAGTAGTAAACTTAGAAAATAAAAGTCCGAAGGGAATAAGAGCATATGCGCACAACAAAACAAATAGTAACTACCATTGATATGGAAGGACCTGTAGCCGAAGTTTTTTGGGCTAAGTTCGACCAGCAGGTAGAGCAATTTGATTTGTTAAAGAAGCAAAATGAAAACTTATTGAAACGTATTAATACTTTAGAGCAAAAAATTGACGATTTACAGAAATCCCGAAATTATACCATTGATGAAATGTGCGAAATACTTCGTGTTAGTGAGAATAAACTGAGGGAATACAGAAAAAAAGGATTGTTGATCGATTGTAGTGATGGAAAGAAAATATGGTTTACTCAGGAACATTTGGATGAATTTTATCGTCGTACTGACAGCCGAAATAAAGGCAAACTTCAGAAAGTGGGATAAGATTATTGAAGAAAAAGGGATAAAAGTTGACTACCTGCACTGTTTTTTGTAATTTTGCACTTTAAAACAATCACACCTATCGGCGTGGACTTTTGACTTATCATCTTGTGTGGCCTTCTCAGGGGCTCGGTGGCGGATAAGGATTTAGTCCACGCTTTTTTTATTGCATTATTTGCCTATAATTGCATAAAACAAATTCATACGCTCCCGAAATCGGTCATCGCTACGCGACTGGCAGCATGCAGCAATTTGAAGCCGGTAGCGAGTGGCATCACCACGACCGATTTCACTTGCGTTGGGTTTTAATCCAATGCAATCTTTTTTGAAAGCAATTTATTCCAATTTCATTATTCTTTTAAAAAAAAATGTATATTTGCAATTCAAACAAAAAAAACTAATAATTATCGAATAAAAACAATTTCAGTACAGACGCAATGCTTTGCGTCTCTTGTATAAAACAACATATTAATTAAATAGCATTCTGCTATTGTTCGCGCGTACGAAACCTGGTAAATTTCTTTAAAAGCGAACATGCAAATAGATTCAATGAGCGAATGCTCACGCCAAAACGGCGTGGGCTTTTGACTTATTATTTGCATGTGGGCTTACCAGGGCCTCGTACGCGGATAAGGATTTAGTCCACGCTTTTTTTGTGGATAAAACTTACCGGGAGCAGTTGCAATGATGCAACTAAAGCCTCCAACCCTCAATGCCACAAAACATTCTCCAATACGAGTCCGACATTTGGTCGTCAGCCGATTCTTTACGCTCCGCAGGTCTAAAACAAAGCGATTTCCCTAAATACATGATGCCATTTTTTGCCTTGAGAATGGTAGAAAGCCGATTGATTAGGGAACATAAACGACTTTCCGAAGAGTTTGGAAAATCTGAAAACAACACCGATGATTATATCGAATACTTTTTAACGGCTGGTCTGGGTTACAACGACTATGTAATTCGTGACAATAAAACGCTGAGCGATATTTGCGCCAACGACAAAACATTTGAATCAGATTTTAAAACTTATCTGGGTGCATTCGATGAAGAAACCCGCCATTTGTTGGGAGTGGATAAAAGCAATGACGAGGAAAAATACCTCGACATTTCGGGAGTTTGTGGAATACTTCGCGGCAAGAAAATTCTGTTTTCAATTGTACAGGGGTGGAGTAAAATTGATTTAGAACCCTTCGACAACTCTGAGATTACAACCCTCGAAGAACATATTAAACGTAAATGGGCTGATATTTCGGCAGAAACAGCAGGGGAGCAATATACGCCTGATGATATTATTGCACTTATTTCGGATATTGTAGCTTCCAAAATTCAAGATAACGACGAATTTCTAACACTTTACGATCCAACTTCGGGCGGTGGAAACTTACTTTTTGGTATTGAAGACAAGCTCAATAGTAAAACCAGCAGACCTATTAAGACGCACGGTATGGACTGGAACTCGTCACTCTATGCACTGGCTAAAATTGAAAGTCGTTTTCGTATTGACTCTGATATTAAATATGGCAATACCCTGACTGATACTGCATTTATCGACAAAACATTTGATGTAATTATTGCCAACCCTCCTTATGGGGTAGATTGGAAAGATTACCGTAAAGCCATTGAAACCGACAAAACAGGACGTTTTGTGGCATTACCTGCCATTTCAGACGGTCAGTTACTTTTTGACCAGCACATTGTGTATCATTTGGATAATGATGGCATTGCGGTAGTGGTAAACAACGGCTCTTCTCTTTTCAGCGGTGATGCTGGAAGTGGTGAAAGTACTATTCGGAAATACTTTTTCGACCAGGATTGGGTAGAAGCCATTATACAAATGCCTACCGATGAATTTTTCAATACGGGCATTTATACCTATTTGTGGGTGTTCAATAAAAACAAACCTGCCGAACGAAAAGATAAAATCATTCTGATTGACGGAAGTAGTAAATACGTGCCGTTGAAGAAAAGCAAGGGTAAGAAACGCCGTGAAATGAGCGAGGACAATCGTGCTGAGATTATCAAAGCGTTGGAAGAATTTACAGATAATGATTTTGCGAAAGTATTCGACAAATGGCATTTCTATTTCAATAAACAATCCATACTACTTACCAATGTGGATAGTGAAAACAAATTTATTGAAGAAAAAATAAAACTAAAACCAACCAAAATCACCCAAACAGGCGAAGAAGGCACTATCGAACTAAGCACCTTTGAGTTAAGCGATAGTGAGGGCTTCACTCCAAGTGAAACTCTCACTCAGCGTTACGAACGAACCATTGAACCTGCTATCAATGCTTTCGATTACAAAGAAAATCAACTCATTGTTGCTTCAGGTGGGAAATTCTATACCTACAACAGTGATGAAGAAACTATTTTGGAAGCCAAAACGGAAGACGATGCAATCAAAGGAATTGGCAAACGTCTTGGATGTGGAAAGATACAGATTAAATCTACCTTCAAAAAATCCACAAAAACAACAGATGCCAAATACAGCATTACAGTAGAGCTTGTTCGTGACTTGCAAAAAGATTACGAAATAATCCCTTTTTCGCCCAACGAGGAAGAAAATCAAGCCAACATTGCCGCTTTTATGGCAAAGTATGTAACACGTCCATTTGAATATCTCGATAACACCGTTGGTGTGGAAATCAATTTCAACAAGGTGTTTTATAAACCCGAAAAACTGGAAGACATTCAGGCTATTTTAGCTGATTTAAAACAACTTGAAAACGATTTAGCCACCCTCGAAAATGCTCTTGCATTATGAAGCGATACGAAACATACAAACCTTCGGGAATAGATTGGCTGGGAGAGATACCGGAACATTGGGGTGTAGAAAGAATTAAAGATTATACATATCTTAAAGCTCGAATTGGTTGGCAAGGACTTAGAAGCGATGAATTTATAGATAGTTCTAATTGGTATTGCTTAACAGGAACAGATTTTTCTGATGGTAAGATTAATTGGATTAACTGTTACTGTATAGATAAAGATCGTTATAATCAGGATAAAAAAATACAACTTAAAATTGATGATTTGCTTATCACAAAAGATGGTACAATTGGGAAAATAGCATTAATTGATTATTTACCAAAACCAACTACCCTAAATAGTGGCGTTTTTGTATCAAGACCACGACTAAGAAAGTATATAAATTCTTATATGTACTGGGTTTTATCTTCCAATGTATTTGCTAGCTTTATTGATTTAAATAAGAATGGAACTACTATTCTTCATTTATATCAGAATGTTTTTGAACGATTTTATTATTCAACACCACCGCTTTCCGAACAAACCGCCATTGCCAATTACCTTGACACTAAAACAGCTGTCATTGACCGCAAGATTGAACTACTAACAGCCAAAGCCGATAAATACAAAGCTTTGCGCCGTAGCCTGATAAATGAAACAGTATGCCGTGGTTTAAATCCGAGTATTCAGCTAAAAGATAGTGGCGTTGAGTGGATTGGTATGATACCGGAACATTGGGAGGTGAAAAGGTTGAAAGATATTGCAAAAGTTCAAACTGGCAATACACCACCTATGTCTGATGCTGAAAACTATTCAAATATTGGGTTGCCATGGGTAAAGCCTAATGAACTATTTGATCTGTCACCCACTTGTGAAACAGCAGATTATATAAGTGACATTGGAAAAAAACAAGTTAGATTAATCAAAACTGGATCTGTTATGGTTTGTTGTATTGGAAGTATTGGTAAAATAGGAATAGCAGGAAGGGTTTTATGTACAAATCAACAGATTAATTCAATTTCATTTTACAAGATTAATCCGCACTTTGGGAAATATTTAATTTTCATTTCAAAAGATGAACACATGAGGCATTCTACTGGTAATGTGCTATTGATATTAAATTGTGAAAGTCAAAGAAGAATTGAATTTGCTGTTCCTCCACATACTGAGCAAACAGCCATAGCCTCCTATTTAGATGAGAAAACCACCCAAATAGACACCATACTCACCAATATCGGCGAGCAAATCAATAAGCTTACACAGCTTCGGAAAACATTGATAAATGATGTGGTAACAGGTCAACTAGAGGTAACGGAATAAAACAAAAAACCTAACAGGTTTTAAAAATCTGTTAGGTGTCGCGCCCCGAATGAACAGGATTCAATTTTTCACCAAAGCTCCCGAAATTACAGCTTGAACAAGGACAGTTTTGGAATGAACAGTATAGACAATGATTAATTTCTTAAACACTATGGATCGGGCATTTAGTCCATATTTTGAAATATCTGCTTTAGTAGAAACAGAAATAGATTCGGCAACCTTTTCTAAGGAGAAAATGGCATCGTATAATTCAATCAGGTATTTTTCGGCAGTGCGTGGAGCTTTGTAAACTTGTGAAATATGATCAATTACCTGAAAAATATCGCTTTGTGCCGCATTTGAAATACGGACAACATATTTCTTCATCGCGTGTATTTGTTATCGAATGTGCGGTTGTATTTTTCGCCTAATCGTTGAAATGCAAGTTTAGCTGATTCAGAAGCGGGAATAGATTTTATAGGCTCTATTGCTTGACCAAAGCCTTCATTAACTGAACCGTAGGCTGCGGACGTAGGCTCCGAAACTACTGTTGATTCTATAAACTCAACACATTCGGGATGACGACGAAGTTCGGCTTCTAATCGTTTTCCGACAGGGGTATCGGTATTTATTTTTACTGTTACGGTCATGCTAAATCAATTAAAAGAATACGCTACAAATATACTATCATTTTGGAAATAGTCAATTAATTGATACGAAAAAATAAACAAAACATATTATGAACGAACTCGATTTACAAGGTGGCTACCTGCTTAATTTTCTTTGCTCTGCCGATGGTTTGGGCTACAAGGAAGTTACAGCCAATACCGTTTCCGAAGATTATGTCATTGAAGAAGACTTGAAAGCGTTTCTATCCGAAACTTCGTTCAATCAGGCGAATTACCGAAAATTACTTCGTAAGTACGGCAATGATGAAAAGAAATTGTTTGCGGAGTTGATTCAGTTTCTTTTGGATCGTATTAAGTCGAGTGCAAACATGGCTTTGTTCCTGAACAACAATAAGAACTTTACTTTTCAAGGACTTACATTTACGCTGTTTGCCCCAAGCGGCTCAGAGTTGAAAGGTGATACGGATTTTAAGGAGAATATTTTCAGCGTTGTTCAGGAGTTACCCTATAAATACAAGCATGATGGGAAAATACTATTTTCTTTTCGTCCCGATTTGACCTTCTTTCTGAATGGGTTTTATTTGGGTTATTCAGAGCTGAAAAGCAATTGGAACAATCAGGATGCCCGCAAAAGCGGTCGTTCAAAAGTAACCAATGATTACCGCTGTGCAGTGGAAGCTTACCTGAGAATTGCAAATGGAAATGATGTGTCGCAAAGCATACGCCGTAACTTCCTGCGTATTTTCGATAAGGCTATACATATCACTACCACCGATATTCAAAATACATACGTGCTGCGAAATACAGCTCCATTATTCGATGAAATAAAAACAGCAGTTGCCACAAACTTTGATTTTGAATTATACCAACGGGCTATTCTAAAAGTATTCAAAGCTTATCCACTCCGAAACCCACAAGCTTCGCAAACCGAACGATTTGAAGAAGTTTTTCGGGCGTTGTATTCTAAACGGATGATTGAAAAGGAAATACTTTATTATAATTTTCTGGAACGTGAATTGGTTGTTACAGGCAAAGGCAAAAAAGAGTATAAGCACAACGATGGGCGTTTAATTTCACCACGTCCAAAACAAAAGTTCGGTGCTGATAAAATAGCTGATAAAATAGCTGAGTTTATTGAGCATGAAAAAGAACCGGATTATTTTATCAAAAAGTTAGAAGCCGAACTTCGTGCAAAAGGAGCAAGCGAACCAAAGATTCAGGAGCTTGTAAGCAAACGCCTTAAATATCAGAACAACAAGAATGTATATTCTTTGCTCTTGCAATATGCTGCCGGTTTTGGAAAAAGTAATATCATTGGCTGGTCGGCTCTCCAGTTGAAAGATATGCACGACGACAAAGGCAAGTTTATTTACGATAAGATATTGATTGTAGTAGATAGGTTGCAACTCCGTGACCAGTTAGATACGATGCTGCATAATATGAACATTCAGAAAGGAATGTTTATTGAAGCACATGATAAGACTAGCTTTAAAAAAGCATTGAGTAGCTCTGAACGTGTCGTGGTGGTGAATATACAGAAGTTTTCAGCTGTTACCAGCAAAGACAACGCCACAACCAATCAGTTTATGGATGAAGCAGCCATTCAAAGATTGGCTTCCATGCGGGTTTGTTTTATAATTGATGAAGTTCACAGAAGTAATTCAGGAGACCAGCACGAAGATATGGTTTCGCTTTTTGACGAACTACAAAGTACATTCGACAACAGCGATCAATACAAAAGTACCCGAAAGAAAAAGAATCTGATTATTGGTTTCACAGCCACACCGAGCGACCACACTCTGGCGCGTTTTGGAGAATACAATAAATATGCGGAAGGCGAGAAATTGTGGGTACCGTTTGATAGTTACACCATGCGTGAAGCCATTGAAGATGAATATATTTTCAATCCGCTTCGTGGAATTGTTCCGGTTTCAGCTAAAATGTTTTTTCAACTCCCTGAAAATACATTAGAAGGTTTTGAGGGGGACACTGGCTATGGTGGTAAAAATCTGTCAGAGGAAGAACTCGATACACAATATCAAATCCGCAAAGAGAAAATATATTCAGACCCTGACAGAATTGATGCTATTGCTCATTTTGTAGTGGATAGACTGCTTTCAGCGGTTTATCACAACATTCGTGGTACGGCTAAAGCGATGTTGGCAGTTTCATCGATTTCTAATGCCATAAAATACAAAAAACTGATTGACAGATATTACCCGCAGGCAATAGCAGCCCAAAAGAAATACGAGCGTTTTAGTGAAGCACCAATATATATTGTTTATTCGGAGCGTCAAGGTATTGAGACTCCAAATGGTTTGAATGGTGGTATCAATGAAAAGCAAGTGCTGCAAAACTTCAAACTGGCAAAGAACGGTTTAATCATAGTAGTTGATAAGTTACAAACCGGCTTTGACGAACCCAAATTACACACTTTATTCCTGGACAAAGAAATAAGGGGTATCAATGCTATTCAGACTATTTCGCGCGTAAATCGTATCACAAAAGATAAGAACGATTGTAAGATTGTTGATTTTTCGCACCTCAATGTAAACGTACAAAATATAAAACAAGCCTTTGAGCATTTTTCCAATGTGGTTGTTTCTGATTTTGCACCGTTGGAAGATGAAAAAACATTGCTGGATTTATACAAACTGCTTAATAAGAATGAACTATTCAAAGTACAGTTTAAATTATTCAAGCAATACAGCAGTGAATATACTGCCAAAAGCAAGATGATAGAAATTGAATCTGCTTTTAGGGAATATATCAAGACTAATTTTGAAAAAGCACAGGAGCTTAAAACCACTGTAAATAGCTTTTTCAGAATTCTGAATTTGATTGAATTTGTAATTGAATTGGATAAGAAACTATCCGATGAGCTTTTTACAGAGTTTTGGCATAAATACAGTATCATTTACCGTCAGGCAACTAAAACAACAGGTACTGATATTGATGATGTAGAAATCTACTTCGACAACAAAATTGGAATTACAGCACCTATTGAAGAAGAACCCAAAGGTAAAAACAAAGGTGCAGGTGCAGGTGAACCACCAGTTGGCCCGGGCTCAAAATACAATATCCTGAAAGAAATAGAAAAACGCAACAAACTGGAAGAAAAGATTAAAGAACAAATCGAAGCCTTTGAAAAGCTGATTGACGATTTTTTTGAATTTATTCAGAACGACATTAACGGTAAACGTTTAATTGCCAAAATCAAAAATGCCGGTAATGCATTTACATACACTGAAAAGCTAAATGATTTCAGCAAACTGTACACTCAGTACACAATCAAAAACCGTAACAAACTAAATGCATTCTTTTTACAAGAAACAAAAGGCAATATCTCGCAGTTATTTGATGATTTTGAAAAAAGTATAAAACACTACAATATGCATTATACTGAAAATGGAATAGAAGTTATTACTATTGCTGCTGAACCAACTGTTGAATAATTCTTTATTGTCCACCGATAAAAAGAAAAGACAGGTTGAAGACATTTCACAGAAATTGAATTTGGGATTGACGGTAGAAGTGGTTTGATCCTCACTCGGGAGGTCAGAGTTCCGACTTTGACCCCAAACAACACCTAACAGTTTGCAAAAGCTGTTAGGTGTTGTTGCATTATAGCCAGTGGCGTAGCCACGACCGAACTTCGGAGTGCGGGGTTTCAAATCCATGTGGGGATAGGAAGTGTTAAAGTTTTAGTGTTTGGCATATAAAGTTTCTTAAAGGGTTTAGCTTTTTTGACGCAAATGGACGCAGATGGACGCAAATGGGCGCAAAGTACACATAAAATGCTGTATTAGTGCATTTTACATGTTTTTAATTGCTTGTAGATACGATATTTCAACTATATCTTTGCATCAGATTGAAACACAAAAAAAGCGAGTTGCTTTTTTGGATAGTAGCAATCACCAAATATTATGGCAGTAGTGCAAAGTCCCTTAATGGGAGAAATGAGTGGAAAAGTTGCAAACTTTGTAACCAGTACATGCGGAAAACAAAACGTGGTACGAACCAAAGCGTTCAAACCAAAAAACGCTAACACAGAATCGCAGAAGTTTGTGCGAAAGAGTTTTAAATTAATCATCACCGAAGACAAGTCGTGGGGTGGTATTATCTCCCTCGGATTTGCCGAAGTGCCCGAAGGTAAGACTGCCTCTAACATGTTTATGGCACAGAATGTGTCGAAGGCAATTGTCAAGAGCGGTGATGAGCCGGTAATTGACTATTCGCTTCTCACTGTTGCGAACGGATCGCTTCCTGTGGTGATAGTATCGGAGGCGGTTATTGTAGCCGATGGTATCAGTATCAGTTATCGATCCACATCGGGAGTGCCGAGTATCAAAGCTACCGATGAAATGATGGCTGTGGCTAAAACTAAGGCAGGCGAAATTTTGATTTGTAAACAAGCTCGCGGTTCGGAGTCCGAAGCAACAATCCTGATATCGTACCCCGGTATCAAAGCTTCTGACATTCAGTGCTGTTATGTGTTTGTGCGAAATGCGGATGGAAGTAAGTCATCGAAATCGGTACATATACCGTTCGCTACACTTCCTCACATTTAAAAGTTTTGTTGTTTTGTTATTCAGAAAGACTTCCTGTGGGCTGAAAGGTTTGCAGGGAGTTTTTTATTGTTATTGCATTTCATTTTCCCTCAATATTCATTCAAAACCTTCCGTACTTCGTTAATAGTTAGTATCTTTGCAGCGTTTTTCAGGTGTTCACAATTAGTTTTTGTATCGGTATGCGGTTTAAATTTATTTTACTTTCGGTGTTTCTTTCTGTCTCCTTGTTTGCCCGAAAGGCTGATGATGGCGAATTATTTTTCAATGCCAAACAATACCTGAAAGCCAGGTCGGTTTATGAGGAGCTGCTTCGCAAAAAGCCTAATGATGCGCTTTATAATTATCGGTATGCCCGATGTTGCTATGAATTAAAGGATGCCGAAAATGCAATTGTTCACTTCGAAATGGCGGGAACGAAATTCCCCCTGCGCGATTTGTACCTGGGTGAATTGTATTTTAATAGCTATCGCTTCGACCAGGCGGTGATGGCGTATCAAACTTACATTGCCACTTTAAAACCCGATGATAGTAAACTACCCGACTTCAACCGAAAAATTCAACAGGCTGAAAATGCCGCCCATCTATTGACAAAGGTAGAAGATATTGCCATTGCCGACAGTGTAGTGGTGAATAAAACCGATTTTCTGCGTTTCTATAAATTCAGCAACGAGTTGGGTTCACTCACGCAGGAAACCCTGAATATGCCTCATCACCGGAAAGCCGATAAAATAAAATACAGCACCCAACGGCAGGACAGGGTCTATTTTTCCGACTCAATACGTGGGAAAATGGATATTTTTACTTCCTACAAGTTGCTGGATGGCTGGTCAAAGCCAACCTCATTGTCCGATATAATTAATACGCCTGCTAACGAAAATTACCCCTTCCTGCTGCTCGATGGGGTAACGATTTATTTTGCTTCGGATGGCGAAAATTCGATAGGTGGATATGATTTGTTCGTGTCGCGGTTTAATCCGGCAACAAATTCCTACTTAACTCCCGAAAACATAGGCTTTCCTTTCAATTCGCCCGCTAATGATTATATGATGGTGATTGATGAACAGCGAAAATTAGGTTGGTTTGCCACCGATCGGAATCAAGCTGCCGGCAAGGTGGTTATTTATACTTTTATTCCTAACCTTACGAAAACGGCTTTTCGTTCGGAAAATAAAGATTTGGTGCGGATGGTGGCTCAGTTGAAAACCTATCGGAAAGCCAATTTACACAGTCAGGACAGTACTGTTATCACTCAAACTCAATTACCCGAAACGGAGAAACAAATAGAGTTTATAATCAATGACAGTATAGTTTATACCAATGTGAATCAGTTTAAATGCAAACAAGCACTTCAATTGTGGAACGATTGGCATAAAATGAATCTTGACTTTAAAAACAAGCAAGCCGAGTTAAGTCAGTTACGCACAAAATACGAGGAATCGGAAAGCGCCGATGAGCGAAAAACACTTGCACCAAAGATTCTTGAAGGAGAAAAAAAAATAGTGTTGTTGAAAAAAGACTTGTCGCAACAAATAGTTAGCATCAGGAATGAAGAGCTTAATTATTTGAAATTAAAAACTAAATAGCACTAAACAGCGTTGTATAGTACGAATAAATCAAGAATAATGATATAATGTACATAAAATTAAGGTGTTATCCTACGTCAATGTACCTGACTCCTGGTTCTTATATCTTTTATTATTGACAATATCGATACAAACAGATAGAATTTTGAATGTTTCTATCTGTTTGTTTTTTAGATAGATGCGAAGTGTTTTATTATCGATTAACGTTATTTCCGTTTATTTGTAATTGAAGTTTCGGTTTTGGCGTTAATTTTGTGAGATTAAAAATAGAGAATGGATAAATTGAGGTTTCAAAGTTTTGGAAGTGGAAGTAGCGGGAATTGCTATTTTATTGGCAATGCTTCACATGGATTGTTGATTGATGCCGGAATAGGTGTTCGCACCATTCGAAAACATCTTAAAAATATGGGCTTGGATTATGAAAATATGTGGGGCGTTTTTGTGACTCACGATCATGCCGACCATATCAAAGCAGTAGGACCAATAGGCGAGAAACACCGTGTGCCGATTTATGCAACCAAAAAAGTACATGAGGGAATTCAGAAGAGTTATTGTGTGACCGAGAAACTGTATTCGAGCCGTAAATATATTGAAAAGGGTGAGACCGTTCAGGTGGGCGAGTTTAAAGTTACTGCTTTCCCTGTTTCGCACGATGCAACTGATAGTGTGGGTTATACTGTTGAATATAAAGAAAAAAGATTTACCTTTGCAACTGACTTGGGTTTTGTGGGTGACGAAGTCGCCGAACATTTGAAAATGGCTGACTTCATGGTGCTGGAAGCCAATTATGATGCCCAAATGTTGGCTCAGGGATCGTATCCCTTTCATTTAAAAAAACGTATTGATGCCCCCACGGGGCATTTAAGCAACGATCAGGCAGGGCTTTTTTTGGCTGAAAATTTTAATGAGCGCATGAAATGCGTTTTTCTTTGTCATTTAAGTCGCGAGAATAATATGCCCGAAATAGCGTACACAACCGTTCAGAATTACCTGAATGACAGGCAAATCACGGTTGGAAAAGATTTAACGCTGATTACACTTGACAGAATGGATGCTTCGGAATTATACCTGTTGTAATTTTGAGGACTTTATAGTTAATAGTTTGTTGTATTTAGGATATGAAATTCGTGCAGTTTGTCGCTTATTGACACTGAATTTACCGTATCTGCGTGCAGATTATAAACTACCGACACTATAAATTACCGACACTATAAACTATCGGCTGTGAACTATAAACTACCGAATATAAACTAAATAAATATGTCACAAAATCTGGTTATTATTCCCACTTACAATGAAAAGGAAAATATCGAGAACATTATTCGTGCAGTTTTCGATCAGCCCACTATTTTTCACATCTTAGTGATTGAAGATGGTTCACCCGATGGAACTGCTGCTATCGTCAGGAATCTGCAAAAGGAGTTTCCGTCTCGGCTTTTCATGGTCGAACGTCAGGGAAAATTAGGGCTGGGAACTGCTTATATTGCCGGTTTTAAATGGGCTTTAGCGCATAATTATGACTTTATTTTCGAAATGGATGCCGATTTTTCGCACAATCCGGTTGACTTGAATCGCCTTTACGATGCTTGTGCCCATCAGGGTGCTGATGTGGCTATCGGTTCGCGCTACGTAACCGGTGTAAATGTGGTGAACTGGCCCATTGGACGGGTTTTGATGTCGTACTTTGCTTCAAAATATGTGCGCTTTGTTCTCGGCGTCAGAATTGCCGACACAACCGCCGGTTTTAAATGTTATCGCCGCGAAGTGCTGGAAACTATTGAACTGGATAAGATTCGGTTTAAAGGATATGCTTTTCAGGTAGAAATGAAATATACTGCTTTTGAATGTGGATTTACATTGAAAGAAGTGCCTGTTATTTTTATTAATCGTGTGTTGGGAACATCAAAAATGAGTGGTGGAATATTTGGGGAAGCATTTTTTGGCGTCATACAGCTGAAATGGACCAGTTTTTTCAGAAAATATCCACAAAAACACTCAACACTCAACACTCAAGGCTCAACACTCAACTAATTTTATGCAATTAATCAGAAATGCCACCATAGTAAACGAAGGACGAACTTTTACAGGTTCTGTCTTGATTGATGGCGAGCGTATTAAACAAATTTTTAAGGCCGGTGAACAAATAGAAATTTCCAAATCATATACCGAAATAGATGCCACCGGATTGTTGCTCTTGCCGGGTGTTATTGACGATCAGGTCCATTTTCGCGACCCCGGCCTGACGCACAAAGGCGATTTGTATACCGAGAGCAGAGCTGCCGTAGCCGGAGGTATCACTTCCTTTTTCGAAATGCCTAATACGCGCCCTGCAGCTACTACCATTGACCTGCTTGAACAGAAATTTGCATTGGCAGCCGAAAAATCGCTGGCCAACTATTCGTTTCTGATGGGTGTTACCAACGATAATTTAGATGAGTTAAAGAAATTAGACCCACGAAAAGTTGCGGGTGTGAAAATGTTTATGGGTTCTTCCACCGGTAATATGCTGGTGGATAATGCGAAAATGCTCCATAGTGTTTTTGCTGAAATACCTTTGTTGATTGTGACGCATTGTGAAGATGAACTGACTATTCAGCAAAATATTAAGCACTATACCGCTTTAGCAGGCGAGAATCTTCCGGTGAGTTATCATCCGCTCATCCGCAATGCCGAGGCCTGTTATAAATCATCGGCTTATGCCGTTGAATTAGCCACAAAATATAACTCTCGGTTACATGTATTTCACCTTTCATCTGAAAAGGAAATGTCGCTGTTTTCATCTGATATTCCACTGAAAAACAAACGAATAACGGCTGAAGTTTGTGTACATCATTTGTGGTTCTCCGATCGGGATTATGAAAAATACGGCAATCGGATAAAATGGAATCCGGCTATTAAAAGTGAATCGGATCGATTGGCTTTAATCGCAGCGGTCAATTCCAACAAAATGGATGTGATAGCTACCGATCATGCACCTCATTTACTTTCGGAGAAAGAAGGTTCCTGTCTGAAAGCTGCTTCGGGTGGTCCACTGGTTCAGCATTCGTTAGTGGCTATGCTACAATTAGTAAAACAAGGCTATTTTAGTTTGGAAAAAGTTGTAGAAAAAATGTGTCACGCACCTGCAGAACTTTTTCGTGTTGAAAATCGGGGCTTTATTCGCGAAAATTACTTTGCCGATTTAGTGTTGATTAAACCAAATCAATCCTGGACAGTCAATACAGAGAATATTTTATACAAGTGCGGCTGGTCTCCTTTTGAGGGTACAAAATTCGATGCCTCGGTGTTACAAACCTGGGTAAACGGCAAATTAGTTTTTGATAATGGTCAGTTTGATGAGTCTGTCCGCGGGAAACAATTAATTTTTAAATAAGTTGAATATGAGTCAGGAAACAAAAAAGATACTAGGGATAGTGCTGATTATAGTTGCTTCAATAGCCTTGATAATTGGTTTGGGATATTACTTTTTTGTGCGTACAGATAATGCCATGTATATACATAATACGGGTGAGGCGCAGGGGACAACCTACAATATTATCTATCAACAACCCAATGAAACAGACTTGCAGGAAAAAATTGATAAGCGCTTGCATGAATTTGATTTATCACTTTCGAGCTATGTGCCACAATCTATCATTTCGCGCATCAACAGGAATGATTCAACTGTAAAGACTGACGAAGATTTTGAACTTATGTATAAAGTGGCAAATGAGGTTTCGAAACAATCGAACGGAGCATTTGATATTACAGTAGGACCTTTGGTGAAAGCCTGGGGCTTTGGGTTTGGAAATTCGAGCCACACAAAAATACCAAATGTCAAGGAAATATTGCCTTTCGTGGGTTATCACAAAATAAAACTTGAAAATCATAAGCTCCTAAAATCTAATCCACATATTTTGATTGATGCTAATGCGTTGGCTCAGGGTCAATCGTCGGATGTGATTGCAAAACTACTTGAATCGAACGGCTGCAAGAATTACATGATTGAAATAGGTGGAGAAGTGGTTTGTAAAGGTAAAAACCCTGATGGACGAAACTGGACTATCGGTATTGATAAACCGATTGATGATTCTACCTGTACTAATCCCGTGGAGTTGAAAGCCATTTTGTCGCTAACAAATTGTGGAGTCAGTACTTCCGGCAATTATCACAAATTCTACTATTTGAACGGTAAAAAATATGCACATGAAATCGATCCGCGTACCGGTTATCCTGTTGTTCACAATCTGTTGAGTGCCACAGTTATAGCTCCAACTTGTATAGAGGCTGATGCTTATGCCACTGCTTTTATGATAGTCGGAGTCGACAGTAGTTTGGAAATTTGTAATAGAAACCGGAATTTGCATTGTTATTTAATTTATGCCGATCAGGATGGAACCAACCAAGTAGTTTATTCCAAAGGATTTGAGAAATACTTAACGAAATAATTTTCAACAAATAAGTAAAAGAAGTCACAATAGTTAAATAGAATTATTTTATTTTTTTATTCCTGATTAAATGCCTATTTTTGCACTCCAATTTTTTATATGAAAACAAAAACATTTCTTGTTTTATTTGTAGTTTTAACCCAGTTTTCGTGTAGCAATTATCAGAAATTGCTGAAATCCGACGATGCCGAGCTGAAATATACCAAAGCCGTAGAGTATTTCGATAAAGGTGATTTTATGCGTGCTTCGACACTTTTCGATGCCATTGCTACCTATTACAAAGGAACTGATAGGTCTGAAACAGTGTTGAATTACATGGCAAGATCGTTCATGGGGCAAAAAGATTATTATTCGGCAAGCGAATACTATAAAACCTATGTAAAAACTTATCCCAAGGGTAAATATGTTGTCGAATCGAAATACATGATTGGATATTGTTACTACCTTGATTCACCCGATCCACGATTGGATCAATCTGCTACTTTACAGGCTTTAACGGCCTTACAGGAATTTGTGGATGTTTATCCTGAAAGTGAACGCGTACAGGAAGCCAACAAATTGATTGATGAATTAACCAATAAGTTAGCATACAAAGCCTATTTAAACTCCAAATTGTACTACAATCTTGGTAATTATATGGGAAATAATTATGAATCGGCCGTAATTTCTGCTCAAAATGCATTAAAAAAATATTCTTCGACCAGTCACAGGGAAGAACTGATTATGTTGATTCTGGATGCGAAATATCAACAAGCTGTACAAAGTGTCGAAGAACGAAAAATGGAACGTTACCGGAGTGCAATCGATGAGTATTATAATTACATTAATGAATATCCCAGCGGAAAATTTCGTAAACAGGCGGATAGAATATTTAACGAATCTAAAAAAGTTGTGAAGGATTAAAATAAATAAGTATGGAACATAAAAAAGTAAATACTCCGACAAACACTATTTCACGCGACATGAACTCTATCAGCGAGAATGTTGGTAATGTGTACGAAACGGTGAAGATTATTGGAAAACGTGCAAATCAAATCAGTGTTGAAATTAAATCTGAATTGGATAAGAAATTACAGGAATTTGCTTCGTTTAATGAGAATATCGAAGAAGTTTTTGAAAACAGAGAACAAATAGAAATATCGCGATATTACGAAAAGCTACCAAAACCGGTTTTGATTGCTACTCAGGAATTTATCGAGGATAAGGTGTATTATCGCAATCCCGTAAAAGATAAATTGAAATAATAGGTTCTCAGTTTTTCGCTGTTAAGATAAAAGAATATTGTGTTTTTATTAACACAATATTCTTTTATCTTTTTTTTGTTTGCGCGTAGTTCGATTCATTTTTGTATTTTTGCATTTCGGAGTCAGAATATTTCAATGACTAATTTCTAAACCAACAAATTGTAATTTTACACGATGCTAAAAGGAAAGAAAATAATTTTAGGGGTTACCGGAAGTATTGCTGCTTATAAATCGGCACAAATTGTACGATTGCTCGTGAAAGAAGGTGCAGAAGTGAAAGTGGTTATGACCGAACTGGCGAAAGAGTTTGTCACCCCATTAACATTGGCTACCTTGGCAAAAAATCCCATTCTGATTGATTTTTTCGACCCTACGAACGGAAATTGGAACAGTCATGTAGATTTAGGATTATGGGCTGATGCTTATCTAATTGCACCGGCTACGGCAAATACGATTGCTAAAATGGCAACAGGAGTAGCAGATAATTTACTGCTAACCACTTACCTGTCGGCCAAATGCCCTGTTTTTCTTGCTCCTGCCATGGATTTGGATATGTTTGCCCATCCGGCTACTCAAGCCAATCTGAAAACGTTGAAATCAATCGGCAACCATATTATTGAACCTGCTTCGGGTGAGTTGGCAAGCGGATTGGATGGAAAAGGGCGAATGGAAGAACCTGAAAATATAGTGAGAATTCTGGACGATTTCTTTACTGAAAAACCCTTACTGGGAAAGAATATCTTAATTACTGCCGGCCCTACATACGAAAAGATTGATCCGGTACGTTTTGTTGGTAATTATTCGAGTGGTAAAATGGGGTTCGCGTTGGCTGAAGTGTGTGCAAAACAGGGTGCAGATGTAGTTTTGATAAGTGGTCCGGTTCAGCTTACCACAAAACACCCGAATATACAGCGCATCGATGTGCAATCGGCTGAGGAAATGTATGAAGAAGTAACCAATCGGTTTTATGCCACTGATGGTGCTATATTGTGCGCTGCAGTGGCTGATTTTACTCCCATTGATCCTGCTGAAACGAAATTGAAGCGAGAAAAGGAAAATTTGTTTCTGGAATTAAAACCAACGCATGATATTGCTGCTTCCTTGGGTGAAATGAAAACGGAATCACAGTTTCTAGTTGGCTTTGCACTCGAAACTAACAACGAACTGGCAAATGCGCAGAGCAAATTAGAACGAAAAAATTTTGATTTTATAGTCCTGAATTCCCTGCAAGATGCCCAAGCCGGATTTGGATTTGATACGAATAAAATAAGTATTTTATATCGCTCAGGGGAAAAGAATGAATATGAACTAAAAAGTAAAAGTGCTGTTGCTGAAGATATTATTGCAGAAATTGCAAAAATTATTTAAGTTCCAGGTATAATTAATAACTGCATAGTATGAAAAATTGGTTTATCCTTATTAGTGTGATTCTGCTGACCGGAGTGGTTCAGGCTCAAGAACTTAATTGTACCATCAATTTAAACACCGATCAGGTTCCCGGAACCAATAAATCTGTTTTCAATACCTTAAAAAAGTCGATAACAGAGTTTGTAAATAACCGAAAATGGACAGAATTGACTTTTGCTAACACTGAACGGATTGAATGCAGCATGAATATCATTGTTAAGAGTGTTGTGTCAGATGTTTTTACAGCCGAAATTCAAATTCAATCGCGTCGTCCGATTTATGATTCGAATTATAACAGCCCGCTGTTCAATTTCAAAGACCTCGATTTCACGTTTACCTATAAAGAATTTGACCAGTTGGAGTTGAATAATAACAATATAACTTCCAATTTGACAGGCGTTTTAGCTTATTATGCTTATGTGATAATAGGCTATGATATGGATTCATATTCAGCTTTAGGTGGCACACCCTTTTTTCAAACTGCCGAAAGTATTGTGAATGCAGCTCAGGGAGCTGATTTAGGAACAGGTTGGAAGGCGTTTGAAAGTACAAAAAACAGATATGCTTTGATAAACAATATCTTGGATGAAGCATTTAAAAAATATCGCATTTATTTCTACGAATATCATCGGTTAGGGTTAGACGAAATGTCGACAAATGCAACAAATGCCAGAGCTCGAATAGCCGAAGGATTACCGTTATTACGGGAAGCAAACAGGGCCAGACCATCGGCAATCGTGATTGCTTCGTTTTTAGATGCTAAAAATGACGAAATTATTAATATCCTTTCAAAGGCAACTACAAAAGAAAAAACTGAAGCAGTTCAGGTTCTATGTGATCTTAATCCAACTCAAACGTCACGCTACGAACAGCTTTTGAAATAGTTTAAAAACACCAACTTTGTGATTGCATGCTCAAATCCCTACACATTTCAAATTATGCACTGATTGCTGAACTGGATATTCATTTCGAATCGGGTCTTTCGGTTATTACCGGTGAAACAGGAGCCGGAAAATCAATCATTCTGGGTGCATTATCACTTATTTTAGGTCAGCGTGCCGACTCGAAATCTATCAAAATTGATGCGGATAAATGTATTATCGAAGCTGAGTTTGATATTTCAAACTATACCCATTTAACCGAATTTTTTATTCAAAATGAATTGGATAACGAAGGAAATCAATGTATTATCCGTCGTGAACTTACTAGTTCCGGTAAGTCACGGGCATTTGTTAATGATACACCTGTCGGTTTGAATGTGATTCGTGATTTAAGCAATAAACTTATTGATATTCACTCACAACACGAGAATTTGTTGCTCTCCAATCCTGGCTACCAATTGGATGTGGTAGATACCATTGCTCAAAATTCAAACCTGCTTGCAGAATACAAATCCAGCTTTGCAAATTGGAAAGGTCTGCAAAGTGAATTGAAACAATTGCAAAAAACTGCCGAAAAACAAACTGCTGATCTGGATTATATTCAATTTCAATATCAACAACTTGCAGATGCAAAACTTATTGAAAATGAACAGGATGAATTGGAATTTGAACAGGAAACACTGAGTCATGCCGAAGAAATCAAAACGGAATTGCAACGGGCCTGGCAACTGCTGGAGGAAGAACATAAATCACTACCGGCACTGAAAGAAAGCATGACGGCACTTTCACGGATTAAAAGCTATATTCCAAACGGCGAAAACTGGTACGAACGACTTCACTCGGCTTTAATTGAGCTGAAAGATATTGCAGCTGAGATGAATTCGTATGAAGAAAGGGTGGAATTTAACCCATCACGATTGGCTATTGTAGAAGGACGACTGAGTGAAATATTCTCATTGTTGAAAAAATACAGGGTAAATACAGTTGCAGAATTAATCGAAATTCGACAAAATTTAGAGAAACAGTTAGACAAAATAGATTCTTTTGATGAAGAAATAGAAGCCTTGCGATTGAAAATAGAAAATGCAACGCTTCAATTGAAAAATCTATCGGAACAACTCACTAAAAGTCGACAAAATGCTTCTAAACCCATTGAGCATTATCTGGTTGAACAACTCAGTAAATTGGGAATGCCTAATATTCAGTTTCAGGTTGAGATTTCAACACTCCAGGAATTTACCGAAATAGGTGTTGATGAGGTTCAGTTTCTTTTTTCAGCCAATAAAAATCGCCCGGTTCAACCCGTAACACAAATTGCTTCGGGTGGCGAAATCTCCCGATTAATGCTTTCAATAAAATCAATGGTTGCGCATAAGGCAGATTTACCAACGATTATATTTGATGAAATTGATATAGGTGTTTCGGGTGAAATTGCGCACCGAATGGGCGAAATTATGAAGTCAATGAGTATTGATATGCAAGTTGTTACAATTACACATCTTCCGCAAATTGCATCAAAAGGTCAACAGCACTATAAAGTATTTAAAGATGAAAGTGGTGCTCAAACTCAAACTTATATTCAACGATTAAGCTCTGCTGACAGGGTTACAGAAATTGCTCAGATGCTTAGTGGAAAAGACATCACCGAAGCTGCTTTGCAAAATGCAAGGGAATTATTGTTAAACAAGTAAAAAAGTCAGCAAAATTTACGTTTGCAGACTTTTTTGCTAATCATCTTTATTGTCGTTTTTTTGTTCTGATTTTTTCTTTATTTTAGCTTTTTTCTTTACTGAACTTTCCAATAATTTTCGTTCTCTGATTAATAATCTGGATATCCGACGTTCAGCCAATACTTTCTTCAGGTATTCCCTGTATGGCTCAATATATCTTTTCCGCTTGGTTTCGAGCAAATCAGCAATAGTTATCATGATGCCACTTTCGTAAACTGAGCCAAAATCAGGGTCGAAAATTGAGCCGAAAAACCGCATCGTATGTGTCAACCCAATGTAAGCGTTAAACATGGGAGGTATTATTTCTCCCTCATTACGAATCGCTTTTTGAAGAGCTTTAAAATCGGAAGCAGAATCGCTTCCCGAAAATAGTTCTTTTGCGTATAAATTTGCCTTTTTGCTGAGATGTATTTGATCTTTAGGCCAAATCATTTTATCCGGATCGGGAAAATATCGATTCATGTACTCGTATATCAATTCACGGGCCATAATAGGATAATGTTCATAAATTGTAACTTTTCCAATAAAATATCGGGCGTTTTTAACTTTATGTGTTAGTGCCCCTAATCCATCCCACAGATTATCCAAAGCAAACAGACTTTTCATACCCATTTTTGATGATTGATAATCGGGTTGTACGAATGCTCTGCCTAATTCAATAGTGTATGGTATGTAGTTTTTGATAAAATGATCAGAAAAAGTAAATAAATGCGACATCACGAATTTCGGTTGACCGGCTTCATCAAAATCAACATCCATTCCTGATAAATAACGATAACCTCCTATTATTTCTTCTTCCGATGGATCCCATACAATCAGTTGAAAGTAAGGTTTTTCCATATAGTCATATTCATCTACATCCAATGCTGCACCGGTTCCTCCGCCACTGGAACGAAATGAGAGTTCGCGCAACCGACCAATTTCACGCATAATATTGGGTGAGTTGTGAGCTGTTATAACATATATCTCGTTATGAGCTTTATTGGTGGGGCGAAGGAACTTATTCTCAGTGAGTTCTTTTTTGAGAATTTCTCTATCGACAGGCGGAATGATAGGTATCATTTTTAAATTTAGTTGAAAAATTAATTTCAAATTGATAGTTGCACAAAAGTAATTAAAATTTGTACTATGTGTAGATAGTAAAATGTATTTTTTTTATAAAATATATCCTTTTATCAGTAATTCAGGATATGTATCAATAAATATTGCACAAAATGGCTCTAAATGAGTAAATTCACTTGTTTTTATTTTTGTAAATATAGCTACTTTTCATCCCGTTGGATTTGAAAGTTCTATTTTTGAATATTTGACACAGAAGATGAAGAATTTTACAATTAATTGAATCATTTGTGTAGTTATTTCACTACTTTTGCTATCAATAGTTGACAAATTTATTTTCCTGATTCTTTCTTTTTCATTCGTAAATTGTAAATATATTCATTGTAAATCTAAAAATATATGTATCAGAATTTTAAATCCTATTTGCAAACCGAATTGGCTACCATAGAACAAGCCGGTTTATATAAAAATGAACGAATCATTGTTTCTCCGCAGGGAGCTGTAATCAGAGTCGCAGATGGAAAAGAAGTGTTGAATTTTTGTGCCAATAATTATCTGGGATTGTCAAATAATCCTGAATTGATTAAAGCTGCCAAAAAAGGATTAGATTCGCATGGTTACGGTGTTTCTTCTGTGCGGTTTATCTGCGGAACACTGGATATTCATAAACAGTTGGAAGCTTCTATTGCTTCTTTTTTTGGAACTGAAGATACCATTTTATATGCAGCCTGTTTCGATGCCAATGGAGGTGTTTTTGAACCTTTACTAGGCGAGGAAGATGCTATTATTTCTGATGCGTTAAACCATGCTTCCATTATTGATGGAGTGAGGCTTTGCAAGGCTCAGCGGTATAGGTATGCAAATGCTGATATGACCGATTTGGAAGCACAGCTTATTGCAGCTCAGGAACAACGTTTCCGCCTGATTGTAACCGATGGTGTTTTTTCTATGGATGGAAATGTAGCTCCACTGGATAAAATTTATGCATTGGCCGAAAAATACAATGCCATGGTAATGGTTGACGAATCGCATTCAGCCGGTGTGGTTGGCGAAACCGGACGTGGCATAACCGAACGGTATAATTTGCGTGGAAAGATAGAAATTATTACAGGGACGTTGGGTAAAGCTTTTGGTGGTGCAATTGGTGGTTTTACGACAGGAAAGAAAGAAATTATAGACTTGCTTCGACAACGCTCACGTCCGTATTTGTTTTCCAATTCAATTCCTCCAATGGTTGTTTCTGCCGGCATACGCATGTTTGAAATGATGGACGAAACGAATGAACTTCAGGATAAACTGCACCAGAATACTGCTTATTTTGTTCAACGAATGAGGTCAGCCGGATTTGATATAAAGCCGACTGAATCAGCTATTTGTGCTGTAATGCTCTATGATGCTAAACTTTCGCAAGAAATGGCAAAACACTTACTCAATGAAGGAATTTATGTGACGGGCTTTTATTTTCCGGTAGTACCTAAAGGTCAGGCACGTATTCGGATTCAGATTTCAGCAGCTCATGAAAGAGAACATTTAGATAAATGTATTGCTGCATTTATCAAAGTAGGAAAGGAACTGAAGGTGATTATTTAATGTGCCAATTAACTAATTACCAAATCAACTAAATAATCAATAAAATAAATGAAAGCACTTGTAAAACTTCGTCCCGAAAAAGGGATTTGGATGGAAGATATTCCTATGCCGCACGTTGGGATTAATGATGTGTTGATAAAAATAAAAAAAACAGCTATATGTGGCACCGATTTACATATTTATAAATGGGATGATTGGTCACAACACACCATCAAAACCCCCATGACAATTGGTCATGAATATGTGGGTGAAGTTGTCGACAAAGGCCATGGAGTGCGAAATATCCGTATTGGTGACCGCGTGACCGGTGAAGGGCATATTGCCTGCGGACATTGCCGAAATTGCCGACGTGGAAAACTGCATGTTTGTGAGAATACAATTGGTGTGGGAGTGAACCGTGATGGTGCTTTTGCAGAGTTCTTGTCACTTCCGGCAGAGAACGTGGTGCATTTGGATGCCCGTATTCCGGATGAGATTGCTTCTATTATGGACCCGTTTGGAAACGCAACACACACGGCTTTGTCATTTCCGATGATTGGTGAAGATGTGCTGATAACCGGTGCCGGACTTATAGGGACTATTGCAACAGCCATTTGTAAATTTGCAGGAGCACGTAATATTGTTGTTACTGATTTGAGCGATTATCGTTTAGAGATTGCAAAGAAAATGGGAGCAACATTGACGGTTAATCCAGCCAAAGGAGAAACTATTGAAGACGCTATCAAACAGTTGAAAATGCATGGCTTTGATATTGGTTTGGAAATGTCTGGCTCGCCAATAGCATTTGAAAGTATGATTGAGAATATGTATAATGGTTCAAAAATTGCGTTGTTGGGTATTTTGCCAAATTCGACTACTGTTCAATGGGATAAAATTATTTTCAAAGCATTGACATTGAAAGGTATATACGGACGTGAAATGTGGGAAACCTGGTATCAAATGGAACAAATGTTGATAACCGGCATTGATTTGACTCCAGTAATTACCCATCGTTTTGAAGTTGATGATTTCCAAAAAGGCTTCGATGTGATGGAAAGTGGAGAATGCGGAAAAGTGATTTTGAACTGGTAATACTTTGAATGAGCAGATAAATGTGCTTCTCTTTTTCATGTAAAATGCTAAGAATTTTGCTTTTTTTTAATACTTTTTGTTGCACACACACAATAAAGGGAGTTATAATTAACGTCTAAAACAAGTTTATTAGTTAAAAGTGAACTATTTTTGCTCTAATTAAAGAAATATTTCTTTAATTGCATTGTTTGTTCCGAAATTATTTGTAATTATGCATTTTTAAAACAAAAATACTATGACAAATGAAATTTCTCAAGTCGATTACGATATCGAAAAAGACGAGGAAATAATGATTCGTTTGGACGATATTATTAGTAAATGCAAAGATAAGCCGGGTATGCTGATACCCATCTTACAGCAAACACAGAAACTGTACGGCTATTTACCCGAAATGGCTATTAAAAAAATCAGCGATGAACTGAAAATCCCATTCAGTGAAGTGGCCGGAATCATCGGTTTTTACTCTTTTTTTAGCACTAAAGCCAAAGGAAAAAACGTAATTCGTGTCTGTCAGGGAACTGCTTGTTACGTTCGTGGCGGTAAAGACCTACTGGCTGCTTTCAAAAACGAACTAAAAATTGGAGTGGGAGAGACTACCAAAAACAAAAAATTCTCGCTTGAAGTGGGTCGTTGTTTCGGTGCTTGTGGATTAGCACCGGTTATTACGCTGAATGATGAAGTAATTCAACGTGTTAAACCATCTTCAGTCAGCGAAATTATAAAATCAGTCGGGGACTAACTATCACATCATTATCACCTCCAAAATCTATCAATATGAAAACCGAAATACTTAAACTAAGATCGGTTGAAGATTTAACCGCATTGAGGGACAAAGTAAGCAAAGTACACAGCAACAAAGAAAAAATCCTTGTTTGCATGGGTGGTGGCTGTATAGCTTCAGGGTCAGAAAAAATCAAGTTGAAATTTGATGAAGAGCTGAAGAGCAGAGGATTGAGCGATAAAATATCGGTTATCGGAACCGGTTGTCTTGGTCCGTGTTCGTTTGGTCCGGTAGTGGTCATGGGGCGCGATAAGGTTTTTTATCACAAGGTAAAAGCTGCTGATGTTGCTGAAATTGTTGAAAGCCATGTGGTAAATAATAAGTATGTTGACCGCTTGATTTTTCGTGAAGGTCAGGGAAGTGTACCCATTCCGGTGCTGACTGATATGTCTTTTTTTAAACGTCAGACAAAAATTGTGTTACGCAATTGTGGTGAGATTAATCCATTGAGTATCGATGACTATATTGGGAGGGATGGTTATGCAGGACTTGTGAAAGCTTTGCATGAAATGACACCTATTACCGCTATCAAGGAAATGGAAAAATCAGGCTTGCGTGGTCGTGGAGGAGCAGGTTTCCCAACCTGGATTAAATGGTCGATTGCCAATAAAAATAAATCGGATAAAAAATACATCCTTTGCAATGCTGATGAAGGCGACCCCGGTGCATTTATGGACCGCAGTGTGTTGGAGGGTGATCCGCATAGTGTGATTGAAGGTATGGCTATTGGTGCTTATGCTATTGGTGCTGACGAAGGCTATGTTTATGTACGCGCAGAATATCCGTTGGCAGTTGAACGTTTGCAAAATGCTATCGATCAGGCTAGGGAATACGGTTTGCTTGGATATAATATTTTAGGAACGGGTTTTTCTTTCAATCTGGAAATACGAATGGGTTCGGGAGCTTTTGTTTGTGGAGAGGAAACCGCTCTGATTGCTTCCATTGAAAGTAAGCGTGGCGAACCACGTCCACGACCACCATTTCCGGCGGAAAAAGGGCTTTGGGGCAAACCTACGGTGCTGAATAATGTGGAATCTTTTGCTAACGTGCCGGTGATAATGACTAAAGGTGGTGATTGGTTTGCCTCTTTAGGAACGGAGAAAAGTAAAGGTACAAAAGTTTTCGCTCTGGCAGGTTCTATCAATCATTCCGGTTTGGTTGAAGTGCCGATTGGAACAAGTTTGGGTGATTTGGTTTACGATATTGGCGGCGGAACTATTGGTGGAAAACCATTTAAAGCTGCTCAGATTGGCGGTCCTTCGGGAGGTTGCATTCCCAAACAACATTTGAATGTGCCACTCGACTATGAATCGTTGAACGAACTGGGTGCCATCATGGGTTCTGGTGGATTGATTGTAATGGATGAAGATTCGTGTATGGTGGATGTGGCGCGGTTTTTCCTTGAATTTGTGCAGGAGGAATCGTGCGGGAAATGTGTTCCTTGCCGTGTCGGGACAAAACGAATGCTCGAAATTCTCGAACGCATTTGCAATGGTCACGGAAAACCTGATGATATTGAAAAATTGGTTGAATTGGGAACTGAAATCAAGCGTACTTCATTATGCGGTCTTGGTCAGTCAGCTCCTAATCCTGTTTTATCAACGATACGTTTTTTTAGAGACGAATATGAAGCTCATATAGCATTAAATCACTGCGAGGCAGGTGTTTGCAGTGGATTGGTGCGTGCTCCGTGTCAGAGTGGTTGTCCGGCTAATGTAGATGTGCCCGGTTTTGTTTCGCTTATCGGTGAAAAACGATATGCCGAAGCATTACGCCTTCATCGTGAGCGAAATCCGTTTGCGGCGGTTTGTGCCAGGGTTTGTTTCCATACCTGTGAAAAGAAATGCCGCCGTGCCACCATCGATGAACCATTGGCAATCCGTTCGGTGAAACGCTTTATGGTGGAACAGGAAATTACTATTCAGGTGCCTGAAGTGAGAGATAATGCCGAAAATGCTCAGCGAAAAATTGCTATCGTTGGTGCCGGTCCTGCCGGACTTTCCTGTGCGTATTTCTTAGCCCGACTCGGTTACCGTCCGGTTGTGTTCGAAGCTGAACCACGTCCGGGAGGAATGTTGGTTCAGACTATTCCTGCTTACCGTTTGCCCCGCGAAATTCTGGCTCGTGAAATCCGTATGATTGAAGGACTTGGCGTAACGATAGAAACAGGCAAAAAACTCGGTCGTGATTTTACGCTACAAAATCTGAAAGATCAGGGTTTTGAAGCAGTTTTCATTGGTGTGGGTGCTCCCAAGGGCGTACAACTCAAACTGAAAGGTTCTGATGCCAAAGATGTGGTTGACGCACTGAATTTCCTGCGAACCTATAATCTGAGAGGCTCTGTTCCTGTTCGGAAACGAATTGTGGTGATTGGTGGCGGCAATGCAGCTATCGATGCGGCCCGTACAGCTTTGCGATTGGGTGCTGAAAAAGTTGAAATTATTTATCGCCGCACACAGGAAGAAATGCCTGCTTATACGGAAGAAATTGAACAAGCAATTGAAGAGGGAATTGTGCTTCACACGCTCACCAATCCGGTAGAGATTCTGACAAAAGAGAATAAAGTGACTGGCGTGGTTTGCAACGCTATGCGATTGGGAATTTTTGATGCCAGCGGTCGTCGCCGACCAGAATCGAATGAAAATACATTTGTTCTTGAAACCGATCAGGTTATAATGGCAGTAGGTCAAACGCTCGACTGTAAGGAAATTGTAGGCGATTTGAAACTGACTACGCTAAAAAACGATTCGATGATTTATGCTAACCCGATTAATGGTCAGACTTCAGTTTCATGGATTTTCTCGGGTGGCGATGCTGTTACCGGTCCATTATCGGTTATTACAGCCGTTTCGGCAGGCGAAAAAGCCGCTATCGGCATTGATGAAATGCTTACAGGTAGTCAGCACGCCTTCTGGAGGACAGAAAAGCCAAACGATACTTTCTTCAATCCGGAAGCAGAACCCATGATGACACCAAGACAACCTATCGGACTGCTTGATTCCACCCGAAGGAAACATAATTTTGATGAGGTGGAACTTACATGGATGGAAAAGGATGCCGTTTTACAGGCTAAACGTTGTCTGCGTTGTGATTATGGAAAATAATTATTTAAGTAACGTGAAAAGATTGTCAACTTTCAATTATTAACTGTCAACTTAAGAACAATGATTACTCTGAACATAAATAATCAGCAGGTTAGCGTTCCGGAAGGTACTTCAATTCTGGAAGCTGCACAACAGATGGGCGTTAAAATTCCGACACTATGTCACCTCGTAGGTCATGAAGCCAAAGGTGCTTGCCGGGTTTGCGTGGTTGAAGTGGAAGGTGCCAAAAACCTTGTTGCTTCCTGTGCCACACCGGTGGGTGAAGGTATGAAGGTTACCACTCATTCCAGATCGGTACGACAGGCACGCAAATTTGTGGTAGAAATGCTACTGTCCGAACACGATGGCGACTGTAAGGTTTGTGTGAGAAATGAAGATTGCGAATTGAAACAACTTGCTTATGAACTTGGGATAACTGATTTACGCTTTGAAGGCGAAAAAACGCATTGCTTTGTTGACGACAGTACTCCGGCGCTGGTTCGTGATTCAGGAAAATGTATCAAATGCCGTCGTTGTGTGACGGTTTGTTCCGAAGTGCAGGGAGTTGGCTCGTTGTTTCCACAGAAACGAGGTTTTCAGTCAACCATTAGTCCTGCTTTTAATGAAGACCTAAGTCACGTTATTTGTGTGCAGTGCGGACAGTGCAGTGCTGTTTGTCCGGTTGGTGCTATTACCGAAAAAGACCACACTGCAGGTGTCTGGAAAGCATTAGACGATAAATCGAAACATGTAATTGTTCAGGCAGCGCCGGCCATCCGTGCGGCATTGGGCGAATGTTTTGGCTTTGAACCCGGAACACTTGTTACCGGAAAAATGGTTACAGCTTTGCGTGAACTTGGTTTTGATGCAGTTTTTGATACTAATTTTGCTGCTGACCTGACCATTATTGAAGAAGGAATGGAGTTGCTGGCCCGTTTGAAAACCATTCTGGTTGATAAAAAAGAAGCGGCTATTCCACAGTTTACGAGTTGTTCGCCGGGTTGGATTAATTTTGTGGAAGCCTTTTATCCCGAAATGATTGATAATCTGTCGTCCTGCAAATCGCCACAACAGATGTTTGGAGCCATTGCTAAAAGCTATTATGCAAAAAAAAATGGAAAGAACCCCGAAGATATAGTGGTAGTTTCGGTAATGCCCTGTACTGCGAAGAAATTTGAGGCACAACGTCCTGAAATGAGCCAAAACGGTATTCCGGATGTGGATTATGTGCTTACTACCCGTGAATTGGGCAGGATGATAAAGCAGGCCGGTATTATTTTCAGAGACTTGTCCGATGGAGTTATGGATAACCCAATGGGAGTTTCGAGCGGTGCAGCTGATATTTTTGCCAATACAGGCGGAGTGATGGAAGCGGCTGTTCGTACGGTTTATGAATTGGTTACCGGTAAAGAATTACCAACCCCTAAACTTCATCTTCAACCGTTGATGGGATTGGAAGGTGTAAAAATAGCAAGTCTGAAGTTGATTGATACCTTGCCTGACTGGAAATTTCTGGAAGGTGTGGAAGTTAAAGTAGGTGTTGCACATTCGCTTATTCACGCCAGGGAACTGATTCAACGGGTTAAGGAAGGCGAAGTGTTTCATTTTATTGAAGTTATGACTTGTCCAGGTGGCTGCATTGGTGGTGGTGGTCAGCCGCGGTTTACAGATGATTCTGTACGGTTGAAACGTATCAATGCTATTTACAAGGAAGACGAAGGCAAAATACTGCGTAAATCACACGAAAATCCACAGATAAAGCAGCTTTACGATGAGTTTTTAGGTGAACCACTGGGCGAAATGTCGCATCATTTGCTTCATACACATTATCATTCGAGGAATTAAAATAAAAAAACATAAGCAATTATTCAATTTGCTGACGTTTTTTATAATGCTTTGAATCACCTAAATCATTATACGCAATTTCTTCGCCAATCATTTGTACCCGGCTTGAAAGGCAGTCAATGCAATCGTCTGCTTCTTCATCCACGCAGGGTTTATTGTCATACAGCAGGTAATTTCCACGGTATTTACCCGGAGTGAGGTTGGGCATCAGTACATTAGCACCTGCTTTAAGACCCTGTTCGCGCCCCATCGGGACGATAGACTGAAGAGCTGTAGTGGAGGCAATATTAATGTTGGGCATCAAAATCCGCAATACGGCAATCATTCGGAGTGATAAATTAAAACGGTTGTTCAGCGGTAGTAATGAATCTTTGTATTCGAATAGTGGCGTATCAGTATGTTCCAGATAGGGTCCCATTCCAACCATATCGATGCTCATTTGTTTCAGAAAAAGTAAATCATCCGCCAGATTTTCAATAGTTTGAAAGGGCAGTCCGATTATCACACCTGTTCCTGTCTGAAAACCGGCTTTCTGAATATTTTCCAGGCATTGCAGACGAGTTTTAAAATCGTGAAGCTTATTCGCCGGATGAATTTTGCGATACAATTCTTCGTTGGAAGTCTCAATCCGCAATAAATAGCGTTGGGCACCGGCTTCAAACCAGGCTTTGTAGGTTTCTTTGGACTGCTCACCCAACGAAAGTGTAAAGCGGAATTCGGGATTGGTAGCTTGCTTTATTTTCAGAATGAGTTTTGTAATTCGATTAGTAAATTCATAGCTTTGTTGCTCGCCCGATTGAAGCACAATGCCTGTGAAACGATTTTTTACAGCAAAGTCAACTGTATTCAGAATTTCTTCGTCAGTCATTGCGTAGCGATTTACTTTCGGGTTTCCACTTCTTATTCCGCAGTACAGACAGTTTTTTTTGCAATGATTTGAAAACTCAATGAGTCCGCGAAGATACACGTTTCGGCCGATAGTTTGCTCTTTTACCGAATAGGCGTGTTTAATGAGTTGTTCGTGTTCAGTCCGGTCAGTTATCGAAAGCAGGTATATAATATCCTTACGGGAAAGTTCCTGTTGTTTTAATATGTCAATAACAGATTGATTCATAAATCATTTCATAAACGGCTGAATAGCCCGTTCAAAAATTCCATTCATATAGGCAATTGCCAATCCGTAATTCGTAACCGGAACACCGGCTTCAATAGCATCGGCAAGTCGACTGTGAATCTGTTTACGAGTAATCATACAACCACCACACTGAATAATCAGTGCGTAGTCTGTAATCGGTTTTTGTATTTCAGCCAAGCCTGCCACCACATCAAATTCCAGTTGTTTGCCACTGAATTTTTTCAGCCAGTTTGGAATTTTAAACCGTCCAATATCTTCACAGCTTACCTGATGTGTACAGGATTCGAGAATCAGAATGATGTCACCATCTTTCAATTCGGAGATTTTTTTTGCGCCTTTCACGTATTCGTCAAAAGGTCCGCGCATATGTGCGTATGCCACGCTGAAGCCGGTTAAAGGGATATCAGCGGGTATAATTTTATTTACAAATCCAAACGCCTGACTGTCGGTAATGACTAATTTAGGTTTTATTCCGGTCTTTCTCAGAAACAATTCAGCTTCGGTTTCTTTTACAACTACATTAATTGCATCGTTGTCCAACACATCACGGATAGCCATGACTTGTGGAAGAATCATTCGTCCATCTGGGCATTCGGAATCAATAGGCGTAATCAACATCACAATATCGCCGGGTCCGATAATGCCTTTCAGCAGCGATGGGGTTTGGTAGGCTGTTTCGGGAATGGTGCTTTTCAGAGCCTCAATCAATCCTTCGTGATTCAAATTGCTTAGCGCACTGAATTCAATTATCAAGGCCGTTGTGAGTTGCTGAATCTTCCGGATTGTTTCGTTCTTAAGAGGCTCTATGTCGGTTTTATTGTTGATAATCAGGCAGGGAATTTTATGCTTATCGAACTTTTCAATCAGCTCTTCTTCAAATTCGCCAAAAGTATTTTCGGCAATAACCAGCACGGCACAATCAATCTGTTTAATCATGTCCAGCGTTTTGGAAATACGTTTCTCGCCCAGTTCGCCGTAATCGTCAATTCCTGCAGTATCGATTATGATTGCGGGGCCGATGCCGAAAATCTCCATAGATTTCTTTACAGGGTCGGTAGTGGTGCCTGCAATTTCAGAAACGATTGCTACTTCCTGACCTGTGAGGGCATTTATTAAGGAACTCTTTCCAAAGTTCCGGCGTCCAAATATGCCGATATGTGGTTTAAAATCTTTTCCCTTCATGTTAATTGTTTAGCATTTAATCATTTACCAGTCACTATTTATAATGAAACTTGGTTAATAATACAAATCCCGTTTGCCAGATTTTATCTGTTCAATTTTTTCGCGGATTGAATTTTCCAGTATTTTATCTCCTAACTTCTCGATATTTGAATTTATCACTTCCCAGCCTTTTGTAGCTGTGCTTTTGGGTGCATAATCAACCAGATATTCTGCCAGTGTGAGAATGGCATTGGGTGAGCAATAGCGTTTGATAAAACCGGGTACGGAGAATTCCATAAAATGCTCTCCGGTGCGACCAAGGCGGTAACATGCTGTGCAAAACGATGGCAGCATGTCCTGATCAAGCAATTCGTTGATAATTTCGTTCAGTGAGCGGTCGTCATTTATCTGAAACTGGCCTTTGTTCAGGTTGCTTTCGTGAAGCTGTTCGTCAGAATAACTACCCAACTCTATCTTTGTTCCGCCATCAATTTGCGAAACGCCAAACTGAATAATTTCATCACGTAGATGAGCCGGTTCACGGGCAGTGAGAATCATACCGGTGTAAGGCACAGCAAGTCGGAGAATGGCAACCAGTTTTGTAAAATCAGCGTCATCCACAAAATACTGTTGATTGATATTCAGCGTAGAAGCATCCTTTACTCGCGGAAACGAAATAGTGTGGGGCCCCACATTGTAACAGGCTTCCAGATGATTGGTATGACGAACCAATGCCAACACCTCGAATCGCCAATCGTACAATCCGAACAAAGCACCGATTCCCACATCATCAATTCCGGCTTCCTGAGCACGATCCAGCGAAGTCAGACGGTATTCGTAATCCGACTTTTTTCCGGAAAAATGATAAATTTTATAGGCATCGGGATGGTAAGTCTCCTGAAAAATCTGATACGTTCCGATGGCAGCCTCCTTCACCGTTTTGAAACCTTCAATATTGAGCGGAGCAGCATTGATATTGACGCGGCGAATTTCACCATTGCCTTTTTTGACCGAATAAGCCAGTTTTACGGTGTGGGCAATGTATTCAGGTGTGTAAAGTGGATGTTCTCCGTAAACCAAAATGAGCCGTTTTTGACCGTTATCTTCCAGTGCCTCAATTTCGCTGACAATTTCGTCGTCCGAAAGCGTTTTCCTTACAGCATCGGTGTTTGATGACCGGAATCCGCAATAAGTACAATTATTGGAGCACTGATTTCCGATATAAAGCGGAGCAAAAAGCACGATACGATTTCCGTAGATATTTCGTTTTAGCGTTCGGGCGCCTTCTTTTATCTCCTCTATCAGTTCGGCATCATCGGTATTGACTAACACAGCCACTTCCTCCAGATTCAGGCGATTTTTGTCCAGCGATTTTGAAATTATTTCCCGTACTTTTTCTTTGGTTGAAACAGTTTTGTTGATATAAGCACAGATTTCTTCCGAATCAATGAATGGTTTCATGGGTTCGTCGGAGATGCTGTATTTTTCAGGGGTAAATTTCATAATAATATATTAAACATGAATAGATTAAAAAGAGTCTTATCCATTTATTGTTTTAATGCCTTACAAATATAAGATTTGTTTTTTTAATTGAAGGTACTTTGTATAATAAAATATCGATCAAAGTTGTTTGTTTGACAATTTTATTTGAATTTCTTGTTTGAATATTGCCAAATGTTTATTTTTTCAAAAAAAATAAGCAATAAAAGGCAGGACTTAAATAATTAATCTATCTTTGAACTTAAATTGTAATTAAAACTCAAAAAACTAACGATATGAAAACGCAAGAAGACGATTTATTGGTTTACGACGAGGATGACGCCGTAAAGTTTATTCTTAATTTTATTCCTTCTGCAGCAAAGGAAAGCATTGATGATGAAAAAATAGAATATGTTTTGGATGTAGTTTATGAATATTATGATGAAAATGGTTTGATTGATGAAGATTCAACTGAAGAAGCCAGCATTGATGAGGAAGAAATGTTTAAATTTATTCTGAAATGCGCAAAAAAAGATAAAATGAAAATCAGTGAAGATGATATTCAACTAATTCTGGATGGTGAGTACGAATATGGCAAATCGTTAGGGATTTATAGGGAAGATGAAGACTAATTCGCTTTAATTCAATTTTTAAGAATAAAACACCGGTAAATAGATTCACTACCAGGTGTTTTTTTCATCAGTATTAATTGCAAATTTTTTAAGAATTGTGTTTTTAAATTAATAGTTAAATGTATTATTTTGTTTATGCCTTGGTTTGGCTGTTTACATTATTACCATTACGGGTGTTATATCTTTGTTCTGATTTTTTGTATCCAATTGTTTATTATGTAGTTAGGTATCGAAAAAAAGTTGTAAGAAGAAATTTGACCCGTTCTTTCCCTGAGAAATCAGAATATGAAATTCGTAAAATTGAACGGAAATTTTATCGTTATTTTTGTGATTTATTGCTCGAAACGCTGAAAGAAATGCACCTTAGCGAAACTGAAATTAAAAAACGAATGACTTACGGGAATATTGATGGAATTTTGGAACAGTATGCTCTTGGTAAAAGCGTGATGATTATGACTGCTCATTATGGAAATTGGGAATGGACTTTAGGATTTCCAATGTTTATGCCTGAAAATAAAGCCTCTAATCCAATATATAAAAAATTAAAAAATAAAAGTACGAATGATTTAATTTACGCTCTCCGTTCAAAATACGGAGCTAAATTAATTGAGAAAAATGAATTGCTTCGAGTTATGTTTCGATTAAAAAAAGAGGAAGAGTTAGCTAATTTTTGGATGATTTCAGATCAATCACCTACGCGAGCTAATCTTCATTATTGGACTCAATTTTTAAACCAGGATACTTCCTTTTTAACGGGGACTGAACAATTAGCTGTCAAGTTTAATTATCCGGTGTTTTATGCAGATATTCAAAGGATTAAACGGGGCTATTATCATTGTGAGTTTAAACCGATTGAATTGGAGCCGAAGCTAACTTCAGAATTTGAGATAACAGAAAAATATGCGCAACTTTTGCAGCAATCCATCGAGAAAAATCCTGCCTATTGGCTCTGGTCACATCGTAGGTGGAAACATTTCCGATAATAGAGTTTTATCTTTTTTATTTATTTATGACAACAGCTATCGTCATTCTGAATTGGAACGGAGTTCGATTTTTACAACAATTTCTGCCGATTTTAATTCAAAATACTATGTTACCTGAAACAGAAATCATTGTTGCCGACAATGGTTCTACTGATCTTTCATTGAGTATCTTAAAGGAAAATTTCCCAACAATTCGTGTTATAGAGCTTTATAAAAATTACGGATTTGCAGGTGGATATAATAAAGCACTTGCACAAGTCGAAGCTGATTTTTATGTGTTGCTAAATTCAGATGTTGAAGTTACTCCAAACTGGATTCAGCCGCTTATTAGTTTCATGACTGAAAATAAAAATGTAGCAGCATGTCAACCTAAAATTCTCTCCTACCTACAACCAACTCATTTTGAACATGCTGGTGCTGCCGGTGGATTTATTGATAAATTTGGTTTTCCATTTTGTCGTGGTCGAATTTTGGGAACCGTAGAAATGGATAATTGTCAATATGATAGTGTCGCTGATATTTTTTGGGCAACAGGTGCTTGCCTGGTTGTTCGCTCCGATATATTTTGGAAAGTAGGTGGGTTGGATGATGCTTTCTTTGCTCACATGGAGGAAATTGATTTGTGCTGGCGATTCAAAAGCCGCGGTTATCGGGTTGTTTGTTTACCCGAAAGTGTTGTTTTTCACATTGGAGGTGGAACTTTGAATGTTGAAAATCCACATAAAACATATCTTAATTTTAGAAATAATCTATTGATGCTTTATAAAAATCTACCAACCAACATATTAAAGAGTACAATGCGGTGGCGATTAGTTTTTGATTATTTGGCTGCTTTTCAGTTATTTATAACAGGGAAGCCTAAGAATGCACGAAGTGTTTTTAAAGCACGAGCCGATTTCAAAAAGATGCAGTCTGATTTTGAATCAAAACGTAATGAAAATATTCTGTATGCAACTTGCGACAATGTAACAGACATTTTACAAAAAAGCATCGTATTAGATTATTTTTTAAAATATAGAAAAACCTATGATAAAATAATAGCTGATTGAATTTCATCCAGTTATTGTTTTATCATATCCCTTTACTGTCTGTTTTTTGGGAATAATTAATTCTTATGATTGAATTCTTTTGATTTTTCTTTTAACTTCTCTGTTAATCATTAATGGAACTGATTCTACCAAAACATTACTTGTATCCAAACCATAGGTTTTTGTTTCGGTAATTCCAATCTTTTTAATAATGCTATAAAGATTCATTGTTATTCTTTCAAATGATTTGAAACCCTGATTTTGATCATAAACTCGGTGAATAATGATAAATCGGAAATCACCAGGGATATTGTTCTTCTTCAACGATGGATAATTGCTAACCAAATTGAACTCTTTGTTAGCTACCAACTCATCTATTATCTGTCGAAAATACAGATTAATTAATGGCTGAACCTGAAATCCGAGTTTTATTGTTATCCGATACAAGGTATCGGGAATCAATTTGTCAAAAGTATATTCAAGCGTAGTAGGATCATCAACATGATCGACGTGCAGAATCCAATAATTATCAGCTCGTTTGGGTTGCTTGTTGATGATTGAATACATGATTTTTTCTTCGATTTCCGTTTCAATATTTGCTTTACTGAAATAAACAAGGTTAGTTGAGTATTTAGGAATAGTTAAATCTTTACTTAGGGCAGAGATAATATTATAGAATCCCGTGATATCTAAAAATCTAACATGGCGGTTTTTGATAATACGTGCATTATACCACACAATCATTATTAAGAAAATAACACCGGCAATTAAGATGGTAACCCAACCACCATGCATAAATTTAAACATGTTGGCAATTAGAAATGACAGTTCTATTGTTAAAAACATTAAAACAAACGGAATTACAAAAACCAGTTTGAAATTTTTGTTTTTTAGATACGATGCAAGTAAAATGGTAGTCATCAACATGGTAATGGTAATTGATAAACCATAAGCTGCTTCCATGTTGCTCGAATTTTTGAAAAACAAAATCATGACCATACAAAAAATGTATAAAAACCAGTTTACAAAAGGAATATACAGTTGACCCTTAACATCGGTCGGGTATTTAATTTTTTGACGCGGCCAGAAATTCAAACTCATTCCTTCGCTAAAAATGGTATACGAACCACTTATAAGAGCCTGACTTGCAATGACAGCAGCAATTGTTGCCATTATCACGCCGAAAATCAGGAAACTTTCGGGCATTAACGCATAAAATGGATTTGTATTCTCGTTGATTGAACCGGGATGAGCGAGTATCCATGCTCCCTGACCTAAATAGTTCAAAACTAATGTTGTTTTGACGAATATCCAACTTATTCGGATATTCTTAATACCACAATGTCCTAAATCGGAATATAATGCTTCTGCACCTGTTGTACATAAAAATACCGCGCCGAGAATCAAAAACCAGTTTGGGTAGTTTATTAATAAATGAATGGCATAATATGGATTGAAGGCTTTTAAAATAGGTAGAAACTCAATCACATGCATTATCCCAAGTCCACCCAACATACTGAACCAA
>Ga0214228_1000034_pt1 | contig 40048 bp, 36 predicted proteins | sample TroBogypolimnion_21_FD_153066 | JGI IMG/M metagenome (GOLD analysis project Ga0214228, IMG submission 153066) | Freshwater microbial communities from Trout Bog Lake, WI - 05NOV2007 hypolimnion | ecosystem: Environmental > Aquatic > Freshwater > Lake > Hypolimnion/Profundal zone | place: Trout... | reverse complement strand
TTGGCGGTCAGATCACCAGGCTAAACCTTGGGGATCACTCTCTCCAATTGATTTTTACAAATCAGTACCGCCGAATACAAAGGTAATAGCCATTACCGGTGATGGCGATGACAATACTAGAGGGTATTTAGCTAAAGATTATGTTGCCGCCTTAAGCGAGCGAGGTATTAATGCTCGTTTTATTTCGGCCTCCAATGCTGGACACAACGACACTGTAAATGTGGAATTAGTGACTGAGCCAATTAAATCCCTTTTAAATGCCAATGCGTTGTCTATTACCAAATAGGGTTTCATGCAATTAAACCTAAAAAATCTTAGTAAGCAATAGTTTGAGGGAGTAATTAATTAACCTCATTGACTCTTAGTGGCCGACAGCGGACTATCGGCGGTAAAGAAAAGCCACCCCGCAGGATGGCTTTGCTAATTATTTTCATAACAAGGCTGTTAAATAGTTTTATTAATTACTTCTTAGCAGTATTCAAGCCGAGTAGACTGTACGCAGGGCAATTGCCCATCATTCCAGTTACCAGCGGAATGATGCCAATCCAGCCCCAAGCACCTACAATTCCGTACCCAGCAAGACCCATCAAAGTAACGCCAACGGTCATGCGTAGTACACGATCAGTGTGTCCAATATTGCATTTCATATAACCCCCTATTGTTATAACAAGGATAGGACTACTTTGCGGCTTTAGACAAGCGCTGTCTTAAGGCCTCATACAAGCATACGCCACTTGCAACTGAGACATTCAGACTTTCAACTACACCCTGCATAGGAATGCGTACGAGCTCATCGCAAGTCTCACGCGTTAGACGCCGCATGCCCTCACCCTCAGCACCCATCACAATCGCAATTGGACCAGTGAGGTCAATGTCATAGATGGATTTAGTAGCTTCATCATCGGTACCAATCAACCAGACGCCCGCTTCCTGCATCTCACGCATGCTACGCACTAGATTGGTAACGGTCAGTACCGGGATCACCTCAGAGGCACCGCTAGATACTTTACTCACTGTTGCATTAATGGAGGCTGAGCGATCTTTAGGAATGACTACCGCATCCACGCCTGCACCATCGGCAACTCGCAAACAGGCACCAAAGTTATGGGGGTCAGTAACACCATCGAGTACCAAGAACAGTGGCTTCTCCTGTGTGCCCGCAACATCTTCAATGACCTCCGTAATCGTTCGAGATACAGTCATTTTTTCAGCCAAGGCGACAACCCCTTGATGACGATCATGACCAGTGAGCTTATGGAGTCTTTCTGCATCAGCAGCATGCAAGCGTTCGCCCAATACTTCTTCGGCTTGCTTTAAAAAATCACCCATCCTGCGATCGCGACGACCAGAGTCAAAATAGACTGACTTCAAGCTTGCTGGATCTACTCGAAGCCTCGCTTGTACTGCATGAAAACCTACTAATATTTGTTTCATTCTGTTTTACTTACTTTCGCTTAGCCTTGGTACTGCGTACTGGCGGTTTATTGCCGGCGGGCTTACCTGAAGATCTTCCAGGGTTGGATGATTTTCCACCCGGCTTTCCACCTTTGCGGCTTGCTTTACTCTTTGACTGAGAGGCTCCTAGATTGCCTGCTGACTTAGCGGCATTCACATTGACGCCACCATGTTTAGTAGGCGTTTTACTTGAGGGTCGACTCTTCTTGGAAGCAGCAGTCTTATTAGGTCTGCCAGTATCGCTCGCTAAAATCAATTGGCGTCTACTAGATCCACCGCCCTCAGCGCCAGTAGCCTTGACCAGACTAAATTCGATCTTGCGGGCGTCCAAGTCAACGCGGCTGACCAACACATGCACTCGATCGCCCAAGCGATAACGAATCCCCGTTCTTTCACCCCGTAACTCTTGGCGTGCCTCGTCGTATTGGAAATAATCTCCACCGAGTTCGGTCACGTGCACCATACCCTCAACAAAAAGATTCTCCAGCTGAATAAACAGACCAAAGTTAGCGACACCAGTAACAGCGCCCGCATACTCTTGACCTAAATGATCGCGCATGTAGTAACACTTCAACCACGCTTCAACATCGCGGGATGCTTCATCAGCGCGTCGTTCGTTCGATGAGCAGTGAACGCCTAATTGCCCCCAAATCGGTAAAGCCGCATTGGCGCCTTTCGGTAATCTTGTGCCTTTAGCGGCAGCATCTTTTCCATCGCTATGGGATTTCTTGGCATTGACTGCATTCTCCCTGCCTTTGCCCTTACGTGGCAATGTTAGATTCAATGGAACCAACGGAGGCAACACGGGTACATAAGGCTTCTTCGCTAGGATCGATTTAATCACCCGATGTGTGAGCAAATCTGGGTAGCGGCGAATTGGGCTGGTGAAATGAGAATACGCTGGATACGCTAAACCGAAATGGCCTTCATTGTCTGGCTGATACATCGCTTGTTGCATAGAACGCAGCACAACCGATTGCAACATATTGGCATCAGGTCGATCTTTGATCTCACGCATGAGCTTGGCAAAATCTCTTGGCTTGGGTTTCTCGCCGCCGTCTAGAGATAAGCCGGATGTACGTAATACCTGGCGCAAAGTTACTAACTTCTCTTCCGATGGTTCGCCATGAACACGATACAGACTGAGGTGTTTGTTCTTATCAATAAAATCAGCTGCGCAAACGTTCGCCGTCAACATGCATTCTTCAATCAAGCGATGAGCATCATTGCGCAGACGCGGCTCAATTCTGAGAATCTTTCCAAGCTCATTACTAATAATCTGTGTCTCAGTCGTTTCAAACTCGATAGCGCCACGCTTATGTCGGGCTTCCAGCAAAATGTTGTACAGAGAATAGAGATTGCCCAGTAACGGTCTGAAATCAGCAAAGCGTGCAGCTTCAGGCCCCTTGCTATTAGATAGAATCTCCCACACCGTGTCATAAGTAAAGCGCTGAGCTGAATGCATGACCGCCGGATAAAACTGATAAGCCAAAACAATACCGTTATTGTCCACAACCGAGTCACAGACCATACATAAGCGATCTACGCCGGGGTTCAGAGAACACAAACCGTTGGAGATCTTCTCGGGCAGCATCGGAATCACCCGCCTTGGGAAATACACCGATGTTGCTCGCAACAAACCTTCGTCATCTAATGGATGGCCTGGCTTTACATAATGAGAAACGTCAGCAATCGCCACAATCAGGCGCCATGCTTTGGTTTTGCCGTACATTACGGGTTCGCAATAGACGGCGTCATCAAAGTCACGCGCATCTGCACCGTCAATGGTAACTAAGGGTATGTCACGTAAGTCAACACGGCCTTCAAGGTCAGCTTGTTGAACGGTATCCGGCAACGCGGCAGCTTCTTTCATCGCAGCAGCTGAGAACTCATGAGGAACGCCATACTTGCGTACAGCAATCTCTATTTCCATGCCTGGATCATCAATCTCACCCAACACCTCTACAACCCGACCAACTGCTTGTCGATAGCTATCTGGATAGTCGATGATCTCGACACTCACCACTTGACCTAACTTCGCATTGCCGTGCGCTTTTGGTGGTATCAAAATATCGTGACCGATCCGCATATCTTCTGGCGCAACGATTAATACACCATTCTCATTTAAGAGGCGGCCAATCACTACCTTGTTTGCATGCAGAACAACTTCAACAATCTGCCCTTCAGGGCGACCACGTCGATCAGTTCCTAATACCCGTACATTGACTCTATCTCCATGCATGACGCGTGACATTTCCTTTTCCGAAAGGAAAATATCTTCACCACCATCATCCGGAATCACAAATCCAAATCCATCTCGGTGTCCTTGAACTGTCCCTAAGCGGTCAGCCTCGCGAGGCACCAAGTCTTTTGCTTTACGCATTTAATTCCTTCGGCAATACTTGCCCTGTGTTTATATATATTGATATCTACAGATATCTATTTTTGTTACGAATAAGCCCACTGTATCAAACCATCAAGTCTGAAGGGAAAAGCCATTTGGGTTAGAAAAGTCACCAATTCACCCATCCCTCTATAATAGTGGCATGCCCAGGTGGCGAAATTGGTAGACGCACCAGCTTCAGGTGCTGGCGATCGTAAGGTTGTGGGGGTTCGAGTCCCTTCCTGGGCACCAAATACTCTTGCTAGACCTTATATGGGGGCAAATAGCCCCTATTTCAAGCCCAAAATCGGATAGCCGTAAAGACTGCCATTCCGACAACCAAGGTGAAGACCATTTTTCTGCTGAAATAAAAGGTAATCAGGGCTGCTATGCCACCCCAGATATTCGGGAGATGGATATCAAACTGAGCAGCGCTGGATGCATTAGCTGGCAAAAAGATCTCAGGAGCCAAGATCGCGATCATCGCTGCCAATGGTGCAAAGCGTATTGCCTCTAAAACCAAAGGAGAGATTTTGACTCGCTCACCCAGTATCAGAAAGAAGCCGCGAGTCAAAACTGTCACTACGGCCATCCCGATCAGCAGGAATGCAATGTTCAGATCGATCTGCATTAAGGCGTACTCCCTTTAGGCGACCTATCGGTCATCATGCCCACAATCAATGCTGCCCCAATTGCCAAAACAATATTGAGTCGAAACGGGATGCCGTAGGTGGCAACAGCAACGACTGTTGCAGTTAGGGCCGCCCAACGAGCAGATGCTCGATCGAGCATAGGAACGATGATGGCCAGTAAAGCAATGGCGCCAGCAAATTCAAGCCCCCAACTATTTGGTATTTGACTGGCTAACAGAATCCCGCTAATAGAGCCCACCTGCCATATGCTCCAATTTGCGAACTGCATACCCTGCATCCATTGCAAACGTAGATGCTGATGATCAGCGCGTAATTCTTGTGCTGTTTGTGGCTTTGGATAACGCTTGATATATAAGAGGTAACCGAAATCTGCCGTGGAATACCCAACGAAGATTCTGCGCCACAGAGGCAAATAGGAAAAATGGGCTTGTAAGCCAAGACTAAAAATAACAAAACGCAAGTTCACCATGAATGAGGTGATCAAGATCATCCAAATCGGCAGGCCTACTGCAATCAGCGGAAGCGCTGCCAACTGTGATGAGCCTGCATAGACTAAGAGACTCATTGCAAGTGCTTGGTGCACTGTTAGGGTAGACTTGGCCATGGCAATGCCGGTGACAAATCCCCAAGTTAAGATCGTCACACCTGAGTGCGACATCTCTTTGAAGCCCTCTATAAAGGACTGCTTCTGTTGAGGCGTCATTCTAGGTGGCTATATGCCCATGGTTCTATGAAGAATCTTGCCCTTCATCTCATCCCATAGGCTCTGAAAGTCTTCAGTCTTTTCTTCCGAAAGATTTTGGGAATTAAACAAACCCGCAAAGAAGATTGACTTCTTAGGTGCCAAGGTCTTCTCAAACTCAGTAAGGCCAATTGGCTTGTCATCCATATCGCGCGTTAACTCAGCAGAGCACACGATAGCCTCTTCGTTATCCCGATCAATCACAGCAAACTCGATGAGTTGTTGCGTCTTATCTAGGATTACAAGCGTTCCTCTGGCATAACAAACGGCATCATGTGCTTGAACAATGTATGCCAAGAACTGTGATTCCTCAGCCTCTTCCATGCGCAGATCATCAATGAAAAAGAGGTATTGATCGCCATCGCTATTCACTAAGGTGAAAACCTTGGGAATCACGCCATGAGCTAAGGCTAAATTGCGATAGTAACTAGAAATTTCTACTGCTAGATTTTCGGCAAAGAGATGCATGACGTTATATGAGTGTGATGAATTAAGTTTGCAATTGTTTCTTGAGAAAATCCATGGTGCGAGTCCAGGCAAGCTTAGCTGCATCAGCCTGATACTTTAAGAATGGTAGATTTCTGGAGTCAGCCTCTTCGTTGGCAAAGGCATGTTTAGCATCGTAACGATAGAACTCCAACTGAGCGCCGGCCTCTTTGAGTTTTGCTTCTAAATGATCGACACCGCCAATAGCAAAAGCATCATCATGCAAAGCCCAGTGAGCCATCATCGGCTTGCTGACTGCGTTGGCATCAACATACTCAAGCGGTGGATAGCCGTACCATACAACAGTCGCATCAAGCTCGGGAACATTGCATGCTGATAACACTGTTAAGGCGCCGCCCATACAAAAGCCCGTCACCGCGACTTTAGAGCTAGCGGTGGATTTCAAGTGCTGAACCGCACCTCGGATATCTTGACCAGCTGCCTCACCAAAGTTGAGCTCACTCATTAAGTGCTCTGCCTCATTCGCCTCGAGTGCCAATTTCCCTCGATATAAGTCTGGCACCAAAGCACGATAGCCTGCTTCAGCCAAGCGATCAGCTACCCCTTTAATCTGATCATTTAGACCCCACCACTCCTGAATCACCACAATGCCAGGAGCATTTTCTATCTTGGGTTCGGCTAAATAGGCATTTACCAATTGGCCGTCTGGGCGTTTGTATTGAATCATCATGATTTCCTGTCAGTCAATGTATACGTACTACCAATATTTTCTTCGAATGAATCAAAGTCAATCATTCCTACCGCTGGAAACTCCAAATTGAGCATCATAAAGATGACGCCCGTTGTCACGACGGCAAATAAAGTAGTCAATATCCAATCTCGCTTCATCTTCATCCCAAGCGTGTAGCCAGCAACAAAGGAGGTGATAAAGCATAGTAAAAAAGTAGCGGCAAACAGAATTGCCGGCGGATGACGTTTACTGGCAATCAATTGCCTCTCATGAATGCTCACCATAGAATCCACTGCAACGGAGAGTCTACTAACCAAATCAATGACTTCTGGACTAGAGCCGCGCGTATCTCGAACAATCTTTCCCTTATCCCTCAGCATTTTTTCAGATAAGTCACTGAGTTCAGATAGATGTGCCTCCAACTGCTCAAGCTTGACGGGCTTCTTAAATAAATTTACTCGAATATCAACGTAATGCTGGTATGTGACTCCAATATCCTTGGTTTCATCCGAAGGTAAAGCTTTGATCATCTTTCCAACCTTACTAACCGCAATAGACTCTTGCTCATTCAAGTCCCGACGCGCATCGAAATGACTCACCGAGCCAGAAAAGTTAAACGCAATCAGTAGCGCCATCACCCCAAATAAGGCGCCTTGGTAAGTGTCATGGGTAGTAATTTTTTCAGCCGCTTCTTTTTGTGCAATGTGATTCCCTACACGCCAACCAATCTCAGCCAATAGCAACATAAGACCTAAGATAAACCAAACAATAAAACCAGATTGAAGCAACTCAGCGCGAACAGTATCACCCATATGAACCTTTATTTAGCGATCTTTTGATCAGCATGAATATATCCCACCAACCAGAATGTGAGCAAGCCACAAGCTGCTGCCCCATAGCCTACCAAGTTGTAATGCTCCATCTTGCCATCAGCACCGATGGTGACTATCGCTCCAGCAGCAACAGAGGCGATACCCGAAGCAAGCATCTGCACTGATCCAATCAGGCTCATAAAGGTGCCACGGATTTTGGCTTCAACTACTTGACTCACCATGGCCATTGCCGGAATCATGCGACCCGATATCAGAATAAAGAAGGAGGTTGAGTTAATTAAGACCATCCACAAGGGTACGGGATGAAGATTGGTTGTCACCAATAGCGGCACCAAACTAATAATCGCCAATACTCTAAAGACTTTCACCTTGCCATACTTATCTGCCATATAACCAATATAGCGGGAGCTCATCAAGGTAGCGACTCCCCCACATAGATAGATCAGCGAGATATAGGAGTTATCAATACCCACATTGGAAGTCAGATACAGAGCAATATACGGAATCACGGAAAAGCCAGTAATCATAATCAGCCCCATGAACATAAAAGCTCTCAGGTGGTGATGGGCAATGGCAATGTCGTAGATTTGCTTAAAGCGACTGCCCTCGTGAATATGGTCAAGGTGCCCTGCAATTTTGGGAATATTGCGATAAGCCAAATACAAAATGAGCACAGAAACTAGCGCGATAAAAATGAATGGCGCACGCCATCCTAAAAATGAAATGTGATTGGCTAAAAATAAACTGAGTGGAACACCTGCCACTGTCGAGACAGAAAATGCTGCCATGACAGTTCCTAAGGCCTTACCTCTGCGCTCAAATGGTATGGAATCAGCCACAATGGTTTGCACTAAAGAGCCGAGGATCCCACCAAAGGCACCTGCAAATGCTCTTGCTATAAATAAGGTGTGATAGTTAGGGGCAAATCCACAGGCCAGCGTAGCCACAATGAAACAGGCATACAGACTTAATAAGATCTGACGACGCTCAAAGCGATCTATGTAATACGTCGCAAAGATGCCCGCAACTGCTGCAGCAAAGGTATACGAAGAAAGCAATAAACCAAACTGATGTGTATTGATGTTTAGAACTCGAATGAACTCCGGCCCTAAAGGCATCATGATCATGAAATCGAGAATATGAGTGAACTGTATTCCGGCCAAGGCAAGCAAAAAGAAACGTTCTTGCTGGGGGGTGCGAACAGTACTCAAAGTGGGATCAACAGTGCAAATAGTAGTAACAGATCGTCATTATCCTCTCTAGCGCTAGGCTCTGCATTGGGGTACGATCATTACTAAATACCGAAGAAACTGAATGCACCCCATACTCCCGACCTCCCCTGGCTTTTCATTTACCTTCTTGTTCATAGACATCATCTTTGGACTGATTGGACTTACCCTCATCCTCGTATTCCACGGGAGCGCTCTAAACCATATCGTGATGCGCTTTGAGCGCCTCACTAAGGCAAACCTTGAGAAGAAGCAACATAACTGGATCTTTCTCCATTTTTATGTCGCATTCATATTTTTTGCCCTGATTCACATCTCGGAAATCTTTATTTGGTCTGGGATCATCATCTGGCTTAACCTCATCCCAGACGCCGTCCAAGCCATTCTCTTTGCGGGAAGCTGCTACACCACGGTTGGCTTTGTTTCAGACATTTTGCCCGCAGGATGGAAAAGTATGGCGTTCTTTATAGCCTTTACTGGACTGTTTTCACTGGCCTGGACGACCTCGGTGATGATTGGGATGACTGCTCTCTATAAAGAAGCCTGGAATCTTAAATACGCTCACCGTAAGTTTTAACTTTCAGAAAATCGCTCAAAATCAGGATTTTTTGGTCGTTTTATAGCTGTTTTTGGCTTTAAATAGGTATTTTCTAAAACTTCAGAAATTACTTTAAGTTTTGATGTAGTAGCCATAAACGCAGCGATTGCCACCTCTAGAGGGGTTATGGGTATCTTGAATGACGCCATTGAGTACTGCAGTTAAGTGTTTTGAGACCTTCACAATCAAGATGGCCTTGGGAAGTTCGTCAGACCGTAAGTGGACTTGGCAACCCGCCCCCACCTTCATGGTTGGCACCCATTGAAAGCCTAAGCCCACGATGTAGTCATGAAAGACCTTGCGATGATTGCCGTTGCGGGGTGATGAACCCTTGGCATTTAGCCTTCTGGCTAGTTTATCGTTTCGCAACAAGGCATAAGCCTCATTGGCAAGTCTTAAGTCCTCATAGACCTGCATATACGGCAGATTGGCGGCTATGGCTATTGACCTCACAACACAGTCACCCGCCCCACCTTTAAAACCAACAGCAGCCCTACCACCATCATTGAACAGAAAGCCCAACTGGCTGACTGGTTTAGAGAAAGGATTTAAAAAGCTAAACATGGTCAATTATTACGCCAATAAAAAATGGACTTGCCTTGCGACAAATCCATTCTTAACCAAGCTGCGCTGAAATTACTTCGCAGCAGCCTGCTTCACTACTAAACGCCATGCATGCAGCAAAGGCTCTGTATAGCCGTTTGGTTGCTCGAGACCTTTAAAGATCAGATCACTAGCCGCTTTATAGGCATATGAATCTTGGTAGTTCGGCATCATTGGCTTGTATGAAGCATCGCCAGCATTCTGACCATCCACGACTTTAGCCATACGCTGCAATGTCTCATTAACCTGAGCTTCAGTAACGATGCCATGGAGTAACCAGTTGGCAATGTGTTGGCTGGAGATACGCAAGGTTGCACGATCTTCCATTAAGCCAATATTGTGAATATCTGGAACCTTGGAGCAACCAACGCCCTGATCGATCCAACGCACCACATAACCCAAAATACCTTGGCAGTTGTTATCCAACTCTTGTTGAATCTCTTCTTTAGACCAGTTCGCTTTTTCAACTACTGGAATGCTTAAGAGATCGTTGATCAAAGCCTCTGCTTCAGCGGCACCATCCAATTTTTCCATTTCTTTTTGGATTTCAGCTACGTTTACTTGATGGTAGTGAAGCGCATGCAAAGTAGCAGCTGTTGGTGATGGCACCCACGCAGTATTAGCACCCGCTTTAGGATGTACGCCTTTTTGCTCCAACATGGCTTTCATCAAATCTGGCATTGCCCACATTCCTTTGCCGATTTGTGCGCGGCCACGTAAGCCACAATCCAAACCTGCAAAAACGTTACGACGCTCATAGGCTGATAACCATTTACTGGTTTTCATATCACCCTTGCGCATCATTGGGCCAGCGTGCATAGCAGTGTGCATTTCATCGCCAGTACGATCTAAGAAGCCAGTATTGATAAAGGCAACGCGTGCACCAGCGGCAGCAATAGCAGCCTTAATATTCGCGCTCATGCGACGCTCTTCGTCCATGATGCCAAGCTTGACGGTGTCAGCAGGCAGGCCAAGTAGTTTCTCAACACGACCGAACAGCTCACCAGCAAAAGCAACTTCTTCTGGGCTGTGCATTTTTGGCTTAACGATATAGACAGAACCTTTACGAGTATTACCAATGGTCTGACTAGCTGGACGATTAATGTCGTACAAGGCAATCAATACTGTCACTACCGCATCCAAGATGCCTTCGTAGATCTCTTTACCTTCACCAGTAATGATGGCTGGGTTAGTCATTAAATGGCCAACGTTACGCAGGAACAAGAGTGAACGGCCATGCAATGTCACAACGCCGTCTTTAGCATCTACTGCGCCGATGCCAGCTTTGTACTGACGATCTGGGTTCAAGGTGCGCGTAAAGGTTTTGCCACCCTTTTGCACTTCTTCTACTAAAGTACCCTTCAGAATACCTAACCAGTTTTCATAGGCGAGAACTTTGTCATCACCATCAACAGCAGCAATCGAATCTTCCAAATCCAAAATAGTAGACAGGGCTGCTTCAAGCACAACATCATTTACACCAGCAGGATCACTAGAACCAATGGTCTTAGTCTTATCAATCAGGATATCAATGTGAATGCCATTGTTACGCAGCAATAAAGACGATGGCGCAGCAGCGTCACCTTGATAACCAACAAACTGCTTCTCGTCAGCCAATCCAGTACTGCTGCCATCCTTCAATTTGGCAGCAAGCTTATTACCATCAACGGTATACGCTGCTACATCACGATGCGAACCACTGGCTAAAGGAGTAGCTTGATCCAAGAAATTACGCGCGTAGGCAACTACCTTGCCGCCACGAATCGGATTGTAGGCACCAGCTTTGGTAGCGCCATCTTCTTCAGAGAGAACGTCAGTACCATAAAGAGCGTCATATAAAGAGCCCCAACGTGCGTTGGCAGCATTGAGTGCATAACGTGCGTTGAGTACTGGCACTACTAATTGTGGGCCAGCTTGCAGAGCCAATTCATCATCCACATTCTTAGTGGTACCCAATACTTTTCCAGGAACCTCATCGAGGTAACCAATTTCTTTTAAATGCTTGCGATAGGCAGGCATATCTTTAATCGGGCCTGGGTTGGCTTTATGCCACTGATCCAAATCTACTTGCAGACGATCACGCTTAGCCAGCAAAGCTGCATTCTTCGGAGTCAAATCTTTGACAAGTTCGTCAAAACCCTTCCAAAAATCAGCGCTCTTGATGCCAGTTCCGGGGAGAACCTGATCTTCAATGAAGCGGTACAAAGGGGTAGCGACTTGGAGGCTATTGCAGGTAGTGCGTGCGGTCATGATCTAAGCTTTGCTTACAAATGTTAAATAAATAAAATAAGTTGAATATTTTGCATCAATCCTGAAAAGGATGCTGGAGCAGGATCGTTTCATCGCGCTCTGGGCCAGTAGAGACCATGGCGATCGGCTTGCCGGCAACTTCCTCAATGCGACGCAGGAACTTCTGCGCTTCCGCTGGAAGTTTGTCCCACTCACGGATGCCGAAGGTAGTACCCTTCCAACCGGAGAAATCCTCATAAATAGGCTCACAACGGGCAACAGATTCTGCGCCACGGGGCAATACATCCAATTTCTGGCCATCTAAGTTGTAGCCTACACAGAGACGAATGGTCTCAAAGCCATCCAGCACGTCTAGCTTAGTAATACACAGGCCAGTCAAACCATTGATCTGAATCGAGCGCTTTAACGCTGCGGCATCGAGCCAACCAGTGCGACGTGGACGACCTGTGACAGAGCCAAACTCTTTTCCGACTTCGGCTAAACGGACGCCAATCGGATCTTGTCTTGCAGGATTGTCATGGTCGTATAACTCGCTTGGGAATGGACCTGCGCCCACTCGCGTGCAATACGCCTTAGTAATACCCAAAATGTATTGCAAAGAATCTGGGCCAACACCAGAACCTGCAGCAGCATTACCTGCTACGCAGTTGCTGGAGGTGACGTATGGGTAGGTGCCATGATCGATATCCAAAAGCGTACCTTGCGCGCCTTCGAACAAGAGATTCTGACCAGCCTGTTCAGCAGCATATAGCGCGCTCGACACATCCACCACCATTGGCTTCAAACGCTCTGCATAGGACATAGCTTCAGCCAAAGTCTTTTCATAATGAACAGGCTCAGCACCGTAGTAGTTGGTGAGCATGAAATTGTGATATTCGAGGTTCTCGCGCAACTGCTCTGCGAATTTCTCTGGGTAGAACAAATCTTGCACGCGCAATGCGCGGCGCGCCACTTTATCTTCATAAGCTGGTCCGATACCGCGGCCAGTCGTGCCAATCTTCGCTTCGCCACGCTTCTTCTCACGCGCATGATCAATCGCAACGTGATACGGCAGAATCAAAGTGGTTGCCTCAGAAATCTTTAAGCGGCTCTGAACATCTAGACCAGCAGCTTCTAACTCACCAATCTCTTTGAACAAAGCCTCTGGTGATAACACCACACCGTTGCCGATGTAGCAAATCACTTCTTTATGCATGATTCCGGAAGGAATCAAACGCAAGATGGTTTTCTTGTCGCCAATAATTAAAGTATGGCCAGCGTTGTGTCCGCCCTGAAAGCGCACCACTGCTTGTGCATGATCGGTTAACCAATCAACCACTTTGCCTTTACCCTCATCGCCCCATTGGGTGCCGATGACTACAACGTTACGACCGCGTGCTTGCTGCTTTGAAGACATAATAAAATCCAAAAAAATAATGACGAAATAGGTTTAATTCTTTACTAGTGCATTTGCACTTTCTTACTTTTTCTTTACTTCCCAAGTATTGCCCTGCTTGCTCAACTCTCGGTCACATTCATATTCAGCCGTTTGCGCTTGATCGCCAGCCATCATCTGAATGACCACTTCACCACGAGCGCGTAAATCAGCAATGGCTTGGTTTAAATTGGCATCATCAATCCATGGCGCAACAATGGCAGGCTTGCGCACACTCATTGGCGACAGATTGGCTAGCGTCAATAAATCTAATGAAAAACCTGTTGCTGGGCGTGAACGTCCAAATGCTTGACCAACATGGTCATAACGGCCGCCACGGGCAATGGGTTGCGGCAACTTGTCGACATAAGCAGCAAACATCACACCGCTGTGATATTGATAACCACGCAGGTCTGCCAAATCAATGCTGAGCTCTAAACCCTTAGACAGCGAGGCAGCAGCCGTCGATAAACGCTCAAGCTGTGCAAGCGCCTCATCGATCAGCTTGTGTTTAGGCAGGGCTTTCTTGGCCTTACTCAGCACCTCAGCACAAGGTCCATTTAGTTCTGTCAGAGCAATTAAGGCATCTACTGTTTTAGGGCTCAATGCTTTAGCCCAAGTGCTTAGACGTGGACGATCTTTGCTCTGTAGCAACCCGTAAAGTGTTTCAATATCAGCCTTTCTAAGATCCTGACCATCCAAAATGCCCGCCAAGATACCTGCGTGCGACAGATCGAGGTAGACCTTATCCAGACCAGCCAAACCTAAGGTCTTGAACAATAAAGCAATCGCTTCAAAGTCTGCCTCCCAAGTAGCGCAGCCATAAATCTCAGCGCCGAGTTGAAGCTCTTCGCGTGCTGAACTGCCAACTGGGGTGCGAGCATGCGCAACAGAGCCTGCATAGCAAAGACGGGTAACACCAGAGCGATTTAATAAGTGCGCATCAATACGCGCCACTTGTGGCGTCATGTCCGCACGCAAACCTAAAGTGCGACCAGATAATTGATCGACTAACTTAAAGGTTTGTAAATTGAGGTCAGAGCCAGTGCCCGTTAATAAGGAGTCCAGGAATTCTAAGATAGGGGGCGCTACAAGCTCATAGCCATAGGATTGATACAAATCCAAGATGGCGCGACGCAGAGTCTCGACTTTACGAGCCTCGGCCGGCAACACATCAGCAATATCTTCAGGAAGTAACCAACGATTCATGATCTGGATTATTCACTTTCGCTTATTTTTTGTGTAAGAACTTAAAGAACTCACCATTGGGCTCAACCACCATAATGTCTTTCTTGTCTTTGAAAGAACTACGATAAGCCTCAAGACTCTGATAGAACTGGGCAAACTGCGGATCGCGACCAAAGGCTTCAGCGTATAAGGCAGTTGCCCTAGCATCGCCCGCACCCTTAATCTTTTGTGCATCACGATAGGCTTCAGCCAAGATCGTATCGCGTTGACGTTCGGCATTGGCGCGAATCTTGTCAGACTCTGCAGCGCCAGTAGACCGTAACTCATTAGCAACACGCTTGCGCTCTGCTTCCATACGACGGTAAACAGAATCACTAATCTCAGCCAAGAGGTCAACCCGCTTTAAACGCACGTCGACAATTTCGACGCCGATATCTGAGGCATCATCAGCTACCTTTTTACGAATACCTTGCATGACCTGTTCACGCTGATCCGAAATCAACTCACGTACGGTGCGTTTTGTGAACTCTTCATTCAAGGCAGAACGCACTAACTGCGTCAAACGATCTTCAGCCAAGCGCTCATCGCCTTTGAAGCTGATGAAGAACTTACGTGGGTCAACAATGCGCCACTTCACATAAGAATCCACCAACAAATTCTTTTTCTCAGCGGTAATAAATCGCTCTGCTTCTGGATTATCAATCGTCAAAATGCGACGATCAAAGAAACGAACATTCTCAAAGGGTGCTGGGTATTTCACTTGCAGGCCTGGCTTCTCAATCACACGCACAATCTGTCCGAATGAGAACACCACAGCAAACTTACGTTGGTCAACAATAAAAATACTGGATGAAAGCACGTAAGCCAATGCAATCAGGGCAATCAACCCTGCAATCAAGCGATTTAGATTCATTATCTAGACTCCCGATCACGACTACGCAAGCCGTCACGTTTATCACCTACACCGCCGCTATTGATCACTGCGGGAGGGGTGTTCATCGAGGGGTTGGGAGTATTTGTTACAGGACTAGGTGCCGGAGGATTGCCGGTGGCACCGCCAACAGTGACTGAGCCTGTTGGAGTCGTTTGATTGGTTTGTGAGTTAGCTGCTTGAGCACTTTCAGCGTTGACTTGTGCGACGATCTTATCGAGCGGCAAATACAGCAAGCTATTGCTCTTGGTGGTGTCCACCAAAATCTTCGTGACGTTGTTATACATATCGCGCATCGTGTCGATATACATACGATCACGTGTAACTTGCGGCGCCTTGGAATACTCCACCAAGATTTGCTTGAAGCGACCGGCATCGCCATCGGCAGTAGCAACGACGCGAGCCTTATAGCCCTCAGCCTCCTGAATCAAACGCGCTGCAGTTCCTTTTGCACGCGGGATGATGTCATTGGCATACGCCTGACCTTCACTCTTTAAGCGTTCTTGATCTTGACCAGCCTTCACCGCATCATCAAAGGCTGCTTGCACTTGCTCTGGTGGCTGAACATTTTGTACGGTGACGCTAGTGACATAGATCCCTGACTTATAACTATCCAGAATCTTCTGAATCGAGCTGGCTAAATCAATCGCAATTTTTTCACGGCCCTCATACAAGACGGTATCCATCTTGCTGCGTGCAACGATCTCGCGAACCGCTGTTTCTGCGGCCTGAACGACTGATGCATCTGGATCGCGATTATTAAATAAATAATCAGTTGGATCTTTTAAGCGGTACTGAACTGCAAAACGCACGTCGATGATGTTTTCATCTTCGGTCAACATCGATGAATCTTTTTGATTCGTTGCTTTAATTAATACAGGGCGACCAACTTCCACCGAGCGCACGCCTGAAAGATTCACCACCTCTTGGGATTGAATGGGCCAAGGCATGCGCCAGTTGATGCCAGGCTTAGCGGTGTAATCATATTTACCGAAAGTCAGAATCACGCCAGCTTGACCTTCTTGAATAATGAAAAATCCACTACAAATCCATACAAAGAAGACGCCGGCAGCTGCTAGCAAAATACTGGCTTTAGAGCTAAAGGGATTGGTGAAGTTAAAACTTGGGCCGCCGGTGCTACCGCCATTATTAGAACCACCACTATTACTGGTTCTGTTCACACGATCTTCAGGCTGAGGAATATCAGTGCTGCTAGGTTTATTGCTTGGCTTGCTTGACGGTTTACTTGTTGTCGACTCTGGTTTTTTCTTGCCGCCAAAAATACCTGCAATGCGGTCGTTGAAGTCACGCCATAACTCGTCTAAGTCTGGCGGACCATCTGGTTTAGCTGGTTGCTGATTCGCTTGGGGGGTCTTACTTGGATCTTGGGCAACAGGATCCACTTTTGGAGCTTGTTCACTTCCCTGCTCACCTTTAGCATCTTTAGATCCATTACTAGGATCGGTGACCGAAAACAGGCCGAGTAATTTACGCATCATGAGGTGTATAGCTTCGATTCGGGATGGAGTTAAATTCAGAAGATTCTGGTCGTTCAGGTAAAGGGGCTAAAAACTCATCAGGAGCCAATTGCTTCTTGGCTCGGTTGTGCTCGACCCTTATTCTATCAGTCATTTGGGAGCATTCCGCCAGCGCTGAGCGTAACAAATCGAGGCCCAAGCCAGTCTTGGCGGACAGGAAAACCTGACTTGGAATGCCGTCGGCATCCCGCACCAATTGCGCCCCATTGAGGAAGGTTTGGGGCATCTGGTCGATCTTATTCATGATCTCGATCCGGGGGATGTCATCAGCCCCGATTTCCCGTAAAACTGCCTCAACTTCAGCCTGCTGTTCACGAGCTACAGGGCTACACGCATCAATCACATGCAAAATCAGGTCCGCATGGATGGTTTCATCCAAAGTGGCCCTAAAGGCCTCAACCAACTGGTGGGGTAATTCACGGATAAATCCGACGGTATCGGAGACCACAATCGAGCCTAAACCCTCTAAATGCATCTTTCTGGAGGTGGTATCCAGGGTGGCAAATAGCTGATCTGCAGCATAAGTCCCTGCCTTGGTTAAGGAATTAAACAAAGTGGATTTGCCGGCATTGGTATAGCCAACCAAAGAGACTGAGAAAACATCTTTCCGGTTACGGGCCCGTCTTTGCGTTCTTTGCTGGCGTTGCAGCTTTTCGAGCTCGTTTTCTAGGCGCTTAGCCTTGGTGGCTAATATCCGGCGATCCAACTCCATCTGGGTTTCGCCAGGTCCGCCACGCACACCAATACCCCCGCGTTGACGCTCCAAGTGACTCCAAGCCCTGACCAAACGCGACATTTGATATCTAACCTGCGCCAACTCAACCTGGGTCTTACCAATATGACTTTGGGCTCTTTGACTAAAGATATCCAAGATCAGACCAGTTCGATCCATCACATGAAAACCCAGTTGACGCTCTAAGTTGCGTTGTTGAGTCGGGGACAGCGGATGATTGAAGATGGCCAATTCAGCGCCTTGTTCTTCCATTACCCTTTTGACCTCATTGGCTTTGCCCGATCCAATAAATAAAGCAGGATCTGTTTTGCCTTTGCGGGCAATCACACTGGCTGCAGGAATGGAGCCGGCGCTCTCAGCCAAAAGACTGAGCTCGGCCATGCTATCTGCAAAATCTTCGCGTCCGGAGTCTACTCCAACCAGAACTGCGCGTGCCGCATCTACTCCGGTTTTATACAGGGCTAGCTTCTTCCATGCGGAACTCCACTGCGCGCGCTGGCACGATGGTAGAAATAGCGTGCTTGTAAACCATTTGAGTAACGGTATTGCGCAAGAGAACGACATATTGATCAAATGATTCAATATTGCCTTGCAGCTTAATACCGTTCACTAAATAGATTGACACAGGTACATGCTCTTTACGCAAGGTATTGAGGAATGGATCTTGAAGTAATTGGATTGCTTTGTTATTCATACTGCTCCTTATTCGTTTTTTAGTTAGGGAGTCTTGCTTTTTTATGTAAATAAAACCTACTCTGCACAGCTAATACTGAAATCTTATCCCACAACATTTAGCTTGGCTACTTTTTACCCTTTTTGCCTTTATCAGCGTCTACATAAGGGTTTTTAGCGGTATTCATCTGAATGCGTAATGGGGTGCCGCGCAATTTAAAGACTTCCCTGAAGCGACCTTCCAAGTATCGCTTGTAGCTATCTGTGACTCCACTCAATGAAGTACCGTGAATCACCACAATGGGAGGATTCATGCCCCCTTGGTGTGCATAGCGCAGTTTTGGACGGCCCATGCCAACCCGTTTAGGTTGTTGATGTTCAATCGCCTCTTGCAGAATTCTGGTCAGACGTGGGGTTGGTAACTTCGCCATCGCTGCAGCATAAGCCGCATCCACATCCTTGAAGAGCTCTTTTAAGCCTGTACCTTTTTTTGCAGAAATCGGATGTACGTTAGCAAAATCTAAGAAGCGTAATTTTTGAGCGATCTCTAAACGAGCACGCTCTTTAACGTAGGAATCAAGACCATCCCACTTGTTCACGGCAACCACTAATGCACGCCCTGCTTCAACGATAAATCCTGCAATGTGCGCGTCCTGCTCAGAGATATCTTGCTGTGCATCAAGCATCAAGATCACGACGTTGCAATCGGCAATCGCTTGCAAGGTTTTCACAACTGAGAATTTTTCAATCGCTTCAAATACTTTGCCACGACGACGTAAACCTGCGGTGTCGACCAAGATATAGGGCTTACCGTTGCGCTCGAAAGGCACTTCAATCGCATCGCGTGTTGTACCGGGCATATCGAATGCAATCACACGCTCTTCACCGATCAACTTATTGATCAAGGTCGATTTACCAACGTTAGGACGACCCACTACCGCAATCTTCATTGGACGGTTTGGATCGTTGACTAAATCTTCTTCTTCGGGTTCTGCAATACCTAAAGCGTCTAAAGCATCATCGAGCATGCCACGGACACCATCACCATGGGCAGATGAAATTGGAAAAGGTTCGCCTAAACCAAGTTCATGAAAGTCGGCAGTCACAACACCGGCTTGCATGCCTTCGGTTTTATTGACAGCCAAAATAATGGGGCGACCGGTCTTGCGCAAGAAGTCAGCAATCACGCGATCTTGTGGAGCCATACCTAAACGACCATCCACCAAGAAGATCACGATGTCAGATTCCGCAACCGCTTGTTTGGTTTGCTTTGCCATCTCAGCAACAATGCCAGTCTTGGCTACTGGCTCAAAACCGCCGGTATCAACGCAAATAAATGCCCGCTCACCAATACGACCTTTGCCGTAGTGACGATCTCGTGTGAGGCCTGAAAAATCGGCAACTAGTGCGTCGCGTGAACGCGTTAGACGATTAAAGAGTGTGGACTTCCCAACGTTAGGGCGACCGACAATAGTGATGACTGGATTCATTTTGGACTGTACGCCGCTATTTTTCCACCCTGAGATTGAATCAGAATGAGGCCGCCAACCGCAATCGGGGCAGCGGTGATTGGACTGCTATCGTGACGTATACGGGCAACCATCTGACCGTCCGCCTGTGAGAATGCATGCACATAACCCTGCGCATCACCCATCAGTAATACCCTGCCAACAGCCATGGGCTCGCCAACATCTCTGAAGGTTAATTTGTCATTTTCCCAAACCTGATTACCGTCTTTGGTGGCGAATGCTGTCACGTGTGATTTTTCATTGGCAGAGAAAACCATATCGGGGCTTTGCGCTGTGCCTGTAAAGCTTGAGAAATCTTTAAACCAAATCAAATTGCCGGTACGGGCTTGGCCACATCCAATGCGACCTTGATAGGACACGGCACAAAGAATTTCACCTTCCATGCTGGGCTTAGCAGTCACGTCATTTAAACGCTCAATCTCAGAGAAACCTTTCGGAAAGGAAATTGGAGATTCCCAAACTAAACCACCGTTAGCAATCGCGATCATGCCGAAACGACCGCCAGCAAAGCCGGTAACAATCACTTCATTCCCAATCGCCAACATGCCATAACCTACTCGCAATGACAGCGCGGATTGTTGACGCTGATAGATCCACTTCCGCGTGCCGGTTTGCGCATCCAAACCAATAAAGCGATTATCTAAAGCGCGAATAATGACAACACCACCAGCAACTACTGGCTCAGTCAAGACTTCACTGCCAACGCTGACGTTCCAAATAGGTTTGCCGGTATCGTCGTATGCGTATACGGTGCCTTTGGTAGTCACAACAGCAGTAACACGGCCATCAGAACCTGGACCTACGGTAATACGCTCTGGTACAGAAGCTTCCCAAACCTTATTGCCATTGGCTAAATCAATCTTCACTAAATTGCCACGATGCGATGCTGCATAGACTGCATCGCCAGCAACCACTGGATGAAAGTTAAATGTCTCGGATGAACCAACGCTGGTTGACCAAACGGGGGCAAGATCAAATTGATTGGTCACTGGAACTAGCTCAGCGGGCTTGCGAACACGCGCGCCACCAGAGCAAGCTACGAGAGCAGCAATGGCAGAGCCAATGATGAGGGCTTTTGTAGCGAACTTCGCTATGTTTACCAAACGCATTGTGTGAATCATCACTGAGCAACTCCTCCAACAGCATCCAATTTAACCTTCAAGAGGCGACGCGCCTCTTCAGGAAATTCTTTTGCTTGATCTAATTTCTTCCAAGCATCTTGATAGCTCACCTTAGCTTGGGCAGTATTCTTCTGCGCCAAATACCAATCGCCACGACGCTCTAACCACAGCGCCTCAAATCCATTAATAGGTTTATCTTTCAAAATGGCATCAGCTTCGGCAAAATCTTTCTCAGCACCCTGCTCGATTAACTGAGAAACTAAACGCAATTTACCCAAAGCCTCATAACCAGCATTGGAAGCATTCTTCGCTGTCCAACGCAGATATTCGATTGCTTTAGGGGCATCACCAGCATCTGAGGCAATTTTTGCGGCGACTAAGCTAGCCATCGATGCATAAGGAGTGCGTCCAAATTGCTTTTGCAAATCATCTGCAGCGCGTAAGCTTTGATCTTTATCGCTCTTACTGATGGCAACGATCATCGTGTCATACAGCTGGGATGCTTGCGCAGCTTGGCTATTACGCCACCACTGGTAACCACTATAGGCTGCATACACAAATAAGGCCGCCGTCAGAACGCCAGTAATGAGATTGCGATACTTTTGCCAAAATGCTTTGAGCTGGTCAAGTTGTTCTTGTTCTTCTAGGTCTAAAGGCATATCAATCCAAGCTAATAAATATCGTTATAGGGTAATTCTATTCGGAGGAGCCGACCAAAGCGTCAATTACCGCATCTAGCACTTTATCGAGGGCTACTGACTGTTGTTCACCCGTGCCACGCAGGTCTTTGATTTGGGCTTCATCTTTAGCCAACTCGTCAGGCCCAATAATGACTGCATAGGCAGCCCCACTAGCATCCGCCTTCTTCATTTGCGACTTAAAGCTAGCCGATTGGCCATCTGGTGGGCAAAAAAGGATGGTATCAATACCAGCACTGCGCAAACGCTCAGCAATAATCATGGCAGCAGTTAAAGTCTCGCCACCCTGGTGTAGAACGAAAATATCGCAGCCAGGCGCCGCCTCAGGCAATGAGCCTGATACTTTCATGAGCTCTAAAACACGTTCCATACCCATGGCCCAACCACAAGCAGGCGCTGCTTTGCCACCCATGCGCTCAATCAGTGGATCATAGCGACCACCGCCGGCAATCGTGCCTTGTGCACCGAGCTCATCCGTCACCCACTCAAATACAGTGAGGTTGTAATAATCGAGTCCACGAACTAAGCGTGGATTGATCTTGCAGGGAATGTTGTTTGCTTTGAGTAATGCTTGCACCGCATCGAAATGTTTGAGTGATGCTTCACCCAAGAAATCTAATAACTTGGGCGCGCCTTCGATCAATGCTTGCATCTCTGGATTTTTAGAATCCAAAATCCGCAAAGGATTGGTCAATAGACGACGTTGTGAATCTTCATCGAGTTGCGCGGCATTCTTCTCAAAATACGTTACCAAGGCAGCGCGGTGCACAGCACGTTCATCAGCTTGACCTAGTGAATTAATCTCTAAGCGCACACCCTTTAAGCCCAACTCATCCCAGAGGCGTTGACCCATCAGAATAATTTCAGCATCGATATCTGGGCCGGCAAAGCCTAAGGCCTCAATCCCAAACTGGTGGAACTGACGATAGCGGCCACGTTGTGGGCGCTCATGGCGAAACATCGGGCCGGTATACCAAAGACGCTTAGGTCCTTCGTATATCAAATTATTCTCAATCACAGAGCGGACGATGGCAGCGGTACCTTCTGGGCGTAAAGTCAGTTGCTCACCATTGAGACGATCCTCAAAGGAATACATTTCTTTTTCAACAATATCGGTTACTTCACCAATACCACGTTGAAATACAGCGGTAGCCTCAACAATCGGGGTGCGTAAAAACTCATAGCCGTAAGCACGGGTTAAGTCACGCAAGACATGTTCAAGATGAGCCCACTGTGCAGCATCTGCTGGCAACAAATCATTCATGCCGCGAACGCCATTAATCTTGAGCGTTTTTTCGGTCTTCTTGTTTTTATCTTCGGTCATTTTTATGAGTAATTTTTTTCGACGTATTCATCAACAATGATTTGAAACTCTTCTGCAATCTTATCGCCCCGCAAGGTCTTTACCTTCACGCCGTCTACAAAGACAGGTGCCGCTGGAGTCTCGCCAGTACCGGGTAATGAAATACCAATATTGGCATGTTTACTTTCGCCAGGTCCATTCACAATACAGCCCATCACGGCAACGTTCATATTTTCAACGCCTGGATGGGTTTTTTTCCAAATGGGCATTTGTTGGCGCAAGTAGGACTGAATATTGGCGGCCAATTCTTGGAAGGTAGTGCTGGTCGTTCTACCGCAACCAGGACAAGCAATCACCATGGGTGTGAAATTGCGCAAACCCATGGTTTGTAATATCTCTTGGGCTACGATCACTTCATTCTCACGTGGCGCACCTGGATCTGGCGTCAAGGAAACCCGTATCGTATCGCCAATACCTTCTTGCAAGAGGATACCCATTGCAGCGGTAGAAGAAACGATTCCCTTGCTACCCATGCCAGCCTCGGTTAATCCCAAGTGCAAGGGATAGTCAGAGCGACGTGACAGATCGCGATATACGGCAACTAAGTCTTGCACATTACTCACTTTGCAAGACAACAAAATTTGATCGGGGTTCATACCGAACTCCACTGCTTTTTCTGCAGACTGCAATGCCGACTGAATTAAGGCTTCGATCATGACTTCTTGTGCAGTCTTTGGCACAGCTAAAGCAGCATTACTATCCATGATGCTGGCGAGAAGCTCTTGGTCCAAGCTACCCCAGTTCACACCAATCCGAATCGGCTTGTCGTATTTGCAGGCCGCTTCAATCATTTGCGCAAACTGTGGATCGCGCTTAGCGCCCTTACCCACGTTACCTGGATTGATGCGGTATTTTGATAAAGCTTTGGCGCACTCTGGGTAATCATTGAGCAAAGTATGGCCGTTGTAATGGAAGTCACCAATCAATGGGACCAAAACATCCATCTTGTCTAACTGTTCACGAATATACGGAACTGCAGCAGCGGCTTCTGGAGTGTTGACTGTGATGCGTACCATCTCAGAACCAGCGCGGGCTAATTCTTTTACTTGAATTGCGGTACCGACTGCATCAACCGTATCGGTATTGGTCATCGACTGGATGCGCACAGGTGCATCGCCACCAATTGTGATGATGTTCGTTTTCCAAACAACCTTTGCTTGGCGGGTTGCGCGCTTAGGTGCAGGACCTAATGGCAGAGGCGACAAGGAGTGATTGGTGCTCATGTTTAATTTAACTTATCGAGCCATTGAATGTTCTGAACTGACTCAGGCGGCTCATCATCATCTGGCTGAATGATTTCCTTATCGTGTACGGCACGTTCGCGTACGCGGGTTCTATCAATCACATCACCAGCTAACTGTCCACAAGCGGCGGCAATATCATCGCCGCGGGTCTTGCGAACTGTAGCCACCATGCCAGCATCTAACAAGATATTAGCAAAGGCTTGTATACGTTGTGGCGGTGAACGCTTTAAGCCAGACTCTGGGAATGGATTAAAGGGAATGAGGTTGACCTTGCACTTAATGTTGCTCAGCAAACGAATCAATTCTTTTGCTTGCGCATCAGAATCATTCACACCATCGAGCATGCAGTACTCAAAGGTTAAGAAATCTCTTGGGGCAAATGGCAAATAACGCTCACATGCACCGAGCAATTCTCGTAAAGGGTATTTTTGATTTAGTGGCACTAACTGATCACGCAATGCATCGTTGGGCGCATGCAGCGAGACCGCTAATGCTACTGGGCAATCTTGTGCCAAGCGATCAATCATCGGCACGACGCCAGAGGTTGATACGGTGACGCGACGTCGTGACAAGCCGTAGGCCCTGTCATCCAACATCAAGCGTAATGCGGTCACCACGTTGTCATAGTTGAGTAAAGGCTCGCCCATTCCCATCATGACCACATTCGAAATCACGCGGCCAGTATGTTCCCAGCCAGGTGTTGGAAATTTTTCAACGCGCCGCACTGCACCAGGTTCATTACGCAAGAGGTGTTCGGCAAACCACAATTGGCCAATGATTTCGCCAGAAGTGAGATTGCGTGAGAAGCCTTGGCGTCCGGTGGAGCAAAAACGGCAATTGACTGCGCAGCCTGCTTGCGAAGAGATACACAAAGTACCGCGATCATCTTCTGGAATAAAGACTGACTCGACTGCATTGCCTGCGCCAACGTCCAGCAACCACTTGCGGGTGCCATCATTGGCAAGTTCATCTTTAATGACTGGGAGAGATACGACTTCCGCTACATCCAGCAAGCTAGCTCGGAAGCTTTTTGCTAAATCACTCATGTCGTTGATGTTCGATACACCACGCTGGTGTATCCACTGCATGAGTTGCTTTGCCCTAAAGGGCTTTTCATTCAACCCCGCGACATACGCTGCCATTTGGTCAGCGTCAAAATCTAAGAGATTTACGCGCGGGGAGGTCAATGCGCCTACTTATTTAGTAAATAGGTTTCGAATTAACGATTGAAAACGTTCATGCCAGGGAAAAAGAATGCAATTTCCACAGCAGCGGTTTCAGGAGCGTCAGATCCGTGAACAGCGTTAGCATCGATGCTGTCAGCAAAGTCAGCACGAATTGTTCCAGCGTCAGCTTTCTTAGGATCAGTAGCACCCATCAGATCGCGGTTCTTGGCGATAGCGCCTTCACCTTGCAATACTTGGATCATCACTGGACCAGAAACCATGAAGCTCACCAAATCTTTGAAGAAAGGACGGGCTGCGTGAACAGCATAGAACTGCTCCGCTTCAGCTTGGGATAAATGCGCCATTCTGGAAGCAACGATCTTCAAACCAGCAGATTCAAAACGGTCGTAAATTTTGCCGATAACGTTTTTAGCTACAGCATCGGGTTTGATAATAGAAAGGGTGCGTTCAATAGCCATGCAAAACTCCAATAGTGATTTCAAAGGTATTAGTCGAAAAGGCTTGCAATAAGTCTGCCCTGATTCGACGACCCCCGAATTATACATCGGCTGAGGGTATTTACCCTTATAAAAGTAGTCCTAAGCCATTGAATTTACAGGGCATAACCCCATGGTTTGTAGTCTTTTTAACTTAGCCCTTGAAATTAGGCTGTTTTGTCTATACTTACTATCAACAGCCCAGCACGGGCTTATGTATTTACTTTAAAAGAAGGAGTCCAAATGAGCGATCTCAACTCTTACGGCTTTGGCCAGTCTGGCTCAATTAGCACCCCTCAAGTACGCAACCGCGTACTGCGCAATACCTATGCCCTACTCGCACTCTCCATGGTTCCAACCATCATCGGTGCTTGGCTTGGTGTGGCGATGGGTTTCACCTTGTTTGCAGGCAGTCCTTTCATCGGCTTCATCGTCTTCATGGCAGTAGCCTTTGGCTTCTTCTGGGCGATCGAGAAAAATAAAGAAACCGGCGTCGGCGTTCTCTTGCTTTTAGGCTTCACCTTCTTCATGGGCATCATGATGTCCCGTTTGGTTGGCTACACCCTCAATAGCTATAGCAACGGTGCTGCACTCATCATGCTGTCTTTTGGGGGCACTGCCGCTATCTTTGCTGTGATGGCAACCATTGCGACTGTTAGCAAGAGTGATTTTGCTGGTATGGGCAAATGGTTGATGGTAGGCGTACTGCTCTTGATCGTTGCTTCTTTAGCGAACATCTGGTTGCAATTGCCTGCTTTGATGTTGACTGTGATGGTTCTAGCGATCGCAATCTTCTCCGCCTTTATCTTGGTTGATGTACAGCGCATCATCAATGGCGGTGAAACCAATTACATCATGGCCACACTAGCGATCTACTTAGATGTGTACAACGTATTCACCAACTTACTGGCATTACTCGGTATTGTTGGGGGTAATAGAGAGTAAGAGACACTAAGCAACTTTTTATTGTTGCTCTCATAAGGCGCCTGCGGGCGCCTTTTTACTTTCTGTCTTCGCTCTTTTGTAGCTAAATAAATTAATTAGCGACAAACATGCTGACCGCATAAGACAGTGCAATCAATATTAATAAGATTGCCAAACTATCTGAGGCTCTCATGACACACTCCTAGTAGTGGATGAAACCGTTAGCAGCAATGAATCACTGCACAACTTCAATCTACTCTTATAGAAGACTCATTTATCCAGTTTTTGCACCGCAAAATGCATATCGGCACCGAATTAGTGCTAAATATCATAAGCTTAGGGTAAATATGGCCTGAATTAGCCTCTTTGGAAGACTGCCATTGACTCTACGTGAGAGGTATGGGGAAACATATTGACGATTCCAGCCCCTTTTAGGGTGTAGCCAGCGTGGTGGCAGAGTATTTCAGCGTCCCTGGCCAAGGTCTTTGGATTGCAAGAGACGTAGACGATGCGTTCAGGCATTAAGGAATTGTTGCTGGCATGGAGATCAGCCAAAGCTTTGCAGATTTCCATCGCACCTTCACGGGGCGGATCCATTAACCAGCGCTCCGCTTTACCCCAAGAAGCAATGGTTTCTGTTGTGACTTCGAACAAATCACTTTGCATAAAGCTCGCCTTATCAGCAAGCTGATTATGCTGGGCATTTTCTTTTGCTCTAGTGGTCAAACTTTCCAAACCCTCGATACCCAAAACACTTTGGGATTTTCTGGCGAGAGGTAATGTGAAATTACCAATACCGCAAAAGAGATCAAGTACGCGATCGCTTGGTTTAACTTCTAGCAAACGAATCGCCCTACTGACTAAAACACGATTCATCATGTGATTAACTTGAGTAAAGTCAGCCGGTTTAAAGGGCATCTCGATTTCAAACTCGGGTAAGCGATAGCAAAGCTTGCCCGTCTCAGGATAAAAAGGCGCCACCGTTTCAATGCCTTTGGGTTGCAACCAAATCCAGACTTGGTGTTGATCGGCAAAGTTTCTCAACAACTGTTCATCATCTGCTGTTAAGGCAAGTAGATTACGAAATACCAAAGCTGTCACCGGCCGAGACTTTATAGGGTCATCAGAATTTGGCTCTTCTGGTTCACCTACTGCGATTTCAATTTGTGGCATGCGATCAACAATCGATAAGCCCATCACCAATGTACGCATTGCTGGCAACAGATCGGATACATGCTTGGGCAGTATCTCGCAAGCGGTCATGTCGGCTACATAGCCACTCTTCCCCTCATGAAATCCGATCAATACCGTTCCTTTTTTAATCGAACGGTTCACTGCGCTTAAACGTGCACGGTGACGGTATTCCCAAGCAGGGCCGCCCATGGGGCGTAGGATTTCTTCTGGTTTAACTTTAGCAATATGCTGCAAGTCATCTTCCAGTACGCGTTGCTTCATCGCAATCTGCGCCCGAATATCCAAATGCTGCATAGTGCAACCACCGCAGACCCCAAAGGCTTTGCATTTGGGCTGGGCCCTAAACACCGCAGGTTTTAGTATGTCTAAGACTTTGGCTTTACTAAAGCGAGCCTTCTCACGGGTAACAACATAGGTCACTAGCTCGGTAGGTAGAGCGCCTTGAATGAAAACCACTTTGCCGCTATGCCCTTGTGCAAGTTCTTCTTCATTGGGTGCTAAGCGTGCAATCCCTTGGGCGTCTAGATCAAGAGATTCAACATGTATCGACTCAGTCACCACGATGTTGACTGGCTTATCCCCTCTACGCATCGGGCGTAAAACCCTGGAGATATTCTTGCCATTGAGCACCATGAGGCTCTTTAGATTGTGTTTCTAAATACGCTTTTACAAATTCAATCTCTTCTTGATACTCAGCGAGCGAGAAACCGCCACGCAGCAACTGAAAGCGGCAATACATCAGGTAGGTGTTGACTACATCGGTTTCGCAATAGCGACGGATGTCATCAATCTTGCCATCCTGGTATGCAGGCCAAACTTGGCTGCCATCCATCCCCATCTTGCCTGGGAAGCCACACAGCTTTGCCAAGCCATCTAACGGTGCATTAGCTCTGCCGTTAAATTTTGCCAAGAGATCCATGAGGTCAATATGACGCATGTGATAACGACTGATGTAGTTATTCCATTTGAATTCTCGACTATCGTTTTCTTGACTCTCACCCATCTCCCAATAACGCGGTGCTTGAATCTGGTTTGCCAGTGCGCGATAGTGCAAGACTGGTAAATCAAAACCGCTGCCGTTCCATGAGACTAATTGCGGTGTGTATTTCTCAATCAAGTCAAAGAATGCCTGGATCAAAACCTTCTCATCATCTTGTGCAGTGCCAAGTGTGCCCACTTTAATTTGGGGCAAACCATCTTTGGTGGTTCTGCGAATCACACAAGAGATCGCAACGATGCGCTGCAGGTATAGCGGCAAAAACTCGCTACCGGTTTTGGCAGTGCGATCTGCCATGGCTTTTGCAGCTACCTCGACATCGGACATCGATTCTGGAAAGTCTTCGAGACGACGCAATCCCGCTATATCAGGAATGGTCTCAATATCAAAGACGAGGACGGTTGCCATCGAGGGATGCTAGTGGCTAAGGAACTTACTTATTGCAAGTAAGGTGTTGGATTTACTGGCTTACCATTCACACGTAATTCAAAGTGAAGTTTAGGTGAAGTGGTATCCGTATCACCCATCTCAGCAATCTTTTGACCTTTGCGAACCGTATCGCCCTCTTTAACTAAGAGCTTGCTGTTATGCGCGTAGGCAGTGAGGTAAGTATTGTCATGTTTGACGATCACTAAGTTGCCATAGCCACGCAAACTATTGCCAGCGTAAACCACTTTGCCATCAGCTGCTGCTTGAACTGGGTCTCCAACCTTACCAGCAATATCAATGCCTTTGTTTGCCTCACTGAACTCACTCGTAATCTTGCCTTTAGCAGGATAAGACAAACGAATGCCTGGCTCTGCAACGACTTCTGTTGCGGGAGCATCTACCTTGGCGGTTTCTTTAGTCTTCGGTGTATCTGCTTTAGTGGCGTCAGTAGACTTAGCGGCCGGTTTAGCTGCTGATTGAGATCCCGCTGGCGGCCTCACCAAAATCAGATCATCCACTTCAATTTGATTTGGGTTTGATAATTTATTCCAAGCAATCACATCACGCGGGGCTTGACCGTTATCTAATGCAATGCGAGCTAAGGTGTCACCCTTCTTCACGCGGTAGTAGCCAGGCGGCGCTGGTTCGCTAACATTGCCAGTACGGTCAACTACATTGGCCGGTTTTGCTCTAGGCGTAGTGCTGCAGCCAACCATGGTGAACATTGAGGCGGCTAAAGTGGCTAGGGTCAGGGACTTTATGAGGGTATTGGACATAATTTTCATACTACCCCTGATTGTAAGGGGACAAAAAAGACCTCGTCCAGCACGGTTCTTTGGTAGCGCTGGGAGCTCATCCGCTCCACCATCACCAATTGCTGCTCTTTCTCGTTTCTGGCGACTGGGGCGATTAAACGCCCTCCTATTGCTAACTGATCCAGTAAGGCGTCCGGAATACCCAAACCTGCTGCTGCCAAGATGATGGCATCAAAAGGGGCGGCTTGTGGGAGACCCAAAATACCGTCACCATAGATCAGGCGTAGGTTATTAATCCGAAAGGGGCGCAGTTTTGCTCTAGCCATGTCATGCAATGGCCGAATTCGCTCTACTGAATACACTTCATCTGCCAGCAAACTCAAGACGGCTGCCTGATAGCCACAACCCGTACCAATCTCTAATACTTTTCCCAATTTTTGCCTAGGCTTATGCAAAAGCTCAATCATGCGCGCTACAACTGATGGCTTAGAAATGGTTTGCTGATGCCCAATCGGCAAAGCGGTATCTTCATAAGCTTGAGGATGCATCCCTGGATCCATAAAGGCATGCCTTGGGACGGTTGCGATTGCTTCTAAAGTTTTAAGGTGTTTGACACCGGTGGCATGGACTTTATCTGCCAATGCCTGCCGATGGCCAGCAAATCTCTCAGCCGCCGGCTTCAACCGCGATCCCAACCATTGCTTCGCATCGCCGCTAAGCGTGCGTGGTGGGTTAAATCGAGTTGCATGGGCGTAATGGAGATGCAACCATCATCAACCGCATGAAAGTCTGTACCTTCAGAGTTATCTTTGGCATGCCCTGCTGCACCAATCCAAAAGATTTCTTCACCGCGGGGGTTTTTCTGAACAACTACTGGTTGTGAATGATGACGATTACCTAACCTGGTAACTCTCCAGCGATATAAATCCGCATACGGGCGATTCGGAATATTGACGTTAAGCAATGGTGCAGTGCTGCCATTATCTTGTGCTAAATGGGAAACGAGCATTTGCGCTACAACATCGTGGGCAGCTTTAGCAGCATCATCAATGCGAGCCCAACCACGATCGATCTGAGAAAAAGCAATCCCGGGAACACCAAACATCACACCTTCTACTGCAGCGGCAACCGTTCCTGAATACAGCACATCTTCACCCATGTTCTCGCCCTGATTAATACCAGAGACCACCAGATCAGGTTTGGAGTCTAAGAAACCAGTCATAGCAACGTGCACACAATCGGTAGGTGTGCCATTGATAAAGATAAAGCCATCACGCTCACCACCAGCCACGCGATGAATCGAGAGTGGCCGTGACAGTGTTAAAGAATTCGAGGCCCCGCTATGGTTTTGCTCAGGGGCAATCACGGTGACACGTCCTAGTGGGCGAATCGCATTCACTAAGGCCAATAAGCCAGGCGCCAAATAACCATCGTCATTGGAGATCAGGATATGGGGTTTACTGGTGGAATCAGACATCATTAGATCAGGCCTTTTGCATGCTTGCCATGAGCTCTGAGAGCTGCATAAATCACAGGAAGTACCAATAAAGTCAGAATCGTAGTGGTCACCATCCCGCCAACAATTACTAAGGCCAATGGTCTTTGTGCTTCAGAGCCAATGGAATGGGATAAGGCTGCAGGCAATAGACCTAAGCCAGCTAACATGGCAGTCATTAATACTGGGCGAACTCGCATCGCTGCGCCATCGACCATCGTGTCTTTCATGGCGCCATGTTCTTCTGCCACTGTTTTATTGATATACGAAATCAAAATTACACCATCCTGAATCGCAATGCCAAATAGAGACAAGAAACCAAAGAGCGCAGAAATACTCAAAGTCTCACCGCCTAAGTGCAGGGCAATAATGCCACCAATCGCCGCAAATGGCACGTTAATTAACACGATGGTGGCATCGCGTACATTACCCAAAGCAGTCACCAGCAAGAAGAAAATCGCCAACAAGGTTAATGGGATGATGACCATCAATTTCTGTTGAGCGTCTTTCATCTGATTAAATTGGCCATCCCACGCAATCATGTAATTGGTCGGCAGGCTGACATTCTTCTCGACAAGATACTTAGCATCTTCAACAGCGCTACCTAGATCTCGGCCCCGCACGCTAAAGATCACCGCGATATAGCGCTTACCTGCTTCACGATAAATAAAGAATGGACCATCGGTAAGCCTGACATTAGCAACCATGCCCAGCGGTACCTTTTGACCATTAGGGGTATCAATCAATAAATTAGCAACGTCTGGAATGTCATTACGACTAGATTCATTTAAGCGGACTGCAATACCGAAGGTTTTTTCATCTTCCAGAAAATTAGAAACTGGTGCCCCGCCAATAGCGTTTGCCACTACTGTCTGTATATCGGCTACATTGACACCATAACGCGCTGACTTTTCACGATCAATCTGAATATTCAAAGTGGGTTGGCCCAACTCTTTGAGAATATTTTCGTCCTCGATGCCTCGCACTTTTTTCAATTGATTAACGACTTCATGGGCTTTTTGATTCAGGACATCTAAATCAGAACCGAAGATCTTCACAGAGTTCTCACCCTTAACACCAGATAAAGCCTCGTTGACGTTATCTTGAATATACTGCGAGAAGCTGTAATTCACACCGGGTATCTTATTGAGCTCAGCCTGCAAGCGCTCTAATAAAGCCGCTTTACTAGAGCCCTTAGGCATTAGGTCTGGCGCCACTAAATAGAGACCATACTCTTGGTTAAATACTCCAGTTGAATCTGTGCCGTCGTCTGGGCGACCAATCTGTACAGCAACTTTGTCTAGCTCAGGTTGCTTAGCAAAGATTTCGCGTAGCTGATTGGCGACCTTGATTGAATAATCCAAATCCACGGTATTGGGCAAAGTCACGCGCAACCAAATATTGTTTTCCTCTAGGGTTGGCAAGAAAGCAGTGCCCAGTCGAGTTGCGCTTAATAGGGTTATCCCAAGAATGAAAACAGATACAGCGATCACGTGACGTGGGTGATCCATCCATTTACGCAACAATGGCTTGTAACGATTCAACATCCAGGTAATGAACTTAGGGGGTTCGTGATGGAAATTATCACCAAACACTAAAGAGATTGCTGCGGGTAAAAAGGTTAGGCTCAAAATAATAGAGGCGACTAAAGCAAAGCCCATCGTAAAAGCCATCGGCTTAAAAATAATCCCCTCAACGCCACCCATTAAGAAAAGCGGCGAGTACGCCACAATAATGATGCTGGTGGAATACACCATGGCACGTTGCACTTCGCTGGTTGCTAGAATAATACTTTGGTTTAAGCGTTTGCCGCCCTCTTCCAAATGGCGCATGACATTTTCCGTAATGATCACCGCCGCATCGACGATCACACCAAAGTCAATTGCTCCCAAAGAAATTAAGTTCGCAGGTACATTAAAGATGTACATCTGGATAAACGAGAAACAGAGCGCCAGAGGAATCACTGCAGCAACCACGGCAGCTGCGCGTAGATTGCCTAAGAAGACATAGAGAAGCGCTAGCACCATAGTGATACCAAAGAACATGGTGTGCTTAACAGTGCCTACGGTAATGTCTAAAAGAACTTGACGATCATAGAAAGGTTTGACTTCAATACCAGGAGGCAAGATGTGACTATTAATATTAGTAATTTTTTCGCGCACACGGGCTAATACTTCAGAAGCATTCTCACCACGACGCAGATAAACAATACCTTCTACAGAATCAGGATTGTCATCAAATTGGAATAAGCCTAAGCGTGGTGCATTACCAATTTTGACTTCAGCAACATCGCCAATACGAATCGGCATACCTTTATTGACGGCAATCACAACTTGTTTAATGTCATCCAGATTGCGCAACAAGCCAACCCCACGAACGACGAACTGCTGCTCACCGCTAGGCAAAATGCCGCCGCCAGTATTATCGTTTGCTTTAGTTAGAGCATCAATGACTTGTGGAACAGTGACGCCCTTAGACTGAAGGCTCTCAGGGCTAACAATCACTTGATATTGGCGAACCTTACCGCCAAAAGAAGAAACATCTGCAATGCCAGGGGTTTGCTTCAGTTCTTTGTAAATCTCGTAGTTCTGTAGCGTCTTTAAGCGCGTTGGTGAGGCGTAGTCTGATTTGACCTGGTAACGTAAAATCTCACCAGTTGCATCTGAATCTGGGCTAACGCTTGAACTAACACCGGGTGGGAAGGTAACATTGCCTAAATTGGTAATAAAGATCTGGCGAACTTTAAATGGATCGGCATTGTCATTGAACTTGAGAGTCACAACCGATAAGCCAAATAAAGATACGGAACGGAATGCTTTTACCCCGGGAATACCGGCTAGGGCATTTTCTACGGGAATGGTGACTTGCTGTTCTACTTCAGTCGTGCTTCTTCCCGGCCACTGTGAGATCGCTTGAATCGTGAGCGGCGCAACACCGGGATAGGGCTGAATCGGCAATTCTTTAAGGCTAAATATACCCAGGATTAATAACACTCCTGCAGCAAAAAGAATAATGATGCGCTTCTCTAATACTCCCCGAACGAAGGATGTAACGAAACTCAATTATTCCTCCTGCTTGGCAAAGCGGTCGTTCAATAAGACCGCGCCATCAGTAAGGACCTGCATGCCAGGCTCTACGCCCTCAGTAACTGCAAAACGTTTACCATCTAGGTCATAACCCTTCACTGCAAAACGGCGGAAAGTATCAGGCCCAGTTTTAATAATGATGTAGCGCATCTCACGCACGCGCACAATCGCCGATTGCGGAACGACAACTACTTCAGCCTCACCAGTTTTTAAACGAGCACTGACATACATATCAGGGCGCAATAAGCCGTCTGCATTTTCAACATCACAACGAATCAATAAAGCATGGGTTTCTGGATCAATTGCTGGAGCGATGTAATTGGCCTTAGCAATGAACTCTTTATCTGGATAAGATTCAGAGCGCAGAATCATGGTTTGACCCTTTTGAATCTTCCGAATATCCTGTTCGTAAATATTACCGAGGAACCAGAGTTCTTTCGGGTTTGCCAGGGTTGCCATCACATCGCCGGCGTTGACAATAGCGCCCGGCTCGACGCCACGTTTCACAACCACGCCCTTGATCGGCGAACGCATGATCAAATTCGATTGGGTTTTACCGCTTTTTTCCAATTGATTAATATCCCCATCACTAGCACCGAGGTTACGCATACGATTGGCGGCAGCTTGCTGGGTGATCTGAGCATCGCCCAATAAATCACTCATGGTTTTGCTGCTTTCAAGCACTTTAGCTGTTTTGGATGAGAGCAAATACTCTTGCTGCGCTGAAATGAATTCAGGGCTATACATCTCGATTACTGGAGAGCCCATCTCCACCTCTGCTCCATCGAACGCATAAATACGCTCCACTCTTCCCGGAGCACGAGCAGATAATACTTTGGATTTTTCAGCATTAAATGCTAAGCGGCCAGGAACATTCAGTTCAACAGGTACAGCTACACTGACCGCGGTTTGAAAAATGTAAATACTAGGATTCAGATCAACACCCTGAAGGCTTAACTCCATTGCACCCGTCTTTTCAATTTTCAAACTCTTGTCAGATTTCTCTAATTTAACGGGTCTATTGACGTTAAAAGCCAAGCCAATCACAATACCCAGCATCAATACAGAAGTGCAGATTAAAAATAGCCGCAAACGTGCGCGATCCTCTGGAGCCAAATTCCAGTAAGACTTCCGAATTTCAGCCTCCCGATGATTGAGACGATGCAGCAAGTGTCCCCAAAGCTGCTTAAGCTTTGCGAATGTATCTTTTAAGAAAGTCACTATTTTGTCCTTCAAAACTGCTCCTTAAAAAGGTTCTTTGCCGGCCGTTACAAGCAACACCGCTTGTGCTTGCAATAAATTCGCCTCGGCTAGTGCCAATTGAATCTCTAAACTACGCAATTGTGTCTGGGCAGTCAATAAATCGTTGAATCCTTGACCATTATTGGAGTACTGGATCAAGCCCACCTTGTAGGCGGCATCTGCTTGTGGCACTTGGCGCTCTTTTAAGAACTGGGCCTGATTCTTGGCCTGCTCATAAGCTGCGTAAGCGGAGTTCACTGCCAGAACGATTTGTTGACGATTAGAAATATTCCCTGCCTCTGCTGCCGCAGCATTACGCTGCGCTTGCTCTACTCCGTATTTCTCTTTAGTGAAGAAATACAAAGGAATGACAAGATCTAATTCAAACTGATAAAACAGTGCGCCGTTATTCGCAGAAAATGGTCCACGCGGCGTGTAAGAAGAGCCAATCACCTGGAAATCTGGCAAGTAGGCTTTCTTAGCCAGATCTACCCCTTTGCGCGCTGCCTCTAATTGCAAAGCAGAACTCTTGAGTGCTGGGTGACTACTCTCTGCGTAATCCTCTAGCTCTACCAAAGTAGGTACACCTGTCATGGCACGCCGCGCATCGCCACGCAAAATTAATTTCTCACGAGAATGGCGACCCACCAGTGTGTTGATATTGTTGAGACCAACTTGCAGTTGACGCTCTAAATTAAATTGGTCTGCTTGAGCAGCACTCTGTGCTACTTGCGCATTGAGGTATTCAACATAAGCGGCGGCATTATTCGAGTAACGTGCTTTAGCGACATTCTTAATCATCTCGAGGCGAACTACCGATTCCCTGAGAACCTGTAACTGCTTTTGTGAGGCCAGTGTGTTGTAGTACAGGGTAGAAAGTTGAGCGCCCAACTGTAAGTAGCTTGATTCGCTTTGCGCCAACAAGGCCTCAGCATTGGTATCGGCAATATTGGCTGCCAAGCTCTTCTTGCCTGGAAACTGAAATGGTTGCGTGACTGAAACGGAGTTGTTACTGCTAATGCCACCGGGGTTTGCTGCACTAGGCGCATTAGCCCCACCCAAAGCAAATGGTGAATTGACTGGCATACCTGACCAGACCAAACCAATTTGTGGATTGGCTGGTGCTGCAATTTGCGGCACAGTTGCTTTGGCAGACAAATAGGCTTCACGCAAAGATAACAACTGCGGATTATTCAGCTTGAGCTCGGACCAGAGCTGACGTAAATCCATTTCGGTTGGACCGGATGGTACGTTCTTAACGTAAATCTTTGGCGTGTTTGGCTGAGTGACTGGGGCAAAGAGTTCTGGTGCTTTTGATGAAGTACTTTGCGCGCTTAGTGCTGGAGGTGTACTGAGCTCGGTATTGGCATCATTTGTCTGCACGCTAACGCTAGCGGATGACGCGGAAGATGACTGAGGAGCTGACGGAGAAACTGACTGAGCAAAGACAGAGCTAGCAAAAAAAGCAGTGGCGCAGACTCCACAAGCTATTCGCTTGAATTGACTAACTGCACGCGTTTTTAATTGGCCGTGAATCAAATTCGGCTGCCTCTAAATATCAATACTGCTACTGTTTTTATGGCCCCCAAAAAGGCTAACTAAGGGGGTTTAAAGGATTATAGGGTACAAACCCTAAAAGTCGATTATTTGACGATCCTTATGTTATTGATTCTAAAGATAATAATGAGCTAGAAAGTGCAGGTTTGCTTAAAACTCGGCGTGGACTCGGAAAGAGTAAATCTGCACTGGGCCACGGGCTGAGTTGTAGGCTGGATTGCTAACGTGTTGATAGTTAATGCCAAATAGGACATTTTTAATCACTGTGGCGTTGTAATACATCTCAGCGATGCGCTCTGGACGATACGAAATCGTCTGGTTAGGGCCCGCGTAATCGCCAATGAAATAGGACACCCCGCCCGTCTGCAGATAGTTGCGGCGATAGCTAGACAGTCCGTTTTGCATCATCGAGATACCAACGCTATCTTTGGGGCGATCCCAGCTTTGGCCATTTAAGCCCATACCGATAGATAAAGAATTATCGGCCTCGGTAAATGCCATGGTTTCAGTATGGCCATCGGATGTAAAAGCGCGACCATAAATACCGAGGTCTTTAGTTAAAGCTTGCTCAGCATGCAAACCAACACCGGTTTTATATTGGTAATTATTGCGAACGTTGTTAATCGCTTGAGTACCTTGGGCATTGTTTTGCACAATATAGTTCGTTGCATCAGAAAAACGTGCCAAGATCATTTTGTTGCGATAGGCCAGCACACTCACCTTACCAGGCAAATCGGCAATATTGTGTTGACGCTCAACTTCAATCTGATCGCCATACGCATCCAAGATATGCCAATCAATATTTAAAGAATTCGGGGTACGTGGTGCAGTCATGCGTGAGGCACGAAAGACCCAGTTATCGCGATACCACTCACCTGCTAAGCCCCAGCCATAGCCGCGCGCATCAGCAGCGTAGTCATAAGCCAGATAGGTCATATTGCCCCAGTTCATGAACTGAACGCGAGGATCTTTGGCATAGCGACTATCGTCAAAAATATCTAAGGTCGAGAACTGACCAGCGGTAATGACAAAACGGTTACTACTCACAATCTGAGTAATTTGGTTTTCTTCATTATCTAAGGTGAGCTTGTCACCTTCTTGATTAATCGTTTGGCGCAGGAAAGCGCGTGCTGAATAAAACTTGGCTTGCGCTCCATTAGCCTTAGTTGCTTCACCGTTGGTAAAGCCACCTAAACCTGTCAAGCCAGAAAATGGCACACCCGAGACAACCTCAGGGTTGAAATAAATATCCGTGTCTTGAGCAATGCGCGCACCAAAGAACAAAGTGCCAGACCAGGTGTAGCTCATCGATTTATTGGCCGATAAGCTGTTCATCCCAGAATAGGAGGATGTGAAATTGTTATAACGCTGATTAATGTAGGTCGTTTGACCGTGGACATTTACCGGTAAACCAAAAAGGGTTCCTTCTGTTGGCAATCCCTCAATTGGATCGGCAAAACTGGCTATTTGGTCAGCACCTGACCCCGCCCTCTGTGCAAACGCAGAAGCAGTCATGAGGCTCAACAGGAGAATGAGGAAACACTTGCGGGTCATTCACGATTTCAATTAGTGGCAACAAGGCCTGGGTATATACAGCTCATTTAGTCATTCGTCGGTACTGCGGCACGGGCGGAGATTGAAGCTCAACAGTGGTGCAGACCGAATTATCCCCAATAAGGGGCAATTTACCTAGTATTTATGTCGTTTTGGTGACTGGGTAATCTCAAAATGGGGGTTTGGGGTGCTGATATACAACTGAACCACTGGATTAAAGGCTGAGTGGTCATAAATATTGAGCCTAAGGGGGTTCAAGCTCAGATTGGCTGAGCCATCTCGATGAGCTTAGTTCGAAACCTTTCCGGCAAAGCATTAGGCGTTAATACCTCCACTCGAACTCCAAGTAATTTCTTTAATTCAAGACTAATAGCAGCAATGTCAAATAATGTTGTCTGACTATCGGGATCGATCAAAATACTCAAATGACTTCCCTCATCATTACTGCAGACTATTGACTCAACAATACGGGGATTACTTGCATGGTGCGTATGAACAATTGCACGAATCTCAGCGCGATGCGCAATGATTACATCGGATGGTTTCGGGAGGTTGCTGGATTCTTCAGAATGAAGATCATCGATAAAGGCCTGGAGAGTTTGAAACCGCTTGCCTTTGCCCGCCTCTAATTCAGCAATGGCTTGCATGGTCAAACTTAATCCAGTTTCGTGCGTAGTTTTTGACTTCATAGTCAGAAGATATTAATAATTCTCCGGCTCAATATCAACGCCACAGTGAATATGGGTTTAGCGCAAGATTCCGAAATGATACGGGGCAAGCTTTTGCAGCTTTATATCC